>Ga0194120_10010981_pt1 | contig 11015 bp, 6 predicted proteins | sample TA2MahCa65mmetaG_FD_148642 | JGI IMG/M metagenome (GOLD analysis project Ga0194120, IMG submission 148642) | Freshwater microbial communities from Lake Tanganyika, Tanzania - TA2015019 Mahale Deep Cast 65m | ecosystem: Environmental > Aquatic > Freshwater > Lake | place: Tanzania: Lake... | reverse complement strand
GGGGCGGCAAAACCGGGGGCAAAAAAGGTCCGCCGGGCGCTGCCGGGCACGGCGTGGAGGCGAAAAAAGGCGCCGGCACCGCCGCTCCGCGGCTGGCCGGCGCGGGGCGGTGGATTCTGGTCTTGCTCCCGCCTTGCGCCAGCCTTTCCTTGCGCTACAATCCGCGCACCCGAGGCCGCTCATGGTGGGCGCCCCCAGGTGGCACACCGCCCGTGCCCGGCCCCACGCGCCGGGTCCACAAGCAGACCGGTCCCGCGCCCGCGTCGGCGCCGCCGGCCCCAAGAAAGGAGACGTTCGATGCGCTTCGCGTTTTTCACGATTCTGGCCGCGGCCTGCGCGACTGCCGGATGGCTCGGCCACGCGCCCGCCGCCTTCGCGGATCCCCACCCAGGGTGGGCAGAGGCCGGCGACGGCAAGGGCGAGTTCGGATACCTCAAAGACTGGCTCTTCGGTGACGACAAGATCACCCGCGGCGCAGTGAACAGCAAGTTCTTCAAGGACATCATGACCAAGAGCAAGCCGTACCCGGCCGCGCTCATCAAGGACGCCCTGGTCTTGGGCACCGATACGCAGTCGATGCAGAGCAAAGCGTGCATCTCGGGGTGGGGCTGCGGCCTGTTCAAGCCGGCGCTGGAAATCGTCGCACTGCGCCGCGACGCGGCCGACAAGGACCTGCTGGTCGGCGCGCTCAAGCCCGAGGCGGTCTGGCAAAAGTCTGGCGAGATGGAGCGGGCGCTCATCATCCGCGTGCTCGGCTGGTACGCCGACAAGTCGGTGGTGCCGTTCGTGGCGCAACTGGCTGCGTTCGGTTCCGGCGAGTACACCAACGACGCGTTGGAGGCGGCGGCCGCGCTGCTCGGGGTGTGGAAGGACAAGTCTGTGGTGGACCTGTGCAAGGCGACGTTTGCGCCCGACCGCAATGGCGAGCGCCAGATTGAGCGCGCACGCATGACCTGTGCGTGGTACCTGATGCGCGTCGGCGAAGGGGCGGACATCGCTGCACGGCTCAAGCGCGCCAGCACCGGCAACGGAACCTTCAACCTCATCGCCGGCGCAGCTTTTGGCGATGCGGGCGCCAAGGCCGACTGGCAAGCCGCGGTCAAAGAGCACGCCAAGAATCCTGGCAATCCGGCACACCAGCAGGCGTTGGTCGGGCTGGCGCTTACCGGCGACAAGGGCGCGGAGAAGCAGATCATTGGCCTGCTGACCGGCAAGGACGAGGACCCGGCGCGCGAACACGCGATGCTGCTGCAAGCCTACCAGGACACCGCGGTGGGCGGCCGCGTGCTGGCTGGCGCCAAGAAGGCCATCGCCAAGATGCCGACCAAGGGCCTGGGCGGGCAGACCCGCGCGCTCTTGATTGGCATGGCGCTGCGGCAGGGCGACGCGGCCCTGGTCAAGGACGCCAAGGCCATCTTCGACGGCGACAACGGCGAGACGCGCAACATCCTGGCGCACCTCCTGGGCAAGGGCAACTACTCGGGTTCGCTGGAGTTGCCGTCCAATGGCCTGGCCGGGGGCGCGCCGGTGCCGGGGCTGGAAGCGGTGCTCGGCGAGGCGTTCTCAATGGAGTCGGACAAGACCACGCGCGGCTGGATCGCGCGGGCTTGGGCGATGATCAAGGTGCACGGAGGGTAGGCCGGTTCTGGCGGCGCGGGCGGAGGTGCAAGAGGCGAAGCATCGACGAGCATCTGCGATCTTTCGACGTCGACCGATACCGCAAGAGGCAGCAGGCTCGCGCGAGGGTCGCTTTGACCGCGCGGCTTTCTTGCATGACTTCCTGGCCCGTTCTTACAGTCCGCAAACCCCAGCCTTGCACTCCTTGCCGTTGCCGCAGACCACCGGGTCGTGCTTGCAGCCGCCGAGCGGCAGGCAGACGTCGAGCGTGCAGCCGTCGCTATCGTCGCACGAGGTGAAGTCCGCCTTGGCGCAGGGGCCGGAGACGGCGCACGGCAGTTGGCCCCAGGCGTCGGTGCGGATGAGCCAGCCGTCGAAGCCGCCGGCGCCTTTGGACTTGGTATGGCCGACAGCGAACAGTCCACCTCCGGGCAGGGCGTTCAGACCGTACAGGACGTCCCGGTCGTTGCCGCCGAGCTTGCGTTCCCACATGAGGTGGCCGTCGACGGTCAGGCCGGCGAGCCAGCCGTCGATGGACTGCTGGGTGGTGTCTGCTTGCGTCGAGCCGGATACCGCGATGCCGCCGGCGGTCACTGCAACTGCTTGCGCGTTGACGGAGTACCCGGTGACCTTGCCTTTCCAGGTCCAAAGGATGGTGCCGGACGCGGAAGCGCGTGCAACGAAAGGCGTGCCCTTGCCGGACACATCCAGCCAGCCGCTTGCGGCTGCGCCGCCGTCTGGCATGGCGACCACTGCACTCAGATTGGCGGGCTCGTCGTCGAGCAGCGGTACCTGCCAGGTGGTGGCCCCACCAGGGTTCAGCCTCGCAAGACTGACCTTGCCGCCGAGCTGCAGGCCCACCACCACATCGCCGCCTTTGAGCACGGCGAGTCCTGTGGCCGCGTCGCCGTTCTGGCCAAACGCTGTGGACCACACCTTGGCACCGTTGGCCGTTGTTCGCGTCACGAATGCGCCGGTGCTCGGCTGGACGGCGGCGATCACGAGGTCGTCGTCCCCCACTGTGACGAGCTTCATCGCCGCGGCACCTTTTTCAGATTGAACAAGGCCGAGCTGGACGTTGGTGATGGCAACGCCGAGCCTGTCCACCAGCGACAGGAAGGCGGCGCCCGAGTCGGAGACCGTGCACGCCACGGCCAGCCGGCCATCGGCCAGCTCGGCGACGCTGCCGCACCAACCGTGCGCAGGCGTCAGCAGGGGCGTTTGCCACAGGAGCGCACCCATCACGTCCAGTTTGAGCAACCAGGGATAGGCGGACTTGCGGCCGGCGACCGCAAAGCTGCCGTCGCGCAGGAGCGTCGTGCCGAGCAATTCCTCCGTTTCCGCGGTTCCGGGAGCCACCGCGTCGAACAGCTTGGGGCCGCCCGGTTGGCACGCCCCACCGCCACACTTGTCCCCCGCCGTGCAGCTCGCGCCCGCGTCGCAGGGGTCGGTGTTGGTGGCTTGCACGCACCCTTTGGCCGGCTCACAGGTGCCCGTCGTGCACGGGTTCTGGTCCTGGCAGGACCCGTGGCTGAGGCCCGCGCACTTGCCCGCGCTGGCGCAGTTGAATTGGCCCCAAGCGCCCGTTCGCACCACAGCGAACGTTTCAGAGCTGCCGGCGATCCACCATCCGCCATCGGCCGTCGCCCACCCGTGGTGCGGCTGCGGGGCGTTCGCCTCCATCTTTGACCACGTCGCGTTGCGTCCCGCGAAGTCGACCCGGAACACCGTGGCTGCGTCTCCGAGCGTGCCGAGGGCCGCGATCGTGCCGTCGGGTTGGGACTGCACCCGTGTGATGTGGGTCAGGCCTTGGGTGCCGGGCGACAGCCAGTTCCACCTCGTCCGTCCGGCGCCGTCGAGGCGGGCGATCCAACACTTGCCGACGGTGCCATCGCTCCACCTGCCGCCGACCGCGAAGTCGCCGTCTGGCAGGGCCACGATGTCGAGGAGGACATCGGTGCCCACGGTGCCGTAGCTGTGCTTCCAGACCGCCGAGCCGGCCTTGTCGGCGCGCACCACCCAGCCGTCGTACGTGCCCGCGCCGCTGCTCCCGGTGCCGCCGGCAAGGACGACGTCGCCGTCGGCGGCCGCGGCGACTGCGACCAGCTCGTCGTGCTCGCTGCCGCCGAAGCGCGACTCGCCCATCCACACGCCGTCTGCGCTGACGCGTACCAGCCAGCCGTCCCAGCCGCCTTTGCTCGCGGTCTTGGTGCGGCCGGCGAGGGCGAATGTGCCGTCGGCCAACGTCTCGACGGCATAGAATTCGTCATCGTTGGTGCCGCCATAGGTGTAGTCCCAGACCTTGGCCCCGTTGGCGCCGAGCAGGGTGGCACGGCCGTCGTAGCCGCCTGCGCTGCCGGTGGTGGTGCGGCCTGCGACAATCCACCCGCCTTTGCCCGTTGCGGCGAGGGCTTCCACCGCGTTGTCGCCGGCGCCGCCGATGGGTGTGACCCACTCCTTGGTGCCGTCTGGAGCCAGCGAGGCGACAGCGGCACCGAGTGCCTTGGTCTTGGGCGAGTAGTACGCCACCACCGACCCGCCGTCGCCGCGCGGCAGTACGGCCGGCACTTGCCCCGCGTAGTACGCCGAGTCGACGCCGAGCGACTGCGGCGAAACGCCAAACAGCTTGGCCTTTGCGCCGGTCGTGCACGCCCCAACCGCGCACACATCCCCCAACGTGCACGGATTGCCCGCGTCGCAGGCCGCCGTGTTGTTCGCGTGTTTGCATCCGGCCGCCTTGGCGCAGGTGTCGTCCGTGCAGCCGTTGCCGTCGTCGCACGCTTTGGGGTCCGCCGCAAATACGCAGCCCTTGGCCGGATCGCAGCCGTTGCTCGTGCACGTGTCGCCGTCGTCGCACACGGCGGGCTTGCCCTTGCACACGCCAGCTTGGCAACCCTCGCCCTCGGTGCACGGATTGCCGTCGTCGCACAGCCCTTGCAGCGTCTGGTGCTGGCAGCCCTTGACCTTGTCGCAGCTGTCGGCCGTGCACGGCTCCTTGTCGTTGCAGTCCGCGGCCTTGCCCGGCGCGCAGACCCCGAGTTTGCACAAGTCGCCCACGGTGCAGGCGTCGCCGTCGCTGCACGACTGGCTGTTGCCGATCGGCGTGCAGCCTTTCTTGGGTTCGCACCAGTCGTCGGTGCACGCCTTGCCGTCGTCGCAGTCGGCCGCGTTCTTGCCGGCGCAGGTACCCGACGCCTTGCAGCCGGCGCGGCCCCAGGCATCGCTGCGTACGACCAAGCCGACGCTGTTGCCAGAGACGGCCGCGGTGCCCACCGCCCCGATGCCGCCGTCCAGGGTCGCGCGCACGCCGGCCAGCGAGGCCGGGGCGCCTGCGTCGTACGTCGCCTCCCACAGCAGGTGCCCGTCGCCAGCGACACCCGCCAGCCACGGTTGCGTGTTCTTCGGGTCTTGTAGCGAGGCCCCCGCGAGTGCCCACACGCCGCCGCCCAGGTCCGCGATGCCGCGCACCTCGCGGCTGCCAGTGCCGGTCTGCTGCCACTGCGCCGCGCCGGCCTGGTCCACCTGCACCAACCACCACTGCGTCACCCCGGCCTGGGTGCGCGTGCCGGCCAGCAGCGCGCCATCGCCGGTCGCAGCCGCGCCGTGAAGTTCCTGCCAAGGGCCGTCTCCGAGTTCCACCTGCCACAAGGGGCTGCCTTGGGCATCGACGCGGACCGCCAGACCCTTGCGCACCCCCGGCTTGGCTTCGGCATGGCCCACCCCCAGGGCGGTGCCCCCAGGCAATACGACGACCGAGCGCAGGGCGTCGGCGCCGACCGCGCTGCTCTGCCACTGCCACAATTGCTTGCCGCTGTCGGCGACGCGCACCAGCCAGGCATCGGGCGCCGCTGCCGTCGTCTTGGACCCGGCAAGCAGCCAGCCGCCGGCAGGGTGCGGCGCAAGGTCCGCGGCCGCGTCGTCCACCGCGCCCGTCATGCCGTAGTCTTGCTGCCACACGGTCGTGTTGCCATCCGCGCCCAGCCGCACGATGCGGGCCTGCAACCCTTCACCCGCGATGGGCCGCAGCGTGCCCGCCACTACAACCTGGCCGTCGTCGGGCACGTCCACACCCACCGCGCCGACTGCGGTCTCCGGCGTTCCAGCGGGCAACGCCGCCTGCCAGGTCACTGCGCCCGCGGCATCCACGCGGCCGACGTGCCACGCCGTCGCCGTCGGCTGGCCGGGCAGCGGCAGCGGTCGCCGACCCACCGCCACCAGTCCGCCCGCCGGATGCAGCGCCGCCGCGCGCAGTTCCAACGTGCCCACCGGCCCGGCATGGGTCTGCACGAACAGCTTTTCCAGCTTTCCGGCTGCACACACACCGCCCTGGCACTGCGCGCCGAGCAAGCAGGCGTCGGTGCCCTCGCACGGCAGGCCATCGGTCGCCGCCGACACCACGCAGGCAAAGGACTGCGGCCCGCTCGAACTGCACGCTACTTGCTCGCACGCCGCCACGGCCACCTTGCACAGGACCGCCACGCCTTTCTTGCAGGTGCCCTTGAGGCAGGTGTCGCCCACCGTGCAGCCGTCGTCGTCGGCGTTGCAGGCCTTGCCTTCGAGCGGCGCGGTCGCAAACGCGCACTGGCCGGTCTTGGGGTCGCAACTGTCGACCGAGCACGGATTGCCGTCGGCGCAGTTGGCGCCCTTGTGCACGCAGCCAGCAGCCGGGTCGCAACTGTCGGCGGTACAGATGTCGCCGTCGTCGCAACTGACGCTGGCGGTGGCCTTGCACACCCCCGCCTTGCACGCCGCAACTTGCGTGCATTTGCTGCCGTCGCTGCACGCGGTGCCGTCGGCCGCCGGTTTCAGACCGCACTGCCCGGTCTTGGGGTCGCAGGTGTTTTTGCCGCACGCGCCGTCGTTGGTCTTGGGGCAGAACACGACGCTCGCCGGGTTCTCGGCGCACACGGGCGCCGTGCCGGTCTTGTCGCAGTACCAGGTGCCGTTGCAGAGGTCGCCGTCGTCTTTCTTCTGACAATCGACCGCCGTGTTGCACTCGCACACGTAGTCGCCGGGCTGGCACTTGCCAAACAGGCAGGCGTCGTTCTTGGTGCACGCCTGACCGTCCTCGCAAGGCGTGAAATCCGCTACGGGCGCTGGGCCGCATTTGCCGGTGGCCTGGTTGCAGGTGGACTTGAGGCACGCGGTGTCGCCGCCACTCGGGCAGGTGATGACCGTCGCCGGGTTGACCTTGCATTTGGCGGGCGTGGCGCCCTTGTCGCAGTAGAGCGTGCCGTTGCACAGGTCGCCGTCCTCCTCGGCCTTGCAGTCGGCGTCGGCTTTACAGGCGCAGATGAAGGTGCCAGCCGCGCATTGGCCGCCCTGGCAGTTGTCGCCGTCGGTGCATTTGCTGCCGTCGTCGCAGGGCGTGCTGTCGGCCATCGGCGCAGGCTCGCACTTGCCGCTCTTGGGCTCACATTTGGCTTTGGTGCACGCAGTGTCGTTGACCGTCGGGCAGGTCACCACGCTCGCCGGGTTCCATTGGCACGCGCCGGACTGCAAGTTGCAGAAAAGCGTGCCGTTGCACAGGTTGCCGTCGTCCTTGCCTGCACATTCGGCGTCGGACTTGCACAGGCACGTGTTGGTCCCGGCTTTGCACGCGCCCGCCACGCAGATGTCGCCGACGCTGCATGCCTCGCCGTCCTCGCAAGGCGTGCCAGGGGTGACGGCCGTGGGCAAGCACAGTCCGGTCAGTTTCTGGCAGGTGTTCTTGATGCACGCCGTGTTGCCGGCCGAGGGGCACACCACCACTGTCGCCGGGTTGACCTCGCAGGTCTTCTTGGCCTTGTTGCAGAACGGCACGCCGTTGCACAGGTCGCCGTCGTCCTTGCAGTCGATGTCTGCGGCGCAAAGCGCGGTGTCGGTGCCGGCGGTGCACACGCCCGATTTGCAGATGTCGCCCGCCGTCGTGACCTTGCCGTCGTCGCAGGCAGTGCCGTCGGGGGCGTCGGCCGTCGCGCAAGCAAGGGTCTTGGGGTCGCACGCCGTCCCTTTGCACGGGTCGGCGCTGGGCGGGCAGGCCACCACTGTCGCCGGATTGAGCTTGCAAGACCACGGGAACTGACCCTTGTCGCAATAGTGCTTGCCCAGACAGGCGTTGGCCGGGTCGAGCTTCGCGCAATCGGCGTCCTTGGCGCATGCGCACTAGCTGGCCAGCGGCGTGCACGCGCCCGCCTGGCAAACGGGGTTGACCGCGCAGGGGTCGAGGCTTGGGCATGCCGTGCCGTCCGGGGCTTGCAGCGATTCGCAGGCGCCGGTTGCCGGGTTGCAGGCGGCCTTCTGGCACGGGTTGCCGGTGGCGGGGCAAGCGACGGGACCGCCCGCCAGCTTGCACTGGTACGGAAACACCGCGAGGTCGCAGAATGGCTTGCCCAGGCACAAGTCCGCGCCGGGTTTGGCGCAGTCGGCGGCGGACTGGCATGCACAAAGCTGCTGGCCGGCGCTGCATGTTCCGGCGACGCAGTGCGTGCCTTGCGTGCAGGGGTCGCCGTCGTCGCAGGGGGTGCCATCGGCCGTGCCGGTGCACGCAGAGGGCAGGGCGGTGTCGGGCAGCTTCGAATCGGCCGGGTTTGATTCGGCGAGCGCGTCGGCCGTTTGAGGCGCGGCTCCATCGGCGTCTTGCGGGGCCAGCGCCGCGTCGGTGTCCGCAGGCGCGGCGTCGGCAATCGTGGCGATGGCGGTCGTCGGGCCGCCGGAGGACTGGCTGCACGCCGGCCATGCCATCAAGGCGCAAAGGGCGGCCTTGGCCGTGTCGCTGCGCATCGCGCACCTCGTTCAGGTCAGCGCGGCGCCCGGTTCCGCGTGGCCCACCGGGATTCTCGGCCGCCGCGCTGGGACCGTCAACGACCAAGGCGGCAAGCAGTGCGATTTCGTGCAAGGCGACTGGCAGCGCCTCGTACACTTCGAGGCAGGTGCCGCCCTCCGGGGTGTACAGCCGACGGCGCAGCGCACCAGCATCACCGCCCGTCGGCCCGACAGCGGCCAGCCCGCCGCTTGCATGGGGGCGGTCAGCGCATTGACCCAGGTGACCATTTGGGCGCGGGTGTCGTCGCCGAGCGCCGCCGCGTGCAAGCGCGTCTCTTCGATGAGCCAGCGAAGCAGGCGCCCGTCGCTCGATCCTGACGCAGCGGATGCGCGACTTTCACGGCCCGGCGTGCGCACGTATCCTGTGCTCACGGATTCCGTGGAGGCCAGCATGAACCTGACCCTGAGCGCCGACGACGAAATCATCCGCCGAGCCCGCGAGGCCGCCCGCAGGCAGGGTCGCAGCCTGAACGACCTTGTCCGCGAGATGCTGGAGCGATTGGCGGGCAAGCCCGCAGGCGATGCGGATGCCGAGGAGTTCCAGCGGATTTGCGAGCAGGCCAGCGGACGATACGGGCAACGCTTTCGCCGGGATGACGCCTACGACGGGCCGCGGTCGTGACTCGGGTTTCGGGACGCGCTGGTGGTGCGCGCCGCCATTGCCTCCGGCTGTGACACCCTGTGGAGCGAAGACCTGCAGGACGGGGTGCGGTTTGAGGCGGTTCGGGTGGTCAATCCGTTGGCGTGAACGCCGTCCACGATGCAAACTGCCGCCCGCGGTGTGGCGCGTGCTCGGGCAGGTCGAACCCCGCGTACTTGCGCGAGACGCTGCACCTGCACCTGGGCCTGGGCCAGCACCTGTCCGGCGCAGCCGGCTGACCCTGAAGCCCTCGCTGGGTCGCAATGTCCGTGGTACTGCGGGACCCACGCAGCCGCGTCGCCGTCCGCGCAAGCCAACAACGGCCCCGCATGGCCGTGCCCCGCCAGGCCCTCAAGGTCAGCTCGCCGGTTTCGTGCGGACGCGAGTTCGCCGCCATTCGGGCTTGGCTGGACCCCACTTTGGGAACTACACCCTGCGTCTGACCGCCGCGTTGACGAACGCGCGCGCCCGGCCGACGATTGCCAACCGGAGGCAGGCCCCGTGAACCCCATCGACGCCCACATCGCCGCACAGCCACCCGAGGTGCAAGAACGGTTGCAGGCTGTGCGCCAGACCATCGCCGCCGAGGCGCCGCAAGCCATCGAGACGCTGAGCTACGGCATCCCGACCTTCGACCTGGACGGCCGCCACCTCGTGCACTTCGCTGGCTTTGCGCGCCACGTCGGCTTCTATCCCGGGGCCGATGGCATCGCGGCCCATCGCGACCTGCTGCAGCCCTACCCGCATGCCAAGGGGTCGGTGCAGTTCCCGCACGACCGGCCGCTGCCACTCGACCTGGTGCGCACCATCACGCGCTTCCGTATTGCGGCGGTTCAGGCCGAGAGCGCCAGCAGGCGGCGCCGCCCACCGAAACTGGCAAAGTCTTGATGCGCGACATCCACATCGAAACCCTGCCCGTCACCGCGGCCGACGGAATCACCCACGAGGTGCTGCTGTGCGCGGCGCCAAGCCCCGGGCCGGTCGCCCTGCTGGTGCCGGCCATGGGCGTGCCGGCCAAGTACTACGAGCCGTTCCTGCGGGCGCTCGCGGGCCTGGGTGTGTGCTGCGCCGCCATGGAGTTGCGCGGCACCGGGTCGAGCACCATCCGCGCATCGCGGCGCGCCAACTTTGGCTACGACGAGTTGGTCCGCCAAGACATTCCGGCGGCGCAGGCGGCCGTGGCAGCGCGGTTCGGGACCGCCCGCATCCACGCCATTGGTCACTCGCTCGGCGGCCAACTGCTGGCGCTGGCGCTTGCGCGCGACCCCGCGGCATTTGCCTCGCTGGTGTTGGTGGCGAGCGGGTCGGTGGATCATCGCGGCTTTCCATTCCCCAAGCGATACAGCGTGTTGGCGCAGTCGCAGCTCGCCAACGCGATCGCCCAGACCCTCGGTTGGTTCCCTGGGCACCGATTGGGTTTCGGTGGCCTCCAGCCGCGGCGCCTGGTGCGCGACTGGTCGCGGCAGATTCGCACGGGCGTGTATGCGCCGGTGGGGCCAACCTTCGACTACGAGGCCGCGCTGCGCCAGGTGGCCGTGCCGGTGCTGGGACTCGGGTTGCTCGGCGACACCCTGACGACCGGCAAGGCAACCGACCTCTTGTGCAGCAAGTTGGCGGGTTGCGCCATCGAGCGCGAGCAGTTCGACGCGGGGCTCGACGTAAGCCATGGCGATGCCGTGCATTTTCGCTGGGCGCGGCAGCCGGAGCGGGTGGCGCAACGCGTTGCGGTGTGGCTGCGGCTGCGAGCGCCCGGGGGCGTCGGCTTTGCCGGGCGGGGCAGCACTGCGGCCGGCTGACGGCGGCCAACGCAAGCGGCGGCGCTCAGCGCCGGTGGCGGCCGGCGGGTCCATGATCCACCGCCAAAAAAAGGTCCTGAATCCTTGGCGATCGAATTAACTCAGGTTTCCCGGGGAAACCGGCGCAAACCTGCACCTTCAGGGTGACAGGTTTGCGC
>Ga0194120_10010980_pt1 | contig 11016 bp, 7 predicted proteins | sample TA2MahCa65mmetaG_FD_148642 | JGI IMG/M metagenome (GOLD analysis project Ga0194120, IMG submission 148642) | Freshwater microbial communities from Lake Tanganyika, Tanzania - TA2015019 Mahale Deep Cast 65m | ecosystem: Environmental > Aquatic > Freshwater > Lake | place: Tanzania: Lake... | reverse complement strand
CGACGCTGCCGCGGCGGCGGTCGTGCGGCCGTGGGTCGCGAGCGTGCCGCGCCGCGACACGCCGCATTTCCATCCGGCCGGCGTCGCCGCCGCCGATCCGTTCGTGACCGGCGCCGCGCGCCATCGCCTCGAGCGCGGCGCGGCGAGCTACACGGTCTTCTATGGCGATCTCCACCGCCACTCCTCGCTGTCGCGCTGCAGTCGCGGCATCGAGCCGATGCCGGAGGATCGCTACGCAGCGGCGCGCGACGTCTGGCGCGACGACTTCCTCGCCGTGACCGATCACGCCGGGCACATGGACCCCGCCGCCTGGGCGCGACTCGGCCGCCTGCTCGCGTTCGAGCGCACGCCGACCCTGCTGCCGCTGCGCGGCTACGAGTGCTCGACGCAGTCGCAGGGGCATTTCAACGTGATCTTCGCCACGGTCGACGCGCCGCTGCTGTCGATCGCGTCGAACCCGCGCGAAGGGGCGCTCGATTGGCTGTCGCGGCGGCTCGCCGACCGCGAGGCGCTGGTGATCCCGCACACCTCCGCCGATCCCGGCCGCCTGGTCGACTTCCGCGAGTGCGACCCGCGCCTGACCCGCCTGGTCGAGGTCTACCAGTCGCTGCGCGGCAGCTTCGAGTTCGACGGCTGCTGGCGGCAGTCGGCGCGCGCGCTCAAACCGGGGTCCTTCGCCGCCGACGCGCTGGCGGTGCTGCCGCAGCTCGGCTTCATCGCCAGCAGCGACCACGGCAACGGCGCCGCCTATGCCGCGGTGCTGGCCGAGCGGCTCGATGCCCCGTCGCTGTTCGCGGCGCTCACGGCCGGCCGCTGCTTCGCCACGACGCTGCGCGGCTTGCTGGTCGACCTGCGGGTCGGCGACGCCTGGATGGGGGAGTCGGTCGTCGTCACCGCGCCGCCGGTGATCCGGCTCGCCACCCGCATGGTGCAGCCGATCCGCGACGTGCTGGTGGTGAAGGACGGCCGGCCATGGCAGCGGCTCGGCCGCGACGCCGAGCCGGCGCAGCGCGAGTTGAACCTCCACTTCGAGCTCGACGAGGCGTCGGTGCCGCCGCGCCGCGACTTCGCGCTCGAGCTCGAACTCGCCGGCGGACGGCTGGTACTCGGTGGCGCGGCGGCGCGCGGGCGCGATCCGACGCGACCCGGCTTCGAGCCGCTCGATCGTGAGGACGAGGGCGCGGCGGCGGGGATCCGCTGGCGCTGGCCGAAAGGGGCGCGCCATACGAATCGCGACGGTTACCGGCTGCGTGCGCGCGTCACCCGCGACGCGAGCTTCACCGTCGGCACCGGCGCCGCCCGGCGCGAGGTCGGGCTGGCCGAAGCGCTGCGTGACGGGTTGTCCGGTCAGAGCCAGGGCTGCAACTGGAGCGTCCGCGTGCACGAGCGGCACGACCTGGGCGTCGCCGAGCAGCCGGGCCTCGGCGTGGCGGAGCTGGTCCACGAGTGGAGCGACGAGGAGCTTCCCGCCGGCGCCAGCGCCACCTACTACGTCCGCGTCATCCAGGCCGACGGCGAGTGCGCCTGGTCGAGCCCGATCCGGGTGACGCGGCGCTAACGCCGGGCCGTTCGACGCAACGCCGGATCACGCCTGGACACGCGCCGGATCGGGCTGGATCGTCGGTGTGTCGTTCGAGTCGGTCTGCCAGTCGATCAGCACATCCGCGATGTCGAGGATCACGACCATCGCCTGATGCGCAGCGATGACCAGCAGCGTGCCGACGATGATGCAGGCGATGCCGAGGAAGGTCCCCGTCGACCTGGAGGCCCCGGCGACGGCCGTGCCAAGACTCATCCCGCCAATCAGCACGGGGATCATGCTGAGGACTGCGACGAAGGACAGGACGAGCCGGAGAACGCGATAGCAGCTTCTGCTCCTCAGTGAATCGAGATAGCCACGACGAAGACGAACGAAGTCGGTCGGGGTCGGTTGCATCGGTTTCCTCTCCAGGATCGGGGAGTCTCAGTCGCGCACCAGCACGGAGTCGATGTCCTCCGCCAGACGCGTCGCCGTGCGGTGGAACCGGCCGGGCATCGGGACGCCCGCGACGGCGAGCATGTGCGCGGTCCAGTCGTGGCAGTTCGATCGCAACGAGTACTTGAACCGGGCGGAGTAGCACTCGGCGCGGGCACCATCGTGGAGCGCGATGAAGCCGGCACCCTCAGGATCGATCCAAGCGAGAAGTTCGGCCAGCAGGCGCTGGTAGTCCGACTCGGCGATCCGGATGCGCCATTCACGTCCGCGACCGGGACGGACTGCAGCGGCTGCGTGGTCGTCGTCGGTCTCCGGTCGCCGTTCACCGGCGCTCGTGACGGTGATCGCTCCTTCATCCGGCGCGAAGAGCAGTCGCCCGACCTTCGCGACCGATCGGTCCTGGTGCAGGAACCATGCGCGGTCGCTGAACCCGACCTCGACGAGCTCGTCACGGCGGGTCAACCGCGGAAACCAGTCGCGAGTGCCGTCGTCGGCACGCGGCGGCGGAACCTGCAGGTCGAAGGGCAGATCTGCTGCAGGAAGTCGCAGGCCGCTGTGGATCCCGTCGAGATGGACGACGAGCTCGCGTGACGCGGGTCTCCCGCTGCACGCAGCGGGCGCCTGCGACCACTCGTTCGCATCGCCTGCCGCGCCCGCTGCGGCCGGCCAGTCTGCCCGGCAGCCGACCATCAGCGCGGCGACGACCAAGAGCGGCGCCGCCCCGGCCGATCGGCGAGGTCGCGGATCGGAGCGTGGTGGCGATGTCACTGTTTCGCCGGCGCCGGGTTGACGGCTGCAGGCCGTTCGATCGCGGCGCCGAGTCCCTTCACCTCGACCTTGGCCAACCCGAACACGAAGTAGTCGTTGGTCACGATCCGCCGCTTCGGATTGAGCACGACGTCGATGTCGTCACGGTTGTAGATCGCGCCGCCCACCGCGTAGTCGGTGGCACGCCCGATGGCGGCGTCCATGCCGCCCGCGATGCCCGGAAGGCTCGGCAGGAACGGCGAGATCGCCGTGGTCGAGCCCGTCCCGGTCACCGGTCCGACGATGTGGTACTGGAACGGCGAAGCGGCATCGGGGCCGCCGGTCTCGACCAGACGGCCGGTCTGGACGGTGTTGACGCAGCCGGCCGCCAGAAGTGCGGCGAGCAACGGCGCGATCCGAGTCGAGCGATCCATGCGCGTTTTCTCCGGTCGGGACGTGGAGGGCAGGGGATGCGACGACTCGCACCTTCCGCTCGCCGCACGCAGCCCGTCGACGTCGCGGCACGCGAAGAAGCGGAATCGCCTGACCGACCCCGCACGGATTCCGCGGTGGCCGCGGCGAAGTCACTTCGTTTCGGCGGATCGACGCGCCGATCCGTTTCACCGCATCGGCGCACGCGTCGGCGGCGACTCGGATGTTGTCGGCGCGCGCAGCGCCGGATGCACGGACCCGATTGGCCTCGGCCTCGCCGGTCTGCTCGATGCAGTTCTTCCGGGAGGTTCCGGTCAGTGAAAGGAAGGGTCGCACCTGCTCAGGGTTTTTCCGCAGCAGGAACTGCTCGTGGCGCAGGCCATCGCGCGCTTGCGGCGGCGGTTCCTCGTCCGGCGGCGCGTGCGTGCGCCGGGTGGCTGCGCCCGCAGCAGGGTCATCAGGCAGCGGCGGCAGCTTCTCTGCGGCGTGGTGCATCGGGCGCACCGGCGTTGCGTTGCGGCCGGGAACAGCGGCGGTTGACGGCGCATCCCGCGGGGCGAATCGCGCTGGCCGGTGAATCCCGCCGATTGGCCGCGGGGCAGCGACGGGAACTCCGCTCAAGCCCTGCGGGACATCGGATCGTCGCATCGCACGTCACGCAGTCGACTGCTGGTGAGAACAGAACTGCACATGCCCTGCGCCTCTGCCATTGCATCGGCTGCGTCGATCGCCAACATCCACCCGCCCAGTCGTCGTGGAGCATGCCCGCTCTCCGTGGGCCGGAGTTGGATCATGGGGGAAGCGGCTGAGGCGACCACCGGGATCCTTCTCGCGCGCTGGAGCGAAGGCGATCGCGCGGCGCGCGACGCGCTGCTCGAGCGGCATCTGCCTTGGCTGCGCCGCCAGGTGAGCGCCCGGCTCGGGGCGTTCCTGCGCATGCGTGGGGAAACCGGCGACTTCCTCGCCGAAGTGGTCGGCGAGTTCCTCGAATACGCGCCGCGCATCGCCGTGGCCGACGAGTCGCGTTTCCGCGCGCTGCTCTTGCGCATCGTCGAGACCACGCTGCGCGACGAGTCGGACTGGTACCGGGCCAAGCGTCGCGACCTTGCGCGCAGCGTCCCGCTTTCGGGTGATTCGGTCCTGTCTCTCGACCCGGCGCTCCATGTCGACGAGACGCCGAGCGGCATCGCATCCCGAGCAGAGGAGGCCGCCTGGGTGCGCCTTGGACTCGAACTGCTCGAGTCGGAGGCGCGCCGACTGATCGTCGCCCACGACATCGAGGGACACTCGTTCGCGGCGATCGCCCGCGACCTCGGCCTGTCCGACGACGCGGTCGAGCGGCGCCACCGCAAGGCGTTCGCGCGCCTCGCCATCGAGGTGAAGGCGCTGCGCCGCGGCGAATTGGCATCGCCGTCGGCCGGTTCGGCGTGATGCGATGAACAAGTCGCCTGATTGCGGCGCGGCCCTCGCGGCGGCGCTCGACGAGTTCCACCGCCGACGCGCGGCATCAGCCGAGATCGATCTGGACGCGTTCTGTGCCGGGCACGCCGCCGCCGGGCCTGCCCTGCGTGCCGAGCTCGAAGGGCTGCTGGCCGTCGCGCGTGGTCTGGCGCTGCTGCGTTCGGCGCCGCCGGCTCCGGCGGAGGCGACTCTCGTACCCGGCACGCGAATCGGTGAATTCGCGTTGCTGTGCGAACTCGGCCGTGGCGGCATGGGCGTCGTCTACGAGGCGCTGCAGCCGGCGCTCGGCCGCCGAGTGGCGCTCAAGGTATTGCCTGCGCCTCTCGCCGCCTTGCCGTCGTCGGTCGCAAGGTTCCGGCGCGAGGCGGAAGCCGCCGGTCGCCTCGTCCACGACGGCATCGTCCGCGTCCACGCCGCAGGAGTCGACGAGGGGCGCTCCTGGATCGCGATGGAGAAGGTCGACGGCCGGCCGCTCGCCGCCGGTCTGCGCGAGCTCCGTGCTGCGAATCGCCGTGATGCCGCCGGCTGGCGCTCCGTGTTCGGCGAGGCGGCGGCCGCTGCCGACGAGTCCTGGGAGACGATCGTCGGCCGCTGCATCGCCGGCGTCGCCGACGCGCTCGACCACGCCCATCGCCACGGCGTGATCCATCGCGACATCAAGCCTTCGAACCTGATCGTGCGACCGGACGGCCGTGCGGTACTCACCGATTTCGGAATCGCCCGCATCGAAGGGCAGCCGGGCGTCACCGTCACGGGCGAACTCCCGGGCACGCCGCATTACCTCGCGCCCGAACAACTGTCCGGCGACGCGGCGATCAGCGGCGCCACCGATCTCCACGCGCTCGGCGTGACGCTCTACGAAGCGCTGGCGCTTCGACTTCCGTTCGAGGCGGCGACGACGCGGGAGGTGCTCGATGCGATCCTGCGCCGCGAGCCGCCATCGCTCCGCCGCCGCTTCCCGTCGGTGACCCGCGACCTCGAGACGATCTGCTTCACCGCGCTCGAGAAGGAGCCGTTGCGTCGCTACGCCGACGCCGCGGCGTTCGCCACCGACCTGCGGCGCTTCCTTGACGGGCGTCCGGTCGAGGCACGTCCGATCGGTCGCTTCCGTCGTGCCGCACGCTTCACCCGCCGCCGGCCGTGGGAGTGCGCCGCCGCCGGTCTGGCGCTCGTTTTGGTCGGCGGCGTACCGACGGTCTTGGCGCTGGTCGAGTCGCGCGCAAACGAGAGGCTCGGCGAGTTGGTGGTCCAGAAGGACGCAGCGCTCCGAGCCCGCGACGAGGCGCTGCGGGCCATGGACGCGGCGCTCGGGCAGAAGGATGTCGCTCTCGCCGACCGCGGGCAGGCGCTGGCCGATGCGTTGAGCGCGCGCGACGAAGCGGAGCGAGACCGGGCCCTTCAGCGCGGCGCGCGTCTCGCCCTCCAAGGGCTTTTCCGTGGCTTGTCGCAACGCTTCGGGGGCGGGCTCTCCCCCGACCACGCGCTTCCGGTTCGCGAGTTCATCGATCGCGCGCTGCAGGCGACCGAACTCTCCGCCGTGAAGGAACCGGAGCTGGTGGCGCTCGCCCACAACTCCGTCGGCGCCGTGCTCCAGGAGTTCGGACTCCTCGCCGACGCGGAGACGGCGCTCACGCGAGCGCTCGAACTCCGCGAGCACCAAGTGGAGGGAGACGATCGCAACGAGAACATCGTCCGCGGCAACTTGGCGGCCCTCCGGGCAAGACTCGGCCGTGCAGCGCAGGCTGTACCGCTCGTATTGCGGCTGCTGGAGGCGTCCTTCGCCGCGCTGCCATCGCAGCAGCCGCGCGAGTGGGTTCTCGGTGTCGCAGCCGCCGTGGCGCCGCGCTGCCGCGAGGCCGGCCTGCTGGCCGAAGCGGAGCAACTGCTGACAGGCGCGCTCGACCGATTCGGCGATTCCGAGTGCGAGCGGATGGAGGAGTGGCGCCAGTGCGCGATGCAGCTTGCCGAACTGAGGGTCGCGCAGTCGCGCAGCGCCGAGGCCGGCGCGATCTACGACCGGGTCGAGTCCGTCATCGTCCGGCTGCACGGCGCCGGCGATCTGCGCCTCCTGCAGGTGCTGCAGCAGCGCGGCCTGCTGGCGATCCACGACGGTCGTCAGTCGGAAGGCGAGGCGTTGATCGAGGAATCGATCGCCCGGATGCGCGCGGGCGGCTGGAGCGATCACCCTGACGTGGCGGTCGCGCTCTCGAACCTCGGCTGGCAGCAGTTGCAGCGCGGCGAGCTCGACGCGGCAGCGGGACAGTTCCACGAAGCGCTCGCGATCCTCGAGAGCGCCGGGATGAGCGGCGATCTGGCGCGCGTCGGCACGCCGCTCGAGAACCTGCGGCTCACCGCGGTCGCGCTCGCGGCGGCCGGCGAGCCGGGTCGAGCCGCGGCTCTTCTCGAGCGGGTCGTGCGCGACTTCGAGGTGATCGAAGGGGCAGGCGGCGGCGACGTGATCCGCGCCCGCATCGACCGGGTGCGGGTGCTCCGGGAGGCGGGTGAAGGGGAGCGTGCCGAGGCGGAGATCGCCGCGCTTCGCCGCAGCCGCTCGCTTGCCGCCGTGGACGATGGTCGCGAAGTCGGCTTCTTCGTCGCGGTTGCCGACGCGGTCGCCGCCGTGGAGCGAGGAGAGTCGGAGACAGCGGCCGCGCTCCTCCGCGAGGCGCTTGCGCTCCTCCCGGAATCGGACGCCCGCCGCGAACCGTTGCTGCGACAGTTGAGCGAGATCGAAGCGGATGGCGGCGAGTGAGTCGAGCCGATGGGAACTCCGGACCAAGCGTTCGCATCGGCGCAATGCGCAGGCGCGGCCCGCCCATCCACCATTGGAGACGGATGGTCGGCATCCTGATCGTCAGGTCTTGCCGAACTCGATCGTCGCTTCGCCTCGCGACCTCGGCCGGTGACAAGGCGATCGCGGTTCACCGCGAAACGGTGCGAGGACGAGGGATCAGGCGGGTCGCAGCTGCGGCGCCGGTCCTGCCACCGGACGACGTCTTGCCGTGCACGGGCGGGGAAAGGCGCCCGTTGCCCCGATGCGGGCGATCACCTCTCCCCGCTCACTCGCTCTTCAGCAGTGCCAGCAGCTCGCCGGGGAACTCCGCCGCCTTCACCTTCTCGAAGGCGTGGCGGATCTTCCCGCCGCGGATCACGAACGCCGCGCGCTTCGGGTAGTCGGGCGATCCGGGATCGAACGCGCCGTACGCCTTCGCCAGCGCCTTGTCGCGGTCGCACAGCAGGATGAACGGGAAGTCGAACTTCGCGGCGAACCTGGCGTTGGCTTCGACGCTGTCGTAGCTCGCGCCGAGGATCACGGCGTCGAGGCCGGCGAAGTCGTGGATTCGATCACGGAATCCGCAGCCCTCCTTGGTTCAGCCGGGGGTGTCGGCCTTGGGATAGAACCAAAGGACGACGGTCTTCTTCGCGTCCTTGGCGAGGTCGGCCAGCGCGACCTCCTTGCCGTCATGGCCGGTCACCCGAAACGCGGGTGCGGCGTCGCCGGTCTTCAGCATCGCGGTCCTCCAGCGCGGACGGTGCAGGGCGGCGCGCCTCGCGCCGCTGCGCCGCGCGCGGCCGACCATAGCGTGGCAGGAACCGGGATATCGTCGCGACCGGCGTGGGTCGGAGCGCCGGTCGGTGGCGCGCCGCGGGAGGGACGCATCATGTCGGTCGTGGGGCAGGCGAACGCGCTCTTGTCCAACGTGGCCAAGATCGGCTTCGTCGCTGTGAGCGGTCTCGCGGTATGGCTCGGCTTCGAGCTGCACTCCGGCGGGGAGGAGCGGGCGGCGCTGCTGGCCGAGCAGGGCGCCGAGATCGAGCGGCTCGCGGGCGAGAACGTCCGCCTCGCCGCCGACGTCGCCGTCAAGCAGCGCGAGATCGAGCGGCTCGGGCTGGCGCTGCGGCTGTCGAAGGTGGAGCGGCGGGTGGCGCGCCTGATCGTCCTCGATCAGCAGCGCGACGGCGCCGCGGTGACCACGCGCGTGCGCTTCGAGGAGGTCGATGCCGCCGGCGCGCCGCTCGGCGCGCCGATCGAGGCGACGCTGGCCGGGGAGCAGGTCTACGTGGACGCCGAGGTGGTGAAGTTCGACGACGAGCGCGTCGAGGCCGGGGATCCGCTGCGCGGCGCGTCGCTGGTGCTGTTTCGCCGGCTGTTCGCCGAGGGGCAGGCGCCCAGTGCCGGCGTCGCGCTCGACCGCGCCGGCGAACGGCCACGCGCCTACGGCGATGACGTCGCGTCGCCGGCGGCGGAGTTCGAGCGCGAGATCTTCGGTCGGTTCTGGGAGCTGGCGCACGACCCCAGGCGGGCGGCTGCAGCCGGAGTGCGCGCCGCGCACGGCGAGGCGCCGTCGATGAAGGTGCGCAAGGGCGAGGTCTACCGCATCACCGCGCGCGCGGCGGGCGGGCTCACGTTCGAGCTCGATCGGCCGGAAGCGGGCGTCCGCTAGTCGCGGCTGTCGCGGGCGACCGGCCGGCGCTACAAGCGCGTGCTTCGCGGCACTGCGCCGCGCAGGCGGGAGAAGGACGATGGTCACTGGTCGCTCGATCCGCGTCGCGAGTGCGGTGCTGGCGTCGTTCATCGGCGCGGGTGGGCTGGCGCCGGCCGCCTGGCAGATCGGTCGACCGGGCGGCGGACCCGCCGCCGGCGAGGCGCCGGTCGAGGCCAAGCCGAACTTCGGGCCGATGCGCGCGGACCGCGGCACCGCGGCGCGACCCTACGATCTGAAGAAGGTGCATCTGAAGCTCGCGGTCGATCTCGCGGCGAAGCGTTTCGCCGGGAGCGTCATCAACCACGTGGTCGCGCTGAACGGCGGGACGACGGCGCTCTGGTTCGACGCCGAGAACCTCGCCATCGAGGCGGTGCAGGTCGACGGCATCGCCGTCCCGTTCCGGCAGGAGGCGGCGCGGCTGCACGTCACGCTGCTGGCGCCGGCCGCCGCCGGTCAGGCGCTCCAGGTCGAGGTGCGCTACTCCGGCGAGAAGCCGCGCCGCGGCCTCTGGTTCATCCAGCCGACCCCGGAGAACCCCGACCGCCTGCCCGAATGCTGGAGCCAGGGGCAGGCCGAGGACAACCGCCACTGGATCCCGACCTGGGACTACCCGACCGACCGCGCGACGTTCGAGGGCGAGTTCACCGTGAAGGACGGCCTCACCGTGGTCAGCAACGGCAAGTTGCTCGGCAAGCGGTCGGCGGGCGACGGCCAGTCGACCTGGCACTTCGCCCTCGACTTCGCCTTCCCGACCTACCTGATCTCGCTCTGCATCGGCGACTACGAGCGCTACGCCGACGACTGGCGCGGGATCCCGGTCGAGTACTACGTCCAGCGCGGCGTCGGCGAGGCGAAGGCGCGCCGGAGCTTCGGCCAGACCCCCGACATGATGGAGTTCTTCTCGACCCGGATCGGGGTGCCCTACATGTACCCCAAGTACAGCCAGGTCGCGGTGCAGGACTTCATCGCCGGCGGCATGGAGAACATCTCGGCCACGACGCAGAGCGACGGCACGCTGCATGACGAGCGCGAGCACCTCGATCGCGACAGCCAGGGCCTGGTCGCGCACGAGCTCGCCCACCAGTGGTGGGGCGACTACCTCACCTGCCGCACGTGGCGCCACCTCTGGCTGAACGAGGGTTTCGCGCAGTACTTCGACGCGCTCTACCAGGAGAAGGTGAACGGGCGCGACGCCTTCGCGCTGCAGGTGCGCAACAGCCAGCAGTCGGCGCTGAACGCCGACGCCCGAGCGCCGCGGCCGCTGGTGGAGAGCTTCTTCAATCGCGGTCCGCGCGGCGACGGCCACAACAACGTCTACGTCCGCGGCGCGTCGGTGCTGCACATGATCCGCCACCTGCTCGGCGACGAGGGGTGGTGGAAGGCGATGCACCACTGGTGCACCAAGCACGCCGGCGACCTCGTCGACACCACCGACCTCGAGATCGCGATCGAGGAGGCGACCGGCCAGAACCTCCACTGGCTGTTCGAGCAGTTCGTCTGGCTCGGCGGACATCCGAAGTTCTCCGTCGTCCAGTCGTGGGACGCGGAGAAGAAGGAGGTCGTCCTCGACGTGAAGCAGCTGCAGGACACGTCGGGCATGGTGGCGGTGTTCCGCTGGCCGTGCCCGATCGAGGTGGTCTGCGGCGATGCCCGCACGCGTCACGTCGTCGAGCTGAACGCCCGCGAGCAGCAGATCCGGTTGCCGGCGCCGGTCGCGCCGACGATGGTCGCGTTCGACCAGGGCAGCGCGTTGTTGAAGGAGATCGAGTTCAGGAAGGCCGTCGCCGAGCTCGCCTTCATCGCTCGCGGCGGCGATCGCGACGCGGTGGCGCGCCTCGCGGCCATCGAGCAGCTCGGCGCGGTGGCGGAAGGCGAGCGCGAAGCGGCGCGCGCGGCGCTGGTGGCGGTCCTCGC
>Ga0194120_10010978_pt1 | contig 11021 bp, 12 predicted proteins | sample TA2MahCa65mmetaG_FD_148642 | JGI IMG/M metagenome (GOLD analysis project Ga0194120, IMG submission 148642) | Freshwater microbial communities from Lake Tanganyika, Tanzania - TA2015019 Mahale Deep Cast 65m | ecosystem: Environmental > Aquatic > Freshwater > Lake | place: Tanzania: Lake... | reverse complement strand
CACCGACGCCGCCCTGCTGCTGCAGCGGGCCGGGCTGGTGGTCACCGCCGGCAGCGCTGCTGCGGCCCCCGCCGAGATGGGGACGGCCGGCATGCTCATGCGCCCCTTCGCCGGGCCCGAGGAGTTCCTGGCCGCGCTGGGCGACGCCCGCCCGGTGCGCCGGCGCCGCGGCCTACGCGGCCGGAGCACGCGTTCCTCGCGCCGTGCATCGCAGCAGGACACCTAGGTTGCAACGCTCGCTGCGGGCTCCGGGGAGGAACCGCATGCGAGCACCACGAAACGTCATGCGCTGATGAGCGCCGAGTCACCTGCCACTCCCGAGCCCGGTCCCGACGAGGGACGGTCCATCCCGCGCATCGAGGATGCCTACCTCGACCGGGCCATCCGCGAGATGCACCTGCTCGAGGAGCGCATGGACGCCTGCATGGGCTGCGCCGCCGCGGGCACGTTCCCGGTGAAGGCATCCGGCTCGCCCACCGCGGACATCATGCTCATCAAGTGGCAGTCGTCGCTCTCGGAGCGCCAGGAGGGGGTGTCGTTCTACGGGCGCTCGGGCGAGGCCGTGCGCCGCAGCGTGGAACGCCTGCAGGTGGACCCCTCGGCCCTCTACGGCACGCTGGTGCTCAAGTGCCCGCACGCCGACCCGTCAGGGCCCATGGGCGACGAGCTCGAGTGGCTGTCGGAGGAGATCCGCATCGTGCGGCCGCGGCTCATCGTGGTGATGGGCGACCGCAGCATCGGCGCAGTGGACGCCCTCACGTTCCCCATGGCCGAGCCCCTGCCCGTGGAGCAGGGCGTGGTCACCCGCTGGACGCCGTCCATCGAGGCGCTGGTCACGCCGGACATCGACGACGCACTCGACGAGCAGGACGCCAAGCGCCGTTTCTGGGCCGCCTTCCGGGCCCTCGGCGACTGGTACGCGGCCGAGCCCCCCTGGTAGCCGACCTTGCGAGCCGCCCGCCGCAGGAATTGCGCGGGCCGCGCCCAACAGGTAGGGTAAATGCTTGAGATCCCCCCTGCGGGTCCTCGCGGCGGCATCCGCTGCCGCGCTCGCCCTTGCCGTCGCCGGCTGCGGCGGGTCAGACTCGGCATCGACCCCCGGCGCGGCGGCCGAGACCGCTGCGGCAGCCGACACTGCCGCGGAGTCCACTGCCGAGGGCAACCTCGCCACATTCATGAAGGACGTCGGCGTGGAGCTCAATGAGTTCTGGGCCGAGAACTGGGGCGAGGGGTGGAAAGCAGCGGTGGTGAAGGTGCCCGAGGACAGCGCCGACACCGCATGCGGGACGATCGACGCCGCAGGGACTGGGCCGGCCTACTGCGGTGCCGACTGCACCATGGTGCTGCCGGTGGCGTTCTTCCGCGACGAGATCATCGGCGCCGATGAGGACCTCAACAACGACGCCGCCGTGGCGGTGGTGGTGGGGCACGAGTTCGGCCACCACCTCCAGGAGATCGACGGCATCGGTGAGGCCATCAGCGAGGCCCAGGCCGCCAACCCGGAGGCGGCCAACCTGCTCTCGGTGGCAAACGAGCTGCACGCCGACTGCCTCATGGGCAACTGGATGTCCACCGTGGACGACGAGAAGCGCCTCGAGCCGGGTGACCTCGACGAGATACTCGGCGCCCTCGAGAAGATTGGCGATGACAAGCTGTCGGAGAGCGTAGGCGAGCAGGCCGACCCGAAGACCTTCGACCACGGGACCGCCGAGCAGCGCCAGACATGGTTTGGCGTCGGCTTTGAGACGCAGGAGCCCGTGGCCTGTGGCAAGGTGTATGACGACCTCGCGGACGGCACGCTTGAGAAGGAGTTGCAGGCAGGCGCCGACGCCGTCAACCAGTCGGCGACCGGCTGACCTCTAAGCGCGCGTGAAACGGGCGACTGCCTCGATGTGCGGCGTCTGCGGGAACATGTCCACGGGCTGCACCCACTCCAGCCGGTAGCCGCCCTCCACGAACCTCTTCGCGTTGTCGGCGAAGGTGGCCGGCTGGCACGACACGTACACGAGGGTCTTCGGCGCCAGTTCGAGGATGCGCCGGCAGGCGCCGCCTGAGAGGCCAGCGCGTGGGGGGTCGGCGATCGCCACGTCGGGCTCTGGCAGTTGTCCGCGGTTCTCGCGCAGCACCACGCGCACGTCGCCCGCCATGGCCGTGTGGTTGGCCATGCCGTTGCGCTCGGCGTTGCCCCGGGCGTCCTCAACGGCCTCGGGCATGAGTTCGATGGCCACCACGTGCTTGCTGAGCGCGCCCAGTGCCACGCCAATGCTGCCCACGCCGGCAAAAAGGTCATACAGCACCTCGCCACCGGTAAGGCCCGCGGCCTCGGCCGCGCGCCGGTAGAGGTGGCCGGTCATGCGAGAGTTGGTCTGGAAGAACGACCCGGCCGAGAGGCGCAGGGTCACCCGGCGCCCCGGCTCCACCTCCACGGCCTCCTCGAACCAGTCGCGCCCCCACACGGTGCGGCTGGGAAGCCCCCCGGTCACCTCGGACATGCCGTCGTTGATCGCATGCACGATCCCGACGAGCCCGGGCACCTCGGCGGGCAGGCGGTCGGCCAGACGATCCAGCGCCGCATCGGGCCCCGGCGCGGTCACGACGCTCACCAGCACCTGCCCCGTGAGCACCCCCTCGCGCACGACCACGTGACGCAGGAACCCCCCGTGCTCGCGCTGGTCGTAGGGCGCGAGCCCCTCGTCCACCGCCCACCCCCGCACGGCCTCACGGGCGACGTTGCCGGTGGGCGTGGCCAGCAGGCAGGGGTTGATGTCCACCACCTCGTCCCACCGCCCGCGGCGATGGAACCCCAGGTGCATCTGGCCGTCCGGCCCCGGTGCGACGGAATACTCCATCTTGTTGCGATAGCCGAAGTGCTCGATTGCCGGGTCGGCTTCGCGGACGTCCACGCCGTCCAGCCCGCCGATGCGCGCCAGATGCTCGGCCACCTGCCGCCGCTTGGCATCCAGCGCCACGTCGTAGTCCACCTGCTGCAGGCGGCAGCCCCCGCACTCGGGCACGAACGCGCACGGCGGCGCGATGCGCGCCGGCCCCGGCGCCAGCACCTCCACCAGGTCGGCCTCCCCGAATCGCCTGCGCACCTTGCGAAGCCGCACCCGGGCGCGGTCGCCCGGAGCGGTGCCGGGCGTGAACACCACGAAGCCATCTGCCCGCGACACGCCCCGGCCGCCAAAGGCCAGGTCGTCCACGGTCAGCTCGATCTCGTCGCCCCGCTTCGGTCTCTGCACGGCGCGGGACACTAGGGCAGGCGCCGGTGTGACAGCACGGGAAGGGCGACGCGCAGCCGCGCCTGCTCGGCCAGGTCGAGATCGGCGCACGCGAAGCCCTCGCCGTCCGGCACCTCGGCCAGCACCGTGCCCCAGGGACCCACGATCATCGAGTGCCCCCAGGCGCCCTCGCCCGTGGCGTGCTCACCGCACTGCCCCGCCGCCAGCACGAAGCACTGGTCCTCGATTGCCCGCGCGCGCAGCAGCACATCCCACTGGGCCGCGCCGGTGGGCACGGTGAAGTTGGCGGGCACCGCCAGCGCGGTGGCGCCGGAGGCCGCGAGCGACCGGTAGAGCTCGGGGAAGCGCAGGTCGTAGCAGACGCTGAGCCCCAGCCTGAGCCCCGCCGCGTAGCCCAGGGCCAGCGACTCACCGGGCTCCACGGCGTCTGACTCCCGGTACTCATGGCCGTCCACGGTCACGTCGAACAGGTGCACCTTGCGGTAGAGGGCCGTGTCGCGGCCGTCGGGCGCGATGAGCACGCTGGTGTTGTGGGCGCGCGATCCGTCGCCGATGGCCTCCAGCACGCTGCCGGCCAGCACGAACACGCCGAGTTCACGCGCCCACGCACGGGCGGCCGACAGCGACGGGCCGTCGAGCGCCTCGGCGCCCTCGGACGTGCGCGACGCCGACCCCCACCAGTTCCACTTCTCGGGCAGCACCACCACCTGCGCGCCGGATACCACCGCGGCCCGCACCAGCTCGCCGGCCCGGGCGATGTTGCGGGCGGTGTCCTCGTCGGCCAGCAACTGCACCACGGCCGCGCGCACGGTGTCAGATGGCACGGGCCACCCCCCGCGCTACCATTGCCTCAGTCGCCACGCGAACCGGAGGACTGATGGCAGACGTCGAGACCCTTACCCGCATCGAGGACGTGCTCGAGCGCATCCGTCCCGCCCTGCACGCGGACGGCGGCGACGTGGAGCTCGTGGACTTCGATGACGAGGGCTTCGTCCACCTGCACATGCTCGGCGCCTGCGGGGGCTGCCCCATGAGCACCGCCACCCTCACCCTGGGCATCGAGGCGGAGCTCCGCCGCGAGGTGCCCGAGGTCGAGGGCGTCGTCACCGTCTGACCTGACCGGCTAGCGCAGCAGCGCGGGGCCCACGGCCCCCACGCCCTGATCCCGGTGCACCTGCCGGGTGCAGAGGTCCTCGGCGAAGGCGAGCCCGGCCGATGTGGCGATGTCGCGGGCCTCGTCGCTCACGCACCCGGGCTGCAACCACAGCGATGTGGCCCCGACGGCCACGGCCTCGCGGGCGATCTCGGGCGCCGCCTCGGACTTCCGGAACACATCCACCATGTGGACGGGCTCGTCGATCTCGGCGAGCGAGTTCACCACGGGGATCCCCAGCACGTCGCCCTCGCCGGGCCGCACCGGGATCACGTTGTAGCCCTGCTCCAGCAGGTAGCGCATCACGCCGTGCGACGGCTTGTCGGGGTCGGGCGAGGCACCGATCATCGCGATGGTGCAGGTGCCGGCCAGGATCTCCGCAGGAGTGGAATCGGGCCCCATCTCGTCTCCCCTCTCGACCGCGGATGTCGCCTCATCGGGGTGCCCGGATTTGAACCGGGGACCTCTCCGACCCGAACGGAGCGCGCTACCAAACTGCGCCACACCCCGCGATGAAGCGGACGGCATCCTAGCCCATGGCCCTATCTTTTCGGCGCTCTTTGCGGCCGCGCGTCCTTCCCGCGTCCGTGCCCCGGCGTATCGTCCACGCATGGACGCGCACGGAGCATCCGGACGTTGACCTTCCGGCCCCACACCGCGCGCGCTGACCTGCGACCCGCATGCCTTCCGGCTGCGGGTCGTCGTCGTTCTGGGACGAGACATGGGAGGACATGAGATGGCGAACCACCTGACCCCGGACGAGATGGCGAATGCCATCGGCATGCGCACCGATCGCCTGGTGCGCTACTGCCTCGAGCAGTCGATCCCCATCTACCACGGGCGGGTGGACAAGACGCTGGTGATCACCAGCCTCCTGGCGACGGGCCATCGGTTCCCCGATGACACCGATGCCGAGGAGTTGCTGGCCGCCTGATGTCGTGACGGCCCCGGCGCTCCCTGCGGGCGCCGGGGCCGTCGCTAGCCTGCGGCACGTCGTGAGCCAAGCACGCCGCAGGCCCCCGAGGGTCCTCATCGCCCTTGCCGCCGTGGGGGCGCTCGCCGCCGGTGGCGCCACTGCCCCGGGGCAGTCGAACCCCGTTGCGACCACCGTCGACGGCTTCGCGAAGAAGAACCCTCACAGCAGCGTGCTCGTGCAGCGGCTCGACCCCTCCGGGCCCGTGACGGTGGCCTCGTGGAAGCCCGGCACGTCCCTCGCACCAGCCTCGACGATGAAGATCATCACCGCGGCGTCCGCTCTGCTCACCGTGGGCCCCGATTTCCGGTTCACCACGCGCCTTGAGGCGGGCCCCGATGCCACCGGCCCGGGGGAGATGGTCAGCGGCCCCGCCTACCTCATCGGCGCCGGCGATCCCATGCTCGCCACCCGCGCGTACTCACGCGCGAGCCTCGACCGCCTCGGCACCCCGCTTGAGGAGCTCGCGCGCAACGTGCGCGCGCTGGGCACCACGCGCATCACGGGCGGCGTGGTGGTGGACGAGACGCTCTTCGACCGCGAGCGCATGGGCCCGATGTGGAAGAGCAGCTACCGCTGGGAGTGCCCGCCGCTCTCCGGCATCGCCACCAACCAGAACCGCGCGCAGAACGGCTCGAATGTGTCGAGTCCTGCCATCGCCGCCGGCCAGCGGCTCGTGGCGGCCCTGCGCAAGGCCGGGGTGAAGGTGTCGGGCGGAGTGCGCGCCGGCCGCGATGCGCCGGACGGCGAGATCATCGGCCGAGTGCGCTCCGAGCCCCTCGCGCGCATTGTCGGATTCATGAACATCCACAGCGACAACTTCACCGCCGAGATCCTCACGAAGGACGTCGGCGCCTATGGAGCCGGGAAGGGGACCACGCGCATCGGCACCGCCCGGGCCGAGAACCTGCTACGCGAGCGCGGCATCCTGCAGGCAGCCGACAAATTCGTGGACGGATCGGGCCTCTCGCACTCGAACCGCGTGTCGGCGGCCACCTTGGTTGGGGTGCTCCGAACCGCGCAGGCCGAGCCCGACTGGGGCGACGTCCTCGTGCAATCCATGCCGCAGGGCGGCGAAGGCACGCTCATCCGGCGCCTCATGGGCCCCAAGGTGCGGAAGCGCATCCACGCCAAGACCGGCTACATCAACGGGGTGGCCTCGCTCGCGGGCACGGTGGTGAGCACCTCGGGCACGCCGTACGTCTTCGCCTTCCTCATGAACACGCCTGATATCGGGGGAGCGCAGAGGACCATGGACACGGCCGTCACGCTGCTCGCCACCGGTCACGCCGACGACGCAGCGGGGCTCCCTTAGGCCGAGCACCGCACGGGTGCGTCGAGCCGGCCCTCGGCGGAGGCGGGAGAGTCCGCCCCGCATGCGGGGCGGCACGCGCTCGGTCGCGGTGGCAGCGCTAGGAGTCCGCACGGGCCGGCACGGGCTCATCACCCGCCAGCACTGCGGCGAAGGTCGCCTCGTCGACGATCGGCACCCCCGCCTTCCTGGCCTTCTCCGCCTTGCTGCCGGGGTCGGCGCCCACCACCACGAAGGTGGTCTTCCTGCGTACGGAGTCGGTGCTCTTGCCGCCGGCGGCGATGATTGCGCGCTTGGCCTCGTCGCGGGTGAGGCCCCGCAGGGCGCCGGTCACCACCACGCTGCAGCCGGTGAGGGGTCCCTCGATGGGACCGTCGGGCACGTCAATCTCCATGGTGAGGCCCGCGGCGCGCAGGCGGTCGAGCATCGCGCGGTTGTCGTCTGACGACATGAACTCCGTGACGGCCTCGGCCACCACGGGTCCCACGCCGTCGGCACGCGCCAGGTCGTCGGCCGACGCGCCCAGCAGGGCGTCGAGGCGCGGGGCGATCAGCGCAATGGCATCGGCGGTCACCTCGCCCACATGGCGTATCCCCAAGGCGCTGATGACCCGCGACCACGGGCGCCGCTTCGACTGCCCGATCCCTGCGACGAGGTTCGCGGCGCTCTGGTCCTTGAATCCCTCCAGTGGGGTGAGCTGCTCAGGGCGCAGGTCGTAGAGGTCGGCCACGTTGGCGATGAGGCCGACGTCGAAGAGCTTCTGCACCGTCTTCTCGCCCAGGCCCTCGATGTCCATGCAGCCGCGCGAGGCGAAGTGGATGACGCTCTCCACCAGCTGCGCGGGGCATGAGCGGTTGGGGCAGCGCCAGATCACCTCGTCCTCGGGGCGGACCAGCGCCGTGCCGCACGCCGGGCAGCCGGCGGGCATCTCGAATGGCCGTTCATCACCGGTGCGCCGCTGCGTGAGCGCCGAGACCACCTGGGGGATAACGTCGCCGGCGCGCTGCACCACCACGGTGTCGCCGATGCGCAGGTCCTTGCGCGCAAGGTCGTCCTGGTTGTGCAGGGTGGCGCGCTCCACCGTGACCCCGCCCACGTGGACGGGATCGAGATCGGCCCACGGCACGATGGCGCCCGTGCGCCCGACGTTCATCCGGATGTCGCGCAGCAGCGTGGTGGCCGTGGTGGGCGCGAACTTGTAGGCGATCGCCCAGCGCGGGGCGCGCGCCACCGCCCCCAGGCGACGCTGCATCTCGAGGGAGTCCACCTTCACTACGGCACCGTCGATGTCGTAGTCGATCTCCCCGCGGCGCTTCTCCCACCCCTCGCAGGCGGCAGCGACGGCCTCGATGTCGTCGTACACGGCGATGAGCGGATTCACGGGGAACCCCGCCGCGCGCAGCCAGTCGAGCACCTCGTGCTGGCTCGTGGCGTCGAGCCCCTCGGACGCCCCCACCGCGTAGAACCACGCGCTGAGCGGCCGCTCGGCCGTGAGGCGCGGATCGAGCTGGCGAAGGCTGCCCGCGGCGGCGTTCCGGGGGTTGGCGAACGTGGGCTGCCCCTCGGCTGCGCGGGCCTCGTTGAACTGCGCGAACGCCTCGAGCGGCAGGTACACCTCGCCGCGCACCTCCACGCGGGCGGGAGGCGTGCCGATGTCGGGACGCATCACGAGCGGCACGGCCTTGATGGTGCGGATGTTGCCCGTGACATCCTCGCCCACCTCGCCGTCGCCCCGCGTGGCCCCCACCACCAGGTGGCCGTCCTCGTAGGTGAGCGACACCGCCAGGCCGTCGATCTTCGGCTCCACCACGTACCGCACCGGCTGCCCGCCCATGCCCTCCTGGTCGAGCACGGTGTCGAGGCGCCGATTCCACTCGCGCAGCTCCTCATCCCCCCGGGCGTTGGCCAGGCTCAGCATGGCCTGCAGGTGCCGGTGCGACTCGAACTTCTCCGACGGCTGCGCCCCGACGCGCTGGGTGGGCGAGTCGGGCGTGATCAGGTCGGGGTGCTCGGCCTCGATGGCCTCGAGCTCGCGCACCCAGTCGTCGTACAGCGCATCGTCCACGGAGGGGTCGTCCAGCACGTAGTAGCGATGCGACGCGTCGCGGACGAGATCGCGCAGCTCCGCCGCTCGAGCACCGGGCCGGCCCTTCGCACCAGCTGCGCCCCCCTTCGGCGCCTTCGCCCGGCCTGCGCTCGCGCCCGCGGTCTTTCCCGGCCCCCGCTCCTTCCCGGTCCCCTTTCCGGTCCCCTCGCCGGTGCTCATGCGGCACCCATGAGATAGGCCTGGAGCGCGGGGACGTCCGTGATCACCACATCGGCGTCGGCGATAGCACCCGCCGGGAAGAAGCCCCAGGTGACACCCACGGTGGTGACCCCCGCGGCGCGCCCGGCGGCCACATCGAACGGCGCATCGCCCACGTAGCAGGCGTCCGCGGCATCGGCGCCGAGGCGATCGAGCGCGAGCAGCACCGGCTCGGGGCCCGGCTTGTGCACAGAGGTGTCCTCCATGGCCACCAGCACATCGATGCGGGCAGCAACCTCGGGCAGGGCGTCGACGGCCAGCTGCACGGTGGGTCCCGACTTCGACGTGACCACGCCGGTGCGGCACCCGGCGCCCTTCAGGGCCGCCAGCATCTCCCCCACGCCCGGGTACGGCCGGATGAGCTCGGCGGTGTGCGCGTGGTTCCACGTGCGCTGGGCCTCAAGAAGTTCCTGCGCGCGATCGGCATCGAACGCCGCCATCTGCTCGGTGAGCGGACGCCCCACGTTGGCCAGCAGCTCATCGTCGGGCATGTCGCGCCCCAGCACGGTGGTGACCGCGTGGCGATGCGACTGCCGGATGAGCTCTCGGGTGTCCACCACCGTGCCGTCCAGGTCGAACAGGACCGTGCCGAAGCGCGGCACCGGCTCAGGACACCCCGGCCACCGACTGCAGCAGCGCGTCGATCTCCCAGCGGGCCATGCGGTCCATGCCCTCGAGGTCGGTGAGGTCGAAGTGCAGGGGCGTGACCGACAGGACGTTGTCGTCGATGGCCGAGAGGTCGGTGCCGGGCTGCATGTCATGGCTCATGGGCTCGCCGTAGATGCGGAAGTGCCGGGCCGAGCCCCGCGTGCCCTCGAGCACGAGCAAGTCGTCGTACACCCGCCGCCCGAGGCGCGTGGCCTTGGCGCCGGCGAGCTCGCCCGGCGGAACGCCGGGCCCGTTGATGTTGAAGATCACGTGGCGCGGGAACCTCTCCTCGCAGGCGAGCGGCACCAGCTTGGCCGCGAACGCGGTGGCCGCGGAGAAGTCGTAGTCGTACCCCGGCCCGCTGCCGCCGCCCAGGGCGTCCTGGCTCACCGCGATTGCGGGGAGCCCCAGCATCACGCCCTCGAGCGCTGCGGCCACGGTGCCCGAGTAGGTGACGTCGTCACCCAGGTTGAGCCCCAGGTTCGCGCCGCTCAGCACCACGTCGGGCGGCTCGCCGATCAGCCCCAGCGCGCCCAGCCGCACGCAGTCCACGGGCGTGCCGCTCACCGCGTAGGCCGCATGCCCGTCGGCCATCGCCACCTCATCCACCACGAGCGGATCGTGGATGGTGATGCCACGGGCGATCGCGCTGCGGTTGGCGTCGGGGGCGATGACGAACACCTCGCCGAGGTGATCCACCGCCTGCCGCAGGGCGAGGATACCCGGGGCCTGCACGCCGTCGTCGTTGGTCACCAGGATCCTCACGGACACCTGATGGTAGCCGCGGGCGCGGAGTGCGCCGCGGCGGCGATCGACGCGTGGGAGTGCCCGACCGACCCTAGACGCGGATCCTGTCCCGGTATCGGCATTCACGCGGATCGCTTGCCGTCGCCGAACACCTCAGGCCATCGGCCAGACTGCACGCGTGGACGTTTCCGGCCTGGCTGCAGTAATCGTTCACGACTGCGTAGACGTTCTTGATGTAGGCGCTGCCGGCTGCCTGCCTGGTGATCGTGGGAGCGTCGGTCGCGGCGCTGTCGGAACTGCTGCCACACCCGATGAGGATGCCGCCTGGGAGAACCAGGGCAAGGGCCGGTGCCGCGGCTGCTTTGATGGTGAGGAGCCTCGGGCGCATTGGGGAGCCTCCGGGGCTGTGGGGTGCGCATGAAGGGAAGATGCCCGGGTAGGGCGTAGGAGCGGGTTGCAGGGGGATCAGCCCAGTGCGGTGCGCGCCCCCCGGGGAGGGCCGGGGTGCTTCCGAATGGAAGACCACTGCCGCCATGCCATCCCGGGCGAAGCCCTGGATGCTTGCGCTGCCGTGGCGACCGAAGGAAGCACCCCGGCCGTCCCCTGGGCCTCGCGGCGGCTACCCGGGGTATCGCACGTCG
>Ga0194120_10010976_pt1 | contig 11022 bp, 13 predicted proteins | sample TA2MahCa65mmetaG_FD_148642 | JGI IMG/M metagenome (GOLD analysis project Ga0194120, IMG submission 148642) | Freshwater microbial communities from Lake Tanganyika, Tanzania - TA2015019 Mahale Deep Cast 65m | ecosystem: Environmental > Aquatic > Freshwater > Lake | place: Tanzania: Lake... | reverse complement strand
GTGCCGCGCGCGCCTACAAGGACATCAACCTGCTCGGCTTCCGCCTGCTCAATCCGGGCGGGCTGCTGATGAGCTATTCCTGCTCGGGCGGCATCGGCGTCGAGCTGTTCCAGAAGATCGTCGCCGGCGCCGCGGCCGACGCCGGGGCGGACGCGCGCATCCTGCGCCGGCTGGCGGCCGCACCCGACCATCCGGTGGCGCTGGCCTTTCCTGAAGGGGAATACCTGAAGGGCCTGCTCTGCGCGATTTAATTGCAACTCAGTTGCATGTGCAACGCTGTTGTGATTAAATCCGGCGCATGAAACGACGGGCCAGCAATACCATCGACAAGGCAACGGAGAAAATCCGTGCCGCCGGACAGCGCGCGACGCCTGCCCGGGTGCGCGTGCTGGCGCTCCTTGGGGGCGCACCGCGAGGACTCACTCACCAGGATATCGAAACGGCGCTGGCCCGCTCCGGCGAGGGACCGATGGATCGGGTGACCCTGTATCGCGTGCTCGACTCGCTCGTCTCCGGCGGGCTGGCCCTGCGCCAGGCCGACGAATCGCGGGTTTTCCGCTTTTCCGCCGCCGAGCAGGCCGAGGCACACGCCGCCCATGCCCATTTCCGCTGCGACGGTTGCGGCCGGGTGTTCTGTCTGAATGCGCCGCCGCCCGCTGCGCCGGCATTGCCGGCCGGCTTTCGTCTGTCGCGGATGTCGCTCGATCTCCGCGGCGAATGCAGCGATTGCTCCTCCGGACGGAGACCGGGCTGATGCCGACGCTGGCCTTGATCGTCCTCGCCACGCTTGCCGGTGGCCTGCTCAGCATGACGGTGGCCGCGCTGTTCGCCCTGGGGATACCGAATCGCTGGCTGCCGCGTCTGACCGGCTTCTCCGCCGGCGTGCTGCTGGCGGCCGCCCTGCTCGACCTGCTGCCGGAGGCCAGCGCCGAGTTGGAACCGCAAGCGCTGTTTGCCACCGTGCTGGCCGGCCTGATCGGCTTTTTCGCTCTCGAACGGATTGCCCTCTGGCGGCACGATCACCACCTCGACGGCGGCGGGGTGGCGGGTCGCTTGATCCTGCTCGGCGACGCCTTCCACAATTTCGTCGATGGCGTGCTGCTTGCCGCGGCCTTTCTGACATCGACCGAGTTGGGCTGGGCCGCCACACTGGCCGTGATCGCCCACGAGATTCCGCAGGAGGCCGGCGACTTTCTGCTGCTGCGCCTGTCGGGCTACTCGAAGGCGCGCGCCTTTCTCTACAACGCGCTCTCCAGCCTCGCCGCCGTCGCCGGCGGCGTCATGGGCTATTTCCTCCTGGAGGATGCCCACGCCGCGCTGCCCTACGCCCTGGCGCTCGCCGCGGCGAGCTTCCTCTACATCGCGGTGGCCGATCTGATGCCCTTCCTGCATCGGCAGCGCGGCGCGTCGGCGGCGTTGTGGCAGGGCGCGCTGATCGCCGCCGGCGTGGCGATCGTTCCGCTGGCCGGCCATTTCGCGCACCACTGAGCCGATGCGATGGCCGATACACAAACGCCGATTCCCGTCACCCTGATCACCGGCTTCCTCGGCGCCGGCAAGACGACGCTGCTCAACCGCATCCTCACCGAGCGGCATGAGGAAAGAATCGCCGTCATCGAGAACGAGTTCGGCGAGGCCGGCATCGACCATGAGCTGCTGGTGCAGGGCGAGGAACAGATCGTCGAGATGAACAACGGCTGCATCTGCTGCACCGTGCGCGGCGATTTGGTCCGCATCCTCGGCGAACTGGCCGCCAAGCGCAGTGCGGGAACGCTGGTCTTCGACCGCGTCGTCATCGAAACCACCGGCCTGGCCGACCCGGGGCCGGTGGCGCAGACGTTTTTCGTCGAACCGGAGGTCTCGTCAAGCTATTTCCTCGATGCCGTCCTGACGCTGGTGGATGCCAAGCATGCCATGCAGCAGCTCGACGAGCATGGTCTTGCCCAGGAGCAGGTCGGCTTCGCCGACCGCATCCTGATCTCGAAGTCCGACCTGGTGCAGGCGCAGGAACTGGCGGCGCTGCAGGCCCGTCTGGCGCGCATCAATCCCCGCGCCGAGCAGCTGCCGGTCCATTTCGGCGCGGCACCGCTGGAGCGGCTGCTCGACGTGCGCGGCTTCGACCTGAACGCCATCCTGGACATCGAGCCGGGTTTTCTGGAGGACGCGCATCATTCGCATGACGACGCCATCGCTTCCTTTGCTTTTCGCACCGAGCGCGAATTCGACCGGGACCTGTTGAGCGAGAACCTGGGCGCGCTGGTCCTGGTCTATGGCAAGGATATGCTGCGCTACAAGGGCATTCTCGCCGTGCAGGGATTGCCGCATCGCCTGAACGTCCAGGGCGTGCATATGCTGTTGGGCGCCGTGCCGGGCCGCCCCTGGGCGGCCGACGACCGGCGGGCGTCGACGATGGTGTTCATCGGACGCAACCTGCCGCGCGAAGTCATCGAGCGCGGGCTGAATGATGCCCTCGTGCCGGAGCCGACATGGTGACGCAAATCGGCCTTTTGCATTTCGGTGGAATGGCATGAGCGAGGACAAGCGGCTGCCCGTCACCGTGCTGACCGGCTTCCTCGGCGCCGGCAAGACGACGCTGCTCAACAGCCTGCTGCGCCAGCCCAAGTTGAAGGATGCCGCCGTCCTCATCAACGAGTTCGGCGAGGTCGGCGTCGACCATCTGCTCGTCGAAAAAATCGACGACGAACTGGTGCTGCTCGATTCGGGCTGCCTGTGCTGCACGCTGCGCGGCGATCTCACGCGCGCGCTCAAGGATTTGTTCATGCGCCGGCTGCGCCGGGAGATTCCGGCCTTTTCCCGCGTACTGGTCGAGACCACCGGGCTGGCCGATCCGGCGCCGCTGGTGCATGTGCTGCAGGAGGACTTCTTCATCGCCGAGCGTTTCCGCCTCGACGGGGTGACGACAGCGGTGGATGCCCTCAACATCGAGCGGCAGCTCGCGCGCCATTTCGAGGCCGTGAAGCAGGTGGCGATGGCCGACCGCCTGCTGGTGACCAAATGCGATCTCGCCGGCGCCGAGGCGCTGCCACGCGTCGATGCGCTGCTGACGCGGCTCAATCCGGGCGCGCCCCGGATCATGGTCTGGCGCGGCGAGGTGGCCGCCGAATCGGTGCTCGGCTGCGGCCTTTACGATGCCGCGCGCAAGACGCCGGACGTCGCCGCCTGGCTGGCCCACGAGGCGGCCAAAGCCGCCGCGGGCGACGGCCATGCGCACACGCACGACATCAACCGCCACGATGCGATGGTGCGCGCCCACGTGCTGACCTTCGATGAGCCCTTCGCCTGGGCGGGGTTTGCCGAAGCCATCGACGTCCTGCTGGCGACCTGCGGCGAGCGCATCCTGCGCGTGAAGGGGCTGGTGAGCGTGGAGAACCTGGCGGGACCGCGCGTGGTGCATGCCGTCGGCCACCTGCGCTATCCCTCGACCGACCTCGCCGACTGGCCGCAGGACGGCCCACTGGCCGACCGGCACAGCCGCCTGGTGTTCATCGTGCGCGGGCTGGCGCCCGCTGTCATCGAAAAGGCCTTCGAGATGTTTTCCGGCCGGATCGCCGTGGCCGAAGGGAGTGTTCGGTGAGCGCGCCGCTCGTCTCCGTCGGCGGCTTCGCCCACTGCTACCCGGGCGCTGAGGAAGTGGTGTCGCCGGATTTCGATCTCGCCGAACGGGAGCGCCTGCTGCTGCTCGGCCCTTCGGGCTGCGGCAAGAGCACCTTGCTGATGGCCCTGGCCGGCCTGCTCGCGCCCAGCCGAGGTGCGGTGTGCATTGCCGGCGAGGACTGGCGCGGTTTTGCCGGCGCCGCCGCCGACCGCCGCCGCGGCCGGCTGATCGGCTTCGTGCCGCAGGAGCCGCACCTGATCGCCGGCCTGAGCGTGGCCGAGAATGTGCGGTTGGCGGTGTTTCTGGCCGGCCGGCCGGATCAATCCGCGGCGCTCGAGGAAACGCTCGAAGCGCTGGGGATCGCCCAGCTCGCCGGACGTTATCCGCACGCCCTTTCGCGCGGCCAGCAGCAGCGGGTCGCGCTGGCGCGTGCGGTGGCGAACCGGCCGCCCCTGCTGTTGGCCGACGAGCCGACCGCCAGCCTGGACGACGCTGCTGGCGCGGCGGCGCTCGACCTGCTCTTCGCGGCCGCCGACCGGGTCGGCGCGGGACTGATCGTCGCCACCCACGACCTGCGCGTGCAGACGCATTTTCCGCGGCGCGTGACCTTGGGGGCGCCAACAACATCCAGAGCCGCGCAGCAGCGAACACCCGTCACCCCCTCCCCCTGGGAGCGGGGCGGGGGGAGGGCAGTCCAGTGACCTTGCTGGGCCTCGCCCTGCGCGACCTGCGCGCCCGTCCCGCCCAGCCGCTGCTGGCGGTGCTGTTGACGGCGCTGGCGGTGGCCCTGCTGGCCGCCCTGCTCTCGTTCGCCGACCAGTTCGAGCGGCGCATGGCGCGCGATGCCGCCGGCGTCGATCTGGTCGTCGGCGCCAAGGGCAGCCCCCTGCAGCTCGTGCTGGCCGGGGTCTATCACCTCGACATCCCGCCCGGCAACATTCCGCTCGCCGAGGTCGAGTCGCTGCGGCGCAACCGCCTGGTGGCCGAGGCGATTCCGTTGGCCCTGGGCGACAGCTTCCGCGGCCACCGCATCGTCGGCGCCGGCCATGAATACCTCGCCCTGTACGGCGGCCGCCTCGCCGAGGGAAGGCTGTACGAGGAACCGATGGAGGCGGTGCTCGGATCCGAGGCGGCGCGCAGCACCGGCCTGCGCCGCGGGGACCGCTTCCATGGCGCCCACGGTCTGGGCGAGGGTGGCCACGAACACGAGGAGGAAAGCTACGAGGTGACCGGGGTGCTGGCCCCCACCGGCACGGTGCTCGACCGCTTGATTCTCACGCCGGTGGAAAGCGTCTGGTGGATGCACGCCGGCCATGCCGAGGACGACGCGGCCTTCGAGGCGTCGCGGCGCGAGGTGACCGTCGCCCTGGTGCGCTATGCCAGCCCGGTGGCGGTGGCGCTGTTGCCGCGCCAGATCAACGCGGCGAGCGCCCTGCAGGCGGCTTCGCCGGCCTTCGAGATGGCGCGCCTGATGACGCTGCTCGGCGCCGGACGCGACGCGCTGGCGGCACTCGCCGGGCTGCTGCTGCTCACGGCCGGCGCGGCGCTGGCCGCCGGGCTGATGGCGACCCTCGCCGCGCGCCGCTACGAACTGGCGGTGATGCGCATGCTGGGCGCCGGCCGGGCGACGCTGTTCGCGAGCGTCCTCATCGAGGCGGCGGCGATTGGTCTGGCCGGCGCGCTGGCGGGGCTGGTGCTGGGTCATGTCTTCCTGGCCGGACTGAATGCCTGGCTGTCCTCGGCGGGGCAGCCGCTCGTCGCGGTCGGGCACTTTGCGCCTTGGGAGCTGTCTTTGCCTGTGCTGGCGCTCGCAGCCAGCCTGCTGGCCGGCCTGTGGCCGGCCTGGCAGGCAGCGCGCAGCGACGTGGCGGCGATTCTGGCAAGGGGATGAGATGAGACATATCGTGACCTTCTTGGCGCTGCTGGCCCTGGCGCTGCCGGCGGCGGCGCAGACGCGCGGCGGCTTTCGCGCCGAACAGACCGTGCCGCCGCCCACGCGTCCCCTGCCCAGGAGCGGCGATCTGCTCGGCTGGGACGTGCTGGCGCGGGTGGATTTCAAGACGACGCCCGAGCGCTACGTGCCGCAGTTCTCGCCCGAACTCAAGGCGCTCGACGGCAAGGAAGTGAAGATCGCCGGCTTCATGCTGCCGCTGGAGGCCGGCAAGAAGCAGAGGCGCATCCTGCTCACGCGCATGCCGGTGACGTGCACCTTCTGCCTGCCCGGCGGCGGGCCGGAGTCGGTGATCGAGGTGCATTTGCGCAAGCCGATCGACTACACCTGGGAAGGCGTGGTGCTGAGCGGTCGACTGATGCTGCTGCCCGACGATCCGACCAGCCTGTTCTATCGCCTCGTCGAGGCCTCTCAAGTGACGCCATGAAACGCCGGGTCGCCCGTCTGCTGCTGGTCTTCTGGCTGCCGTTTCTCGCGGCCCAGCAGGCTGCCTTCGCCCACTGGGCCGGCCACCTTGCCGCGCCCGCGGCCGCCGGCATCGAATCGGATCACGACGACACCGCTCCTGCGGGCGCGGAGCGGCTCTGCGCGCACTGCACGGCCATTGCCGCGCTCGACGGCCTGGTTTCCGGCAACCGGGAGCATGTCGCGTCCGCCGCCGCTACGGATGATCGCGTCCTGCCGGCATCCGGGCAAAAGTCAGTCTCCACGATACGGCGCTTCGATTCGCGCGCCCCGCCGGCCTTCTCCTGAAACAGCCGTGATTGCCGCCGCGCCCCGGCGCGGCGTGCCCGCTTGACCGTTTTTGGAGAAGACCATGAGACGCATTGCACTGGCCGCCGCTGCGGCCGCACTGGCGCTGCCGGCCGCCGCCGACGACCTGAAAGCCCTGCGCGAGGAAGTCGCGCAGATGAAGAAAGCCTACGAGCAGCGCATCGAGGCTCTGGAACAGCGCCTGGCGGCCGCCGAGACGCATAAGGAAAAAAGTCAGCCTGCGCAGGACGGCGGCTCGCGCGCCCCCGCCGCGGCCGGCGGTTTCAACCCCGAGGTTTCGGTCATCCTGCAGGGGCAGTACCGCCGCATGAAGGACGTGCCGGAGCGCAACATCACCGGATACTGGCCGGCCAGCGGGCACGACCATGGCGGGGACGAACGCGGCTTCTCCGTGGACAGCTCGGAGTTGATCGTGTCCGCCAACATCAATCCGTATTTCCGCGGGCTGCTCAACGTCGCGCTGAAGAACGGCGAAGCCGAGGTCGAGGAGGCGTATTTCCAGACTTTGGGCCTGGGCAAGGGCTTCACCCTGAAGGGCGGCCGCTACCTTTCCGGCATCGGCTACATCAACGAACAGCATCCGCATGCATGGGATTTCGCCGACGCGCCGCTGATGATGAAGGCCCTTTTCGGGGAACACTATGTTCAGGACGGCCTGCAGTTGAAATGGGTGGCCCCGACCGATCTTTTCCTGGAGTTCGGTGCCGAGATCGGCCGCGGCGCCCGGTTTCCCGGCACCGACCGCAACCAGAACGGCGTGGGCGCGACCAGCCTGTTCGCCCATGTCGGCGGCGACGTCGGCCGCTCGCACGCCTGGCGCGCCGGCCTGTCGTGGCTGACCACGCGGGCAAAGGACCGTGAAGCCCACTTCGAGGACACCGACGCCGCCGGCCCGAACGAGGTGGAGGGGCTGTTCACCGGGCGCAGCCGCACCTGGATCGCCGACTTCGTCTGGAAGTGGGCGCCCGAGGGCAATCCGAAATACCGCAACCTGAAGCTCCAGGCAGAATGGTTCCGGCGCACCGAAGACGGCGACCTGGCTTGCACCTCGGGCGTCGGCACCTCGCCCTGCCTGGGCAGCCCGGCGCTGGGGTCGCTGCGCACGGCCCAGACGGGCGGCTATGTCCAGTCAGTGTGGCAGTTCATGCCGAAATGGCGCGTCGGCTACCGCTACGACTGGCTGAATGCCGGCTCGAAGAGCTACGACCCGGCCACGGTTTTCGCGGCGCTCGATCCGGCCAACGCCTATTTCTCTTCCTATCGGCCCAAGCGCCACAGCCTGATGGTCGACTGGTCGCAGGACGAGTTCTCGCGCCTGCGCCTGCAGTTCGCGCAAGACAAATCGATGCAGGGCGTGACCGACAACCAGGTGACGCTGCAGTACATCATGAGCCTGGGCGCCCACGGCGCCCACAAGTTCTGAGGAGAAACGCATGAAACGATTCATGATCGTTCTGCTTGCGCTGCTGGCGATACCGGCCCAGGCAGCGCTGGAAGTCTTCGCCACCGGGCCGGAATGGGCGGCTCTGGCGAAGGAGATCGGCGGCGAGCGCGTGAATGCCTGGTCGGCGACGCATGGCCTGCAGGACGTGCATCGCATCGAGGCGCGGCCTTCGCTGATCGCGCGCGCCCGGCGCGCCGACCTCGTCATCGCCACCGGCGCCGAACTCGAAGTCGGCTGGCTGCCGGTGGTGCAACGCGAGTCCGGCAACGCCGCCATCCAGCCGGGCAAGCCGGGTTATTTCGAGGCCGCCGCCCATGTCAGGATGCTCGACGTGCCGAAGACGGTGGACCGCATCCATGGCGACGTGCATGCCGCGGGCAACCCGCATTTCGTCACGGACGCCCGCGCGTATCTGAAAATCGGCGAGGCGCTGGCGGCGCGCCTGGCGGCCCTGGATGCCGCCCACGCCGCCGCCTATCAGGCGGGCTATCGCGCTTTCGCCGAGAAGTGGCGTATGGCGCTGGCGCGCTGGGAGGCGCAGGCGAAGCCCTTGCGGGGCGTGCCGGTCGCGGTGCAGCACGACGCCTTCGTCTATCTGGAGGACTGGCTCGGCCTGAAAAGGGTGGCGACACTGGAGCCCAAGCCGGGCGTCGAGCCCGGCGCGGCCTATCTGCAAGAGGTGCTCGCCCGGCTCGCCGCAGAGCCGGCGCGCATGGTGCTGCGGCCTGCCTACCAGCACGACGCACCCTCGCGCTGGATTGCGGAACGGGCGAAGCTGCCAGTCGTCACGCTGCCCCTGACCGTGGGCGGGACGGCGGAAGCGAAAGATCTCTATACCCTGTTCGATGATACCCTGGCGCGGCTGCTGTCCGCGCTCAAGAATTGAGGAGAATCCAATGATGATCCGTAGCATCTTTGCCATGTTTTGCCTGCTCGCTGGCGCCGCTCAGGCGGCGGAAAAGAACATGACGGCCGAAGAGATCAAGGCCCACGCGCGCCAGCATCGCGAGTTCGCCGACATCCACCTGCAGGCGGCGCAATGCCTGGAAGCGGGCAAGCCTTACAAGGAATGCGACGAGGCCTTGAAGAAGGCCTGCAAGGGCAAGGCGTCGGGACCGCACTGCGGCATGAGGCACAAGCATTGAGTCAGCTTCCCTCGGGCGAGGTCGAAGTCATCGACCTCGTCGCCGGGTATGACCGGCCGGTGGTCGGCCCCCTCTCCTTCAACCTGGCGCCGGGGCGCGTGCTGGGCCTGTCCGGGCCGAACGGCGCCGGCAAATCCACGCTGCTGGCGGCACTGATCGGGGCGGCGCGCATTTTTGGCGGCAGCATCCGCAGGCCGCCCGGCCTGCGCATCGCCTTCCAGCGGCAGCATCCCCCGCAGGCGCACGGCCTGCCGCTGACCGGGCGGGAGCTGCTCGAGCTGGCCGCCGCACCCTGCGCCGGCCTGCCGGAATGGCTGACGCCGGCGCTGGACCGGCGCCTCGACGCGCTCTCCGGCGGCCAGCGCCAGTTCCTCCATCATTGGGCGACGCTGATGTCGCCGGCCGATGCCGTGCTCCTTGACGAACCGACCAACAACATGGATCCGGTCGGCATGACCGAACTGAGAAAGGCGATCCGCGGGCGCGCGCCAAACACCGCCATTGCGCTGATCAGCCACGAGCGCGATTTCCTGGAATCGGTATGCGACCGGATCGTGCGGGTGGGCGAGAAACAGGTGTCCGGATGAACGAAGCGCTTCTGTCCGGGTCGCTGTTCCTCAAGCCCTTTCTCATCGGCCTCGCCTACGCCTTGCTGCTGCCGGTGCTGGGCTGTTATTTGCGACTGCGGGACGAATGGCTGGCGGCGCTGGCGTTTACCCAGGTGGCCGCAGCCGGAGCCCTTGTTGCCATGGCGCTCGCAGCACCGCCGGTGCTCGGAGGATTGGCGGCGGCCGCGCTTGCGGCGTTGATCAAGCACCATTCGATGCGCGTCGGCAACGCGATTTATGCCCTGCTCTATCTCGGCGGCTGGGGGGCGGCGGTCCTGCTGGTGGCAAACTTGCCGCTGGCCGAGCGGCTGGCGCGCGCCCTCTTCGACGGCCAGCTGTATTTCTCCGGGCAGGCGCACCTCATGACTGCCTGGGTCGCGCTGCCGCTGGCGCTGGCGTGGCTGGCGCGTCTTTCACGGACTTTGCTCGTCGCGCGTTTTTTGCCCGGGCACCTGCTTGCGACGGGCAGGCTGGAGGGGCGTTTCCATTTCGGCTTCGATCTGCTGACCGCCGGCGCACTTGCTCTGGCCACCATGAGCATCGGCGTTGCGGCGGCTTTCGCCCTGATATTTATCCCTGCCTGGATCGTCTGCGACTCGGTAAACGGCTGGCGCCGTGCGTTGGCGCTCTCGGCGCTGATGGGAGCCGCAGGCTATGCCGCCGCCTTCTTGCTTGCCTTGGTCATCGACCAGCCATTCGGCCCGATCCTGGCCTTGACCCTTGCCCTGTCCGCAGGACTGATGATGTTACTTCGGCGCCCTGCCGCCCCTCTGACCTGACGAAAAGCCGGGAAATGGCGGACGCAATCGCTCAAGCGTTGCGCCATCCGGGCCGATATGCTACAAGCGATTTCCGGCGCGCGATTCGCTCCACCGGGCCGGCATTTCGATTTCCCTGACGGATAACCGTGGTTTTTTCACTCTTCGGCAAGAAGCCCCAGCCCGAGCCGGCCAAGCCGGCGGCACAGAAGGCGCCCCAGGCGCCGGCGCCGTCGCGTCCGTCGGCAGCGGCGGAGCCCGCCCCGCCCGCGGCGCCGAAGGAGGAGCTGGGGTCGCTCGACTTCACCGCGCCGGGCGCGATCGAGGTGCACGAGGAGGACCTTCCCGGGCATTTCGAGATTCGCGAAAGCACGGCCAGCATGCATCCCGTGGTGGAAGAGGCGGCGATCCTCTTCGCCAACGGACAGGACGAGGCCGCGCTGGCGTCCCTCGAGGGCGCCGCCCCCAGCAGCGGACTGGGGACGGCCGCCGACCAGGTCTGGGCCATGCTGTTCGATCTCTACCAGGCCATGGGCAAGCGCGAACTGTTCGACAAGCGCGCCCTCGAGTACTCGGTGAAATACGAAAAATCGCCTCCGACATGGGTCGAGCCGGCCAAACAGTCGCTCGGGCCGGCGCTGACCACCGGCGGCACCGCCTTCGTCGCCTTCGCCGGCACGCTGGGCGAGGGCGCCGACAAGACCATCAGGCAGCTGGAGAAGATCA
>Ga0194120_10010974_pt1 | contig 11024 bp, 11 predicted proteins | sample TA2MahCa65mmetaG_FD_148642 | JGI IMG/M metagenome (GOLD analysis project Ga0194120, IMG submission 148642) | Freshwater microbial communities from Lake Tanganyika, Tanzania - TA2015019 Mahale Deep Cast 65m | ecosystem: Environmental > Aquatic > Freshwater > Lake | place: Tanzania: Lake... | reverse complement strand
GCCCATACTCTCTTGTTTGGAAGCTTAGCAATATTGTGTGGCTACCAGTCAATCCTATTTGCGATTTTCACAAAGACTTTTGCTATCACGGAGGGGTTGATGCCTCCAGATCCTCGGATGGATCGTCTTTTCGAACGTGTTAACCTTGAAAAGGGCTTACTTGCGGGAGGGGGGGCCTTTATCTTAGGGCTAGTTTTGTTGTTGGGCGCAATCAATCAATGGCGGGAAACTAAATTCGGACGACTTGACTATGCTCAAACAATGCGGTGGGTTGTTCCAGGAGTAACGCTTACGGCATTGGGGTTTCAGACAATCCTATCGAGCTTTTTTGTCAGCATTCTGGGGATGCGTCGCAAGTGACGGTTCTTGAGCGGATTCATGGTCGGCATATTCACACGCGGCGAGTGCACGTCCTTAGTGACACGCTCGTTGATCTATTGCCGTTAGATGCGAAAGTATTGGATGTTGGCTGTGGGGATGGCTTGCTTGCCTATCTGGTGAGGAAAAAACGCTCAGACATTGCAATAAGTGGTGTCGATGTCCTGGTTCGTAGGCAAACCTATATTTCTGTCGACAGTTTTGATGGGCATAGAATTCCTTGTCAAGATAAGAGTCTTGATGTTGTCATGTTTGTTGATGTGCTTCATCACACCGAGGAGCCTTTAAAACTTCTTCGGGAAGGAGTCCGTGTTGCACGTAAATCCATCGTAGTAAAAGATCACATCTTGCACGGTGCGTTTGCGGGACAAACATTGCGTTTTATGGACTGGGTGGGGAATTCACGGTATGGGGTAGCGCTACCATATAATTACTGGACTAGGCAGCAATGGAGTGAGGCCTGGCAAGTTATGGGTCTCAGGGTTGGTGCTTGGAGAGCGCGTTTGAACCTCTATCCCTGGCCTGCCACGTTACTGTTTGATCGGCAGCTACATTTTATCACTCGATTGGATTTGAGGTGATGGCAACGTCTGGTCGTGAGAGGCGATGCGATTTCTCCCCTTAGCGTCAAGATAGCATGCAAGAGCAAGGAGGGAGGTGCTAAACTGTCTTGGTTCGGGCGCATAGGAAATTTGGGCGAAGACGATCTCTATTTATACCTGTGGGACTTGATGAGGCTTGTTGAGGGTTTTAGATTAATGGTATGCGCTAGGGTTTTGTGGCAAAGCGGAATATCTAGCAACATAGGGAAGACGGTATGAAAGTGACAGCTTGTCGGATCTGTAATGCAGAACCATTAGTCCCCATTTTGGACTATGGCCGGGTCGCCCTCGCGGACGGATTTTTGGATCCTGCGTCCACGATTACCAAAGAGGAAACCTTTCCACTGACTCTGTGCATATGTGAAGCTTGCGGGCATCTCCAGATTAATGAAGTTGTTGCCCCGGAAGCGCTTTTTCGACACTACATTTACCTGACCGGTGTTTCTGACATGGTGCTCGCGCATGCGCAAAAGCTATATGAAGCAGTCGTCGAGACGCTAAGAGCTTCCGGAAAGTCTCAGCTTCGCATTATAGAGGCTGCCAGCAATGATGGGACCGTTCTGTCAGTTTTTCAAAGGAACGGATGCCGTGTTCTGGGAGTGGATCCAGCTCGCAATATTGCCCGAATTGCCAATGAGCGAGGGGTTCCAACAGTCGCTGAGTTCTTCAATAAAGAGACCGCGCTGGCAATAGTTCGGCAGATGCCCGATGCCAACGTTTTTCTGGCTCGCAATGTATTGGCACATGTGGCTGATCTTCATGGTTTTGTCGAAGGAATTAGGCTGGTATTAGCTCCAGATGGGGTTGGTGTGGTAGAGGTGCCCCATGCGTTAACGATGTATGACCAGTTACAATACGATCAAGTTTTTCATGAACACATTGGCTATTATACGCTGGAATCACTTATGGTTTTGTTTGGCAGGCATGATCTTAAAATTGTACGTGCTGAGGAGATTGCCATCCATGGGGGCTCGATCCGTGTGTTTGTAGTCCACGGGAACTTGTCACGACGTGAGGATGAATCGGTCAAGCGAATCATTGGCGAAGAAAACAGGCGTGGGCTGGGAAAGATCGAGGCATGGCGGCAGTTTTCTAAGCGGGTACAGCAACAAAAGACGGCGTTGGTGGGGGAATTGCGTGAGTTGAAACGAAAAGGACAGCGAGTCGCGGCTTATGGGGCATCAGGGAAAGGTCAGGCAATGCTGCAATTTTGTGGTATTGACGGTCAATTGATTGACTATGTGGTAGATAAAAGCCAATGGAAGCAGGGCAAACTTACTCCTGGTACGCATATCCCGGTCTATGCCACGGAACGATTGCTCCTAGATAAACCAAATGTCCTGCTGTTGAGTGCGTGGAACTTTGCCGATGAAATACGCAAGCAACAAAATGACTATGTGCTGCAGGGAGGTCGGATGTTGCATCCCCTTCCAATGCCACACTATCTGGATTGAGCCGAGCGTTCGCCGTGGAGATGACGGCTCAGGGTGCTGAGGGAGCTGGTGGGCAAGGGGAGTGGATGAGATGAGCTTGAATTCAAAGTTTTGGCAGGATCGCCGCGTTCTTGTGACTGGGGCGACAGGCTTGGTGGGAACATGGACGGTCAAGCGTTTGATCGACTCCAAGGCCGATGTTGTCTGTCTAGTCCGAGATTGGGTGCCATACTCCGAGTTCGTGAAGGCGGGCCTAGCAGATCATTGCAGCATGGTGCACGGAGATCTCTGCGACATGGGGCTCCTAGAGCGAACGCTCGGGGAGTATGACGTTAGTACTGTTCTCCATTTAGCAGCTCAGAGCCAGATCGGTGTAGGTAACCGGAATCCGATCAGTACATTTGAGACCAATATCGCTGGAACTTGGAGACTATTGGAAGCTTGTCGTCGGACATCAACAGTTCAACAAATTGTTGTGGCTTCCTCTGACAAAGCTTACGGAGATCAAGTCTCACTGCCCTATGATGAAACCTTTCCTTTGCAAGGCCGGGCGCCCTATGATGTCAGCAAGTCCTGCGCCGCTCTGCTGGCGTTTTCTTATGCTAAGACCTATAAGCTCCCTGTTTGTGTGACAATGTGCGGAAATTTCTATGGTCCGGGTGACCTCAATTGGAAGCGTGTAGTGCCTGGTACGATCCGCTCAGTTTTGCGGGAAGAAAGACCCGTCATTCGCTCAGACGGATCTTTTGTGCGAGATTATTTCTATGTTAAGGATGGGGCAGCTGCGTATTGTGCTCTTGCCGAGAAGATGGAAGAATTGCCCTCCATTCATGGGCAAAGTTTTAATTTCTCGAATGAGCATCCCAGAACAGTTCTAGAACTGGTCAGCCTAGTCTTGAAGCTGATGGGACGTGAGGACCTGACGCCGGTTGTGCAGAATCAAGCATCCAATGAGATTGTGCACCAATATTTGTCTGCGAAGAAGGCACGAGAGATTCTGGGATGGAAACCCTTATGGGATATAGAAAGTGGCTTAAAGGAGACCATCACGTGGTACGAGAAGCACTTGGAGTGAAATCGCTCGGAAGCGAAGTCAGGCGTCCTTGGAGTCAGGGGCAGTGAAGGTCACGAACTGTCGAGTTTGCAATGGAACGCCTCTGTTTGAGGTGATGGACTACGGTCTCCAGGCCTTAGCCAACTCATACCTGCGTGATGAATCTGCCATTGCCGGCGAAGCGAAGTATCCCATGGCGCTCTGCTTGTGCGAACGGTGTGGTTACGTTCAAATCAATGAAGAGGTCAGTCCTGACCTGCTGTTTAAAAACTATCTCTATGTCAGCGGCGTGTCTGAGGCTGTTCAACTGCACGGCAAGCTCCTGGTCAATTCCGTCGACCGAGCACTGGGGGCCCAGAAAACCGCGAGGCGCTTGATCTTGGAAGCTGCCAGTAACGATGGCACCATACTCTCTATTTTTCAGCGGGAGGGTTGGCGGATCCTTGGCGTAGATCCGGCCGAGAATGTAGCCGAGATGGCCAATGCCAGAGGGATTCCGACTATCGCTGATTTCTTCGGGCGGGACGCTGCCTTACGCGTCATTGAGCGAGTCGGGCCGGTTGACGTCTTTCTTGCTCGTCATGTGATCGCGCACGTGGCGAGGTTGCACGATTTTATCGGTGGCATCGGAATCGTGCTGCACGACGATGGAGTAACTGCTATCGAATGCTCCCATGTTCTACCTCTGTGGGCAGGGGGCCAGTACGACCAGGTGTATCATGAACACCTGGGCTATTTTTCTGTGTCGGTTCTCAAAAGATTGCTGGAAATGCATGGGCTGGACCTCTTCGCTGTTGAGGAGGTCGGGATGCATGGAGGATCGATTCTCGCATTTGCCCAGAAGGCGGGTGGCGGTCGACCGCAGTCGGACTCGGTTGATCGAGTCATGCAGGAGGAAGCGGAGCGGGGACTCTCGGGGCGAGACGCGTGGGTCGACTTTGCCCGCAGGGCCTTCCGGCAAAAGGAAGCCTTGAAAGCGGAGTTGATCGCTCTCAAGCACGCGGGCAAACGGATCGCAGCCTACGGTGCGGCGGCTAAAGGGCAAGTCATGCTCCAGTTTTGCGGAATCGGGCCCGATCTGATCGACTTTGTGGTTGACAAAAGTGACCTGAAGCAAGGCCGGTTGACACCTGGCACGCACATTCCCATCCTGGCGCCGGAAGAACTAATGCGACGAAATCCTGACGTTCTGCTACTGTGCTCGTGGAATTACATCGAAGAGATTCGAAGACAGCAGAAGGAATATCTTGAACGCGGCGGTCGATTGTTACATCCTCTTCCTCTGCCGCACTATCTCTAGCTAATCTCTGTTGAGTGTAGGATGGACACTTATTGATATGGAGCGTCCGCTAGTCTCAATTTGTATTCCGACCTATAACCGAGCTTCTATGCTGCAAGAAAGTTTGCAGACCATCTGCGCCCAGGAATACGCGCCGCTCGAAATCCTGATCAGTGATGATGCGTCAACCGATGAGACAGAGCAAATTTGCCGGACCTTGGCAGAGACGGATGCCCGGGTACGCTACATTCGGCACCCGAAGCGCCTAGGGCTGTATCCGAACCATAATTATTGCATCAACGGGAGCCGTGGTGAGTTTCTGTGCCTGTTCCATGACGATGACTGGCATCATCCCCAGCTGGTGAGCGACTCTGTAGCGTTCCTGCTTCGGCACCCAAAGGTTGGGATTGTCTGCTCGGACTGGGAATTGCTGGATGACGTGGGCCATCACGTTGGGGTACGGGACCATAGGGTACCCGATGTCATGTCCGGATTGGATTACATCAGCCGAACGATTCGATCCGGCCAATCTTCGATCGGCTGTCCAGGAGCAGTCATCCGACGGTCGGCCCTCGGAGCAATTCGATTTCGAGAAGATGGCCCGCTTGGATTCGGCGACTTCGTGGTCTGGTTCCGGATGGCCGAGCATGCTGCCGTAGGACACATTGCTCGCCGGCTGTGGCGATACCGACTTCACAAACGGTCGTTCAGCCGGCGTACCATCGAATCTTTGACGCGTGACTATTTCGAAAACTTGAGCCGTTACTGTGATGAGCATCTTGAGCGTTGGCCAAAGCATGCCAGCTTGGTTGCCCGTTGGAGAATGGATATTAAGCGCTATCTCTTCTGGGCGCTCGCGTACGAGTTGGGACTGTACTTCCGAAAGGTTCAATCGAAGCCTATCCGGAACGCGTTTGACCGCTCCGTTTTTGAGATAACGGACTATAGTCTGACAGTGGAAGAATTGCAGCGGGTGCGTGAGCAGATGCGATGCTACCGGACCGGGCTTGATCAATCTGTAGCGTTCTACGCCCTTGAACTCTTACAGCAATTGAGGCTCACATGGCCCCTGGCATGGATCACGCAGCATGTAGGACTGCTGCGCGGCATCTTGGGGCTGAGATAGTCAAAGAGGGATCTAGAGTTAATAATCATGAACACAAGTTCCCATCTGAAAAAAGCAACGCAACGGAGCTTTGGATATCAGTGGACCCAGTTTGCCGATATGGTCGAAGCCAACCGAGAACACTTCCTGACGTATATTGATCCAATTGCTCCGTCATTCTTCAAGGGTAAACGAGGACTGGATGCCGCCTGTGGCTTCGGGCGGCATCTGTATTACGCACGGGAATTTGGCGCGCAGATGGTCGGCATCGATTTCAGTGATGCCATCCGAGCGGCCAAGGCGATTCTGATGAAGCGGACAGGGGCGTTCCTCGTCAAGGGGGATGTCTATAACCTCCCTTTTCGGTATGAAACTTTTGATTTTGTCTATTGTATAGGGGCGCTGCATCATTTCCCTGACCCGGAAGCAGGCTTTCAAAGCCTGCTTCCTTGTCTTAAGAAGGGCGGGGCAGTTTTCATCTGGGTGTATAGCAAAGAAAGACGTGGTCTGAACGCCATGCTGGAAGCTGTCCGGAGCGTTACGACGACCCTACCCTTAGGATTGTTAAAGCAGGTGTGCTGGATCTTGGCAGTAATAGACTACCTTTTCTTTATTTATCCATATAAGAGCTTGGCCCCTTGGTTAAGAAGGATCGGGATTAATCTCTGGGCCCCACCTCGAGTACGTTCATATGCAAAATTCCCATTCCGGGTCTGTTATGCGGACTGGTTTGACCGTCTTGCTGCTCCCGTACGGTTTTACTATGACGAGAAGGATCTGGAAGGGTGGGCCAGCCGCGCCGGCCTTGAAAAAGTTCATATTTCGCCGACCGGTGCGTATGGCTACCGGTTACTTGGGTACAAGCCCCTTTAGCGCTGTGCATTTGTGGCCTAAAGTAGTGATCTGGTTTGCTTCTCTTTCGTGCCCATTGACACAACCTTGCAGAATAGAAGAGGATATTCACGTTTGGCCGTTGACGCTGCTTCGTTAATGCGCGACTAACTCTGCGTGCTTTCGGTCTAAGGGGGTATATATGCAGACCCACCGACACGTTTCAAATCTGATGCAAATCTCAAAAGCAGACGCCCCAGTAGTTTCATCCGGACATTCCCCAATGCTCCAGGACTGTATGTCAGGTGGACGGCGTGAAGTTTGGTTGCATCAGTTTGTCCAGATATTTGGTTCTGAGGCTTGGATGCCATTATCCATTGGTTGTATTGCCGCTCATGCTAAAGCCAATTCCGAGTTCAATGATAACTTTGCTATCCAACCGCTAGTCTATATGCGTGCTGCGCCTGAAGAGATTGTAAGCCAATATCACGACCCGGCAGTCCTGGGATTCTCGGCATACATTTGGAACGTCAAATTAAGCCTGGCAGTTGCACGTCTTGCAAAAGAGCGGTTTCCTAACGCACTGGTGGTGTTTGGTGGCCCGAGTGCTCCAACTGACAATCATGCAGCCGAATCGTTTCTGCGTTCAAATCCATATGTAGATGTTCTTGTTTCAAATGAAGGAGAAAAGACCTTTCTCGAAGTGTGCCTTGCCAAGCTCCATGGTTCCGGGTTGCAGTCAGTGGAGGGGGTACATTTTATGTCTAATGGCGCTTGTGTTGAGACTGCCCCAAGACCGTTCACGAAGGACATGGACGAGCTGGCTTCCCCTTATCTCACCGGCGTCTTTGATGAGCTTATGTCTGGACCAATTAAGTTTCATGCCATTTGGGAGACGGACCGTGGCTGCCCTTTTTTGTGCGGGTTCGGGTTCTACCCCGTTTCCACGGACACTTGGGTTAAGAGTTTCTCCCCCAGCTCCTGCAATGCCAGGCGCCGCCGCTGGCGGGGATTGTGCCAGCGCTCGATGTAATCAAAGATATCCGCTCTCGCTTCCGATCGGGTGTGGTACTGCCGCCGATTCACCCGCTCACGTTTGAGCACCCCAAAGAAACTTTCCGCCGCCGCGTTGTCGGCGCAGCTCCCCACCGCACTCATGCTACAGGTAATGTGGTGCGCTGCCAAGAAGTGTTGGTACTCGTCTGATGTAAACTGGCACCCGCGATCGGAATGCAGAATGACCGGCGTCCTGGCGGGCCGCTGCCAGATAGCCATGAGGACCGCTTGGACGACAAGCTGGCAGTCTTGCCGCGCACTCATGGACCAGCCCACCACGAGCCCCGAATACAAATCCAGGACAATACACAAGTACAGCCAGTGTTCGGCGGTCCGCACATAGGTGATATCGGTAACCCATTTGGTGTTGGGGGCGGTGGCAGTGAAGTCCCGCTCCACATGGTTCTGCGTCCCGGCCGGTGGGACACCGGAGGCCTTCCGCCGCCCGCGCCGCCGCTGCGGCACCCCTTGCAACCCGGCGCGGCGCATCAACCGGGCCACCCGGTGCCGGCCGCACCGCTCGCCCGCATAGCGCAGCTCCTCCCACATCCGTGGACTCCCGATCACGCCATCATACTGAGTATGTAGGTGGCGCATGCGCGCCACGAGCCGGGTGTTCTCCGTTGTGCGTGTGCTCGGGGGGCGGGTCGCCCACCCGTAATACCCACTGGCCGACACCCGTAAACACCGACACATCAATCGGATGGGAAACGCATCGCGGCATCGTTGGATCATCCGAAACTTCACTTCGACGCTCTCGCGAAGAACGCTGCCGCTTCTCGCAAAAAATCCCGCTCCTTGGTCACTCGGGCCAACTCGCGCCGGAGCTGGCTCACCTCTTCATCACGGGAGCGTCCATGGCCGATGAAGGCCTGTGTGGGGTGCTGGCGCCACTCGCGTCGCCACCGCCCCAAGACATTCGCTCCGATGCCCAGATCGGCGGCGATTTGGCTCACCGTCACCCCCGGCACATCTAGCATCGCCACCGCATCACGCTTGTACTCAGATGTAAACTTCCGTCGTGCTCCCATGACACCCCTCCTGGCCCATTATGGACCTTCAGTCAGGTGTCCGTAAAATCGGGGCAGAACCCTTCTGCTACTGGGGGGACAAGAGTCGGTCTGTTAAAGCTCGCGTGGGGCTGGATAGACTCGAACTTGAAATGGATTGGTTCGTGAGGAACAAGATAGATCTTCTTTACATTGCTGACTCCAACTTTGGGTGGCTAGAACGCAATAAAGTCACAGCGAAAGGGTTAGCTCAAAGAGCTCTCACGCAAGGCTATCCTAAGAAAGTCATGCTCACTTGGGCAAAAAATGCCAACGACAAGGTTTTTGAGGCGGCGCAGATACTGAACACTGCCGGTCTTTGTTATCCCATCACCATGTCGTATCAAAGCTTGGACGAAGTGGCTCTGCGCAATATCCTCCGATCGAATATTGCGCTGACTCGGACTAAGGAACTTCGGAAAAAGTATGTAGCAAATAATATGTCTTCCTATACCGATTTGTTGATCGGTATTCCTGGCGAGACCTTCAAATCTTTTGTGAATGGCATTGAAGATGTCATCTCATATGGAGAACACGATCAGATCCAGATTTATCCAATCCGGATACTTCCGAATACGGACATGGCCCGTCCTGAGTATATTGCCCAGCATCAGATCAAAACGGTGTGGGTGCCGTTGCTCACTAAGCACGGGGCTATGGCTGAGAATGATCCCGTACAAGAAATGGAAGAGATCATTATAGAGACGGCCACGATGCCTTGTGACGAGTGGAGACGGATGATAGAAATTACATGGTTCACACAGTCCTTCTTTTGTTTAAAGTCAGCATACTTTGTCTGCTTATTCCTGAATCTGCATTTGGGGGCGCGGATTATGGATTTTGCGATATTCTTTCTTGAGAGAATACGGAAGCACCCAACCCTTGAATTGTTGAGTCGGGAAATCCAGCGTGTGGATAAATTCCTGGAAAGATTTTTAGATGGCAGTCCTGAGGTCGATGCGTCAGACTTAGAACTTCCTGCTGTCAAATGGCCCATTGAAGAAGTGACTTTTATTGCACTCGCTACTTCCAGGGAAAAGTTCTACTGCGAGTTGTACGCCATAGTTGACGAGTTCATCGCTTCGCAGGATAAAAAGTGTGAGCCTGAACTGCTGGGCCAAGTGTTTGCTTATCAGCGTGCTAAGGTTGTCAATCCCACGGGTCCTTATGAGACCGAGTTAAGTTTCGACTGGAACCTGCCTGAATTTTTCGAGGCAGCGACTATGCTTGAGCCCGTATCGCTAGTGCAAACGCAGATGAAGATGCATGTTGTTCAAAATTTTACATACAGTACCTTGCATGAGTTTGCTCGTTTTCATGTGTGGTATGGTCGTCAAGGCAAACCATTTTACTATAAGTCGAGTTATGAGTCGCTGGGCGAGAAAGGTGGCATCGCTAGAAGTTCAGGGGAATTGGCATTCTCGGCCCCCTCGGTGCTAAATATTGCAGTGCCGACCATAAGCACCTAATGTTTGGCATGACTGGCCTGCTGAGAGGGGGCTCCGGAAATTCGGACAGTATGGTAAGTGGTAGCCTGGCTTCACCACCGCCACCGCGAGGTGGCCTACGAGAGGAGCGAGGCAATGAAACGAACGAGACGGAATCACGGAGCAACCTTCAAGGCGCAGGTGGCGTTGGCTGCCGTCAAAGGCGACAAGACGCTGGCCGAATTGGCCGAGCAATTCAGTGTCCATCCCACCCAGATCACCGAATGGAAGCAGCAACTGCTCGCACGAGCCGCAGACGTGTTTGGCAAGCCCACACTACCCTCGGACACCCCGGATCTGAAGACGCTTCACGCCAAAATCGGCCAATTGGCGCTGGAAAATGATTTTTTAGAAGGGGCGCTCATCAAGGCAGGCTTGCTGAGCGCAAAGCGATGATCGACCACACACCCCCCTTGCCCGTTGTGCGGCAATGTCAGCTGCTCGGGGTATCTCGGTCGACGGCCTACTATCAGCCGAAGCCGGTCTCCGCCTCGGCGTTGGTCCTGATGCGCCAGATTGACGAGCTGCATCTGCAGTATCCGTTTGCAGGGGCGCGGATGTTGCGCGATCTCCTCCGGCGCGAGGGCCATCGCGTGGGACGGCGGCACGTGGCCACCCTGATGAGGCGCATGGGGATCACCGCGATCTCTCGCACGCCTCGCACCACCCAGCGGCATCCGGCCCACCGGATCTACCCCTATCTCCTGCGCCACGTGGAGATCACACGCCCGAATCACGTCTGGGCGGCGG
>Ga0194120_10010973_pt1 | contig 11025 bp, 9 predicted proteins | sample TA2MahCa65mmetaG_FD_148642 | JGI IMG/M metagenome (GOLD analysis project Ga0194120, IMG submission 148642) | Freshwater microbial communities from Lake Tanganyika, Tanzania - TA2015019 Mahale Deep Cast 65m | ecosystem: Environmental > Aquatic > Freshwater > Lake | place: Tanzania: Lake... | reverse complement strand
GGTAGCTAGGGGAAATAATGCAATATTGTATCTTATGAAGCCATAACCACCAAGTTTTAATAAAAGTGCTGCTAAAACAACTGATCCGATTGTCGGAGCTTCAACGTGTGCTTCAGGTAACCATATATGTGTTGGAATTAATGGTATTTTTACAGCAAATGCTATAAAAAACATAATCCATAATAATTTTTGTTCTTCAATATTAAATGTATATTCTTTTAATAAAAGATAATTTGTACTTCCAATTTTTGATGCAAGATATATGATACTATATAACATAAAAATTGATCCACCTAAGGTATATATAGATATTAAATAGCTGGCTCTTACTTTACGTCCTCTAGATCCCCAAAAAATAATTATAAAGAAAATAGGTATTAATGTTGTTTCAAAGAAGACAAAAAATGCAATTAAATCTAATACTGCGAATGAACATAAAACTCCAAATTGTAAAAGAAAAAGCGTAGCAAAGAACCCTTTTATATAAGGAAAATCTAATGTTGTGCTTATAACACAAAAAAATATGATAATATTAGTTAGTATTATAAAATAAATTGAAATACCGTCTAATCCTATATATATATCGTAATTAAATAAAGGAATTTGTAAAAACTTAGTATAAAATTGAAATTTAATTTCGTTATAATCAAAATTTTGCCATAAGAAGAAGGCTAAGATAACACTAATTAAAGTTGATAAAAGTCCTATTAAATAGGCAATAAATGTATCAAATAATAAAATAAATATAATTGTTATTAAAGGCAAAATTAATGTAAATATTAAAATATATTTTGGTAAAAAGGTCATGATAGCAATAACAAGAAATATTATAGTAAGACAACTATAATATAAAAATCCCTCCTCAGCTTTTACAAAAGATGAAATTTTTTGTTTCATTTCTGTTTCTGCATTTTGGTTGGCTACTGGTAGCCTTGATAATGGTTTTTGAATTGAATTTATTAATTTTTGAATATATTTTTGTATCATTTTTTTTTCTCTCTATCATTGTAAAAAATTTTAAACGAAAATTTTTGTTCTTTAAGGGGGGATATACCCCTCAATAATTCATACATATTTAAGCTTTTGTCACATTAAAATTAATATATGTCGAAAAAGGAAAATAGCTCAATTGGTAGAGTGATGGTTTCCAAAACCATCGGCTAAGAGTTCGAGTCTCTTTTTTCCTGATATTTTATGTAGATTATTTTGTAAGACTCAATATTTTTTTTGATTGCGCTTTCTGCGTACGTGCATTAGTACGAGAGCGCTGTCCTCTTACAGGTAATCCACTTTTGTGACAGAATCCTCGATAACTATTATTTTTTATTAAATTATTAATATCTTTTTGAATTTTTATTTCTAAATTATTTTCAATAAGATATTTCGAGTTAATGTATTTTATTAAAGATAGTTTTTGATCTTCTGTTAATTGTGCAATTGTTAAATTTTTTGCAAAACCTAATTTATAGCATATTTCTTTTGCCGCTTGTTTTCCAATTCCGTACAAAAGTGGTAATGCATAAATCAATTTTTTTGTTGTTGGGATCTTTTTTCCTTGAATTATTAGCATTTTTTTTTATTAATAGAAATTTCTGTAAATTTGAAATTTAATTTCATAATTCTATTTCTCTCTTACAGTGTAAAAAATGTAAAATGAAAAAAATGCTACTTGGATTTATTGAAAACTTTTTTAAGTAAAAAAAAATGATGAAATTTAGTTTAAACTTGAATAAATTAAGCCCTTTTAAGAAATTAGCCCAAGGGCAGAATAAAAAGTCGGGACATAATAATAAAGGGCGTATAACAGTTGGACAAAGAGGAGGTGGTAACAAGCAAAAGTATCGTATTGTGGATTTTGATAGGGCTTTTACAGAAAAAGGTATTGTTTTAAATGTAGAATATGATCCAAACAGATCCGCGCATATAGCAAAATTATTTCTTGCTTCAACCCGTAGCATAAAATATGTAATTAGTCCGCGTGGGCTAAAAATTTTAGATGATATCTCTTTAAAATATTTAAATAAACAGTCTTTAAATGCTACTTTGAAAACAGGAGATACTTTTATGTTAAAAGATATTCCAGTTGGATCTATTATACATAATATTGAATTACATGAAAAAGAAGGAGGAAAATTTGCACGATCGGCTGGTACTTTTGCTCAGGTTTTACAGCTTAATGAAAGATATGCTCGCATAAAATTAATGTCTGGTGAACATCGTTTTATTCCTATAAACTGTAAAGCAACTTTAGGAATCGTTTCGAATGAAAAATATGCTTCAATAGTTTTAGGTAAAGCAGGAAAATCGCGATGGCTCAATAGAAGACCTATCGTTCGTGGGACGGCAATGAATCCTGTTGATCATCCGCACGGTGGAGGAGCTGGAAAAGCTGCAAGTGGGCGTCCTTCTGTTTCGCCATGGGGACGTTTAACAAAAGGTGCTCCAACAAGATCGAAGCGTAAGAATAATAAATTAATATTAATAAAAGCACGAAATGTACGAAGTAAGAAATAATTTACGGAAATTTTATATGCCACAAGATTTAATAAGAAAATTTATTAAAAATAAACAGTTATCTTATTCAAATTTAAAAACGAAATCGAAAAATTTTGTAATAACAAATGAAATGATTGATAACAATATCCTTGTTTATACTGGTAAGAATTATTATACTTTAAAAGTAAAACATGATATGATTGGTTATAAAATTGGTGAATTCTTGAATACGCGCGCAGTTTTAAAAAAACGTTTGAAAAAACGTAGTAAATATAGAAGAAAACGTAAACAACAAAAGAAAAAATTATAATTATTAATATTTTATTTAGAATATAACAAGTGACAAAAAAAGTACATGCTGGTGGGTTTAGATTAGGACTTGTGCAAAAATGGAAATCTCAGTGGTTTCATTCAAATAAAAATATTTTTTCTAAATTTGCCCATTTGGATTTTGAAATTCAAAAATACATTCGGGGTGTTTTTTTTAATTTAAAACCTATTTTTTTTGTTACTAATATTATAGTTATAAAAAATTCTTTTGATTGTATTTATATTTTTATTTTTTATTATAAGTTAGCTTTATTTTCGAAACGTAAAGGTAAAAAAGTAATAAAGCGTAAAAAAATTGGGCGAAAAAAAAGATCAAGATTTTATATTCTTAATTTAATAATGCGATCAAAAAAACGCAACAAGCGTTCGGCTTTTTTTAAAAAATTAAAGCTGCGTAAATATAAGTTTTTTTGGGCAAAACGTTTTTTCCTTTTTAATTTACGTAAAAAAGCTTTTCATCGTTTATTTAAAAAAATATCATTTTCTCGCGCAGCATTTTGTACTTTTAAAAAATTTCAAAAAGTATTAAAAGCAAAACTTTTTTTCAGAAAGTTATTTCGAAAGGATTATAAAAGAAAACGCCGTAAACAAGGAATTGTAAGACGAAAAAGATACCGTGCAAGAAAAGATTGGTTTTATAGTACACTGCCTATGTTAAATTTAAAAAAATATGTTTCTTTTTCTAATGTACAAAAACAGGCTTATTTAAATAGATTAGCAAATAATAATCAAATAAAAACCCTTCATAATTATTTGTTAAAAGAAGATTCTGTTATAACTAAAAAATATGATCCTTTATTTTCTTTTAATTTAAAAGTTCCTTATATTTCGAAAGGACCTGGAGAAAAAATTTCTGTTGTAGCGAAATTTTTATTAAAAAAGAGACTTCTTAGAACGCGTTCTTTAAAAATTAACAGAAATATAAAGCATATAAAAAAGAAGTTTAAAAGAAGAAAACATGTTAGAAATTTTAATTTAAAACAAATGAAAACTTCGTTACGTATGTTAACTAATGTTAATACTTTTATTGTTACAATAAACTTATTAAAATATGTTAAATTTTTTAATTACAAATATAAACGTGTTAGAAATATTACAGGGTCTTTGCGCACATTTATTCGTTATTTTAATCAAAAGTATCGTCGTTTTGTGAATATGATCCCAGATTTAGTTAAAATATGCTATATAACTCTTTGTTTAAAACAGCCAGAAATATTAGCACGATTTTTAGCGTATCAATTACGAAAAACTTCACGAAAACGTCGACAAACAAAATTTATAGTTGTTACTCAAAAAATTTTATTATCATTGTCGCGTGCCTCAAGTGATATTTTAGGATTTAAGATAAAAATAAAAGGGCGTATTAATGGTAAACGCCGTGCGCGTTCTTTAATAATACGTGTTGGAAAATTTCCTCAACAGAGCCCGTTAGCAAATATTGCTTATTCTGTTCAACATGGTATCTTTTTTTATGGGACTCTAGGTATTAAAGTGTGGCTTTATCATAATCCTTTGTTTTGGGAAATTCCTCAACAATTTGATATTTTAAAATATTTAGCTTATATTAAATGGAAGAAAGAAAATTTTAGTTATGCTTTTTTTAATTATTCGCTTTTAAAACAAAAATGTGATAATTCTTTAAATAAAGAGTTTATCACTTTTTGTAAAAGTTTTGGACGTAAAACCCCATTTCGCTCTATTTCTTATCAAAAATATGAGAAACTTTCAAAATATAAGGAAACCATTAGGTTTTATACTTATAATGTGCGTTCGTTTACAAGAAAAATTAAAGGAAAAATAATTTCTCCAAAGGTATTCAAAAAATTAAAATTAAAGAAAAAAAGATTTAAAAATACTAAATATAAACTTAGAAAATATTTTAAATCTATAAAGGAAACCTTATTAAAAAAACATCGTTTCAATAGAAAATTTAGATATTATAAAAATTATTTCCGTAGAAAAAAATATAAGTATAAATATAATTATAAAAATAATAAGAATAAATACAATAAACAAAATAATAATAAACAAAAAAAATGGCCAGTAAAAGCAGTAAACAAACAAAAATTAAAGTTCACAAAAGTAGAATCAGTCCGTTAATTGAAAATAAAGCAAATATATTAAAATTTGGTATCTATGGGATTCAAGCAGTAGAATGTGGTCGCATTGATGATTATCAAATTGAAGCGGGTCGTCGTGCAATAATTACTGTTTTGAAAAAACGAGGAAAGTTATGGATACGTATGAACGCAGATCATCCTATGAGTGCTCGTCCAGCAGAAACTCGTATGGGAAAAGGAAAGGGTAATATTGCGCGGTGGGTATGTTTAGTTAAAACTGGTAAAATTCTTTATGAAGTTACTGGAGAAAACGTAGAGTTATTGAAACAAGCATTAACAAATGCAATAGCAAAATTTTCAATAAAAACTCGTATTGTAGGGCCTATAGTTTAAGGGTAAAACATGCCGCTCATAACGGTATTAGTGTAGGTTCGAATCCTTCTAGGCTCAAAAAGATAAAAAGAGATGTATTTATTAATTATTTATTTACCATTTGTAGTAGCTTTAGCTACATTGATTTTTTCGAATAAAATTGGTCGTAACGGGGCATGTATAATAACGATAGGGGGTATGGGAATTACAAATCTTTTGTCATATTTTATTTATGCAGAAGTTTGTTTAGCGGGAAGCCCATGTTTTATCCCTCTTTTTAATTGGATTGATATTGGTTTTATTTTCGTAGAGTGGGCTCATTTTTTTGATTCATTAACGTGTACAATGTTAATTGCTGTAACTTTAGTATCTTTTTGTGTTCATATTTTTTCGGCTTCATATATGAGATATGATCCAAATTTACCTCGATTCATGGCTTATTTAACATTGTTTACTTTTTTTATGATTATGCTTGTAACTTCTCCAAATTTTTTACAATTGTTTATAGGATGGGAAGGTGTTGGTTTATGTTCTTATTTATTGATTAGTTTTTGGTATCATCGAATTCAAACAAGTAAATCAGCACTGAAAGCAATTTTAATTAATCGCGTAGGGGATATTGGATTATCAATAGCTATATATTGTATCTTCAATATTTTTAAAACAGCTGATTTTTCTGTTATTTCTATGATGGCACCTTATGTTGCAGAAGACAAAATAAACGTTGGTGGGATGGATTTTTATACCCTTGATTTTATTTGTTTTTTTATTTTTTTGGGAGTTATAGGTAAATCCTCTCAATTTTTATTACACGGGTGGTTGCCTGATGCTATGGAAGGGCCGACTCCTGTATCAGCTTTAATTCATGCCGCAACAATGGTAACGGCTGGGGTTTATTTAGTGGCGCGCGTTTCTTCATTATTTGAGCATTCTCATCGACTTCTTGCTATTTTAGGTTTATTTGGGTTCATTACTTTTTTATATGCAGGAATTGTAGGGGCAGTACAATTGGATATAAAAAAAATTATTGCTTATTCAACTTGTGGTCAACTGGGATATATGGTTTATGGTTTCGGATCCTCAAGTTATGGAGCTAGTATTTTTCATTTAGGTTCTCATGCTTTTTATAAAGCATTACTTTTCTTATCGGCAGGTATAATTATTCATGCTATAGAGGGAGAACAAGATATTAGACGCATGGGTAATTTAGCTGCCAGTATGCCTTATACTTATTTGTGTTTTTCTTTAGGATCAATAGCATTAATGGCTTATCCTCCTTATTCAGGATATTATTCTAAAGATTATTTAATTGAAGTTGGTAATACAGTTTTGGTGATTGATAATGAGGTTTTTCAGCTTGCTTCAAATGCGGCCAGTTTATTATCAACAACTTATTCTTTTTTGACGTTATTTGCTGTTTTTCATAATGAATCCGCATTTTCTCCTTCTTTAAGTCGTCCTATACATGATGCAGATTTTTTATCAGGAATTGCTTTATTACCTTTACTTATAGGAAGTATATGTGTGGGGTTTTGGTGGCAAGATTTTTATGTTGGGCCTGCTACAGATTTTTGGAATGATTCTATTGAAGAAGCATCAGATTTAATTACACAATTATTTATAGAATTTTCGGATCAAGATGATATCGAATTGCCTTTTGATTGCACCTTGCTGGGGCTTTATTCGGCTATTATAATTTCTCATAATGATTTTATAACGCCAATTAAGGAGAATGAAGAAGAAGATTTTTATGACGAGGGCCTATTTTATGATGATTTTCTTGAAGCCGCAGAAGAAAAATTACATATGGATCGTGCTATCAATGAAACAATGACACAACCTTTCTTAAGTTTGAGTTATCTTGCGACGTATCAGGACATAGATCGCGGGCTTTTCGAATTTGTTGGACCAAGAGGTGTTGTTCAAGCATTATATGATAAAATTTTTTCTTTTCATCAAATGAAATATGATTTTATTTTTCAAATTATATTTGTGTTTCTAATAGCAGCTAATTTATTTATTTTTGGTATGGCTTATCTTGAAATGCTTGATTATTTTTTTGATTATGTTTTAATAATTTTAGCAATTGTATTTTTTTATTTTGAAAATCCATTTTTTAATGATGAGCAAAATATTAAATAATTTAATAATAATATTGTAAATAAATGACTTTGTGTCGAAGGATGGGATGGGTGTATAGCTCAGTTGGTTTAGAGCGGAAGATTTTTAATCTTTAGGTCATGGGTTCAAGTCCCATTACGCCTATTTATATTTATGCGGGTATGCATTAACGGTAAATGAGCTGTCTTCCAAACAGAATATATGGGTTCGATTCCCATTTCCCGCAGAATTTTTTTTTTAATTATAAATGACATTTAATTTTTTAAATACAAATAATCCTGGAAAAAATGAAATTATGCAAGGTGGAGATTTTACATACAAAAATTTTCTTGTACGTAAAGAAAAATTATATTTATTTTCAAAATATTATATTTACAATCGTTTAGATAATTTTATATCTTTCCTTGTAAAAAAAGGTAATAAACATCTTATTGAAAATTCTTTAAGGAATTCTTTTATTAATTTAAAGGTGAAAGGCGTATTTAAAAAAAATAGACAAAAAATGTATGCATTAAATAAAAAACTTAATACACTTGAAGGAACGTTTTCAAATACAACGCCCTTAATAAGTTTTTATGATCAAAGTAATCGCTGGAAAACAAAATATAAGCCTTATTTATTACCTGAAAAAAAAAGTATTTTTTTCTCAAACAATTGGCTTTTAAAAGATATAGAAAAGTTGTCCGATCGTTTTTTATATGATAAATTTGCTTTACTTTTTAAACGTACAAATGCAAAATATAATGTGAGTTTTAAAAAATATGAGTATCATAATAAATTTATTGAAAATATTGTTTTTGAAAAACGTATTTCTGCTAAAAGTTATGTTAAGGAAACTTCAGGTAAAGAGATCCCTTTAAAACGAAAACGTTTATATGCTTTAGAAAATAAAGAGCAAGAAAGAAAATCAAAGGGAGAAACAAATTTTAAATATAAAAAATTATATATAAATAAAAAAAATTAATTTTTAAAAAGGTCAAAAGACGCCTTTTATGAAAAATGTTCTCCTGTAGCTCAGCTGGTAGAGCGGATGGCTGTTAACCATAAGGCCGTTGGTTCAAATCCAACCCGGGGAGTAGATTTTAAAATATTTTGCATTCTTAGCTCAAATGGCTAGAGCAGCGACCTTCTAAGTCGTTGGTTACAGGTTCGACTCCTGTAGAGTGTATTTTAAGATGGGAAGATGGCCGAGTGGCTTAAGGCGGTAGACTGTAAATCTATTGATTCAAATCATCGTCGGTTCGAATCCGACTTTTCCCAATAGAAAGGTTAAACCAAAATTAAAAGCCTGCTTGGTGGAACGGTAGACACAGTAGACTTAAAATCTATAAATTAACGGTTCAAATCCGTTAGCAGGTAATATTTAGCAAATAGTGTAATATTTTTTCTATTTGGGTTTAGATAGCTCAGCTGGTTAGAGCGAAAGACTGAAAATCTTTAGGTCAGTGGTTCAATTCCACTTCTAGACATAAAATGTTAATAATAAAAATCAGATTAAAATCATATAGTTCTTTTTTAATAGAAAATTTTATTAAAGAATTATTGCAAAGAATTGAATCTTTTTGTCAAATAATAATGAAAGAAAATTACAATAATGGTATTACGAAACCAAAAGAACGAAAATATATTATAAATAAAAATGACAAAAAATTTAATTTTGACGAAGGAATTAAAGTAACTTCAATTTCTCTTCCAAATAAACGTAAATATTTTACTGTTTTAAGATCTGCGCATGTTCATAAAAAATCAAGAGAACAATTTTTATTAAAAATACATTCAAAATGTTTATATATAGATTTAACTGGGATATTGTATATTTCGAGAAACTCAGAAGTTCTTCGGGAAAAAATGCCGGAATTATTTATTATAGATAAAATTAAAAAATTTTGTAAACATTCGTCGGCGGGTATTCAATGTACAATATATTACATACAACAAGGGGTTTATTTTTAATTTTTATGAGTTCCCGTCTCACTCAAAATCCAATTATTTCGATTTTTATTAATCATTTAGCTACTTATCCCTCTCCAATCAATTTGTCATACTTCTGGGGGTTTGGATCTTTGGCAGGGCTAGCGTATGCTACACAAGTCGTTTCCGGGATTTTTTTAGCAATGCATTATACGCCTGAAATTACATTAGCTTTTAATAGCGTTGAACACATAATGCGTGATGTTCCTGGAGGTGTAGGTTTACGTTATATACATGCCAATGGTGCATCAATGTTTTTTGCTGTTGTGTATATTCATATGGCCCGTGGAGTTTATTACGGATCTTATATGTATCCGCGTCAAGAATTATGGTGTTCTGGGGTAACTATCTTTTTATTAATGATGGCTACGGCCTTTTTAGGATATGTTTTGCCGTGGGGACAAATGAGTTTTTGGGGAGCAACTGTAATTACTAATTTTTTTACCGCAATTCCTCTTGTTGGAAAAGCAATTACTCAGTGGTTATGGGGAGGCTTTTCTGTAGACAATGCAACATTAAATCGTTTTTATAGTTTACATTATTTACTTCCTTTTGTTTTAGCTGCAGTAATTATAATGCATTTCTATCTATTACATTCTGTTGGATCCGGGAATCCTTTAGGTTTAGAAGCAAAAGGAAGCACTAATAAAATAAGTTTTTATCCATATTTTTATATTAAAGATTTATATGGGTTATTAGTTTTTTTTCTAATTTTTGCTTTCTTTGTTGTATATTATCCAAATTTTTTAGGACATTCAGATAATTATATTCCAGCTGATCCAATGGTAACGCCAGCACATATAGTGCCAGAATGGTATTTTTTGCCATTTTATGCTTTATTACGTGCTGTTCCTAATAAATTAGGTGGAGTTGTTGCGATGTTCGGGGCGATTTTAGTTTTATATGTTATTCCTTTTATTTACCAGGATAATATCAAAAGTTGTGCTTTTAAACCATTAAGTAAAATAATGTTCTGGTATTTTGTTGCTGTATTCTTATTATTAGGATGGCTAGGTCAAAATGTTGCTGAAGAACCTTATATTACTATTGGACGTATTTCTGAGGCGTTCTATTTTTTTTATTTCTTAATAAGTATACCTTTTTTAGGAGCATTTGAAGAACGTTTAGTTATGTCGTCGGTAAGTAAACAAAAAAAATAATTTATACAAGCTTTTAAAACAAAATGCTTAAAATTTAGCATGGGGCTTATAACTCAGCTGGTTAGAGTGTATGCTTGATAAGCGTAAAGTCAGTAGTTCAAATCTACTTAAGCCCAATATTATTATTATGTACGTTTTTGCACTGTTTTTAATTTTTAATTTATCCGTTATGTTAAGACGTTGTTTGCGTCGGAGTTAGCTTTGGCAATTTCACCCTCAAACACAACTAAATACGTGGTCTTTTATAATTATGGTGATTCCAGTTGGATTTCGTGGTCCGGAAATTTATATATATTTAGTTTTCTATTACTTATCACTGGAGTCATTTTTTTAGCGCTATTATTTCCATTAAAAATTGAGTTAATACAATTTATAAATAAAATTATTGCATTATTGTTAATTTGTGTTTTATTTGTAAATAAAATTTTTTTTCCATATAATCTTTATTCAGAAAATGCACCAATTTATGATTTTAAATATTCGTCTTTTTTATTTTTTTTTATTTTAGTTTGAGT
>Ga0194120_10010971_pt1 | contig 11026 bp, 8 predicted proteins | sample TA2MahCa65mmetaG_FD_148642 | JGI IMG/M metagenome (GOLD analysis project Ga0194120, IMG submission 148642) | Freshwater microbial communities from Lake Tanganyika, Tanzania - TA2015019 Mahale Deep Cast 65m | ecosystem: Environmental > Aquatic > Freshwater > Lake | place: Tanzania: Lake... | reverse complement strand
CGATTCTCTTTCCTGGTCAGGTAGACCGCCATGTAGAGAACCACCGTGAGCTTGACCATCTCGGCCGGCTGCACGGAAATGGGCCCCAGTCTCAACCATCGTCTCGCGCCCTTGGCCACGACGCCCAACGACGGAACCAGCACCAGGATCAGCAGGGCCACGGTCAGCCCCAGGATCGGCAGGGCCATTTTCCGCCACACCGTATAGTCGAGGCGGGAGGCGGCATGGAGCATCAGAAACCCGAAGGCCAGCCAGGCCAAGTGCCGCTTGAGGAAGTAGATCGAATCGTGGAAGCGGTTGCCGGCCACCACGGCGCTGGCGCTGAACACCATCACCAACCCGACCAAGGCCAGGACCACCGCGACCGCCAAGAGGCTCCCGTCGGCCGAAGCCCTTGTCTTCGTCGAGCTGCCGGAGGATGGCCAAGGCAGCGTCAGCGTCACGGCCTGGGCGCCTCTACGCGACATGGACACCCTTTCCTTCGTCGATGCGTAATGAGTCTTGCGTCATGGGTAAGCGATCCTCGGCTCTCATCACCCGCCACCCTTCGCGCCTTACGGCAGCGACTGCACCAGGTTTTTGAACTGCGCGCCGCGATCCTTGTAATCGGCAAACATGTCGAAGCTGGCACAGGCCGGAGACAAGAGGACCACGTCGCCTGGCCTCGCCTCGCGCGCCGCCGTCTCCACCGCCTCCCGGAGCGAGGCCGCGTCGCTGATCCGCTCGCAGCCGTTGAGCGCCGCTCGAATGCGAGGCGCGGCCTCCCCGATCAGAATCGTCCGCTTCGTCCGCCGGCGCACCGCCTCGCGCAGCCTGACGAAGTCACCGCCCTTGTCACGCCCTCCCGCAATCAGCAGGATCGGCCGGTCGAAGCTCTCCAAAGCCTTCAGCGTGGCATCCACGTTCGTGCCCTTCGAATCGTTGACGAAGAGCACGCCATGACGCTCCCGAACGATCTCCAGGGCATGTTCCAGCCCGGGGAAGGTCCGCACCACGCGCCGCGCCGCCTCGATCGGACAACCGCAGAGCAACCCGATCGTCAGCGCGGCCATCGCGTTGGCCAGGTTGTGTCCGCCGGGAATCAGAATCTCCTCCCTCCGGCAGACTTCCTGGAGGCGGCCCTGCACGGCCACCATCACGCGATCGCCGTCCAAGTACGCGCCGGCCTCGACCGGCTTCGTCCGGCTAAACCCCAAGACCCTGGCACGCAGCCCCCGATCCAATTCCGCAACCCGCTCGTCGTCCCGGTTCACGAGCGCGAAGTCTTCGGCGGTCTGGTTTTCGAAAATCCTGGCCTTCGTCGCCACGTAGTCTTGGAGCGAGTCATACCGATCCATGTGGTCCGTCGAAACGTTCAAGACCGCCGCCACCCAGGGATGAAACCGCTCGATCGTCTCGAGCTGGAAACTGGAGACCTCCGCCACAATGTAGTCATAGGGCCCCTTGTCGGCACCCCGGCCTTGGCTCGTCCACTGGTAGGACGCCAAAGCCGCCTCACAGAGCGGCGTGCCCAGATTCCCCCCCACGAAAACCCGCTTTCCGCTCTCCGCCAGAAGCAGCCCCACCAAGGTCACCGTCGTGCTCTTGCCGTTGGTCCCGGTCACGGCCAGGACCGGCGCCGTCAAAAACCAGGAAGCCAGTTCCAATTCCCCGATCACCCGCACCCCACGGCGGCGGACCGCCTGCAAGGCCTCCATCCGATAGGGCACCCCCGGACTGATCACGACCAAGTCCGCCCTCTCCAGCGCCGACTCGTAACCGCGCCCCACCACCACGGTCAGAGTCCGCCGGTCCAATTGGGACAGCACGGAGGCCACATCCACGGTCTCCTTCCCATCCGCCACCGTCACGTGGGCGCCGACCGCCTGGAGCATCCGCGCCGCCGCCACGCCGCTTCGAGCCAACCCGACCACCGTGACCTTCTTGCCCTTCAGTTCCGTCACCGCCGCGAGTCCTTCGCCGCCGCTCGTCGGTCCGTTATGCGTAACGCGTAACGAACGACACCTTCGAGTTCCCCGTTATAGCTCCCATCGTCCGTCACGCATCACTATCTTAGTTTGAGCGTGCTCAGACTCAAGAGCGCCAGCAAGATCGCCACGATCCACATCCGCACCACGACCTTCGGCTCTTCCCAGCCCTTCATCTCGAAGTGGTGGTGGATGGGCGCCATCAAGAAAATGCGTTTGCCGCGCGACTTGAACGACGCCACCTGGAAGATGACCGAAATGGCCTCGATCACAAAGACGCCTCCCACCAGGAGCAACAGCAATTCGTGTTTGCTCACGACCGCCACGGTGCCCAAGGCCGCGCCGAGCGGCAGCGACCCCACGTCGCCCATGAACACGGAGGCCGGATAGGTGTTGAACCAGAGGAATCCCAAGCTGGCCCCGAAGATCGTGGCCGTGAACACGGCCAGTTCTCCCGCCCCTTCGATGTAGGGAATCAAGAGATAGTCGGACGTCACGCGATTGCCGACCACGTAAGCCACAATCGTGTAGGCCATCGACGCGATCATCACCGGCCCCACCGCCAGGCCGTCGAGCCCGTCGGTCAGGTTGACCGCGTTGGAACTCCCGACGATCACGAGGATCGCAAAGGGGATGTAGAAGAGCCCCAAGTCCGGCGTAAAGTTCTTGAAAAACGGCACGCTGAGTTGCGTGGAATAACCCGGCGTAAAGTAAAAGACCAGGCCGATGCCGAAGGCCACCAGGCCTTGGGCGAGAAACTTCTGCGAGGCCGAGAGCCCCTTCGACTTGCCCCCGACGAACTTCAGATAGTCGTCGAAAAACCCGACGAGCCCGAACCCCACGGTCGCAAAGAGCACCAGCCACACGTACCGGTTCAGCATATCCGCCCAGAGCACCGTGGAGAGGACCACCGCAAAGATGATCAGAACTCCCCCCATCGTGGGCGTCCCGGTCTTGGCGAGGTGGCGGCTGGGTCCGTCCTCCCTGACGCGCTGCCCCATCCGAATCTCTTGCAGCTTGCGGATCAACGGCGGCGTCAAGACGAAGGCCAGGAGAAAGGCCGTGACCGCCGCATAGATGATCCGGAAACTGAGGTAACGAAAGACATTCAGAAAGGAGAACTCGGTATGCAGGGGATAGAGCCAGAGGTAGAGCATCGGTTACAGCCACCGTCCTTTCCCCTTCAACAAAGATTCGATGACCCGCTCCATCCGCATGCCGCGAGACGCCTTGACCAGCACCACGTCGCCCGCCTGCACGAAATCCTTCAGGAGGTCGCCGGCCGCGAGCGAGTCCGGCGCTTCCTTGATCCGCTCAGGCGCCAGCCCGGCCTTCCTCGCCCCCTCCGCCAAATCATGGCCGAAGGTCCCGCAGGCGATGAGATGGGCAATCCCCTGTCCGGCCAGATAGGCCCCGACCTCCTGATGGAACGCCCGGGCCTCCGGCCCCAGTTCCAGCATGTCGCCCAATACCGCAATCGACCGCCCCCCGGCAGCCAGGCCGGCCAGGAGCGTAATGGCCGCCTTCATGGAAGCGGGGTTCGCGTTGTAACAGTCATTGATAAGCTTCAGCCCCTTCCAGACCGTCACCTCAGACCGCATCGTGGCCGGCTTGAACCGACTCAGCCCCCGCGCAATCGCCGCGCCGCTCAGGCCGAGGGCGTAGCCCACCGCCGCCGCCGCCAAGGCATTGGAGAGGTTGTGCGCCCCATGCGCCGGCAGCAGGACGCGCGTCCCCCGCGCCCGGTCCGGCAGCATCAACTGGAAGGTCTGCCCGCGCGGATCCGGCGCGACGTCGAGGGCCCGCACCTGCGCGCCGGCGGCCAAACCGAAGGACACGACCCGGCAGCCGGCCCGCGCCGCCAGGTACCCGAAATAGGGATCGTCGGCGTTCAAGGCCACCGCGCCGTCGTCCGGCAGCAGGTCCAGCAATTCGCCTTTCGCCTGGGCGGAGACCTCCATGCTGCCGAAAAACTCCAGGTGGTCCGGCCCGATGTTGGTGATCACCCCGACGGTCGGCTTCGCAATCTCGCAGAGACGGGTCGTCTGACCTTTGCGATCCACGCCCATCTCCACCACCGCCGCATCGTGGCGCGCGGTCAAGCGAAGCAACGTCAGGGGCACCCCGATGCGATTGTTCAGGTTCCCCTCGGTCTTCAACACGGTCCCGCGTTCCGCCAAGACCAGGGCCACCATCTCCTTCGTCGTCGTCTTGCCGTTGCTCCCGGTCACCGCCACCAGCGGAATGCGAAACCGGCTCCGGTGATGGGAGGCCAGTTGTTGAAAGGCCAGCAACGAATCCGGCACCAGCAACACCAGGGGAATGCCGGCCGGCGTTTTCCTCCCGCGAGCAGGCCCGACCGGCACGGCCGTCGGCGGAAGCGGCGGCTGGTCCCAACTCCCCGCCTGCACGATCGCGCCGACTGCGCCGAGCCGGAGCGCGGCCTCGACGAACCGATGCCCGTCGAACTGCTCCCCTGCCAAGGCGATGAACAGGTCCCCGCGCCGCGCCGTGCGCGAATCCGTGCAGAGCCGCCGGACCCCTCCCCGTGACACCTGCTGGAAGTCGCCCGACACCAGCCTCGCGCCGGTCACTTCCATGATCTCTTCGATCGTAAACAGCGGCATATCGCGGTCATCCGTGATGAGTGATCCGTGATGGGCGATGGGTGAAGCGTGATGGAGGAGACTTCCTGACTTGCTGCTCATCACTCGTCACTCATCATTCTTCACTACTTTTTGTATGGCGGCCCTCGCCACCTCCCGATCATCGAAGTGGATTTTCTGGGCGCCGATGATCTGGTAATCCTCGTGCCCCTTCCCCGCAATCAGGACCATATCCCCCGGCTTGGCCGCGTGGACCGCCGCGTCGATGGCCTGGCGCCGATCGGGCACGATTTCATAGCGGCTTCCCGCCTCGCGCAAGCCCGTTTCCACTTCCCGCAGGATCGCCAGCGGGTCCTCGCTGCGAGGATTGTCGGAGGTCGCAATGACCAGATCGCTCATCCGCGCCGCCACCCGCCCCATCTTCGGCCGTTTGCCGCGATCGCGGTCGCCGCCGCAGCCGAAGACCGTGATGATGCGCCCGGTCTTGAGCGCCTGCGCGGCGGTCAACAGACGGGCCAGGGCATCCTCCGTATGGGCATAGTCCACCACCACGGTGAAGTCTTGCCCGGCCTCCACCCGCTCGAATCGTCCCGGCACGGCCACGACGGCCCGGAGCCCGGCCTGGATGCAATCCAGGGAGAGTTGCTCGTGCAACCCGACCCCGATGGCCGCCAGCATGTTGTAGACATTGTGTGCCCCGACCAAGCGGCTCTCCACCGGGAATCGCCCGCCCGGCGTCACGGCCGTAAAGGTGGTGCCGGCCAGCGAGAGACGGACCTCCTCGGCCTTGATGTCCGACGCGCGCGTGATGGAATAGGTCCAGACCGGCACGCGACAGGCCTGGACCACGCGATCCCCGCGCTCGTCGTCCACGTTCACGATCGCGCGCTTGGGGCGCGGCTTGAGCCCGGCTGACGCCAGCCCCGTGAACAGGCGCAGCTTCGCCTGAAAGTACGCCTCCAGGTCGGCATGGAAATCCAAGTGGTCTTGCGTCAGGTTCGTAAAGACCGCCGCGTCGAATTCGCAGCCGGCGACGCGATCCAGCGCCAGGGCATGGGAGGAGACTTCCATGACGGCGGCGTCCATCCCGGCCCCCACCATGCGCGCCAGGAGCGCCTGCAGCTCGACCGAGCCCGGCGTCGTGTGGGAGGCGGCCAGCCGCTCCGATCCGATCTGATAGGCCACCGTGCCGATGAGACCGACCTTCCTCCCCGCCGCTTCCAGAACCCCCTTGCACAAATAGGTGATGGTGGTCTTTCCATTCGTGCCGGTGACCCCGATCATGCTGAGGCGCGAAGACGGGACGCGATGGAAGCGGCTGGCCAGGAGGCCCAACGCCCGCCGCGAATCGTCCACCCGCACGACCGGCAGGGACCGCGCCGCCCCGCCCGCCACGCCCTCCGTCAAGGCTGCGGCCGGCTCCTGCACGACCAGCGCGGAGGCCCCGGCCGCCACGGCCTGACGCAGAAACGCATGGCCATCGACGCGCTCTCCCTTGACCGCCACAAACAGGCTGCCGGCCTTCACGGCGCGCGAATCGTCCGTCAATCCGGCGATCTCAACCTCCAGCGATCCCGCCCGCTCCACCACGGACAGCGGCTCAATGAGTTCGGCTAACGTCACGGCGCCTCTTCCGGCCCCATGGCCATGGCCAGCTTGACCGGCGCACGGGAGGAGACGCCCAGGTAGGGCAGCGCCTGCTCGGCAATCCGCCTGAACACCGGCGCCGCGACCACCCCGCCCCAGGCCTCGGCATGGGGCTCGTCGATGATCACGACAATCGCCAGCCGAGGATCCTCGGCCGGCACAAAGCCCGTAAAGGACCCCACAAAAAGCGTGGGGGAATAGGCGCCGGTCTGCGGATCGATCTTTTGCGCGGTCCCGGTTTTCCCGGCCACCCGATAGCCCGGCACGGCGGCCTTGCCGCCGGTTCCGTTCGTCACCACTCCCTCCAGGATGCCCGTCAAGGTCTTTGCAGTCTCGACTGAAATCGGGCGGCGGCGGACTTGCGGGCCGTTCTGCACCACCGCTTGTCCCTTGCCGTCATGCACCTCCGAGACGACATAGGGTTTCATCAGCCACCCGCCGTTGGCCACCGCGGACACCGCCGTGACCAGTTGCAAGGCCGTCACGCCGATCTCCTGGCCGATGGCCATGGAGGCCAGCGACCGGCGTCCCCAATGCTTCGTCTCCTTGACCAGGCCGGCCGCCTCCCCCGGCAGATCGATGTCGCTCTTTTCTCCGAACCCGAAGGCCCGAATGTAGCGATGCACCCGCTCCTCGCCCAGGGCCATCGCAGTCTTGGCCGCCCCGATGTTGCTGGACTTCTGGATCACCTGCGAGAAGGTGATCCAGCCGGACTTTTCATGGTCGTGGATCACCGTGCCGGCCACCGTCATCTGGCCGTTCTCGCCGTGGATCAGCGTCCCCGGGTCCATCACCTTCTCCTCAAGAGCGGCGGCCGCGATAAAGACCTTCATCGTGGACCCCGGCTCATAGGCATCGGTGAGCGCGCGGTTGCGCCAGCGATCCGGGGACACCGCCCGCACGGCATTCGGGTCGAACTTGGGGCTGATGGCCAGGGCCAGGACCGCGCCGGTCCTCGGTTCCATGACGACGGCAACCCCGCCCTTGGCCCGCGTCGCGGCCACCGCCTCGTCCAATTCCTTTTCCGCGATGTACTGGATCACCTCGTCGATCGTAAGCACGACGCTCCGGCCGGGCGAGGGCGCCTGCTCGTTGAGTCCCTTGGGAAACACCGTCCGCCCCAGCGCATCGCGCTGCAGCACCACGAGTTGCTTCTCGCCACGAAGGAACGAATCGTACCGGCGCTCGATCCCCTCCAGCCCCTGCCCGTCCATCCCCGAAAAACCCAGGACGTGGGCCAGCAACGGCCCCTTGGGATAGAAGCGACGGCCCTCCATGACCGTGCCGATCCCTTCGAGGGACAGCCCCTCCAAACTGCGCCCCTGTTCCGGGTCCAGCTTGCGCGCGATCCAGACGAAACTCCGCTCCTGCCGAAGCTTCCGCTCGATCTCGTCGGCCTTCACGTGGAGCACGCGGGCAAGGTCGCGCGCCACGCCAGAAGGATTCTCAAGCGAGGCCGGCACGCCGAACACCGACGGCACGTCCATATTGATGGCCAAGACCTTGCCCTGACGATCGTAGATCCCGCCCCGACTCCCTTCGACGGTCACGGTCTTCCGATGCTGCCGGTCCGCCCGCGCCGTCAACTCGGCCGCCTGCAGCACCTGCAAGGTAAAGAGCCGGCAGAGGACCCCGACGAATCCCAGCATCAACACGCAGGCCACGACGACCCGGCGAAGACGATGGGGATCGTTCGCCGTCACGGCATTCTCCCTCCCACCTCGTTCTTCGCCAGCCGCAATTCCGGCATGGCCGGCCCGGCATTGGTCGGCAGCGTCGTTTCGACCCGCACGAGCACGATCTGCCCCTGGCCCGGCGGCATCATGCCCAATTTATCCGCGGCCGCATGCGCAATCCGCTCCGGCGCCGTCAAGGCGGAGACCTTCACGCGCAGCTCGTCGCTCTCCCGCTGCAGCGCCACTTTCTTGGACTTCAACCGCTCGACCTGGTACCCGACCCGCACAATGTCGACCCGCTCCCACACATAGAGCAGCAGCAAGACCATCACCACCGCGAAGGCCACTGTTTTCATCGCACCCTCCCATGAATGAGATCGTCCGCCCAGGCGGACACGTTGCCGGATAGGGCATGGCGTTCCATCACAACTCGCGACTCCTTCGGATAGCGCCGCGCCTCCTCATTCCGAGCCAGCGCGGCAGAAACGGCCCGCGCGAGGTCCCGCAGCCCGCAGGGCTTGCGCGCCACCTCCGCATCGCCCAGTTCCCGTATCCGTCGCAGCAGGGGCTCGTCACGGAGGCCGGCCAGCAACAACACTGTCCCCGCAAAGTTCCTGCTGCGAAGCTCGCCCAACACGTCGATCCCGCTGATGTCCGGCAGATCGACCGAGAGCACGATCATCTGCGGCGACTCCGGCTCAGCCAGGGCCAAGGCCTCCCGGCCGTTTCGCGCCGAACGCACCCGATAGCCTGCCCCTCGCAAAAACTCGGCATAGAGAAGCCGCAACTGCGGCTCGCCATCGACCACGAGGATCGCGCTCATGTCGCTTCCCCCACAAGCAGCCGCTCGGCGACCCGCAGCTTGGCGCTGCGGGCGCGCGGGTTGGCCCGGCGCTCGGCTTCCGTTGCGACCACCGGCTTCTTGGTGAGCCTGGACAGACAGGGATTCGGCCCTTGCGACAAGGCCCGAAACGTCTGCTTGGCGATACGATCTTCGAGCGAATGAAAGGAGATCACGCAGAGCCGGCCGCCCGGCGCCAGCACCTCGGCGGCAGCCCGCAGGGACTCCTCCAGAATCTCCAGTTCCTGGTTGACGGCAATCCGCAGCGCCTGGAAGGTCCGCGTGGCGCAGTGCAGCCGCCCATGGCGGTAGAAGGACGGCACCGCCTCCCGCACCACCGCCGCCAGTTTCCCCGTGGTCTGCAGCGGGCGCGTCGCGCGGGCCCGGACGATCGCGCGGGCGATTCGGCGCGAGTACCGCTCTTCGCCGTATCGGTAAATCAGGTCTGCGAGTTCGGATTCTGGAAGGCAGGCGAGCAGGTCGGCAGCCGTCCGGCCGCCGCTGCGATCCATCCGCATGTCGAGCGGGCCGTCGGCGAGAAAACTGAAGCCTCGTTCAGGCTGGTCCAGTTGAGCCGACGACACGCCAAGATCAAAAACCACGCCGTCAACCTCCGACACGCCGACCGACTTCAGGTGCTGCTTGATCTCGTGAAAATTTCCGTGAATGAGGTGTATGCGGCCTTCGAATCCGGCCAGACTCTTCCGGGTCGCGTCAATCGCCGCTTCGTCTCGGTCGATGCCAATCAACACCCCATCAGGCCCGCTCAGATCGAGAATGCGAGAGGCCAGGCCGCCTTGTCCGACTGTACAATCAACATACCGTCCGCCAGGCCGGCAGGCCAACCATGACAACACTTCGTCGGCCAACACAGGAATGTGAAGCGTATTCGCACTGTTATCTCTTGATCCATTAATCCCCACTTTCTCCCACTTCCTGTGTGCAGTATACAACTAGAAATGGTCTTGTCAACGAAAATCTTTTGTTCTTAATGGGATACGATTACTCGACTTATGCACAGGCCTTGAAATGCTGTTGACGGGAGGGCTCCAGGGAGGGAATTGGCGATCCCTCCGTGCTCTTGACGCTGCCGGCACTAGAGGGATGGAAGACCTGAAAAAGTGAGGCATGGAACAAAAGACCGCCGAGGGGGCAGCGATGCGCTCGCCTCAACAGAACCGGCCGGATACATGGGACACCGTACAGAAAGTCGGCAAGCGGCCGAGCCACGCGCCGACAAATCTTCCTTGCCGTCTTGTCTGTTTTCTACTTACTCGCGCCGGCAACGACGTACGCGCAGGGCCCGGCTAGGGATATAATTTGTAGAGCATTCTCGGAAACGGAATCGTCTCCCGCACATGGTCCAGCCCGCAGATCCAGGCCACGGCCCGCTCGATTCCCATCCCGAACCCCGCGTGGGGGACGGAGCCATAGCGTCGCAGATCCAGATACCAGCGGAACGCCTCTTCCGGCAAATCATGCTCGCGAATCCTGGCCATCAGTTTGTCGTATTCGTGGATGCGCTGCCCGCCGCCGATGATCTCCCCGTAGCCTTCCGGCGCCAGCACGTCCATGCACAGCGCCAGGTCCGGACGCAGGGGATCGTGCTGCATGTAAAACGCCTTGATCGCGGCGGGGTAGCGATGCACGATCGCGGGCCGGTCGAACTCGTTCGAGAGCAGCGTCTCCTCGTCCCCGCCGAAATCATCTCCCGGCTGGATCGGATTGCCCTTCTGCCGAAGCCTGGCGACCGCCTCCTCATACGTGATGCGCGGGAAGGGCGGCTTCACGCATTCCAGCTTGGCGACGTCACGTTCCAGCACGGCCAACTCGGCCCGGCGCGTGGCCAGCACCCGCTCGACGATGTGGCACAAGAAGGATTCGGCCAAGGCCATCATGTCGTCAAGCTCGGCGAACGCGACCTCCGGCTCCACCATCCAGAATTCCATCAGATGCCGGCGCGTCTTGGACTTCTCCGCCCGGAACGTCGGCCCGAAGCAATAGACCTTCCCGAAGGCCGCCGCCGTCGCCTCGCTGTACAACTGCCCGCTTTGCGTCAAATAGGCCTTCTCGTCGAAGTAGTCCGTTTGAAACAAGGTGGTCGTGCCTTCGCAGGCGCTGGGCGTGAAGATCGGGGCATCGACGAGGATGAACCCGCGCTCGTCGAAAAAGTTGCGGCAGGCCCGGATGATTTCGTGCCGGATGCGCAGGACCGCTTGTTGGCGGCTCGAACGGAGCCACAAATGCCGGTGCTCCATCAGGAACCCCACGCCGTGTTCCTTGGGCTGA
>Ga0194120_10010967_pt1 | contig 11030 bp, 18 predicted proteins | sample TA2MahCa65mmetaG_FD_148642 | JGI IMG/M metagenome (GOLD analysis project Ga0194120, IMG submission 148642) | Freshwater microbial communities from Lake Tanganyika, Tanzania - TA2015019 Mahale Deep Cast 65m | ecosystem: Environmental > Aquatic > Freshwater > Lake | place: Tanzania: Lake... | reverse complement strand
GCGACTCCGGCGCCGCAGCCCGAACCAGGCGCTACAGCGGATCGGGCAATTTTCGTATGGATACTATTTCTGATTAAGAGCCAAGCCCCCGGCGCTTCCGCCCGACCGCTGAGCTTGGTTCGTTCGTCGAATCGAGTTACGCCCCAACAACTTCAACGTGAAGGACAAACCATGGATCGCGTGTGCCACTTCGAGATACCGTTCGCTGACAAGCAACGGGCCGCAACTTTTTACCAAACTGTTTTTGGTTGGCAGATCTCGGATGCTCCGGGAGACATGCCTTATTCGTTCGTGATCACAACACCTGTCGACGATCAGTTCATGCCACGCGAACCGGGCGGAATCAATGGCGGAATGTACCCTCGCGGTGACGAGGGGGGCAGCAGATCGCCCGTCGTCGTGATTGAGGTCGCATCTTGTGAACAGCGTATCGCTGATGTGGAACGTGCAGGCGGCTCGAAGGTGATGGGGCCGCACGAGATTCCGAACATGGGAATTTATGCTCAGGTCAAGGACAGCGAAGGCAACACCATTGGGCTGTGGCAACCGCTCAAACATGCCAATGCATGACCCAAACAAACGAGAAGAATCCGACGAACAAGGCGTTGCACGCGAGCGGGCGGCGATGTCCGTTTTGAAATCAACGTCTCACGCGCCCGCCGCGTGAACTTTGTCGTTATTCCTATCCAAACATGAACGACAATATCGACAGACCATACTTTTCAAAGACGATCGTTGAACTTGAGTCCATAGCAGATTCGTATTTTGGAGACGGCAACGCATTGCTCTCGCTTGCAGTGGAACTCTTTCACCGGAAAACTCAACGCGCCGTTGCCCTGCGTACAAAGATTATCGAGCAACTTTCCGAACTTATCGCTCAAGGTTTTGCGTGGCCGTCAACTGATGCTGAACCGACCACTAATGAGACTCCAATTTTCATTGATGCCCCATCGACTGGGCTGCTTGGCTATTTGGGCTACCGTGTCGGGGTCACCGGTCTCAACCCCGAAGAACGATGTGGTCTACTTGATACTGTCTATTCTCATCTCTTGCCTCAACTCAACTCAATAGAATACATGAACGAATGGGCCGATCCCAGAACCGCGCAACGACTACGCAAAATGGCGCATTCGATTGCTGCTTTCGTCTGCAACGCAAAGAGACGACGCGATCCTCCACAGCAAGCAATCTCCGATTGGGAAGATGACTTGCAATACCTATACACAAAATACTACAGAGGCCAGTATGATTTCTACTGGCCAAATACATCCAGCTACTAATCGGAATAACAATGGGTTGCACTGGAGCTTTCGATCAGCCGTTTTGACAATGGCAAATCAACCGCTCGTGCCCAGTGAACCCAGTCGTTGGGCGATCTCAAACACATCCGTGGAGCAATTCCGATGAGTCGGCCGCTCGTGATTCGATCGTGCTTTTTGATGACTTCATTGGTCTCATCGTTTCTATTCGCTGACGACAAACCAAAGGACGAACCGCACTATATCGTGATCGTTTCTCCTGCGACTGGTAAACTAATTGGCGTTGACAATGGCTCTGCGAACCAAGGTGCGCAGGTCATTCAGTGGGAGCCCCAGAAACTCGCCGCCAACCAGAGTTGGGAACTTGTTCCAACTGAGCGAGACTGGTTTTACATCAAAAACCGTAGGAGCGGCCTAGTAATGGCGATTGATGGTGGTTCCGAAAATGATGGAGCGAATGTCATCCAATGGGGAGCATCGAGGGACGCGATGGATCATCAATGGAAGGCGATTCCGGTAAAGTCCGCAAGGGGGAAGAACAAGATTATTCAATTGCAGAATCGCAAGTCTGGAAAACTTCTCTCACTTGAAAAGGAGTCGAAGAACAATGGCGTCAGACTTGTTCAAAGCAAAGAATTCAACGGTGCTCGTCACCAATACTGGACTTTGATAAATGTCGAATAGTCGGTCACGGAACAACAACCACAACGGCCTTTGACCGTCGCTCGACGAAGCAACGTCCGCTGGCCATCGAAAACGAAACAGGCAACAGGCGGATGATGGTCAGTCAGCGAGCTGAAAGTCGTTCGGCGTCCAAAAGGTTAATTGAACCGCAACCGAGCAATCGCCCAACAAGTCGGTCAACGCGAGCGGCGGCTCGCGCGTTTTCTGTCTTCGATGTCGCTGGCCGCCGCCGCGTTACCTTGGTCGTTATGCCTCTGAAGGGACACGCCAATGCCTGGAGTGGCTGAAAGTCTCGTCGGCTTGCTATTTCTTCTGGCGATTGCTGCGGGCGTCGGGTTGCGATTCTCTCGGAACCGCGCATCGACGTTGGTCCTTCAAAAGTTCACACTTGCCGCGTCGCCGTTGCCGCTCCCTCATCCGACTGTCGAAATTGTCGGTCGATTGCAGGGCATCGTCGCGTTCATTCTGTCGCTGATGGGATTCAGTCCAATCACTCGGCTAACGCTTGCTGGAAGCGAACTACGGTGCCAATCGTCAAGTCTGTTTGGTCAACGCTCCCACTTCATCCCGTTGCGCTGTGTCTCGAGTTGTGCGGCAGGAGTCCATAAGCCGATCGCTGCCATCGTGTGGGCCGTCCTTATCACGATTGCAGCGATTTACGTGAGCTTCGAATCTGGAAGCTGGGCGCCGATCGCCATCGGTCTGGTGATTGCGGTCGCACTAGCGGCTGTCTACGTGCTGACCAAGAAGTTCTTCATCGAAGTGCATCCCCACGGCGGTCCTGCAATTGTTCTGCTCTTCAAGCCCAACGTTATCGAAGGCGTTGCAATTGACGTCGAGGAAGCGTTGGCCGTAGCCGCGGTGATCCGCGACATGATTCTTCAGCAAGGCGAAACACGTTCCCCTGACGTTCTTCCCTCAGCGCCGGATCACCCGTCCCGGGAAGCAGAGCCTCCTCAATGGCCGGCGCAACTCGAGTCCGAGGAAGAAACCGAAGAAATGGCGAGGAAACGTTTCGCCGAAGCGAGACAGCTTTCTCAATCTGGTCATCGCCAACAGGCCATATCAATCTTGCAAGAAATAGTCGAGGTGTTCCCGACCACAGATGTCGCCCAGCAGGCGCGTCGGAGCTTGCAAAAGGCCGGGATCGAAGTATAGGCATAACAAAACGCTCAACCCGACCGGGAACAGGCCGGCGAGTTGAGCGAGTCGTGAAATCAAGGTCGTTCCCGCCGGCCTGTTCCCGGCGGGTTAGCTTGGTCGTTCGCTGACTATGAACACCGACTTCTATCACCTCAAAGCGTGCAACTCGAAGCACGGCATTCATGACGTGACGCTGGAGGTGCGCGAGGTTGGCGATGATTACATCCTCACGTGCAAGCTTCCCGTGTCGGGTGAATTGCTAACGGGTCAGGCAGCCGATTGCTTCGCGGCTCTACAAATCATCCGTCGCAAAGCCGAAGGGCGGGATTGGAAGATCTGCTGCAAAGGGTCGCGTCGCAACGTATGGCCGTCCGCAATGTCTCGGCAAATGGGCGGCGGTGTGAAAGCGTACGTACTCGAAATGGGTCAACAAGGACGGACGGATTCGCTGGTCGAAATATTTGACGATGACGACCCCGAATCGTATTCGTCGGTCGCCGATCAAGAAGCCTATGCCCACGCGTGGTTCGAATCCCTACGATAGACGTCAGCGAACAAGGCGGTGAACGGGAGCCGCCGATGACGCGGGCTTTGAAATCATAGTTTTTTGGCGACGGCCCCGTTACCGCTGTCGTTGGGCGATCTCGACCATAACTCGCTGCAATGAACCACAACCCTCTCGTGTCGACGGCGAGTCACCACCGTTCGATTCTGTGCCCCGCGCTCGCTTGCGAAAGATTGATTTCCTCTACCTTCGGGACACACCACAACTCAATTCGATCAAAGCAAATGGCTCGTAGCGCAAAAACTGCTCGCAACATTGTCGTCAACGACGTTGGCTACCATTGGCGTGCAACAGGCAACGATGGCTATATTTCAGTTACGATCTGGCCAAGCAGTAATCTCGGCCCAGCAATTCTTTGCAACTTCGATTACCAAGAAAGCTGGATACCGAGCGGCGAAGGGCAATACTCCTCGGCGGGAAATCAAATTGTAATCACCAATCGAATTGTCCGGCGCGTGATTGACCTTGCGGTCACAAAATACGGTTATGATCCAAGTGGTCGAGGAAAGGAACTCAATCTGCGACGGTCAGATGGGCTCATTGAATTGGACGATGCCATTCGGGCAACAAAGGCCACAACACAGAATCAATAGAGACGTTGCAGCACTCGTCAGTTGGTACTTCAGCGAGTTGAAAGTCTCTCGCCATCCGAAAGTTTCAATGAACTGCAAGCGAACATCGCCCAACAAGGCGGTCAACCGGAGCGGCGGTTGGCGCGTTTTTCTGGATTCCACGCCGGTGGCCGCCGCCCGGTTACCTTGGTCGTTGGGCGAAGCAACCGCAGAAACGCAATCAACCCACAAGTCCGTCGCATCAACCACCCGTCATCACCATTCGATTCCGTGTCCTGCGATTGCTTGTCTTCGATTGGTTTTTGAAGCGCTCGACAACAACCATGAGGCAAACAACCAATGTCCGGTATCTACTTCACCTTGTTCATCGCGCTAGCGGCTCTTTTTTGGATGTTCTCGCGATGGTTCCAGGATCTCAGACGCTCCATCATCGTCGGCCAACTTAATCGCAATCCACACTTGCTAATTGGAATGACCTGGGACGAACTCGTGTCGGTGCTGGGACCGCCTACGTCAATTCTGGAAGGATCGGCACTTCTTCGTGAGCGCGGTCAGGGGGCGGTCTATGCTTCACCAAGTGCAATATCGAAGGTGTCCGGCATGCTTTTCTGCCGCTGGGAGCGGGCTGATGGAGTTTATGAACTGACTGTCGAGAACGGTTGCGTCAGTCACCTTCAATCCGCCCCACAACGCCGTCGGTGGCACAGTGTCCAATATCTGCTTTTGGTGCTTGGAGTGATATCTACCGTCTCATCATTCGCCGTCACGAAGCATTTTGGCGTCAACATCGAATCCGATTGGATCGTTTCAGCATTATTGGCCGGAGGCTTGGCGATGGTTATGTTTTCTTTAGTTCCCTGGGGAGGCAAACTAGATCATCCGACAAGTCGCGAAAACCCAATTCGGGGAAATGAATCGGCAATTGTCGTTCGCTTTGATCGGCACAAGATCGAATCCGGCGCGTATGGTCTTGCTTGTTGGACGCATTTTTGGGCGGCCGTGAACCCAAACGAGCTTTTCGGTGTCCATCTTTTTGAAGGTGATTCGCCTGGAACGCTCAACGGAACAGAAAATGTTTACTGCCTGGGCTGCCAGTCCTCCAATGGTCCGATGCTCGACGCCATTCAGAATTCCGTTCAATCAAACCTCGCCATTCAGCGAGTTCTCGCCAATCCGCGGTTTGTCCAAGGCGGTGCCGCCGATGCTCTGTTGTTCTCGGTTCTTCCCGAATCCGGCGTGATCAATTATGGCACGATTGAAGGCGGCACGGAGGCCCACAATCCCCGTTCGGCGTTGGCGTCGATTCGCCAAGCGTGACGCAACAAGCAAGTTCTTGCGGACCATTCGTGGCCGTCATAGACTTTGAGAATGCGAATCTACTTCGACATGTGCAGTTTGCAGCGACCGCTGGACGATCAAACGCAACTGCGCATTCTTGTGGAGACTCAAGCTATTCTCGGAGCATTAGCGTTGTGTCAGTCAGGCGCAGTCGATCTCATCGCTTCTGACGCTCATATCTTTGAAATGGAAGCCAATCCGGAGGTCGTGCGTCGAGATTATGTTGCTCAAGTCTTGGACAAGGCAACGCAATTCGTCCCCTTGAACGATCCGATCGCCAACCGGGCACAGACATTTGTTGAGGCGGGCATCAAACCGTTGGACGCCCTTCATCTCGCGTCCGCAATTGAAGTTCAAGCGGATTTGTTTTGCACTTGTGATGATCGTTTTCTGAAGAAAGCACAGGTTCTCGACACTTCACCGACTAAAGTCGTCTCGCCACTCGAATTGATCGCGGAGCTTCAAACATGACGGTGCAACTCAAGCCACTCAGCGAAGTGAATCATCAGGCCATTCGTGTGCTGTCCGAGCAAATTGGCATAGTGGACACGATTCGCTTTGTGAATCAATTTACGACCGGACACGGAAATTACACAGAAGAACGTGATGCCTTGTTTGGCCACCTCACGTTGAATGACATTGTGACCGCCATCGAAAAGAACCGAACGGCTTCTGGTGGTCGCTCGGCGGAATGAACGTAGGCTGGCTTCCGAACGGTTTTCAACGAGCTAAAAACGAACAGTCGCCCAACAAGTCGGTCAAGCCGACACGGACAAGGCGGCGGTTTTGGCTTTCTGAAGGTTCCCGGCTTCTTTGAAAGTCTGTCGTTCATCGTGCCGCCTTGTCCGTGACGGCTTACCTTGGACGTTGGGCGGAGAATTTCCATGCCTACCGAGCAACTCATAGCAGCAGGGTTTGTTGCGATTATTCTTGTCGGCATGATTGTCATTGCGATTGTGGGACGCTCGGCAAATCAGCCGCAGTCCGCCAACGAATCGTGCGAAACAAAACCTGTAAGCGGCGAAACCAACTCGCCGCAGACCGTCCCGGCACCAAGCCAACGACAAACGCCGCGAACACAGCAAGGTGATTTCAGCGAGAACTACCCGAAATACTGCCAAATTCTCACGTCCCGCAAGCTTGCTGAGGTCGACGAAAACTGGCCGTATCACATTCTTGGACTGGCAGTCGGTTCTCATCTTGGCATGAACGATTTACGAGAAGTCGCAAATCACATTCGCAAATGGACACAGGCCGGTTTCGAATTCCGCACGCTTGCTAATTTTACTGCCGAGGACGTGATATCGGAAAAGCTCGATCACATTCCTCCAGAAATTCCAGGAACGTACCGTACGGTGACGCTTCTTATCGACGACCCATTTGGCAGACCAGGCGTGGCGGGTGTGGTTCGCCTTTGCTTTTTCTTCTACGCATGATCCGCCACGTCCGAACCAGGAACCATGACATGGCAGTTTGCGACATCTGCATGACGCCGACAAATTGGAATGCGGGAGCAACCTATTCCCCAGACCAATTCCGCGCTCTTGTGCATCGAGGCTTTGAACCTGATGCCGCCACAATGGCTACCGCATTCGCCCAGTTCCCAATAGCCGTCGCTCGAAAAGCCTGGAAACAGGGTGCCCTAGAATCGCCGACGGTCTGGCTCCTCTGCCCATCGTGCGCAAGGCGCGCCGCAAACATCGCTCCCGATATCGTTCCGTCTGGCATTCCCGAGAAGTCCACCAGTTCGCCGGCGCAACCAGAAAGCACCGCGTCAAATTCGGGGTGCGCGATAATACTGGCATTGGTGGTAGCCGCGACTGCAATATCATTACTGCTAACCGTTGGATTAGTGGTCGGTCACTCGATCGCGGAACGCTGAACAACAAACACAACGTCCTTCGATTGATTTCGTGCTCATCGAACGTCGCTGGCCTCCGAAGGCGAATCCAAAACCAACAACCGCCGTCTGATGGTCAGTCGGCAAACTGATAGCGTGCTGGCATTTGAATGGCTAATGAACCGCAAACGAGCAACGGAACCATCGCCCAACGAGTCAGCCAGGCCGAGCAGTCGGATGAATGTCATGCGTTCGGGGGGTTGGTCCGCCGCCCGGTTTTCTTCGTGGTTGGAATATTCTCGTGAAAATTCTGACGAGCGGCCATAAACTGCAACCGTGAAAATTTACCTCGACACATGCAGTCTTCATCGCCCTCTCGACAACAAGACACAATTGCGCGTCGCGTTGGAGGCCGAAGCCGTCTTGGGCCTCTTGGCGAAATGCGAACGGGGAACACTCGCTCTTGTGTCCTCGGAAGTTTTGACGCTGGAAGTCGAACGTAATCCACAGCCCCAAAAGAAAGCCTACGTTTCATCAGTCCTGCAAGATGCGAAAACTGTCATCACCGTCAACGACGAAATTGAAGAACGAGCCAACATTCTGGGGAAGCGTGGATTCAAGGCATTTGACGCGCTGCACATCGCCTCAGCCGAGTCAGGTTCGGTCGATTATCTTTGCACTTGTGATGACCGGCTTTTGAAAAAAGCTCGTCAGCAAACCGACCTCAAAGTGAGAGTTTTGTCACCTCTGGAACTAGCCAACGAGTTGCCCACATGACCACAGCCCCAACCACCGTTGCCGAAATCACGACCACGGCAATCACGCTGCTCTGCCGCCAAATCGGCCCCGTCAACACGGCGCGATTTCTCAATCAATTCACTGCCGGATACGGGAACTACACCGAGGAACGAGACGAACTGCTTGGCGACCCAACGGTCGATGAGTTAGTCGCGGAGATCAAGCAACGCCGAGCGCAAAAAAAGAGGCAAACAAAGCAATCGACAACTCAAGCCCGCCCAACAAGGCGGTCAAGCCGACACGGATAGCCGGGCGGTTCTTGGACCTTCAACGTCGTTCCCGAATCCATGCCTTTCCCTCATTCGGCCCGGCTATCCGTGCGGCTTACCTTTATCGTTAGGCTGCAATCCGACCACGTGGCCTTGGAGACGATATGAAACGTGTGACAGGTATCGGCGGAGTCTTCTTTAAGTCAAAAGACCCGGCTGCGTTGGGGCAGTGGTACAAAAAGCATTTGGGAATCAACGTTCAAGATTGGGGCGGGGCCGTTTTCCAGTGGCATCAAACGGAAAACCCTGGCACAAGTGGATCCACCACTTGGAGTCCATTCCCTGCAGAAACCAAATACTTCGATCCAAGCCCTGCGCCGTTCATGTTCAGCTATCGTGTTCATGATTTAACGGCACTGTTGGCAGCGTTGGTTTCAGAGGGCGTGAAGGTCGTTGAAAAAATTGAAGAGTCCGAATACGGTAAGTTCGGATGGGCGTTCGATCCCGAGGGTAATAAATTTGAACTCTGGCAACCGCCAGAAGGTTGCTGAATTAGGAGGGTGGTTTTAAACCCGCAGCCTAACCCTACGTTCAACCGGACATACTCCGGCGTTCCTGCGCCGGGCGCCATTTCATTTTGCCCGGCTACGTCACTCTGTCATATGCCGGTTAACTATCACGTTCGCCGACTGAATCTAATGAATCACTACCTGAAATTGCGACATGGATGACACGCCAAATCCGTACATCGCACCACGAAATCAATCGGCTACTGTGCCGTCACGCCAACGTAGCACATGGCGTGAGCGCATTTTTGCAACGGTCGGTCTCGTTCTCGCATCTGCATTATTGGTTCGATTCGCTGGCTCGCGTTGGGGCGAATGGCCATGGTATTTCTCGCCACGCGAGGCGGGTTTCGATCGCATGGAGCTCTTTGTCTTTTTTCTCGCTCCGCTGGGCCTTACCACTGTGATCTCCATGTTTGCTGGCCGCGCCCGTCGGTGGATCTTTGGACTACTCGTCCTGACGCTTGTGCTCAGCCTCGTGTAGCGGTCGCATCCGCTGATCGGAATCCGCTATACTCATGAATTGACGGTCGCCGGGACGGGGAGCCGCAAACGCGCACGACAGCGGCGAACAAGAGAATTGCACGGGAGTGGCGGTGGCCCGGCGTTTCGAAGTGGATACCCAACTCCCGCCACCCCGTGAATTCCAGCGTTCGCCGCTCAACCAACCGAAAGGAGCAACGCCATGTTCACCTATCAGGTTCGCCTCTCGCCAAAGCCTGGAAACCCAGGTGGAAACATTACCGTCACAGTCCAAGCCCGTTCGGATTCAGAAGCGCGGACGATCGCCGCGTCTCAAAACCCGACATACCAAGTTCAAGCCATCCACAAGGTTTAAAGACGGAGACCGAAAACATGAAAACGTCGACCGCACAACAAAACAACGATCGTTGTCCGCAATGCGGCAACGAATTGACCGAAGACATCGCTGGACGGGGATTCGTCCGCCACAAGACAAATGCTGATTGCCAATACGGTAACGGCGAAAAAGATTCCGAAACGGCAACTACAACAACTGCTCAACCCGGCGGTGCCCAGAATTGATTGGTTTGGGCGAAACAACACCGTATCCACTGGACGTCCCGCTCAACAAAGACGCGGCGAACAAAGCGGTGAACCGGAGCCGCCGATCACGCCGCTTTTGAACTCATAGTGTTTTGGCGGCGGCCCGGTTACCGCCACCGTTATGTGGCGAAGCCAATACATCATGGGATCACAGACGAAATGAGCGCCAGCACTGACATTCTGATATCCGTCAGTCGCAGATTCTGCGAACAGTTCGTCGCGAGTCCATATCTCTGCTACACCGAACATGGGCAACACGCCTACTTCTTTGCCCTGCTTTACGCCGCGCTTCCTGAATCATCGCGGTACTTGCAAATCAACGGGCACCGGGCCTGCTCAATACAAAAGGAATACCCCACCGCAACAAACCTTGGGCGATCCAAACGACAACATTGGGATATCGCCGTGCTCCAAACACCTACCGTAGGTGTTGATCCAGCGGCATTTGATTACTTGCCTCTGCAGGCCGTTGCCGAATTCGGCATGAATGAACGAATCAATCACCTATCGGATGACATCGCCCGGCTCACGCACAACGAGTCAAATGTTGTCGACAAATTCGCGTTCCATCTGTATCGATTCTCTAATGGCGCGAATCCCGTTTCACGCCGTGACTGGTCACCCGATTCAAATCACATCGAATCACTCGATTCCATCGCCGAAACGGTACGAGGAACAGACGTCACTTTATTCTTCGCGGTTTCCGATCGCACAGGTCGGCACACAAATGGTGCATGGTCGATCCGTGATGGCGATGTGTCAAAATTCGCGTAAGCTAAAGGCCGCATAACAACCGGTTCAACCGGAGCCGCGGGCCGCGCGGTTTCTGAAGTCAACGTTGGTTGGCCGCGGCCCGGTTAACCGTGTCGTTCGGCGGTGACCTGCCTTTTGGAGAATCGCACGATGTTCAATGTCTTCGCTACGACGCAGAGTCCGTTGTGCGATGGGCTTTCTCGGCGGCACTTTTTGCGGATCGGCGGCTTGGGTATGG
>Ga0194120_10010953_pt1 | contig 11041 bp, 10 predicted proteins | sample TA2MahCa65mmetaG_FD_148642 | JGI IMG/M metagenome (GOLD analysis project Ga0194120, IMG submission 148642) | Freshwater microbial communities from Lake Tanganyika, Tanzania - TA2015019 Mahale Deep Cast 65m | ecosystem: Environmental > Aquatic > Freshwater > Lake | place: Tanzania: Lake... | reverse complement strand
TTATTTATGCGATTTTCAGGTTTCAGGGTGGCATAAAATCCCCCTTAGAAAAGGGGGCGGGGGGGGTTGTAAATAACTCAGGGAAAAACAACCCCCTGAATCCCCCTTTGCTAAGGGGGACTTAATAGGACTGACTTCATAGAATCATACCATGCGGGATAAAATTTATGCATATCTGAAGTCACAAAAAGCGGGCGCCTCAAGCAAGGAACTTGTTGAGCAGGTATTGAAGATAAAAGGCGCCTCGCCGCATATCAGTGAAAAATTGATACAGACTGCGATTTCAGGAGACCGCAGATTTTCCGTAGACGAACACCGACTCTGGAAGATTATCGAAAAAGGCGGCACGCCCATTTCAGAGGGAGTGTTTGTCCTTCTCAGCCTGTTGACAATAAACACACCCGAAAAATCCAGAATAATCGTTGAAATCAGCGCACAAATATTAAGGGGCGACAAGATAGTAGACAGGTTCCATACCCTCGTAAATCCCGGTGTATCAACGGCACAAACTATGCTTCTGCCCGCGGATTTCGCCCAAGAAGCGAAAGGCGGAATCCCTCTCGAAAAGGCCGTGCGTCTTTTCTATGACTTTGCTGGAGAGGGTATTCTGATTGGGTATGATATACACTCTTCCATAAATCATCTGAATGCGGTTTTGAGCAAGTCAAATAAAATGATTGAAAATTCACCCTTATGCTTGAAATTGTTAGCAAAGAAACTCATTCCTAACCTTCAGCCGAAATCAATTAATGACATAGCGGCATTCTTTAAACTTCCCGTTGTGGATACACGGCGTACGGAAACGGCGGTTTGTGCCGCCGTTGAAATCTTTTCCCGGTGCGGAGAACTGTTACAAGAACAGGAGTTCAGTACCGTAGAAGAGGTTTTAGAGTTTCAATATCCCGATAGAGACGCTGTTGATTTTAGCAAATATGCCTTTGACAAAGCTTTTCTGTGGGCAATTCCTCAGAGACCAGGCATCTATAAAATGAAGAATAAAAATGGCGATGTCATTTATGTTGGCAAGGCAAAGAATTTAAAAGTGCGCCTGAATTCCTATTTCTGGAATACTGCCGATCGGTTACAAAAGATCACCGATTTGCTGAATCATGTATACGCGATTGAATATGAGGAAACCGGTTCTGAACTCGCAGCGATGGTACGGGAATTTAGGCTGATACAACAATACCGTCCAAAATTAAACCAGCAACTGGAAGTCCATGAAAGAACGACACGATACGGAAACTTGAAAAATTTCATCGTTATATTGCCTTCTTTGATGGAGGAAAGTTTGGAGTTGTTTTTTGTAAAGGATGGACTGTCATTACAACGATATGAAATTCTAAGGGATGCCGTAAACTTTTCCGGGGTAGAAAGAATTTTAGATGGGAATATTCAAGACGGCAATACCCTTACTGAAATCGAAATGGGAGAAATGGAGATTGTGCTGAGTTGGGTGGAGGCAAATAAAGATCAGGTGAATTACATCAACATGGACACCGTCAGCGGCAAAGAGGCATGCCTGAAGCTTTTGAAGGATTACATGCATGATGAAGAAACATTCAGGAAGAAGCATTTTCGCTGGTTATAGCAAATGGGAACACATACTGTGCAACCCTTAGAAATTATTTTAAGGAGTTAAAATGTCGGCTAACGATATCAGAAAAGTTATGCTGGAAGTAATAAGTGAGTTTTCAAAGCGAGAACACAGTTTTCAATCTCAAAGTGTATTAGACGAAACTGCAAAAAGGTTAAATGTTCGTAATAACATCGCCTTAGAACAAGCCATTCTTACCTTCTGGCAAGATTTATTTATATCTGGACAAATTGCCTGGGGCTATAATTTATGTAATCCAAACCCACCATTTTGTCATCTTACTGAACAAGGACGTAAAACCTTAGAGCATTACAGTCGTGACCCAGTAAATCCTGATGGTTATTTAGCATATTTACATAGTATTGGTGGTTTGAATTCAATTGCACAATCATATATAGACGAGGCATTAAAAACTTATAATTCTAATTGTTTTAAAGCAACTGCAGTTATGTTAGGCGCAGCATCAGAGAGTTTAATACTACGGTTAAGAGATACACTCATATCTCGAATGAGCTTATTAGGTCATACTACTCCAACGAGTTTAACAGATTGGAGAATAAAAAAGGTGTCAGACTCCATCGAAAAAATACTAGAAACCAAGAAAAATGATATGCCAGCAAAATTGCGTGAAGCATTCGATGCATATTGGTCAGCCTTTGTTCATCAGATCCGTGCTGTTCGAAATGATGCGGGACATCCTACAAGTGTTAATTTGGTAACACAAGAACCAGTTCACGCATCTCTTTTAATTTTCCCAGAAATTTATAAATTGATTAGTGAGCTTGAAAATTGGATTAACTCCTCATTTAGTTGAATATATGATGAAAACTTCAAATTGTACGAGAAAAACCATTTAAAGCGGTATCAAAATTCTTAAGTGCCCTTTCCCGGGATAATAAAAGGTGGAAAGGTTTTTATATCCCAAAATTAAAAAGAAGACACGCGGGATGGATTTTCCCGGTCATTCCAACTCGCACTGGAAACTGATCCCTTTGGTATTTAGGGAAGAAACTATATTAGAAGATAAACCGAACGCAGTATACGCTCCTCATAGTAAAAATGAATGAGAAACAAATTAATGCCGAATATTATCTTATCGAGGAATTCAGACAAATACTCGATGCACAGGGACTGCCCGTACCTGAGGACTCACAAGAGTTTCGTACAGATTGGCTATATCAATGCTGCACGCTTTTCCCTGGGTTTGATGGCGTTGCAGAAGCAGTCAAAGAACGGAGATTATGGGACAGGTTGTAAACATGCTATTTGGACCTCAAATGGTTCTTGATTCAACCGGCGGAGTATAGTATTAATAGCATTAGTTATGTTTTTCGGCCTGGTTCTTCGGGACTTTTTTTTATGTCGAATAGAGAATAAACATTTTTGATGGTATATGTAAATCACAAATTTTTGAGGTGAAAATAACGGAATGGATACAAGGGAAGAATTAAGATTATTGGCGAACAAATGTGTTGAATTGCTCAAGAAAAAGTATCAGGTAAAAAAAGTTTTCCTTATTGGTTCAATCGTAAAAGGGATTATTCATAAAAAATCGGATATCGATCTGGTCGTGGAAGGACTGCCGCCAGACCTTTACATAAAGGCATTAACAGAACTATGGGATATTTTACCGCCTGGCGTTGAAATTAACCTTATCCCGTTTGAGGATGCCTTTGAGAGTTTAAAGGAAAAGACGATAAAGGAAGGAGAACTTGTTTACGGATAAAGAAGCTCTGAAAAAAGATATCGAAATAGAGCTTAAAAACCTGCAAAGGCTCACAGAAGAGATGGAGGAATTAATGAGCAAGCTGCCAAAACCCCCTGGCTTTATAGAAACAAGGGCTGCAGGAAGTATTTTGCATGATTTCTATTGTGGTATTGAAAAGATTTTTGAAAGGATTGCAGTAGTAATTGATCAGAAAATGCCAGAAGGTGAAGACTGGCACAAACAACTACTTAAGCAAATGGCAACTCCCTTAGAAGGCATTAGAAAAGAGGTTATAAAAGAAGATTTATTTTTAGAATTAAAAGAATACTTAAGTTTCCGACACCTGTTTAGGCACATTTACGGTTTTAATTTGAAGTGGGAGCAATTTTCACGGCTATGCTATTCGATAGATTTTTTAAAAGAAAAGCTAAAATTCGTGGTAACGGATTTCTTAAAACACTAAGGAAAAATAAACTATAATAACGAATAGAGTATCTTTTGCCCATTAATGCTCGCTTTGGACTACGTTATTAAAATCATTTTAATTCAAACGCTGCCGTAGCCGGGGCGTTAGCCTTTACCTCTACCTGTCTGTCTTCTGCCTTGTACCGCTCATTCCACAGCTTTACGGTATATTTTCCTTCCGGTATATTCGTGATGGAAAAACTCCCATCATTATTGACTTTTGCAAAGTATGGATTTTGTAAGACCAGGACATAAGCCAGCATATCGACGTGCACATTGCACCGCATGGAAGCAACCCCTAATTTATTGAATGTGAACGGCCTTACTTCTCCCTTAAGCCATGTCCCCAGATTCACGTTATCTGCGACAGCGTCAGGTGAATAGACGTTGTGCTGAACCATATCGCTGTTCAGGAAATCGACCGTTGTCCCTTTTATCAAGGGAAGCACGTGTGGTATAAAGGCCATGTTTTTTTGATCCATGACGGCATGTTCTTTCGGTGGTTCAAAGATATTCTGCACATTTTCTATATAAGCAATGGAGTCCTTTAGATACTTGGCCTTTTTGGCCTTGACAGTGCCGTTAATAGTACCCAGGCCCTTTTCTTCGGCAAAAACGCGAATAGCAATACTTGCCGTTACGAAAAATACTGCGAAAAATAAGATACTGAGCGTTTTTCTATAAAGTTGCTTATTACTGCACATAGCTGTAAAAATCTCCTTTTCTTAAATTATGAGTAATGTCAGATTGTACAAAGCCGAGGGTAATTTCCGCCATGCAAATATAGAAATTAACCTTTGTTTTTTCACAGATTGTATTACATAATTTGGGTAACCAGCAAGTGATGTGTTCCTTTAAAAATCTCTCTTCGATTTCCCAAAGAGACCTTACCAGATTGATATCTTTTTCTTTCCATGCCTTATGTTCCTCCTTACAAAGAGTGGCCATAAAAGCCAACTCTGTTCCAATATGGTCTGAAAGCTCGTAGTATTCATGAGGAATTTGGAACCCCAATCTTCTATAAATTTCTTTTATCTTTAAAGTTGATTGACCATGTAAGTGTCCATCACGATATACGGATTCATAAGGCGCAACATATTTTGATAAAGGAACTTTAAAAAGATCGTGGTATTCCTGAACAAGGTTTTTAAGCTCTTCATTGTTTATGTTCCCCATCCTTGAAAGGGAATCGGCTGTTTGTTTAGATACAAAGTTTGAAGATTCTGGGGAATTGGTTAACTCCGTTAACATTTTAATAATATCTGCTGTTGGAGGTTTTAAGAATAGAGAAGAAAGAAAGAAGTAGAAATTGCTTCGACCGGAAGCTAATTCAGCGTAACTGTCGATTTTATCTTCTAACAGGTCAGGTAGTTCCATTGCCATCTTTTTGTTAACAGTGATGAAAGTTCCAACTAATTCGTATTTTTCTATATCTTACCATGGCTCCATCCAGCCCCAATCAAAGGTAACAGAAGGATTGGTGTAATCCCTTGAGGCAAATTCATCCGGAGTAGTTCCTGTGTTGCCAACATTTTCGCCAAAGTCAAGGGCCTTTCCAATGCAGGTATTTACACACGCCGGCTTCGAACCTGTAAGGGCGTTCCTATCAGCATTTAATACCTTGTGGACACAGAAGGTGCACTTCTCCATCTTCTTTGTATTCTCATTAAACCGTGGAGCTCCGTACGGACAAACCTTGGCGCAATACTTACAACCGATGCATTTATCCTGGTCAATAAGCACAATGCCAAAATTTTCATCCTTTGTTATGGCATCGACGGGGCAGGATTTTAAACATGCCGGTTCCTCACAATGAAAACACGACATGGTGACAAAAAGACGCTTTGGCTCTTCCTCAGTGCCTCCCTGTTTTTCAATAACCGTTCTATACCTTGTCCCGTTAACAGTGTTTAACTCGGCATTGCATGCTACAGCGCATGCCCTGCATCCGACACATTTTGCGAGATTTATTTTAAAACCTAATTGACTCATCTTCTAGTACCCCCGTAAAAATCAAAATTACTATGTTTTCTCAATCTTTACCTTTGTTATGTAATAGCAAGCCTGACCAGAAATGGGGTCTGTAAGGCATATATCTGAAAAATCAGGGTCGCCCCTCTGCAACACATTTGCATTCGGGCCAACGCCAATTTTGGAATCATAATCCGATGATTCGCCATCAACCGTGTATGGTTTCGAGCCAAACCACTCCCTGCCGAAATGGAAATCAATAACAACGGATTTACGTCGGAGACCTTTGATCACCCGGACTTTGCCCTCGGTGCTCTGCCCGTTGGGTGACGTTACGGTTACTTCATCGCCGGTTCGTATGCCAAGGCTTGATGCATCAGATGAATTGAGATATATGAACCCTTCCGGCTGGAGTTCAAGCAGCCATTCATTGCTTGTAGATCTTGACTGAACGTGCCATGCCCTCTTATAGGTGTTCATGGTATAATCATATCCGGCATCCTCAAACTCCGCGCCTTTTAGCCCAATATTAGGCTTTTCCCAGGCAGGAACGCCAGAATATTCTTCTCCGGTAAGTGCGTTTTTGCTATGGGCAACCTTCTCTGAGAAAATACTGATTAAGTCATCGTACCGGTTCTTTGCCCACCCGGATGCGCTGGGGTCTTCAACCTGTTTCGGATTTTCCCATCTGCCGCCCATTGTCATGTATGATTCTGTGCTATCTCCGGGAGACCCTGATGCGCCTTCGTCGCCAAGGCCATTGGAAAAATCGCCATGGGCTAATGTCTCATCCCAGAATTGATAGGCCGTGTCGAGATTCTTGCCTGTCCCCATTCCATCGGCGCCAAAATTGGGAAGATCGAGCTTTTTTGCCATCTGAATCAACTGTTCGTCGTAGGGCATCGGCCCGCTCCAGGCTTCGAGCAGTTCGTCTACGCTGCCAAAGGACAAGCCATCCAGAGCACTTCCGTCCGGTATATAAATCCTGGCTGAACTTCCTTCTATTGAAATATCCTTATATGAGCCAATAACAGGCCGCCTTATCGTAGCGGCCTTTGTTTTGAGTGTTGGATAGCTCGTAAAGGGTAATGAATATCTCTCAAGATAGGTGCTATCAGGGAGAATGTAGTCGGAAAGGGCTGCCGTTTCATCCATGAAGATAGAACAAGAAACAACAAGAGGAATCGCATAGCTATTACCATTCTTCTTTTTCAGGGCGTTCCTTACGCTCTGACTATTCGGCTGGGTATACGCAGGATTAAAGGTGTAAAGCATTAACGCCTTGCACGTATATGGATAACCAACTGCCATGCTTGGAATTGCCTCCTGAGTTACCACACTTGCAATCGGATACCATTGCCGCGTTGGTGTTTCTACTATCCCTTCGTATTTTGACCCTGCCCTTTCAATCCTCACGCCACTCGTTAAACCGCTCGATACAGGTCTTGAGGGTTCCTTTCCGCCAAAACGTTTTCCCAAACAGTAACCACCAATCCTGTCCACCCTTCCGAGAATGGTATTCAGGATGTTCACTGCCCTGGAGGTCTGAAAGCCATTCGTATGTCCCCAGGCGCCCCTGTATGCCTCGGCGCATGATTTTTTGTCACCTCTTGATAATTCATCAGCCAGTGTCCTGATAGTATCAGCAATCACTTTACAGAGCGCCGCCCACTCGTCCACCGTTTTACTTGTCACCTGATCTTTTAAAAGTCTGAATGATGTGGAACACTCATGACCGTTTACTGTTCCCGACCAATCAAGGGTAGCAGAAGAAGCGTCAGAATAGAGGGTAATAGTTCCGTCTTCTTTCCTCACCACAAAGGGTACAACGACCGATGTTCCTGATGTAGCTGAAGCAGCCTTTGTATTGAAACTTCCCCTGATACAGCCATTCGAGGCAGTTCCCAGCGTATTGGCGGCATCGTCTTTTTCGGGATAATAGAGTATCTCGTCTCCTATCTTTACAAAGCCATTTGATGGAAATGTACTTGTGCTTTGTACATTTATCGCTTTATCGGATGAGCTTATATCTGAGACAAGGGTTGTTACCCCTTTCGATAGGCCGGCCTCTGAGGCGCTGAGGAACTCCTCTCCCTTCCCTTCAGCAGTTTTAACAAGGAAGGCGGCATCTGTATAGTTTTTGTAACCGGCTGTGGTCGCAGCGCTCTCATTTGGTATCGAAAGATAATCACTGAGGTGGCGGTCGTTATCTATTATCCAGCGCATTATTCCCATGAGCAGTGCCAGGTCAGTCCCCGGTTCAATTGGTATCCATTTGTCTGCCTTTGAGGCTGTATGAGTAAAGAATGGATCGACAACAATCAACTTCCCGCCATTAGCCTTAAAGGCCATGAGCTTTCTCGCCCAATAGGGGGTGCCTACATTAGCCTCCAGGGGATTTGTGCCCAGCAGGATAAGATATTCCACATTATCAAGATCGACCCTCATGTAAGAATATTTTGCAGTCTTCGGGCCTGTAAAGGTGGTCTTGGCAGGCACAGAATAGTTGGTATTGCAAAGTGATGAATGTTCAATATGGTTTACCGTTCCATAAGCATCGTTAAATCTCTTCGTAATCTGTGAAATTTGATCCCGGCCTCTGATCCAGACGTAGCGGTTCGCCTTGAAACCGAGGTTTGCCGGGTCTCCGCTTTTGGCTTCAGATGCATAATTTGTATCATCGGTTGTAAGTTTTTCAGAAGCCCTTTTAGAAGAATCCGGTGTGCCCCGTATCGCTTTTAGACCCTCGAAAGTTCCTTCAGGAAGACTTCCTCCATCGATAATCTCATCAAATGCCTGTTTCCAGGAAATAGCCTGCCATTTCCCTTCGCCCCTTGCCCCGGTTCTCTTTAAAGGTTGCTTTATGCGATACGGGTCATACAGGGTTTTCAACCCGCCGTTGCCACGGGCACAGGGAGTGCCTGGATATTTATCCGGCTCGGAAATATCCGATAAGGATGCCTCTGTCCCAGTGGTAGAGTAATCATTGGTATGTGGACAAAATGGGTTGCCCTCGATCATAAGGGCTGTTCCATCTTTAACCTTAACCTGTAAGCCACAACCGGCATTGCACATCATGCAGGCAGTGCGGATGACCTGTACCCCGGTGTCTCCGGTATTTGGATCCGGGTTTATATCATCATCAACGGCATAAAGATTTCTCAACTCAAACCCACAGATGGCGGCTGCAGCAACTGCACCACCGATCTTAATGAAAGTCCTGCGAGTAACCTTAAATTTATTTTCGGGGTTTCTATCTTTTTGTTTACTTAAGGTCTTGATGTTCATGAATCCCGCCTCTCTAAATTTATTTATAGAATTCCTTACCGACACTGCCTTTTGTATGACAATAGTAACATATAGAAACGTCCACATTTTTTCGTAAACTTCCGGCAGAATATTCGACAAGGTCTGTATCTTTATGACAATATACGCACTTTTTATCGTTTGTCTTTCCAAAGAATTTTGAAAATTGAGGATCCAAGACCTTGAGGACATGGAACGTCATGATTGAAGAATCCAGGCTTGTCTCTTTTAGCTTATTCCTGTGGCATGCCGCATTTGTACAATCAGTCCTGTATTGATCTGAATTTTTGTCATGGATAGGGATAGGGTTGCCCTCAAAAGGCCCAAAATCTTCACAATTTTCTGTACACTTCTTGACCAGTAAACCTCTTTTCTTTTGTCCCTTTTCGCCGTCTGGATTTGTAATCACTACGTCTCTCTTACCAATAGGAGCATCAAGGTCAGCAGTAATCTGTGCCTTTATTTTCTTATCTGCTATATTTGCTGAAAGTACTGTGATCCCTTCCCCCAGATCGAGTCCTGCTCCTTTTTGAAATCCTGACCCTTTAATGGAAATCATCTTAATATCGTTCTGTTTAACAATTTTCGGTGTCACCTGAGATATTTTGATTTTAGCTGCTGCAAAGGTATTGAGCGGCGTTATAACCAAACCAAGCGCTAAAAATATAATGAAGAGCAGATATTTTTTCATACGAACCCCGTTTAAATTTGTTGATGAGATGAGTTTTGAAGTTTCTTTGTATTCTTATTTCAAATTGTATTCAATAGCTTCGATGTATTCAATAGTTATCTCTTATAAAATACCTCTAAAAAGAACAGAGAAAAATAGCCGACCAATAAAATAAACCAACCAAAGGTAATGATAAATTCCAGGGTGGTGGAAAAGGACATGGAAAAATTCTCAGAGATCATGCTGTAAATATCTTCCAGGGCATCAAGCGTTTTGTTAACATTTGACTTCCATGCCTCCAGGTGTAATTTTTTGGTTATGAGGTCAAACAAACGGGCTGAATACCAATCCCCGATGAGGTTAATGTTGCGTTCCGTGGCAGCAAATTCCTGGATGGATTCAGTACGGATCTGTATAATTTCACGCAAGGAATGTCTGATCTCACGTGATTTGAGCCATGGTATCTTCCTCCCGGTAGTCCTTTGTAAAAGCCGTGCGGCCTTTTCCAATCGTTCTTCTACCTCGTGTTCCAATACTCTCAACTTCAACAATTGAAGATTGGCAATCTCGAAGAGCTCGATATTGCTGGCAAAATCACCGCGCGGATCAAATACGAATGCCCCATCCCAGTCCACGATCGTTATATCATCCTTCGAATATTTAATGTTAAATGTGAGCGTTGTATTAATCTCTTCCTCATCTAAGGGTATCCGTTCTGTTTTCAGAAGCCCTGCAATACTGTCCTTGCGTTCCGAGATAACGTTTTCCGGGTCTCCCTTGTAATCGGAAACACAATATACACTGTACTCCTCGTCAAAATGAGGGTCGCAGTGGTATTCCCACAGAATAGCCCTGCATTCAACGATAAGGCTTCGTTTGATATCAAAAACACGTTCATCCAAAATGTTTTCCAGATCAATAGATGCCTCAACGATGACAATCCCCGGCGGACAGAATTTTACGAGGAAATCAACCATACGGTCATCTACCGTCCTCTTTTCAATCTTGACCACCATCTGTTTTGGAATCACGTCGGGATACGACGGGGAACTCTTAATCTTTTTGATGTCTACGATTTCTGAGGTATCGGGACTGAGTTCAGTAATCCCTACCAGGAAGGAGACCAGAGTGCCTTTAACCGTAGAATTGACATCCATAGGCTAATCCTCAAATAGCAATAACTTGATTTTAGATTGTGGAATGCGGATTTCCAGCTTGTATAAAATCCCCCTTAAAAAAGGGGGTAAGGGGGTTGTAAACTTGCCCTCACGAGACTCGTCCTCGTGAAAACGGGGAATGGGGAATAGCCCAGAAAAACACAACC
>Ga0194120_10010951_pt1 | contig 11042 bp, 10 predicted proteins | sample TA2MahCa65mmetaG_FD_148642 | JGI IMG/M metagenome (GOLD analysis project Ga0194120, IMG submission 148642) | Freshwater microbial communities from Lake Tanganyika, Tanzania - TA2015019 Mahale Deep Cast 65m | ecosystem: Environmental > Aquatic > Freshwater > Lake | place: Tanzania: Lake... | reverse complement strand
AAAGAGCATCTGGTGGAAACGAAGTTTATCAAGATGGCCAATATTGGGTACACAAATTTACATCATCAGGAGTATTTAATACAACAGCTTCCTATGCAGCTAAAGCAGCAGGAGGAACAGTAACTACAGATGGCACATATTGGTATCATACATTTACTGGTTCAGGAATATTTAAACCTACACAAAACTTAACTGCTGACTACTTGGTTGTTGCTGGTGGAGGACCTGCATATCACTACAGCGGTGGCGGTGGTGGAGCGGGAGGATTTAGAGCATTTACTGGAGCTTCTCTTACTGCACAAAACTATGTTGCGACAGTTGGCGCAGGTGGAGCCATGAATGGTGGAAATGGTAGCAACTCATCTTTCAATGGAAATGCTTCTAGTGGTGGTGGTTATGGAACCAACGGTGGTGGAGGACCAGGAGGTAACGGCGGTTCTGGTGGAGGCGCAGGTGGACAAAACAGTAGTAATTCATCTGGTGGTTCTGGTAATGCTGGTTCTTATAGTCCTTCTGAAGGAAATAGTGGTGCAGGAAACGTAACTAGAGCAGGTGGTGGAGGTGGTGGTGCGGGCGAAGCAGCGCCAACACCAAGTTCTTCTACCGCAACTGGTAGAGGAGGAGACGGAACAAGCGCTTATTCGTCTTGGGGTAGCGCTACTGGAACAGGAGAAAATGTAAGCGGCACTTACTACTACGCTGGTGGCGGTGGTGGCGGTATCGGTGAAACCACTCCGACTTCTATGGGTAGAGGTGGTTATGGTGGCGGCGGTGCTGGTGTAAATGGAACTGGAATTTCTGGTATGGCAAATACAGGTGGTGGTGGTGGCGGCGGTCAATTTGGAGCAGGCAATGGCTCTGCTGGTGGAAGTGGAATTATAATAATTAGGTATGCAGTATAGGGCACCAAGGAACGACGAGAATAGCGGTATAAAATAATATGAGCTATCAATTAAAGGTAATTAAGGATTATCCAATAGGCTTCTGGCCGTTGGATGAGTCTTCTGGTACTACCGCCGCCGATATTTCAGGATGCGGAAATAATGGAACCTATGTAGGATCTCCTGCGGCAAACATGCTGCCTTTGGTTTCTGGCGGGGTATCTGGAACTAAAATTACTAATACTGCGTATATAACTGTTCCTGTTACAAAAGATTATTATGGGGCAACAGTGGGGGCGGGCCTAGGAACCAAGAATACATCAGATAATGATTTTACAATAGAGGCATGGATATATCCACTAATTGAATCTACATTACAAGTTCCACTTTTTGCAGATATAACAAATAATATTGGTTTGTTTTGGGATAGAGGCCATATAGTATTTAAAGTGTCGCAAAATGATTGGGTAATATCCCCATTGTCGTATTCTAAAAAAGTTACTCATGTTGTAGGTAAATATACAGGACAATCTATTATTCTCTATATTGATGGAGTTAACAAAGAGAATAAGTCACTAACTAAATTTAAGTTTACTAACACAAATCTAAATTTACAAATAGGGCCAACCTCAGCAGGCGATAGCTTTACGGTAGACGCTCCAGCTGTATATAGATACGGGCTGTCAGATACAATAATTGCTCAACATTATGTAAGTGGAAATATAACATCTCCTGCAATTCAAATAGTTTTTCCAGACGAAGGTGTTTTATTTAGCGGGTCGGACGCCAATTTAAAACCCTCATTTGACTATTCCTATCCAGTAAACAGGCCATGGACCTATTGGCTGGACGACAACACTTCCTATGATTTAGTTAATAAACATATTGGATTTGTTGAAACAAAAACGGTCACTGCTAGAACCTTTGTTATAAATGATTTTATTGTAATTCCCTCACAATTAAATTTAGTCACATCAAAAGTGGAGTGGCGGAACGACCTAGGAATAACAGTAGAGTCTAGTATTGACGGAATAAATTATGAGTCTTGCTATAATGGAAATCCAATTCCCCAATACACAAAAGACTCATTTAATGCCAGTAAGAATTTGTATATTAGGATAACAATGTCTACTACGGATGCCAGCAAATATCTACCGACATTGTCATTTTTCTGTATTACGTTTTATTCAAATAAAGATATCTATGCCGACAACTATGGGGATAGGATATCTTCTAATACCGAATATTACCTTGGATCATTAAATTACCCCATTCTCTCCCGTAATTACGGAAATGGAATTAGGGCTAAAAACGGTGCGGGATTTAATATTAATACTTTATCCTCTATCAAGTCCGTAGAAATGGTCTTTACGCCCCTTACGTTGGCCGCTAACACCCTTTTCTATGCTTCCGCCCCCTCTAGTACCAGACTGGCCTGGGATGGCTCTGGAGCCGTTTCTAAGGCCAATATATCTAAGATATACGTAAATAATACAGATGTAACTAATCAAACAAACATTTCTTCCTATTTGAGTGCAGGTGAGCCACACCATATCGTAATAGTATTTTCAACCCCCGTAACTGGATCCCTACAGATAAATTACGAAAATTCAGGAGGTCCAAGTAACCTATATAAGAACATTGCTACCTACGGCAAAGAATTAACCTCTAATATTGTAGAAACTCATTACAAGCTATATATTGGAAGAGCGGTGTCAACTTTAACAGAACCGCAGGTGTCCCTGACAGAATCTGACATTATTGCCTTCAATAATGACTGGATCGTGCTACAAAGTACATAATTCTGTATATTCCCCTGACAAAAGCTGGACTTAGACCATAAATAATGGTAAAATAAACTGGTATGAATATCAATAAAACTCAAAAAAGTTTTGTAGAAGAATCCCCGCTAGGGGTTTATGTCTGGGAGATGCCAGACGGAAGGTGGATAGGAGATAATGATGGCAACTATCTTTCGGTCACGGCCAAAAAGGGAAATAGATCCAAAATCGATGCTTTGGCTAGAGAGGTTCGCTCGTACGGCATACATGAAGGCGGGCCTAGATTTCTTTCGGCCAGACGAAAGGTTACAGACGATGAATACGAAGAGCAACAGCAAAGACTTAAATGGGGGCTAATCCCAGATCCTTTAGACATTGGTTCTTATAAGGATGACATGAAAAGATTGAGGGCAGAGGGGCAATAATGATTAAAGATCTAGAAGAGGACACTTCAAGAGATATCGTAATATCTAATTTGACAGATTGGATGAAGTTCAATACTATATCTGAGCAGACTAGCACAGATGCATTTAAGGTAAGCGGAGATGACCTTACTAAAATATCAGGACTAAGCCCTGCCTTTCGTCGAAAGATGAATAGAGATTTACAAAAGAAATTTCAGGGCACCGATGGTGCTGAGACACAACAGAACCTATTGGCACAAGCAATTACTGGCTATGCCATGTTCGACCTTATTGAGCCCCCATACAACCTAGATTATCTTTCTACCATTTACGAAATTTCTCCGTACAATTACTCAGCAATTAACGCCAAGGTCTCGAACATTGTGGGCCTCGGATATGATTTTGTTGAGACACGCAAAACACAAGAAGCTTTTGATAATATCACAGACGAGAAGCAATTAGACCGTGCACGAAGAAAACTAAACAGATTACGTCAAGATTTAAACGAGTGGCTAGAAGATTGCAACGAAGAGGAAACATTTACTGAGACATTAATTAAGTCCTATACTGACGTTGAAGCAACAGGAAACGGCTACATAGAGGTCGGTAGAACCACTTCTGGAAAGATAGGATACCTAGGCCATATACCTGCAAAGACAATGCGTGTACGCAGGTTGCGTGATGGATTTGTTCAATTGCTATACGGTAAAGCAGTATTTTTCCGTAACTTTGGAGATCAAGAAACACCTAATCCAATTGCAGGCGGGCTAGATAGACCTAATGAGATTATTCACCTAAAGAAATACACCCCTACAAATAATTACTATGGCATTGCTGACATCGTAGCGTCCTCAAACGCCATGGCTGGAAACGAGTTCGCTGGAAAATATAACCTTGATTATTTTGAAAACAAAGCAGTACCAAGATACATCATTACCGTAAAGGGTGCCAAGTTATCAACAGAGTCTGAGCGCAAGCTCCTTGAATTTTTCCAGGTGGGGCTAAAAGGAAAGAACCATAGGTCCCTATATATCCCACTTCCACCAGATTCACCAGAGTCTAGGGTTGAATTTAAGATGGAGCCAATTGAGGCAGGCACTCAAGAATCCTCATTTAACGTATATCGTAAATCTAATAGAGATGAAATTCTATTATCTCACCGTGTGCCAATTAATAAAATTGGAACCCCAGAGGGGGTAAATTTGGCGGTGGCACGAGATGCCGATAAAACATTTAGAGAGCAAGTATGCCATCCCGCACAAATGAATTTAGAAAAGAAATTAAATAAATTAATTGCAGAAATGACAGATGCCCTACTTCTTAAATTCAATGAGCTTACTTTGACCGATGAGGACACACAGTCTAAAATTGATGAGAGATATTTAAGGATGCAGGTTGTTACCCCAAATGAAATAAGAATTAGAATGGGCATGGTCCCTCTTGAGGGTGGCGACAAGGTTATTGAATTAAAGGCACAGGGTCAGGCAGAAATTAGGGCACAGGCAGGAAAGACCAGAAATAGAGATTCTGAGAGGTCTGCAAATTCCCCCGATATTTCTGGCGAGGCAAGAAATCCCCAGGGTGAGGGAAGGCAAGTCGACTAACCCTACTCAACTGATTATTTGCCTTATATACAATAACGTTATAAAATTAAGCATATGAATATTGAGAAATCTCTTTGGTCTTCGAATGGCGACAACATCACGTTATCCGTGCCATTTACCAAGGTTAACCGTGAAAAACGGACGGTTGCAGGCTTTGCAACGCTTGATAATCTTGATCAGACTGGCGACGTAGTCACCTCTGAGGCAAGCATTAAGGCATTCGAAAGTTTCCGTGGAAACCTACGAGAGATGCATCAACCAGTTGCTGTGGGTAAAGTAGTTTCTTTTAAACCAGAGGCATACTATGACCCAAAGTCAAAAGAGTTTTACAATGGAGTTTATGTAGATGCATATATTTCAAAGGGAGCTCAGGATACTTGGGAAAAGATTCTTGATGGGACACTACAAGGATTTTCTATCGGCGGAAAAATTATTGACTCCGACAACGAGGTCAATAAGGCAACAGGAAAGACCATAAGATTTATTAAAGACTACTCCCTAATGGAGTTGTCAATTGTAGATTCGCCAGCAAACGAACTCTGCAATATAGTATCAATATCGAAAAGAAATGGACAGCTAGTGTTTAAAGGGATGGCAGCAGAAATTGTGACAGAAAATATTTTTTATTGTGATGAATCTGACTCAGTATTCATTTCTACAGAATCGTCATATGATTCCCCCGTTACAGGAAAACCTGCAACGTTAATCGGATGGGTAGAGTCTAATGATGTTAATAAAGCGAAAGAGATAGATAGAATTCTTGATTTATATAAAAAGTCAAGATTGTCGATGCCTGAAACACAAATTGCAAAACAGGCAGACATAGAAGGAGGTAAAGAAGTGTCAGATAACACAGAAACAGTTGTTGATAATAATATCGAAAAAGCTTATGAGGCAGCAGATGTATTAGCAGCACAGGCAGCAGCTGGTCTAGCACCAGCTCCAGCAGAGGCTCCAGCAGAAGTCGCCAAAGAACTACCCGCTGAAGTTGATGTTGAAGCAGAAGACGCTTCTGCCGAAATTCTAGAAAAAGCAGCCGACGTATCTGAAGTTGTGGTTGATGAACCTGATTTTGCAAAGATGCTTGGCGATCTAAAGGGCTTTTTCTCAGAAACATTAAGTAAGGCTTCGGAGGCAAATGCTGTTCAAGTTTCAGCTATTAAAGAAACAGTTGAAACATTCAGCAAGAGCGTCGATAGCCGTATTTCAGAATTGGCAGAACAACATGCAGTCCTTTCAAAGGCTGTAGAAGACATCAAGAGCACGATTGATGGCGTAGAAAAGCGTGTCAATGCAGTAGAATCAGAGACTGCAATTAAGAAGTCCTTAGACCTTGGCGGGTCTCAGGAGGTTACAATCAAAAAATCAAAGTGGAACGGTTCTTTCCTCGGTTCCGTAACAGAACTAATTAAATAAGGTAGGTGAAATATAATATGAGTAATGAAACATTAGAAAAGGCAATTGCAGCAGGTACAACTGCTACAGCTACATTTGCTTCCACCACAGGTGGAACTGGTGTACACCGTGCCTCCGAAGCAGGCAATGGTGGCCTTTTGAATGCAGAACAATCAGCCCGCTTTTTAGATTATATGTTCGACGCAACCGTAATTGGAAAAGTCGCCCGTACAGTCAGAATGAGAAGCGATACATCTGAAATTGATCGCATGTCAGTCGGCGAGAAGCTTATGATTCTCGCAACAGAAGGAGATACCACTGGAGCAAATTCACCAGTAACTTTCTCCAAGATCTCTCTAACAACTAAAAAGCTTCGTCTAAACTGGGAAATTTCAAGCGAGTCTCTAGAAGACAACATTGAAGGTCCAGATCTAGAAGATCACATTGCAAGACTTATTGCAACACAAGCAGGTAATGACGTTGAGGACGTAGTTCTCAATGGAGATTCCGCTTCAACAGATAACCTTTACAAGTCATTTGATGGTGTTGTAAAGAAAGCAAAGGCAAGTGGTAACGTAGTAGCTGGCGCAGGTGCAGAAGTATCTCGTGAGCTATTTAACAAAGCACTTAAGGCTATGCCACGTAAGTACAAGCAACGCCGTGCAGATCTAAGATTCTTGTCAGGTTCAAACCTAATTCAAGATTTCTTATTTAAAAACAGCGTCACCGCTGGCACAGCAAATCCAGAAGATATTGCATCAAGCATTATCCGTGGACAGCAAGCAGGTCTAGGTGGCCCAGCAGGGTTCGTAGCACCTTTTGCATTTGGAATTCCAATTGTTGAAGTTCCTATGCTAAAAGAGGATCAGACAGGCTCCTACACAGGAGCAGGCACCACTGCACATGGTGACATTCACTTGACATTCCCAAATAACGTAGTTATTGGTATCAAGCGTGATGTAACTGTCTATCGTTTCTTCCAGCCACGTAAGGATTCCATCGAGTATACAATGTACACTCGTGTTGGAACCCAAATCGAGCAGGCAGAAGCATGGGTAGTCGTTAAAGACGTTAAGGTTGCTTCCTAATAAATAGGATTTAAACCCGCTAAAAGCCCCCTAAATTAATTTTTGGGGGGCTTTTCATTTTAATTTACTAATGCTATAATTGTTTAGAGTAGAAATAGGAGAATCTATGTCATTTGAGACATTAAAGATAGCTGATCTGAAGAAGATTGCAGAGGATTTTGCGGTCGGAATAGATGGCTTAAAAAACAAGGCCGATATTATTGCTGCTTTAGCGGAAGAAGGTGTTACTTGGTCTGTATATAACAAGACCATAGAAAAGATGGAAGAAGAAGATATGTCAGTAGAAGTGCTACCAAAGTTTGACCCAAGAGCGGAACAACCAGAAAACACAGTCTTGGTAAGAATGATGAGAGAAAATTTTAGGTATGATACTATGGGATTTACTTTTACAAAAGAGCATCCCTTTGTTGCAATGAGCAATGATGAAGCTCAAGAAATTTTTGATAAGGAGGAGGGCTTTAGATTAGCAACTCCAAGAGAGGTTCAGGAGTACTACAACTAATCTAGCCTTTTAAATGGCAGAGATATTAGTAGGTTCACAATCTCCAATAACCCATAAGGTTTTTTGGAATGGAGATGTTGCAAGTGCACAGTCTGCACCAACCGTAAAAATTTACGACATAACGCAGGACCCTGTGATTAGCCCCCCAATTCCTACAACAACAGTTTTACAAACCCTAACATCTGTGTTAGATGAGAATAATCCAGGAACATATACGGTCAATGTTCCATACACCTATACAGATAGAAATAGAACACTAAGGCTTAAGTGGGAGTATGCCGTAGATGGGACTTCTGTTGCTAAAATAGAGGACGTTTTTGTTACAACCCCATATGTCGATTTTAATCATATTCACGACCTAGGGTTTAGCTCTGATTCTTCAGACCCAGGATATCGTTCATATGCAGAATTAATTAGGGCAGAAAGATATGCCCGCAAACAAATAGAGGAATACACAGGACAATATTTTTATCTGTATGATGATGTCTATGTAATCTACGGCTGTGAATCGGACACACTTCCACTTCCAGTCAAAATTAATAGTCTACAAAAATTATATGTAAAAGACATTTTGCTTATAAATAATTTAGTTAGCCCAGCAGTGAACAATTGGGGACTAACCGTAAACCTAACTGAGACAAAATTTGGTTTGAGGGTAGATAGATCAAGCACGCTAGATAATGCTGTCTACATTGCAAACGGAATGGTGCCTCCAAGTATTCATGATTATTCTGGAATATTTAAGTCTGGGGTTCCATACAAAGTGCAAGGAAGGTTTGGCTGGAGCTCTGTGCCTGAAAATGTAGAGCAGGCGGCGGCGGAACTAATGAAAGACTATTTCTCAAAAGATATCGTATGGAAAAACAAGTACGTGAAGAATATATCTACATTCGATTGGGACTTTGAATATACAGGAAATGCCTATACTGGCACAGGAAATGCATTTGCAGATAATTTACTAGCAGATTACCTCTTGACAGCTAAAGCAGAGATTATATAATGAGTAGTATCGTAGACTCTGTCTTGTCTATGAATTTGGATGTATATAGACAGTTTGAGATTCAGGATTCCAACACAGGCGCAATAGTCAGAAATTGGAATTTTTATAAAACAGTTCCCTGCCATGTAAAGGGAATTATTAGTAACTCTGCCACCATCAGGTCGGGGGATAAACAGGTGTTCTCAAACAAGTATTTAAATGATCAAATTATTCAGGTCAGAACTGCAGAAAAATTGACGACTAGAGAAAAGGTTACAAATATTAGAGATTCTGACGGCAGCACCATCTGGAATGAAATTAATTATCCTAACGAGACGCCTACAGTATTTGAGGTAATGGGAACTACCCCAGTAACCGATCCGTTTGGTCGTGTTATTGCATACAACTCGGCTATGAAGAGATCGGAGAATCAGCAAATTGGACAATAGCGGAATACTGGTTCAAGCATCAAGCGGGCTAGAAAGAATGATGTATGCAAACCAAAAGGGACCCTTAAAGGATAGCACGGTGGCCCAAGTGTCGGCATATGTATACTATGAGGCAGCCGTATTGTCTAAACTTACATCAAGCGCTAAATTTAAGGGAGCATTTACAAAAATAATATTTGATCAGATAAACACAGATTTTGGAAACTATATAGACGCACTTGCTAGGACAAGAACCAAGTCGTTACATCATGTATACGAGTGGAAAAAGGTTGGTGTTCCAACGGCAAGGCTTTTTAGACTAAAGAAAATATCACAAGAAGGAGTATCTTTTAAAATAAATTATGAGTTTCTTCCTTCACGATCAATGGTCCCATCTTCTACAAGAAAGCGTAGGCATGTCTTTGTAAATAAGGCCTCAGTAATAGAGGAAGGAAAGCCTCTTGTAATTCGACCTAAAAATGCCGAACGCTTAGTGTTTGAGTATAATGGAGAAACTGTATTTATGCCTAAAGGGCAGCCCGTCACCGTCAGGAGACCAGGCGGGTCTGCTGCCAGAAATCAATTTACGCTTGCTCATTCAAGATTTTTTAGCGGCAACTTAGTAAATCAATCAATTAAAAGATCGGGGTTTCAAAGAATATTTAACTCAGGAATTACAAAAGCACTAAGGGTCCCCCCTAACATTAAAAGGGTTCAGTATTCATTTTCTCCAAATATGATTAGATCTCAAGCAGATTCTGCCCTTATGCTTGCATTCGGAGGCGCAATGTGACGGCTGACTATAAACTAGATGCGATGCTAGAGCTTCGTAAGTATCTGTGGAAAGAATTGTACACTCGTAATATTTTTGACAAGGACGCCTACTGGTCAGATAATCTAGATGAAAATATCGTGCCAATTATACCTGTTCAGCAAGCAGCTGAAATGAATCAATTTTTAAGCGGCAAGAAGCACATAGTCTATGACAAGATAGGACTATCCTATGAAGAAAACTGGCTAATATGCTGTGAGCAAATCTTGTTCAACATATATGCCACATCCGTGGCGGATATAATAGAGATCCGAAATTATATGACAGACGAATTTAGACGCATGGATGATTCTGCTAGTGACATAAACAAATGGACAGGTCTATCTAATAAGTTCAAGTTTCATAGCATATTTATAGCCGATATATCCCCAACAGCTCCTTCAGAGGAGCTTCAAGGGTTCTTTTCGGCTGAAGTCATATTAGAGGTCAAATATTCTAGAATTACAGATAACGTAGGTAGGTTTGCCTAGAGTTTGCCTTTTTAGGTGTTATGCAATAAACTTATCCTACAGAGGAAAGAAGCCTAGCCAGCTTCGGTTTACGATTTAAATATATATATATATTGAAATATAGGAGGTAACAAAACTATGGCACAATCCGTAGGTAATGCTAAAAATATTATTGTTGGTGCGTCCCCGTTGTTCTTGTCAAACATTGACATTAACGATTCAGATTATATCAGTAACATAGAACCAGGCGCAGGTCTTGCTGCTTCATCTGGAACATCTGTTCCAGCAACAGTAGGAGTTCCAGCGTTTGTATCGGGTGAATCATACACAACTACATTAAATGCCGTTGCTCAAGAAGCAGGTAAGTTTGGATATCGCAACGTTGGTTTTACCAACAACGGTCTTCAAATTACATATAACCCAACATTTGATGCAGTCACCGTAGATCAGTTACTTGATACAGCTAAGCTGTTCAAGTCAGCTATGGAGGTTATGATCGCAACAGAAATGTCAGAGGGTACTCTTGAGAACATCGCAGCAGTATTTGGACAAGGCGCTTCAAGTATTGGACAAGTAACTGGAACGAGTCCTAATCAGAAAAGAGAACTTGGTCTTGAGGCAGGTGCACTTGGACAGGCTCCAACCGAGCGTCAACTAATTGCAGTTGGACAAGCCCCTGGATTCCAGACTTCTTCTACA
>Ga0194120_10010941_pt1 | contig 11051 bp, 8 predicted proteins | sample TA2MahCa65mmetaG_FD_148642 | JGI IMG/M metagenome (GOLD analysis project Ga0194120, IMG submission 148642) | Freshwater microbial communities from Lake Tanganyika, Tanzania - TA2015019 Mahale Deep Cast 65m | ecosystem: Environmental > Aquatic > Freshwater > Lake | place: Tanzania: Lake... | reverse complement strand
TGATATCTGGCCTTCTTTGAGTCGAAAGGCTCCGTTCTTAAAATTGGGGTCTAAGGTTTTGTCGTTCTTGTTGAATTCGTAGCGTCCGCCTGTCTGCCGGCTGCCGGGGTCTTCGGTATAGAGGCGCGCGAGGGTCTCGAAGGATTTCTGTCCCGACTCGACCTGTTTTTTATAGTCCAGCAGTTCGTCGATGGCGAACTTTTCCAGTTCGCGGCCTGCCTTGGGGTAGACGACGATCTGTCCTACGACCAGTTCTGTCTCGTAGAAGCTGAGGCTGTCGCGCGGGATCTTCTCGTAGAACGTACGCACTTCGGTGGGGGTGATCTTGACATTCTCGACGATGCTCTTGCGCATCGCCTGGGCGAGTCTTCCTTCCCGGATCGACTTGCGGAAGTCTTCTTTGACCTGGTAGATGGTGCGGCCCGCGATCTGTTCGAAGGCTTCCTTCCCTCCGTATTGCATGATGAAGTAGCGAATCCGCTGGTCGAGTTCTGCTTCTACTTCTTCGTCGGAGACCGGTAGGGAGTCCTTTTCGGCCTGGAGGATGAGGGCTTTGTCGGCCATCATCTTTTCCAAGAGAACGCATTCTGCGTCCGGGGGTACATCGCCGCCCTGGCGTTTGATGTCTTCAATGTAGTTGAAGATATCTGAGCGCAGGACGATCTTGTCGCCGAGGATTCCGACGATCTTATCTGCTAGCAGCTTGGCGCTCTGGGCGTTCCCCGCGAGGCTTGCGATGGCCATGGCAGCCGTGAGTAGCAGCTTCTTCATCATACGTGAATATCCGGTTGGAGGGGGCCTGTCTGGCCGGCTCCTCAAAATTGTGATAAATTTCTCAGAGCGTTCGTTTGATCTCTTCCATCTCGAAGGCTTCGATGATATCTCCGATGCGGATATCGCTGAAGCTTCGGATGGTAAGGCCGCATTCGAAATGGGCCGCCACCTCTTTGACGTCGTCTTTGAAGCGCTTGAGGCTGCCGAGTTCGGCGCCTTGTCCTTCACCTTTGGGGTATTCGACGATGCCGTCGCGGATGATGCGGATCTTATTGTTGCGGCTGATTTTACCATCTATGACGTAGCAGCCGGCGACGGTTGCCTTGTCGAACTTGTACACTTCGCGTACTTCGACGTTGGCGACAATCTTCTCCTGGATCTTTGGCTCAAGCATGCCTTCGATGGCGCTCTGGACTTCTTCGATGGCATTGTAGATGATCGAGTAGAGTTTGATCTGTACCCCTTCGGATTCTGCCAGTTTGTTTGCCTGCAGGGATGGCCTGACGTTGAAGCCGACGATGATGGCGTCGGAGGCAGTGGCCAGCAGGACGTCGCTCTCGGTGATTTGACCTACTGCCTTGTGTACGACGCGTACGGCCACTTCTTCGGTCGACAGTTTCTGCAGGGAGTCGCTGAGTGCTTCCACGGAGCCGTCCACGTCGCCCTTGATGATGACGTTAAGTTCTTTGAAGTTCCCCAGCGCCAGGCGGCGGCCGATCTCATCGAGTGTAATGTGCTTACGGGTGCGCATGCCTTGTTCGCGCAGGATCTGTGCTCTTCTGTTGGCAATCTCTTTGGCTTCTGCTTCGTCGTCGTAGACGCGGAATTTTTCACCTGCCTGCGGTGCTCCGTTGAGGCCGAGGATGAGTACGGGTGTCGACGGGGGTGCCGTGTCTTCCCGCTTATTGCGCTCGTTGTACATGGCCTTGATGCGGCCGTAGTGCTGTCCGCTCACGACGAGGTCGCCCTGGTTGAGGGTGCCATTCTGTACCAGCACAGTGGCTACGTAGCCCCTGCCTTTGTCTAGCGTAGCTTCTACGACGGTGCCGTTGGCTTCGCGTTCGGCGTTGGCTTTCAGCTCTAGAAGTTCTGCTTCGAGGAGGATCTTTTCGAGGAGTTTGTCGACGTTGAGTCCCGACTTGGCTGAGAGCTCCTGGTTCTGGAATTTGCCACCCCACTCTTCGACCAGGATGTTCATATTCGAAAGCTGTTCGTAGATCTTTTGAGGGTTGGCGCCGTCTTTATCGATCTTGTTGATGGCGAAGATCATGGGTACGCCGGCTGCCTGGGCGTGGCTGATGGCTTCGCGTGTCTGAGGCATGACGGCATCGTCGGCTGCGACAACGATGACGGCGATGTCGGTCACCTTGGCGCCGCGGGCGCGCATGGCGGTGAAGGCTTCGTGCCCGGGCGTGTCGAGGAAGGTGATGGACTTACCCTCGGCCACCTGCACTTGATAGGCGCCGATGTGCTGGGTGATACCGCCTGCCTCACCGGCCACGACATTGGCGCTGCGGATGTAGTCTAGCAGCGAGGTCTTGCCATGGTCGACGTGTCCCATGATGGTGACGATGGGGGAACGCGGGCCCATATCGTCATCTTCATCGACTTCGTCTTGGTCTTCTATCTCCATCTGCTTCTCCATGTCGATGAACTCGACTTCAAAGCCAAATTCGCCTGCTACGAGCTCGATGACTTCTGCATCGAGTCGCTGGTTGATGGACACCATAATGCCGAGGCTAATACATTTGCCGATGACTTCTGCGAACCCTACATCCATGAGGTTTGCCAGCTCGCTGACAGAGATGAATTCGGTGAGCTGAAGGCGGTTGTCGTCTGTGCCTTCGCCCATGGCGTCTGCCATCTCGTCTCGCTTGGCGCGGCGATGCTTGGCTTTGAGGCTTTTGCCGCGTCCGCTGGAGCCAGCCAGCTTGGCCTGTGTTTCGCGGATCTTATTCTGTATCTCTTTCTCGTCGATCTCGCGCGTTTCGCGGGGCTCCCCTCGGCGTGCGGTCGTGCGTCCGCCGCCGGATTTACCGCCGGGTGTACGGCTTGGGCTGCCGGCCGACTTCTGAATGGTTGGCCTAGGTATGTCTTTCTTCTCGACGGGGATGCGCTTGCGCTTGCGGCGCTCTTCAGTGCCTCGGCTACGGACTTCCGGATCGGTCGGCAGCTCTATCTTTCCGATGATCTTGGGCCCTTCCAGTTCGGGCGCTTCAATGCGTACATTCTCCCGTTCCACGAAGGGGTCCGCAACGTCTGCCGGGGCCTCCTCAGGTACGGTCTCTTCAACGGCTGGTGCGGGCGCTGCTGCTCCTTTTTTGGGTGCCTTGGTGGCAGCGGCCTTTTTCGTGCCTTTGCGGGGCCGGGTGCCGGAGTCTATCGTGGAAAGGTCAATCTTATCGAGCACTTTCGGTCCTTCCAGGTCGGGCACTTCCCGCTTGACGACTTCCTCAGGCTTTTGCGTCTCGGGGACGACGACTTTTGGCTCCGACTCCGGCTGGGGCTCGGGCTTCTCCTCGGCAGTGGGTTTCTTCTTGGTTTCTTTGCGGAATAGAATCTCCTCTTCGTCCTTCTTCTTTCTTCCCTCCTGCGGCGTACCCTTGGGTATTTCAATGGAGTCGCTCCTGGCCTTGGCGGCCTTATCGGTTGAGAAGCCCGCCTGCAGGGCACGGTACATCTCATCGGAGAGCTTTGCGTTGGGCGCGAGTTCATCGCGGTTAAAGCCTTTGCCGACAAGGAAGTCCACCAGGGTGTCCCTGCCGATGTTGAACTCGCGGGCCGCCGCCATCAGGCGCGGTGTATTCGATTCTGACATTTATCCTCCTGCAGCCAGCGGCTGCGCTTTGATTTCCAAACTTACTAACTACTCTCCGACACTAGCTTTTGGAGAACTCGTCTTCTAGGACCTTCCGGATCTCCTCTATGGTCTCTTTCTCCAAGTCGGTGCGGCGCTCCAGTTCCTCGGCGCTGAGGGCGAGCACGCTACGGCCCGTGTCGCATCCAATCCGCTTAAGTTCTTCAATGATCCAGGGTTCTATCTCATCGCTGAACTCGTCGAGGTCGATGTCGTACTCGTCCGTCTCGCCCTCATCATCGCGGTAGACATCGATCTCAAAGCCGGTGAGGTCTTCTGCCAGCTTGATGTTGACGCCGCGCTTGCCGATGGCTTTGGAGACCTCATCAGGTGAGACAAACACCTCGGCGGTTTTGTTTTCATGGTCCAGGTTCATACGGCTGATGCGGGCGGGTGTAAGGGAGCGCTGGATGAGCAGCTGGATGTTATTGGTGAAGTTGATGACGTCGATGTTCTCATTCTTGAGTTCTCGGACGATGCCATGGATGCGGCTGCCCTTCATGCCGACGCAGGCGCCGACGGGGTCGATGCGGTCGTCGTAACTCTCGACGGCTACCTTGGCGCGTTCGCCCGGCTCCCGGACGATCTTGCGGATGACGATGAGGCCGTCGAAGATCTCAGGCACTTCAATCTCCAGCAGCTTGGCCAAGAAGGAGGGATGGGTGCGGGAGAGCAGGATGACAGGGTTGTTGTTACGCATCTCGACCTTCTTGACGACCGCCCGGATGGATTCACCTTTCTTGAAGTAATCGCTCGGTATCTGCTCCGACTTCGGCAGCAGGATCTCATTGCCGTCTTCATCGAGCAGCAGCGCTTCCTTCTTCCATACCTGGTAGACTTCTGCGCTGATGATCTCTCCGACGCGGTTCTCGTATTTCTTCACGAGTGCGTTCTTTTTAAGGTCTCCAATGCGACTGGCGAGGGTCTGCTTGGCTGCCAGGATGGCGCGTCGGCCGAACTCCTGGATGTCGACGGCCTCATATAGGTCTTCGCCCACCTCATAGTCGGGTGACTGCCGGATGGCCTCGCTGTACTCCACCTCTGCGAGCGGGTCTTGCGCGGTCCCGTCATCCACGATGGTGCGGTGGCGCATGATCTCCAGGTCGCCTTTCTCGGTATTGACGATCACGTCGAAGTTCTCGTCGGAGCCATATTTCTTGCGCAGGAGGGTCTTGAAGACGTCTTCGAGCACCTTCATGAGGGTCGGTCGGTCAATATTCTCGGCCTCCTTGAACTCCTGAAATGATTCGATTAGGTTGATGCTTGCCATATACTGTATCGGTTTACTGCTGGTTCCCGCCCCTGGAGGGTTTTAGAGGAACCAGAACGTTAAAACATGACTTGTACCGTTGTTCTCCGGATGTCTGTGAAGAGTACGGAGCGGGTGTCGGACACCTGTTTCTTTCCCTTCCCAGTGACGATCTCCACCGCTATCCCTTCTTCGGTCACGTGGACGAGCCGTCCTTTCAGGACTGACCCTTCATTACCGACCACCTCTACCTGCCTGCCGATGTTTTTCACATACTGGCGGTGCAGGCGGAGCGGCTCGTCGACACCCGGGGAGGAGACCTCCAGGGAGAAGGCGCCCTCCGGGTATAGGCCTTCTTCGGTGATCTTGCGATAGAGCTTCCGGTTGAATGCGACGCATTTCTCGATGGACATCCCCTGGTCGGCGTCGAGGTAGACCATGAGGTTGTCCGTCGGTTTGACCTGCACCTGGACTAGGAAACAATCGGGATCACCCTGAAGGAGCTGCTCCACCAGACGGGTCACCGCTTGTATATTTCCCTGTTGGTCCATGATCAGGAAAAAAAGAAGGGAACGACTCCGTTCCCTTCCTCTGCGTCTTTTGCCGGGGTAAAGATAATCCATTCTTGGCTCCCAAAAAATTTTTTTATGAGCCAGATCAGCTGGCCGGCCCTGCAATAGCTGCATCTTGTGCAAGCATGGGGCAATGGAAAGGAGCGAGGGCCTCTCAGACTTTCTCCGAGAGAACAGTCGACAGGCGCGGGAGTATGAGGAGTTGTGCATAGATCTGCTGTGTCTGCAGGCTGTAAGGATCATCTTCCAGGCCTACAGCCATCTGATGGTCTTTCTCCTGGTTCTTTTCCTGCTGTTTTTCTTTTCTTCTGGGGTTGATCGTCGCAGCCTGCGCCTCCCCCTTCGCCGGCAGTCCTGTGCTGGATTACCGCTCGGCGGCGGTCCTATATCTGCTGACCTCGCGGCGGCTGGGCCGCCTCTTTCGTCGGTCCGACGACCGGCCTTCATCGGCCCGGCAGGAGGATTCCGCTGCGGCAACCTGAAGCCGCCCTTTCTGCTACGGAGGCAAAAGTTTAATTTTGTCCGATGAGTCTTCGTTTCATCCTATATCTGCTGTCGCTCTGGTTTCTCGTACGATTTGTTTCCAGCTATCTGCTTCCGTTATTTCGCACGGGCATACGCATGCGGGAAGACCTCTCCCACTCCCGGCACGCGGCGGATGCCCCAGAAGCACGCCGGCAGCCAACCAACCCTGCACCCGACCGGCAAGCGCCCAAGCCTGACGACTATATCGACTTTGAAGAAATCAAATAACATCCTGCCCTGCCAACAGCCAGGCTAGGGCATCTTCTATTATTTCTGTGGACTGAAGATGATGTGTCTGCAGGCCCACCGCCGCGGCACCTGCGATGTTGTCGGCATTGTCATCTACAAATAATGTCGTCTGGGGCTTAAGTCCATTCTCCTGCAAAATATGCTGATATCCTTCGGGATGAGGTTTCCGCATCCCCATCTCATGGGAATAGTAGGCTTTGCGAAAGAGGACGTCGAGGTGGGGGTAGGGGGTCGCCTCACGGATCTCCTGTTGGAAGCGGCGGTAGTGGATGAGGTTCGTGTTGCTGTAGAGGTACACGGGCATGGCAGCCCCCAGCTGTTCCACAAAGCTGAGGCTGCGGAGGCGATACCCGCCCAGTAACGCGTTCCAGGCCTGGAAGAGGGACTCGTCGTCGAAGGACAGCCCCGTCTGGCGGCGGAGGGCGGTGGCGAAGGTGGCTGGGTCGATGGCGCCAATTTCCAGGTCGATGAAGGCGGGTGAGTACCGGTGCAATGAAAACAACGCTTCCACCGAGGTGACGCCCAGGGCTTCAAAGGCAAGTGTCATGGCCGGCAGGTCGAGGTCCAGCAGCACGCCGCCAAAATCGAAAATGACAGCCTTGGGTTGGACGATAGCAGGGGTCATGGCAGGGGATGGAAGGCCTGGCGGCCAGCGCCCAGACTCACTGCAAATTAGCCGTTTCCCCCGTTTTCCCATAATTTCGCGCAATCGTAGGCGGGTGCTGGCAGCAGCTCCGCTGAGGACCCATAGCTCAGTTGGTTAGAGCACCTGACTCATAATCAGGGAGTCCCAGGTTCAAGCCCTGGTGGGTCCACCATCGCTTGGCAGGGGGTTTGTCAATGAGACTGCCGACCTTCCATTCGGAGGCGCTGCACATGCTGACTCCTTCGCCACCGCCCGATCAATTTCTATACATGAAGTCCATTTTGACGTCTTGCCTGCTGACCCTTCTCTGCCTGACCACCCATGCCCAGACGGAGGACCCTTCGAAGTCTGCCGCCAAGTCACCCGTCAAACTCGACCTGAGCAAACGACCCTCTGACCACCTCATGCTGCAAGTGGGCTATTCGGGCTGGTTGTCTAAGCCCGACAGCATCCGCACGACAGGCTTCTCCCGCTCCTTCAACGCAAATTTCCTCTTCGACTTCCCCTTCAAAGCCGACCCCCGTTATTCCGTGGGCATCGGCGTCGGTGTGGGCACCGACAACATCTACCTAGAGAACACCACGGTGGACCTGAAAGGCCGCACACAGGCCTCCTTCCGCCGCGATACGGTGAGCAAATACAAGCGCTACAAACTGACCGGCGTGCATGTCGAGGCACCCCTCGAACTGCGTTATGCCAGCCAGCCAGCCAGCATAAACAAAAGCTTTAAAGCAGCCATCGGCCTGCGCATCGGCATGCCCTGGACGATGTATAGCAAAGCCAAGGTCGACCGAGATGTGAATGGCAATGGCGGCTATGTCCTCAAGGAGAAAGACTCGAAGTTCATGAACAGCATCCGTGCCCTCGCGACGATGCGGGTCGGCTATGGAAATGTCTCCCTCTTCGGGTCTTACTCGCTGACGCCTGTCTTTAAGGAGGGTCTTGGCCCTGCCCTCAACACCTGGACGGCCGGCCTCTGCCTGAGCGGCCTCTGACAGCCACGTACCATGGGCATCTTTCCCCCTGCCTTCATATCCCCTCTGCTTCCTGCCCATCATCCAACCTCCTCCCCATGATTGACCGTACCCGCATCTTCGGAGAAGAAGAGAAGGCTGTGCTGGTAGGTGTTGTCCAGAAAGGCCAGACCGATACCCAGGTGATGGAGTATCTAGAAGAGCTCGCATTCCTGGCAGAGACGGCAGGGGCGCAGCCCGTCAGAACCTTCATGCAACGCATGCCGCACCCTGACAGCAAGACCTATGTGGGCAAGGGTAAGGTCGAAGAGATCCGGGAGTACGTGCAGGGCCGCGACATCCGTGTCGTCATCTTCGACGATGAGCTGAGCGGTGCGCAGATCACCAACCTGGAAAAGGCCCTGCACGTGAAGACAATCGACCGGAGCGACCTCATCCTCGACATCTTCGCGCGTCGGGCCAAGACAGCGCAGGCACGCGCGCAGGTGGAGCTGGCCCAGTACCAATATATTCTACCTCGCCTGCGGGGCATGTGGAAGCACCTCGAGCGCCTGGGGGGCGGCATCGGCACAAGGGGCCCGGGCGAGTCGGAGATCGAGACCGACCGGCGCATCGTACGGGAAAAGATCACGCTGCTGCGTCGCCGGCTGGCCGAGATCGACCGACAGGCACAGACACAACGGCAACAGCGCGGCGAACTCATCCGCGTGGCACTAGTGGGTTATACGAATGTGGGTAAGTCGACCCTTATGAACCTCTTGGCAAAGAGCGAGGTGCTGGCAGAGAACAAGCTTTTCGCGACGCTCGACACCACGACGCGCAAGGTGGTATATGAGCAAACACCCTTCCTGCTGAGCGATACGGTAGGCTTTATCCGGAAGTTGCCTCACCACCTGGTGGAGAGTTTCAAGAGTACCCTAGATGAGGTGAAGGAGTGTGATGTGCTGCTGCATGTCGTCGACATGTCCCATCCTCAGTATGAAGACCAGATGCGGGTGGTACGGCTCACACTGGAGGAGATGGGCTGCTGCGAAAAGCCGGTGATTGTACTGTTCAATAAGATGGACCGCTATGAGGAGCTGACCTTCGATGCATGGCTGGAGCCGGCTGTCCGCGGGCAGTTGCTGCGCGACCTCGAGGCCCGATGGATGCTAGAGACACAGGGGCAAACTGTATTCATTTCAGCTACTGAGCGACGCAACATCGACACCCTGCGGCAGACGGTGTTGGAAAAGGTCCGCGACCTCTATCGAGTTCGGTATCCATACAAAAGCGACTTTTACGCATGATAACAGGTGTGCCTGCCTCGTGGTACTTGGTGGCAGACAGCCAAGAGGCTCTGCCCTTTCAGTCCAATGGCATCGCCGTAGTGCAGGCTGGAGAACGAAGCGTCTGCATCGCACGCCTGACGGATGGACGTCTTTATGCCTTTGCTCAGCGCTGCCCCCATGTGGGCGTGCCACTCTCGGAGGGTTGGCTGGATGCGCTGGGGCGTGTCGTATGCCCCGGGCATGCCTATCGCTTCGACGTTTGCAACGGCCGTAATACCAGCGGGGAGGGCTATCAACTCAAGACCTATGCGCTCCGGGTGGATCTTGAAGGTGTATTTGTCCGGGTCCCCTAAAGAATGACAACTCCATGACGACGAAGAATGCCAACCGTCTCGTGTGGCTGCTCGTGTTGGGTGTGCTGGCCTGTGGGTGGGTGCTCCCGCCACTGATGGATTTCGACGCAGCACAGATCGGAACCATCTCGCAGGCGATGTGGCGCCGCGGCGACTTCTGGACGCTGCTGAACCGCGACTATACGACGGGTCTAGACTACGACTATCTCGACAAGCCCCACCTAGTGTATTGGTCAGCCATGCTGGGCTATGAGATTTTTGGACCGGGCCATATGGGCATGCGTTTCTTTTCGATCGTTGCGACTTTGGCCGCTGCCTTTGCCGTCTACCGCATCGGCCGGCAGTTGTACAGCCAGGAGGCGGGGCGTTGGGCAGCTTTGATCTTTGTGACGGCCCAGGCAATCTTCTTGAGCAGCCATGATGTGCGGACGGATGCCTTGCTGACAGCCTTCACAGTGCTTTCCATCTGGCAGCTTACTTTGTTTGCATCTACGCGTCGATGGCTACCGTTGATGCTGGGGTTCTTATTTCTGGCATTCGGGGTAGGCACGAAGGGGCTGATAGCAGCGTTGGTAGCGGGTGCTGCACTTTTCTTTTTTTTGCTGGGCCGGCGCGACTGGCCCGGTCTTTTTAATTATCGCTGGCCCGCGGGACTGTTATTCTTTTTCTTAGGGCTCTCTCCGTTTTTATATGCCTACTACCTGCAGTTCGATATGCATCCGGAGAAGTTTGCCAATGGCGCCTATGGTAATTCGGGGGTGAAGTTTTTATTATGGTCACATAGCATGGATCGTTTTGCCGGCAACCGCAATCTGGTGGCGAGCCCTGAGTTTGGGTTTTTTTACCATACGATTCTTTGGGCTTTTCTACCATGGAGCATCCTCCTTTTCACGGGTGTGTGGAGTCGTCTGGTGGAGGTCTGGCGTACGCGTGGGCAATCTTTATGTAGCAGGGAGCAATTGAGTTTTTTAGGTGTTTGGGTGATGTTCAATATCATGTCGATGGCCAGCTTCAAGCTGCCGCATTATCTGAATATTTTGTTTCCATTGTTGGCGGTCTTTACGGCCGGCCATCTCTGGCAATGGCAGTCGGCCGGTCAGTTGTTGGCTATGCGTCGGATGCTGCGCGTTCATCTTTGGCAGGCCCTATTATTGTGGGCTTTGCTGCTGGTGCTGGCATTATGGAGTTTTCCGCTGCGCGATGCCTGGATATGGTTGGGCTTGTTGGCCATGGGTGGGCTTGCCTGGTGGCTATATCGGCAGCGTAGCGGCATGGCCTTGGGCGACCGGATGGTGTTGTTCACGGCGGTGGGTGCCTTGTCGGTCAACTTCTTCTTGAATGCACATGTATATCCGAGCCTGTTGCATTACCAGGCGGGCAACCGGATGGTAGAGGAGGTCAGGCAGCGGCGGATAGATCCTAGCGCGGTGGTACAGTTCGGCCGGGTGGTCCGATCGATGGACTTCTACCTGCAGCGTGCGGTGCCGGTGATGGACAGTGCAGGCATTGCAAGAACTGTGGGGATGGGGCGAACCCTATACGTCTTTTCGTCGGCTGCCAAGGGGGACACTTTAGAGCGGA
>Ga0194120_10010937_pt1 | contig 11054 bp, 9 predicted proteins | sample TA2MahCa65mmetaG_FD_148642 | JGI IMG/M metagenome (GOLD analysis project Ga0194120, IMG submission 148642) | Freshwater microbial communities from Lake Tanganyika, Tanzania - TA2015019 Mahale Deep Cast 65m | ecosystem: Environmental > Aquatic > Freshwater > Lake | place: Tanzania: Lake... | reverse complement strand
GACGACTTTCCTTCCCGTGCCGATCGATTTGTTCTCGCCCTTTGTGAAGAAGGCCGCCGAAGAGGTGGCAAAATCGTGGTGAACTCCCGAGGCAAGACCACAAGCGAGTTCGTTGAAGGGTCACAACGTTGAATCGTTAAATCGTTAAAAGAGCCTGTTACAGGTTTTCGCATAACCTATTCTGCGAGAGTGTGATTGGGTCAAAAAATGTGATTTGCAGTAAAAGCCGGACGCAACGTTTTCAAATGGGTAGCGTTCGGCTCCATGAAAAGCCTCCCTGTGACCGGCACCAACCGTTTGCTCGACCTGCTCGATCCATATATTCCCGACGACTTCATCAACGAACGTTTCAGCGTCCGTCCGGTGCGCGGCCCGCGCTGGCGATTCAGCGCGGCCCAACTCTGGCGCACGCATCTGCTGGCGTTGCTGACTCCCGCCCACTCGCTGAACCTCCTGGCGGCGATGTTGCCCGAACAACGCGCTTGGCGCGGCTTTGCCCGCTTGCGCCATCGCCAACGGCTACCCGACGTTCGCCTGCTCAACGCCTTTCGCGCCCACGTGGGGGTCATGGGACTACGGCAGATCAACGAAGCGATCCTCCAGCCGTTGATCCAAACCGCCGCCCTTTGGCAAAACGCCACCGCGCTCATCGACGCCACCGACTTGCCCGCCGCGTGCAGCGGTTTCAAAAAAAACAGACCGGCACTTACACCGCTCTGCACGCGGCGCTGGGGGGACGCACGCTCAAGACGGGCCAGAGCCGCTGGTTCGTCGGCTACAAAAAACACAGCTTCCGCTTGTGGTGGCGAGAGTATTCGCCCTCGGTCTTGCTGGTGCCGCTGGTCAGTTGGGTGGCTCCGGCCAATGTTTCCGAAGGTGGCCTGCTGGTGCCCAGTCTCCAGTACTGCGACCGACGTTGGTCCTGGTGGCCTCGGCAGGTGGTGGCCGACATGGGCTATCTGGCGGCGGAAAGTAAACGCCAGTGTCGAGAGCGCTGGCACGTCGCGGTCGTGACGCATTTGCGTTCGGACATGAAACTGGTCGCGCCTTTCCTGAGCGAGCGAGAGGCCACCTGCGCGCAAGGCCAGCCGCTGCACTGGCTCGGCTACGATGTGCGGGATGATCTTCATTGGTTTGGTGCAGCGCCGTGGGGAGAACTCTGCTCCCGCTGCTGGGAAGCCAGCACCTGCTCGCGCCAGTTCGCCTACGCACCGGCCATTCATGAAACCTTGTTGGGACTTTTGCCTCTGAACACGCGGGCCGCCCAGCGATTGTTGCAGCAAGTCCGACCGTGGATTGAACCCGCTCAATCGTACGAGAAAAACCAACTGGGATTAGGACAGATGTTTTTCAACAGTCTGAGGTTCACTTGGTGCATGGCGTTGCTGGCCGACGCAGCCGTATTGCTGCGAGCGCACGCGCTCCTGCACGCTCCGGCGGTGGAACGCCCGCTGTTGCACGAACTGGCCCCAAAACAGGGGGAATTGAATCTTGAAACTTGATTGAGAACCATCCGATTTCTGTAAATTCGCCCAGTTTTCCGCATGTCACTCATTGAAACTTGTAACACCCTCTCTTAGAGCCTGTCTGAAAACCATGAGGGGCACCCCTCAGAATTCTCAGACAGGCTCTAAGCGCCTCACATTCTTGGGACAACGCCGCCTGGGTTGGAATTGATCCGGCTTCTCCGGGCGAGAATCTCGATTGGCCCCAGGCGAGCTTCAAGCCTCACTCCGCAAGCAGATTAGGGACAGCCCACTCGCGCTGAGTTCCCTCCAGTCATTCCGCTTGTGGAAACCGGCATGATCCTAGCAATGCACCTGGTGTGATTGCGTTGTGAAGGCATCCACTCTCGTCCTCGGCGCAACGCAGAACAACTCGTGGCGGGGAGAGTCATCTATTCTCTCTCCGCCGCGACAGACAAGTGCAACCATCATGAAAACGATCGGAACTCTCTCCCTCGGATTGGCCGTGCTCGCATGGGTCGGCTTTGCCACAACTACGGCTTCAGGCGCGGACAAGCCGCCGCACATCACCAGCATCAGCGTACCTCAAGGCGGGGCCACGACCCTCATTTTCCATGGAACCATCGGCCCGTTTCGAATCCAGAAGAGGGTCTCGATCGATCCCGAAGCGCCCTGGTTGGACGTTCCTGACGCGCAGGTCACCGAGATCCAGCCCGGCGTCTTCATGGGCCTGATCGCAAGAGATCCCCGGATGGTCGAGGATCTCGCTTTCTATCGGGTCGTCAGTGAAAAAGAAACGGTCACCGACCTGAAGGGCTGGACCGTCCTGGTGCAAGTTTCCTCTCCCGCCAATCGCCAATACTTTGTGCCGGGAGAAAGTCCAGTCTTTGACCGTGAAAATCCTGGATACCTTTGCTCAAGGCATCACGCGCGACGATTTTTCCACTCTTAATCTTTACCTCTACGGGCCGCAGGATCCTCAACAAACCGTCACGGCCTCCAAGTTATTGAACGCGACGACGGATCGCTCCAAAACACCGCACCATTACATCAATCTCAAGTCAAATCCGGACGTGAAAATCAACGGCAACGTGCTGACGTATCCCTTACGAGCCGTGACCGACGAAGCTCCGGGCACCTACACCGCGAGTCTCCGGTCGGTGCTGGCGGCGGATAATATCCAGCAGATTATGAAATTCGCCGACTTCCAGATCGGCACCTCTCAGGTGGAGAGTCCAGTCGTGGCCAAGGTGAAGTGTGCCGCCTGCCACGAGGGACCCGTCAGCGGCAAGATGTATCTGGCGCACGTCGATCCTTCTCGTCCCGGGCAGATCGGCAGTTGGTCCCTGGATTACGAGCCAGTGAAGACCTGCAAGAGCTGCCACAACAACGATGGCTATGCCGCTTATCGTGTGATTACAGCGACTGCGACCAACCGAGTGGCGGATCCCATTGTGCGCCGCGTGCACGGAGTTCACATGGGTGAACACCTCAAGCTGCCGTTCAACAACGATCCGGTCACAGGTGACTTCAGGGATTACAATCATGTTCTGTTCCCGGCCGACGTCCGAGACTGCACGAAGTGCCACTTGGACGACCGCTGGAAGACCAGGCCCTCCCGCCTGGCGTGCGGGACTTGCCACGACAACATTTGGTTTGGCGCCAAGAATCAAGTCCCTGCCGACATGAAGGCTCACGCCGGTGGCGCGGCGGCGGATGATACGAAGTGCACTGTCTGCCACACGACGGACGGACTCGCCGAAGGCGTGGATGTGTCCCACAAGATCCCTCCGCCGAACATGGATGCGATCGATGTCGCCCTGACACCACCAGCCAACGGCAAGTTCTATGTCGCGGGCGAGAAGCCGGCGGTCACGCTGGTATTCAAGGACGACGCGGGCAAGCCGATCGATCACACGAAAGTGACGGACGGAAACTTCTCCACCGCCGCTCTGTTTGTCTATGGCCCGCGCAGTCGTGCCGTTCCTGTGCTGACCAGCGCCGCCAAGAACGTCAACTCGAAGTTGCGCGCCTCGGTGTCGAGCAGCAAGGCCGGGCCTTGGCCCATCAACGGGAAGATTTTCAAGATCGCCGTCAATGGGAGTGCCCCTCAGGACATCAAGATCGTCGGGGCCACCAATCTCGTCACAGCCGCGGAAGTGGTCGCATCGCTGAATTCGGTTATCACGAACCTGAATGGAGGCGCCAGGGCTTCCGTATCCGGCGCGAATGTGAACATCCGAACCTTGATCCAGGGAAGCAATGCCAGGTTTGAGATCTACAACGGCGACGTCACCACAGCGATGGGCTGGAAGCGGGGACCGAATACCGTTCTCGAGCCGGATGTCACGGTGGCGGCAGCCTCGACCCAGGGCAATGATCTCCGAGCCCTCTCCGATCCGCTCGACTACAGCGATCCGAAGGTGACGCGAACCGCCGCGAACATCACGTACCAGTTGGACGAGGTCGCAGGTTTGGCGCCTGGCACGTATGGAATCTATGTCTATCATTTGCCCAGGGCCGGCCGGATCGCGGAGATCAAGGCTCCCACCGGACTTGGCCAGCTCACGTTCCAGGTTGGAACCGCCACGGCGGAGAAGAAGGTCGCCACGAACTGCACGGATTGTCACGGTGACACGATCTGGCACTTGAACGAAGGCCCGATCCACGCCGCGCCGTTCAACACCGATTACTGCACAGCCTGCCACGATTACGGTCATGTCGCTTCAGGTGAAATGTTCAAGAATCAAGGCGGCACTTCACTCAGTGGCTGGAGCGGTTACGGCGCTATGCCCATCGTCCGCAGAGTCCACGGTGTCCACCGCGGGAATTACCTGGAACACCCCGATGAGATCTACGCCAACGCGACGGTCCACACCTTCGGCCATATCATTTTCCCGCAAGACATCCGGAACTGCACGAAGTGCCATGCCGAGTCCGACACCTGGAAGCAAAAGCCTTCGCGGATGGCGTGCCTTGCGTGCCACGACAGCGATGCCGCCAAGACCCACGCCAAGCTCCTGACCTACACTCCCGATCCGGATGATCCGTACGGGCCAACCGCTGTGGAAACCTGCGTCGTTTGTCATGGCGCAGGCGCAGCGTTCTCAGCAGACAAGGTTCATAACTTGTCCAACCCATATGTTCCACCGTACCCGCGGGAGCCGGGAGAGGAAGAGATCCGCGTCCTGACGCCTCTTGAGGCCGCCAATGTGTCTCGCGGTGGAGCGCTTTACGACACGTGGTGGGCAGTGACCGGTGCCGCAGAGCCAAGCAGTGATCACCCGTTGTGGGCTGCGCGGCCGGACTCAACGAGTAACACGCGGAAGGGATCGATCACCTGGCGGTGCAAGGAGTGCCACGGGTGGGATTACAAGGGAGTGGGCGGCGCCTACGGTTCGGGCAGCCACCGAACCGGCATCCGCGGCATTTTCGGCACCACGAAGACAGCCCAGGAGATTTTCGATCTGGTCAAGACCAGCCACTCCTATGGCTCTGCGGGACTGAACGACGCCAGCATCTGGGATGTGGTGAAGTTTGTTCTGCAAGGTCAGGTCGATACAAAGACGATCATCGACACGAACCGCAAATTCACGGGAAATTTAGCGAAGGGAGAGTCGTTGTATAGTTCTGGGATCGGCTCGAACACTTCGTGCAAGACCTGCCATGGCATCGACGGACTGACTCCACCACCGGACTATCCCACGTTTACTGAGTACCCAGGACTGCTCGCAAACGACAACCCATGGGAATTCCAGCACAAGGTGCGGTTTGGTCAGCCGGGCACAACGATGCCCGGCGCGGTGGCCGGAGGGGGCACGCTCCAGGATGTGGCGGACGTGTCTGCGTACTGCCAAACGCTGCCGAAGGCACGCCTGGTCGGAGCCGGAGCTCTTCGCGGGTCGAGACGCTTGACGACAAGTGCTGCACGGTGACGGTCGCGCCAGCGCCGATGGCTGGTTCCCGCGAGAGACGGTCGAGTTCAGGAAAGATGCTTACGAAAAACAGACGAAGTTTATTGATCGGGTTGGCCATCTGCTTCCTGTGCGCTCTTCTCGATCGTACAGGTTCGGGCGCTGAGAAATCCCCGCACATCACCAGCATCAGCGTGCCTCAGGGCGGCGCCACCACCATCATCTTCCATGGATCCGTCGGGCCGTTTCGCATCCAGAAACGAGCCTCGATCGAGGTACTCGCCGCCTGGCTGGACGTCCCTGACGCTCAGATCACTGAGGTTCAACCCGGCGTGTTCATGGGCATCATCCCCCGCGATGCGCGGGTCGAGGACCTCGCCTTTTACCGCGTCGTCAGCGAAAGAGAGACCATCACGGATCTCAAAGGGTGGACCGTCCTGGTCCAGGTCTCCGCTCCGGCCAATCGCCAGTTCTTTGCGGTGGGAGAAAGCGCCGTTGTGACGGTGAAGATTCTCGACACGTTCGCTCAGGGCATTACGCGGGACGATTTCTCGACGCTCAGCCTGTACCTCTACGGGCCGCAAGATCCGCAGAAGACCGTCACGGCGGTCAAATTACTCAATGCCACGGCGGATCGCACCAAGACGCCCCATCATTATATCGATCTGAAAAAAAATCCGGACGTGCAGGTCAGCGGCAATGTGTTGACCTATCCGTTGCGGCCCGTGAGCGACGAGGCGCCGGGCACCTACACGCTGAGTCTCCGGTCGGTGCTGGCTGCGGATCCAATCCAGCAAGTCATGAAGTTTGCGGACCTGCAGATTGGCTCGCCCACGGTGGAAAGTCCGGTGGTGGCCAAGAGAGCGGCCGATGGCACGGGCAAGTGCGCGGCCTGCCACGAGGGCACGATCAGCGGCAAGATGTATTTCCGGCACATTGATCCCTCAGGCACGTCCAAAGGCAGTTGGTCGCTGGATTATGAGCCGGTCAAGAGCTGCAAGAGTTGCCACAACAATGATGGCTATGCCGCGTACCGAGTGGTGACGGCGACGGCGACCAATCGGGTGGCGGATCCGATTGTGCGGCGGGTGCACGGGGTTCACATGGGGGCGGAGTTGAAGCTGCCGTTTAACAATGATCCGGTCACGGGTGACTTCCGGGATTTCGTCCACGTGGAGTTCCCGGCCGATGTGCGGAATTGCACGAAGTGCCACCTGGATGACCACTGGAAGACGAACCCTTCGCGCCTGGCTTGCGGGTCCTGTCACGACGACGTTTGGTTCGGGCCACCGGAGTCGATCCCTTCGGGCATGAAGCCGCATCAGGGCGGAACAAGGCTGAACGACAAGCGATGCTGGGAATGTCATGATGCCGGAGGTCCGGATGATATGGGCATCGCGCGCAGTGTGACCGACGCTCACGCCGTGCCTCCTCCTGCGTTCAAGCAGTTGGTGAAGCTGGAGTTGTCGCCTCCGGCCAACGGCAAATTCTATGCGGCGGGTGAAAAGCCGAAACTGACCGTCAGAATAACGGATGCAGCCACGGGGCAGGCGATCAATCCGAGTTCGATCGTTGAACCCTTGATTTCGACCAACGTGGCACCCAACGAGTGGAGGCGGGCGAATCTTTTTGTCTCCGGACCGCGGTCGCGCACCGCGACCGTGCTCACTACCGCCGCAGCCAAACGCGATCCGACGCGGAGCTATGCCAACAACGACGTCCGAGTTCTTCGCGACAAGACCAAAGAAGATCCCCGTGTCACCCGGACAGCGGATTCGCTTATTTACCAACTCGACGACGTCGCGAAACTGGGGCCGGGCACTTACACGGCCTATGTCGAGGTGGCACCCGCGTCCGGTCTCGGGGGGTGGGCTTATCAGAATTTTCAAGTGGGAACGACGACGCCAGAACCGATGGTCGCCACAAACTGCACCGACTGCCATGGCGACAGTCGGATGCACGCCAGTTCACGCGCCGTCACGTTCACTCCGGACATCTGCAAGAGCTGTCATGATTATCAGCACCAGATGACGGGCAAGACCAGTTGGCAGACCTCCCAGTATGGATTTGGCGTCGCGCCTCTGGCCCGCCGAGTGCATGGCGTCCACTTCGGGCACTACCTGGACAAGCCGAAGGAAATCAATCCGGGCGCGGATTTCTCGAACGTCATTTTTCCGCAAGACGTGAGGAATTGCACCAAGTGCCACTCGCAATCCTCAACCTGGACGGAGAAACCATCGCGTCTGGCGTGTCTCGCCTGTCATGACAGTGATTACGCGACTTATCACGCGAACAGCATGACGTTTGATTTCACACCCTCGGATCCCTGGAATGGAGATGAAATCGAAACCTGCATCGTCTGCCACGGCAAAAACAGCGAATTCACGCCCAAGGCCGTGCACGCCATTTCCGATCCTTACGTGCCGCCGTATCCCAGGGCAGCACGGGCGGAGTGAGCGGATTTCTCGTTCCCTTCGTTGGCTTCTGTTTTTTAACAAAAGGCAACGAAGAGAACAAAGAAGTCGGGGAATCGGATCAACCACTTTCCTGGACTTCGATCCTTTGTTTTTTTGAGTCCGATGAATGTTTCCTGAGCGCTTGGCAATGGTTTACGCACGGTTCATCCTGGCAAAAAGGCAGTTCAGCCACAAAGAACACAGAGATCACAAAGAAATCAGCGTTTTCTTTGCGCCCTGTGTGAGTTCTTTTGCGGCTAATGTTGTAGTCCATCCAACAGACTCCTCTGTAATTCGGCAGGTGTTGAGGCTGTGTCTCGCCCGGTGCTGGACCCTTGCTCCTCGGATGTCGGCGCTCCGTCACATTGGTGTGAATGCGGGCCTCGAACTGTCACGCACGTAGGACAGCTTCGGCCATCCAGACCCCAAATTCACTGATAGCTCGTGCGCTTTGGTCCAGTCCTTTTTCGATTCCAATTTGCAGGAGCCAAGCCTCTTGCGACGACGAGCCCGGTTGCCGCGCGGATGCGCCAGACGCTTTGAACAAATCCGGCACGATCCAAGCATACGCCCCAAAGAGTGTCATGTTGTGAATCGGTTCGATCTTCTGATCGCACAACAGTGAGTAACAAGTGGCGGAGAGGGATGTCTGCTCCCTCTCCGCTCCACAAGACGCGGGCCACAGTGAATCATGAAAACAACCCTCAAAGCCATTTTGATCAGCGGAGCGCTGGCGCTGGCGCAGTCGAGCGCCGAAGCGGCCGACATCAAGGAACTCTGGACCAAGAACTGCGCCTCCTGCCACGGGCCGGATGGCAAAGGCAAAACCAAAGCGGGCCGGCAGGCCGGAGTCGTTGATTTGACCGACGCGAAAGTGCAGGCGCAATACACGGATGAGCAAATGTTCAAGGCGGTGAAAGAAGGTGTGAAAGATGGAGACAAAACCAAGATGAAACCCGCCGAACAACTCACCGACAAAGAAATCCAAAAACTCATCGCGCATGTCCGAACCTTCAAGAAATGAATGTTATGAACTCGATTTTTACTCTGCTGGATGCCGTGACCCTGGTGTTGCTGCTGCTGTTGGTCCTGGCTGTGGTGACCCAGGCCTTCCGCATTTTGCGGGAATACCAGCGCGGGGTCATTTTTCGCCTCGGCAATCTGGTCGGCGCGAAAGGGCCCGGACTGATTTTTTTAATCCCGTGGGTGGACCGGATGGTGCGCATGGACCTCCGCGTTGTCACCATCGACGTGCCCAAGCAAGAAGCCATGACGCGCGACAACGTCCCTGTCACCGTGGATGCCGTGGTGTATTTCCATGTCGTGGATCCGGTCGCTGCGGTCGTCAAGGTCGAGAATTATCTCAAGGCCGCTTCGCTCATCGCGCAAACCACGCTGCGCAGCGTTATGGGCCAGGCCGAGCTGGATGAGTTGCTGGCGCACCGCGACAAAATCAATCACATCCTCCAGGAAATCATCGACCGTCATACCGTTCCATGGGGCGTGAAGGTGACGGCGGTGGAAGTCCGGAACGTTGTGTTGCCGGAAGACATGAAACGGGCCATGGCCAAACAAGCGGAAAGCGAACGGGAACGCCGCGCCAAGATCATCAATTCCGAAGGCGAATATCAGGCCGCCGAGAAGCTGGTCCAGGCCGCCGGCATGATCAGCGCCGAACCGATCGCGCTGCAATTGCGCTTTCTGCAAACCATGCGCGAGATTTCGAGCGAACATAACACCACCACTTTCTTGCCGGTCCCGATCGATTTGTTCTCGCCGTTTCTCAAGAAAGTGAACGACGGCGATCTGGAAAAAGCCGAGTTCCATCGGGTCTGAGCCGTCGTGAACGCGTGTCGAAAATGCCTTTTTGGGTGGAACAGGCCACTGGCCTGTTGCGGCAGGCTACCAACCTGCCGCCATCTTCGGCGGCAAGTTGCCGCCGAAAACGGGCTGGTAGCCCGTTCCACCCATTTTCAAGACACGCTCTAACTCGCGTATGAACGAAAACCGCCGCGATTTTCTGGAGAAAGGACTTGTCGGTGCCGGCGTGGTGGCTGCGGGGCTTCTAACCGGTCGGGTGATGCGACGATTCGACAAGCCCGGCGCCAGTCCGACGACCCTGGCACAACCCCACACCGCCCCGACCGCGGCCCTGACGACCGACGGTCAATTGATTCGCGTCAGCGCGAATCACAGCACACCCGGACACGAAGCTCACGCCACGATGCTCCAGGGTTCCTCGTCCGAGATGTCGCACCCCGCCCACTCGGTCGATGACCCGGCCGTTCGCACCGGAGTTCCCGGCCGAAAATGGGTCATGGTGATCGATCTGGCGAAGTGCGATGGGTGCAAAAACTGCACGGTCGAGTGCAACAAAATGCACAACACACCTCCGGATCGAGAGTGGATTCGAGTTTTCAGAATGCAGGACACCCACCACACCGCCCCCTATTGGTTCCCCAAGCCCTGTTTTCATTGCGACAATCCGCCATGCACCAAAGTCTGTCCGGTCGGCGCCACCTTCAAACGGCAGGACGGCATTGTCCTGATCGACAACGAACGATGCATTGGCTGCCGTTTCTGCATGGCGGCCTGCCCGTACTCGACTCGCTTCTTCAATTGGGGCCGGCCGCAAAATCCTTCGTCACCCGACTCCGGCTACTCTCCAGAAACGGGCTTTCCGCGCCGCATTGGGACGGTGGAGAAATGCGACTTCTGTCCGGAGATGGCCGGCGCCGGAATGTTGCCGGGGTGCGTGAAGAACTGCCACATGGGCGCGCTCTATTTCGGCGACGAGAACGAGGATGCTGTGACGAACTCGGACGAAACACTCCGATTATCGAAGCTTTTGGAGGAACGCGCCGGCTACCGTTATCTGGAAGAGCTGGGCACCGAACCGCGCGTTTATTACTTGCCTCCGAAGAATCGTGAGTTCCCTGGTCCGGCCAAAAAGAAGAAACCTGAACCGTCGCTCACGTCCGCATGACCTTCGAAATCGTCAGTGGAAATGGCCGCCTTTCTCAAACTGAACCGCGGCTCGAACAACACGTCTTAAGCCAATTGGCTCACTCGCTGGCGCCGGCGGGTCGGATGGGCCGGCTCTGGATCGGCTTCCTGCTGGCCGTGATGGCGGCAGGTCTGTGGGCCTACGTCTGGCAATGTGTCCATGGCCTCAAAGTGACCGCCATGCGCGAGTACATCTCCTGGGGCGTGTACAT
>Ga0194120_10010936_pt1 | contig 11055 bp, 8 predicted proteins | sample TA2MahCa65mmetaG_FD_148642 | JGI IMG/M metagenome (GOLD analysis project Ga0194120, IMG submission 148642) | Freshwater microbial communities from Lake Tanganyika, Tanzania - TA2015019 Mahale Deep Cast 65m | ecosystem: Environmental > Aquatic > Freshwater > Lake | place: Tanzania: Lake... | reverse complement strand
TGGACGTCAGACGCTTGGTCATATCTCGCAATTTCGCAGGACAAGGGGTCGCCCGGAGGAACCCCCCGGCCGGGAAGCGCGCAATATACGGACCGACTTTGCCTTGTCAATTGGCGATCATCGCCGATGCCGGCACGCCGCCGACGCTCACCCGGGTTTCTTCTTGTTGACTTTTTTATTTGTTGTCAGTGACTTAATGGCGCCTCTTAACGTCCGAACCTCCTGCTCGGTCAAACTCGCCCGGGCAAACAAGGCGCGCAAGTTCTGAACCATGGTCGGCTTTTGGGCGTCGGTCCGGAAAAACCCGCCCGTTTCCAGTTCGCTTTCGAGGTGTTCATAAAGGCGTTGCAGCTCGGCTTGGCTTGCCAGCCCAAACTCACCCGTTTGCAGGACCCGGTCGGGGCGCGACGCGCCCAACTGAAACCACTCATAGGCACAGACCAAGACGGCCTGGGCCAGATTGAGAGAGGCGTAATCCGGATCGGCAGGGATTTCGACTATAGCTTGTGCGGCGGCGATCTCATCCGCCTCCAGCCCGGTCCGCTCCGGGCCGAACAAATATCCGGCGCGTCGGCTCGCGCGCGCTTCGACCGCGGCGCCTCTTGGCGTCAACAAGGGCTTCACGACGTGGCGCTGGCGCGCGGTGGTCGCATAGACCCGATCAAGATCGCAAACCGCCTGCTCCAACGTCCCGAAGACCTTGGCATCGTCGAGCACGCCGACGGCATTGGCCGCCATGGCGACGGCCTTTTCGTTCGGCCAGCGCTCGCGCGGGTTGACCAGGCGCAGCTCGGTCAGGCCGAAATTCCGCATGGCGCGAGCGCAAGCGCCGATGTTTTCCGGCATCTGCGGCCGAACCAGAATGACGACGGGCGGCTTGGCCGCCTCAGTCATCGCCGAGCGCGGTGCCGGCGGGGGCGCCTTCGCGCCAGAGCTTGATCACGATCGAATCGTAAAGCGCCTGAAAAGCGGCATCGACGATGTTGGTCGAGACGCCGACGGTGAACCAGGAGTGGTCCTTGCCATCGACGCTTTCGATCAGGACGCGCGTGACCGCGCCCGTGCCCGATTTGGTATCGAGGATACGCACGCGGAAATCGACCAACTTCAAGTCATCAAGATAGGCCGAGTATTTGCCGAGATCCTTGCGGAGCGCCGCATCCAGCGCCGAGACCGGGCCGTTGCCTTCGGCGACAGACATCGTGCGTTCGCCGTCGACCGTCGCCTTGACCGTCGCCTCGGCGAGAGTGAGGAGTTCGCCCTTGGCGTTGTAGCGACGCTCGACCATGACGCGATAGCTGTCGACCCGGAAGTAATCGGGAATCAGACCGAGCGAACGCCGCGCCAAGAGTTCGAACGACGCCTCGGCACCGTCATATGTATAGCCGTGGTATTCCCTCTCCTTGACCTCATCGAGCAAGCGCATGACGCGCGGATCGTCGGGCGCCAGATCGATGCCGACGCCGCGCAACATGGCGAGCACGTTGGAGCGTCCGGCCTGATCCGAAACCAGAATACGACGCTCATTGCCGACGCTCTCGGGCGGTACATGCTCGTAAGTCCGCGGGTCCTTTTCGACCGCCGAGACATGAAGCCCGCCTTTATGCGCGAAGGCCGAGGCGCCGACATAGGGCGCATGCCGGTCGGGCGCGCGCGTCAGCATCTCGTCCAACATGCGCGAAACCTTGGTCAGGCTTTTGAGCTGCGCCGCATCGACGCCGATTTCGTATTTGTCCGCGTAACCCTTCTTGAGCAAGAGCGTCGGGATCAGCGTCACCAGATTGGCATTGCCGCAGCGTTCGCCCAGTCCATTGAGCGTACCTTGGATCTGCCGCGCACCGGCATCGATGGCGGCAAGCGTATTGGCGACGGCATTGCCCGTGTCGTTATGCGTGTGGATGCCGACTTGCTCGCCCGGCAACGTCTTGGTTACGACGCGGACGATCTCGGCGACTTCGCCCGGCATCGCGCCGCCATTGGTGTCGCAAAGCACGACCCAGCGCGCGCCGCCCGAGATCGCCGCCTTGAGACAGGCCAACGCGAATTCGGGATTGGCCTTATAGCCGTCGAAAAAATGCTCGGCATCGAACAACGCCTCGCGCCCACGCTCGACCGAGGCCTTAATGCTGTCGTGGATAAGCTCGAGATTTTCGTCCTTGGAAATGCCGAGCGCGACATCGACGTGATAGTCCCAGGTCTTGCCGACCAGACAGGCCGCCTTGGCCTTGGCTTCGAAAATCGCCGCGAGGCCTGGATCATTGGCCGCGCTTCGCCCCGGTCGCCTTGTCATGCCGAAAGCCGTGAAAGTCGCGCGCAAGGGCGGCGGATCGGCGAAAAACGCCGTGTCCGTCGGGTTGGCGCCGGGCCAGCCGCCTTCGATGTAATCGACGCCCAACCGGTCGAGCGCGCGCGCGACGGTGGCCTTGTCGGCAACGCTGAAATCGACGCCTTGGGTCTGCGCGCCATCGCGAAGCGTCGTATCGAAAACATGAATGCGCGCGCGCATCAGCCGGCCCTCCGCCATTCGGTCTTGCCGCCGGGCTTGTCCTCCAGCACGACGCCGCCCGCCGCGAGTTCCTTGCGAATGCGGTCGGCCTCGGCGAAGTCCTTGGCCTTGCGCGCGGCAATGCGTCGCTCGATCAGATCGTCGATCGCGCTTTCCGAAAGTCCGGCCGACGAGGGCGGCTGCCATTTGAACCAAGCAACCGGGTCTTGATCGAGAACGCCCAACAGCGACGCGGACCCCTTCAAGGTCGCGACGATCTCGGCCGCCTCTTTGGGCGAGGTCTTGGCGCGCGCAAAGACGGCATCGACCAATTCGCCAACCCGGGCGACCGCAACCGAAGTATTGAGATCGTCGTCGAGCGCGGCAAGCACGCCTTCGTCCATCCGGCCCGACGGCGCGTTCGGAAACATTTCGAGAGCGCGATACCAACGATCGAGATTGCCCTTGGCTTCCTTCAGCGCCTCGTCCGAGAAATCGAGCGGCTGGCGGTAATGCGTTTTGAGCAAGACGAGGCGGATCGCCTCGCCCGGCGCTTGTTTCAAGAGATCTTGCACGGTCCGGAAATTGCCGAGGGACTTCGACATCTTCTCGCCATTTACCGTGACGAAGCCGTTATGCACCCAATACTTCACGAAAGGCTGGCCGTGGCTGCATACCGACTGCGCGACCTCGTTTTCATGATGCGGAAAAATCAGATCGCGCCCGCCGCCATGGATGTCGAAATACTGGCCGAGATGCTTCTCCGACATGGCCGAGCATTCGATATGCCATCCTGGCCGTCCGCGACCCCAAGGGCTCGGCCAACCCGGCAAATCGGGCGTCGAAGGCTTCCAGAGCACGAAGTCGCCAGGTTCGCGCTTATAGGGCGCGACTTCGACCCGCGCGCCGGCGATCATTTCATCGGTCGAGCGGCCCGAGAGCTTGCCGTACTCCGCCATCTTGGAGACTTGGAACAGCACGTGGCCTTCGGCGACATAGGCGAAGCCCTTGGCGATCAAAGTCTCGATCATCGCGACCATTTCGGGGATGTGCCCGGTCGCGCGCGGCTCGACATCGGGCGCGATCCCGCCGAGCGCCGCCATGTCGTCGTGAAAGGCCTTGGTCGTTCTTTCGGTGATGACCGAAATGTCGACGCCTTCGTCCTTGGCGGCGGCGTTGATCTTGTCGTCGACGTCGGTGATGTTCCGAACGTAAGTCACCTTGTGGCGCGGAAAGCGATGCTTGAGCAGCCGATAGAGCACGTCGAAGACGACGACCGGTCGGGCATTGCCGATATGCGCGAGGTCGTAAACCGTCGGGCCGCAGACATAGAGCCCGATCCTGTCCGCGTGAATCGGAACGAAATCTTCTTTTTGGCGCTTGGCGGTGTTGTAGAGCGATAGGGACACGGCGTTACCTGCTGGCGGTCTTGGGGTCGATCAAGGCCCGTCGATCAAACGCGACGGACCGCGGGCGTCTCGGCTTTACGCCCGACAACAACCGTTCCTAATTCGGAACGCCATGATCTCGATCCAAGTCGTGCCCACGCGAAGCTCCTAGGCCGTTTCGCCGGCAAGACGCGCGAGCGCGCGCCGGCGACCGATCAGGGGTAGCAGGTTTTGCATCTCCGGTCCATGGTCGCGCCCGGTAAGCGCGCGGCGGAGCGGCTGATAGAGCGCCTTGCCCTTGAGCCCGGTCGCGCCCGCGACCGCCTTGGTCCAGGAACTCCACGTCCCGCCGTCCCAAGGTTCGGGCGGCAGGATGGTCGCGCCGGCGCGGGCGACGTCGTTGGCTTCGCCTTGGAGCGGGCCACGCAAGACCGTCGCCCAAGACGCGGCATCATCTAAGGTCTCGATATTGCCGCGCACGGTCTCCCAAAAGCGCTTGGCATCATCGAGTGGGCCGATCCGCGCCAGCCGATCGGCGACCGCGCCGAAGGGCATCGCGTGAAGGAGCTTGGCATTGAGGCGCTTGAGGACTTCGGGATCGAAATGCGGCTGAGCGCGCCCGACATGGGAAAAATCGAAGCCTTGGACCAGCGCATCGAGCGTCTGATGCGGCACGATGTCGTCCGACGTTCCGAGGAGCGCCAGGTAACTGACCAGCGCCATGGCCTCGATGCCGGCTTCCTTGAACGAGATCAAGCTCATGCCGCCGAGCCGTTTTGACAGCCCCTCTCCGCCTGGCCCGACAAGCAAGGGCAGGTGACCGAATTCCGGCGCCTTGCCGCCGAGCGCCTCCATGATCCGAATATGCGCGGCGGCATTGGTGACGTGATCCTCGCCGCGCAGCACATGGCTGATGCCGAAAGCGATGTCGTCGACTGGCGAGGTCAAGGTATAGAGCGGCCGACCGTCCGCGCGGACGAGTACGGGATCGCTCAGATCGTCCGCGCGAAAACGCTGTGGCCCCCGCACCAGATCCTGCCAGGCGATATCGCCCTCGCCCATTGCGAAACGCCAATAGGGTTTGCGCCCCGTTTCGACCCCTTTGGCCGCGACATTGCGCGCGCTCCGGCGATAGATCGGTGGCGTGCCGGCGGCCAGCTGGGCCTTGCGCTGCAAGGACAATTCCTCGGGCGTCTCGAAACAGGGATAAAGCCGATCGGCGGCTTTGAGCTTTTCGGCGGCTTCCGCATAAAGCGCCATGCGGGCCGATTGGCGGGCTTCGAGATCCCAGGAAAGGCCGAGCCAAGACAAATCGCGTTTGATCGCATCGACGTATTCCTCGCGGTCTCGTTCCGGATCGGTATCGTCGATACGGAGCATGAACTTGCCATGCTGGGCGCGCGCGAAAAGCCAATTGGCGACGACGATCCGGGCATTGCCGACATGCAAGAGACCGGTCGGACTCGGGGCGAAACGGACGACGACACTCATGATCTCGCCTTAAATCGCGTCGCGAAAGCGATTGGTGATGGGATAGCGCCGATCGCGCCCGAAGGACCGTGACGTGATCTTGACGCCCGGCGGCGCTTGGCGACGTTTGTACTCGGCGCCGTAAAGCAACCGCTGAACCCTACTCACCGTTTCGGCGTCGTAGCCGCGCGCGATAATGGCCGCGGCCGACTCCTCGCGCTCGACCAGGCTTTCCAGGATGCCGTCGAGCACGTCATAGGGCGGCAGGCTGTCCTGGTCCTTTTGGTTGGGCCGAAGTTCGGCGGTTGGCGGTTTGGTAATGATGCGCTCCGGGATGACGCGCCCGCTCGGGCCCAAGACGCCTTCGGGCCGATGCGTATTGCGCCAGCGCGCCAGGTCGAAGACGGTGGTTTTGTAGATATCCTTGAGCACCGAATAGCCGCCGCACATATCGCCGTAAAGCGTCGCGTAGCCGACCGACATTTCCGATTTATTGCCGGTGGTCAGCACCATGTGGCCGAATTTGTTGCTGAAAGCCATGAGGGTCACGCCGCGAATGCGCGCTTGCACGTTCTCTTCGGTGAGATCGGCCTGACGACCCTCGAACAACGGCGCCATCATGGCGTATTCCGCTTCGACCGCGGGACCGATCGCGACGGTGTCGATGCGGCTGCCGATCGACTTGGCGCAGGCCGCGGCGTCCTCGAGACTGTCGTCGGAAGTAAAACGATAGGGCATCATCAGGCAGCGCACGCGATCAGCGCCCAGGGCATCGACCGCGACGATGGCGCTGAGCGCGGAATCGATGCCTCCCGACATGCCGAGAACGACGCCTGGAAAGCGGTTCTTGTCGACATAGTCGCGAAGCCCGACGACCATGGCCTGATAAATCGCTTCGAGCCCTTCGGCGGGCTTCGCCTGAGGTCCGGAGAGCAGGCGCCAGCCGCCTTCGCCTTTTTGCCATTCCGTGATCGCGACGCTTTCCCGCCAGGACGGCAGTTGCGCGCCAAGCGAGCGATCGGCATTGAGTACGAAGGACGCGCCATCGAAGACCAACTCATCCTGACCGCCGACCCGATTGAGATAGACGAAGGGCAGTCCCGTTTCATTGACCCTTGCGACTGCGAGATTGAGCCGCGTATCGACCTTGCCGAGTTCGAAAGGCGAGCCGTTTGGCACGATCAGGATTTCGGCGCCGGATTCGAGCAGGCATTCCGAGACGTCGGGCGTCCAGCAATCTTCGCACACCATGACCCCGAGCTTCACGCCGCGAAAGAGCATCGGACCCGGCATGCCGCCGGCCGAAAAGACCCGCTTTTCGTCGAACGGACCGTAATTGGGCAGGTCATGCTTGTAGCGGACCGCCGATACCTTGCCATGATCGAGCAAGATCGCCGCGTTCATCAATTTGCCGTCATCGCGCCATGGCGAGCCGACCAAGAGCGCCGGACCGCCGTCCTCGGTGGCTCGCGCCAGATCCCGGACCGCCTGATCGGCCGCATCCTGGAGGGCCGGCTTGAGGACCAGGTCCTCGGGCGGGTAACCGACGACCGAGAGTTCGGGAAGGACGACCAGATCGGCCTTGGCTTTGGCTGCTTCCGCCCGCGCCGCCAATGTCTTGGCGACGTTGCCAGCGACGTCCCCAACGGTCGGATTGATTTGAGCCAGGCCCAAGATCAGTTTCATGGCCGCTACTTACAGCCGTTTTGTCGTAAATCCAATGGTCTATGGAAGATTGCTTGGAATAAAGCTAAGATGCCGTTGTTCATGTTAGGGTCCGGCTCTCAAGGGATGGGACGCTGAATGGCTATTGTTCGTAAGACGTTGCCCTGGCTCGTCTTCGGTGCGATGGCGGGCTTGGTCGGCTGCGAAGGCATTGTCGACACGCCCGGCTTTCGCATCGTCGGCCTGACGGATCGCAACGAAATCGTCGCTTTCACCGCCGAGGCGCCCAATCTAGCCCGCGTCACGCCGATAAGCGGCACTGGCGGGCGCTTGATCGGCATCGATTATCGTTTGAACCGTGACCTTTACGGCATCGGCAGCGACAACGTCGTCTACCGGATCAATACGGAGACCGGGGCCGCCAGGCGAAGCGCCGCCTTGGCTCAAGCCCTGCCCCAATCCAGCTCCTACACGGTCGATTTCGATCCCCATTTCGATGGGCTTCGGGTCATCACGGCCGAAGGCCAAAGCCTCAGGGTCAACGTCGACAATGGCCGCGTCCAGATCGAACGGCCAGTCGCCTACGATCCCAAGGACCGCAATGCAGGCAAGAAGCCGAGCATCACGGCCGGTGCCTACATCAATGCATATCCCGGCTCCTTCGCCACCCAATTGTTCGACTACGATTCGAGCAATAGCGCCTATGTCATCCAAGACCCGCCGGAATCCGGTCGATTGGTCACCGTCGGTAGTTCCGGCTTGCCGGCCGGAACCCGGATCGCCGCGTTCGATATCGTCACCGACATTCAATACGAGTATCACGGCTTCGCCATCGTCGGCACGACGCTTCATCGCGTGAATGTCGGGCGCGGCACGCTCACCCGCATCGGCGATGTCGGCATCGAGAGCGGCCGAAACCTGATCGACATCGCCATCGTCCCCAAGCTCTATCCGCGACCCCCGGGCAAGGACGGCGGATATGAGTGACGTCATGCGCAAGATTTCCGGGTCCCTGGCCCTGCCGGCGATCCTTGGTGTCGCTCTGGCGGGCGCCCTTGTGATGACCGACGCTCAAAGCCAACAGCAGGCCGTGATCAAGCAAAGCGGCATGATCTTCGATCCACCGACGGTGACGGTTCGTCCAGGGCAGATGGTGACCTTCGTCAATGACGATCCTTTTGGTCACAACGTTTACTCGCTCACGCCGGGCGGCGAATTCGATATCGGCCTGCAGGCGGCGGGCGAAAGTTCGAACGTGCCCTTCGCGCGCGTCGGCACTTTCGATGTGCGTTGTCGCATCCATCCGAAGATGCGCGCGCAAGTGGTCGTGCGTTGATTGCCGGACGAAGTAATGCCGGCTGAACGAGGCTGAAGAACCAGAACCGTCATGCCCATAGCGATCAAATTGTTGGGCGCATTCTTGCTCGCCGTGGCGGCCGTCGCGGCGGTCGGCATTGACGCTCTGACTTCGACCTGGAACATCGGCAATCTGGCCATTCGGATGTACGACCGGCCGCTGATGACGATCAGCTTCGCGCGTTCCGCGCGCGCGACTTTCGGCGATCTCGAACTCAGCGCCCGTGGCGGCGGCACGACGGTCGAACTCAAGCGTTTGCTCGATGATCTTTTGTCCGATCTCGACGTCGCCGAAGAGCGTGCGCTGTCGCCCCGTATTTCCCGCCTTGCCGGCGAAGTGCGCGAACTCACCGAAAGATGGTTGTCGCCGAGTACGGACGGATCGCGCTCGGAAGCTCAGCTCGAGAGAATCGCCGAACAAATTCGCGGTAAGCTCGAAATTCTGGTCCAACACGCGGCCGAGGACGGCTATCTGTTCCGTCAAGAGGCCGAGACCAGGATCGAGCGCGCCAAGGTCGTCATGGTGACGGTGCTGTTCCTGGCGCTGCTCCTCTGCCTGACCGTCGCGCTCCTCCTCGCCCGCAACATCGTCCGCCCGCTCAACCAAATGAGCCGGCAGATGAACGACCTCGCGATCGGCGGCACCAATGTCGACGTCCGCTTTCGCGAGCGGCTGGACGAGATCGGCAACATGGCCCGCGCGCTCGAGGTCTTCAAACAGGCCATGCTGGCGGTCCGCGAGGCCAAGGAACTTGCCGAACAGGCGAGCCAGGCGAAATCGATCTTTCTCGCCAATATGAGCCACGAAATCCGCACGCCCATGAACGGCGTGCTCGGGATGCTCGAACTCCTGCGCGGTCCCGATCTCGGGCCGGACCGGACGGCGATGCTCGATGTCGCGCGGGATTCGGGGCGGCTGTTGCTCGGGCTGATCGACGACATTCTCGACTACTCCAAGATCGAGGCTGGCAAGCTCGCGATCGAATCCGTGCCGCTTTCGCCGCATGACGTGATCGCCCACACGGTCGCGGCGAGCGGCCCAGCGGCGGCGCGCAAGAACCTCGCTCTCGTCTCGCAGATCGACCCGACCGTTCCGGTCGGCATGTTGGGCGATCCGATCCGCTTTCGTCAGGTGCTCGGTAACCTGGTCGGCAATGCCATCAAGTTCACCGAAAAAGGCAGGGTCATCATTCGTGCCGAACGTCGCGGCGGGCTCGAGGACCAACCCGTGCTTCGCGTTTCGGTCATCGATACGGGCATCGGCATCGCGACCGAAGCGCAGTCCAGGCTGTTCAAACCCTTCGAGCAGGCGGATGGCTCGACCACACGCGTCTATGGCGGTACAGGTCTCGGCTTGGCGATTTCGCGGCGCCTGGTCGAGCTCGCCGGCGGCCGCATTTCGGTCGACAGCCAGCCTGGCCATGGCTCAGTCTTCTGGTTCGAAATTCCGCTGATCGAGGCCGAGATTCCGAGCGAGACCGCTGCCGATGCTTCCGAGTTCCGGCCGCGAACCGACAGCCGTATCCTGGTGATCGACGACAGCGCCATCAACCGCGACGTCATTCTTCTGCAGATGGAGCGACTGGGCTATCAGGCCGAAGCGGCGGGCGACGGCAAGGAAGGCCTCGATAAGCTGATCAACGGTCCGCGCTTTGAAGCCGTGATCACCGACTGTCAGATGCCGGTGATGGACGGCTTCGAATTCACCCGCCAGTTGCGCGCGCGCAAAGACGATCTGGCCCGCCTGCCGGTCATCGGGCTCTCGGCCAATGTCATGAAGGGCGAGGCCGATAAATGCATGGCCGCCGGCATGAACGATTTCGTCGGCAAACCGGCGACGCTCGCAGATCTCTATCGCGTGCTCCGCCATTGGCTGGGCGCGCGGGTCGACGGCGCCGGTGCGGATGATGCCGATTTCGCCCCGCCATGGGAAAAGCCCGAGGCCAAGGAGAAGACGGTCGCCTCGCTAGCGGATGCGCGGGCCGAGAAGATTCGCAAGGCCAAGGCGATGCTGGTGGCCGAGGCCGAAGCCCTCGAGCCCAAGAACGGCGAAGTCCTGCCGGTGATCGACAAGGCATTGCTAGCCGAGATGTTCGGCGACCGACCCGAACTCGTGCGCGGCATGCTTGGTCTGTTCCTCGGGACCGTCGAGACGAAAATCGGCGAAATCCTGGCCGCAGTTCAGGTCCATGATCGCGACGCCGCCCGGCGTTCGGCTCACGCCGTCAAGGGCGAGGCGCTCAATGCTGGCGCGCGCGAATTCGCCAATGTTCTGCAGACCATCGAGCGCGCCGCGGATGCGGGCGATTGGGCGGCGGCCGAAAAGAACGCCAAGGTCCTGCCCGAGACCTTCGAGCGCGTACGTCAGGCCGTCGCCGGGCTCTGATCGTCGCCCCCATTCTTGGTTCCTTTAAGGCGAAATCAGGCCTCAACAGACGCACTGTGGCAAAACCAGCGTAAATCGCGCTTCTGGGGTGTGGCATAACGGACAGGACGACGATTCCGCTGCGACGGACGTTGTCGCTACGCGCTTCCCCCTTCCGAGCGGACTAGGATGTTTCGTCCCGGGTTTTGATGGTGCATCGTTTTCTCCGGCATGGAGGGATGCGCTATGGGACAGGTTCTACACGGCAGCGCCACGACGACGGCGGCAATCCGTCGAGCGATACAACATAGTCAAGCGAGCCTGAG
>Ga0194120_10010935_pt1 | contig 11055 bp, 9 predicted proteins | sample TA2MahCa65mmetaG_FD_148642 | JGI IMG/M metagenome (GOLD analysis project Ga0194120, IMG submission 148642) | Freshwater microbial communities from Lake Tanganyika, Tanzania - TA2015019 Mahale Deep Cast 65m | ecosystem: Environmental > Aquatic > Freshwater > Lake | place: Tanzania: Lake... | reverse complement strand
GGATCCGAGGCCTGGGTTTCTGTCAAACCGCACTCCCTCTGGCCTTCCATACCAGCAGGTCAACGGATCTATCATGACCCAAACCCTCCCCAACTGTGGAGCCCTTACCCGCTACGCCTTGGGAATCGGTTTCGATAGAATCCAACCGGACACTTGACCACCCAGCAGAGCGTTTCCTAGTTTGTCTCTCTTTGTCAGCGGGGCCCCTCCGGTCGCCGCGACCCCTGAAAATCCCGTAGAAAAGGAACTGGATCGTGAACGTGACCGTCGAATCGCTGGGACCCTGCCGAAAACTGCTGCGCATCGAGGTGCCCGTCGACCGTGTGGATGCCGCCTTCGAGGAGGTGGGTGGGCAGTACCAGAAGTATGCCCAACTGCCTGGATTCCGTCCCGGCAAGTCCCCAAAGCACCTCGTGGTGAAGAATTTCGCCGACCGGATTGCCGAGGATGCCCGGAAGAAGCTCTTCGAGGCCTCCTACCGCGACGCCACCGAGAAGGAGAAGCTGCGGGTGCTCGTCACCCTGGGCATCGAGGAGCAGTCCTTCGGCCAAGGGCAGGCCTTCAGCTACACCGTCACCCTGGAGCATGCGCCCCAGTTCGAGCTGCCCGACTACAAGAGTCTGTCGGCCAAGAGTGAGACCGCCACCGCCGGCCCTGCCGAGGTGGAGAAGGCCCTCAATATCCTCCGGGAACAGCAGGCCGCCTACAATGACGTGAGCCGTCCGACCCAGACCAGTGACGTCGCCGTGGTCAACTACAAGGGAACCTGCGAGGGCAAGCCGATCACCGAGTTCAACCCCACCGCCAAGGGGCTCACCGAGAAGGAGGGCATGTGGATGCTCATCCAGGAGAACTCCTTCATCCCCGGCTTCACAGAACAGCTCGTGGGCGCCTCGGCCGGCGACACCCGCTCCGTGAAGGTCACCTTCCCGGCCGACTTCGTCATCGCCGAGGTCCAGGGCAAGGAAGGCGTGTTCGAGGTCTCGGTCACCGGCGTGAAGGAGAAGGCCCTCCCCGTGGTCGACGATGCCTTTGCCAAGGGCTTCGGCGCCGCCAGCGTCGAGGAGCTGAAGACCGGCGTGCAGCGCGACCTCCAGAACGAGCTCGATTTCCGCTCCAAGCGCGCCGTGCGCGACCAGCTGCTGAAGCAGCTGCTCGGCCTGGTGACCTTCGACCTCCCCGAGAGCGTCATCTCCACGGAGACCCGCAACCTGGTGTACAACATCGTCAACGAGAACCAGCAGCGCGGCGTCGACAAGGAGGTCATCGAGTCGAAGAAGAACGAGATCTTCCAGAGCGCGCAGACGAATGCGGTCGACCGCGTCAAGGCCGCCTTCGTGCTCAACCGCATCGCCGAGACGGAGAAGATCACGATCTCCAACCAGGAGATCACCCAACGGGTCCTCGCCCTCGCGCAGCAGAACAACATGGAGCCGGCCAAGATGGTGAAGGTCCTCCAGGATCGGAACGCCTTCCCGGAGATCCAGCAGGACATCCTCTCCGGCAAGGTCCTCGACTGGCTCGAGCTGAACTCGAAGATCGAGGAGGTCGCCGTCGCCCCCGCGGCCTGAGCCATCCGGAAGCGTTTTCCGAGACGGCCCGCAGGATATCTCCTGCGGGCCGTTTTCGTTGGCGAGGACCCACCAACGGCAATTGCCCTACGCCACGTCGGATCGACAGCCTTCCCGTGGATCGGGGCGGCACGTACTCTCCTGCCATGCCCTTCCTTTGCCGCATGACGCTGCCGGTCCTGATCGGATTCGCCATTCTCATCCCCGAGCGGGGAGCCCAGGCCGCAACCGATTGGCCGGAGTTCCGGGGACCCTCCGGACAGGGACTCTCGGAGGCCCGACAGGTTCCGACCCGCTGGACCACCAGCAGCAACATCGCATGGAAGGTCCCAATTGCCGGGGAAGGCTGGTCATCGCCCGTGCTGGCCCACGGCCGGATCTACCTGACCACCGCCACCCCATCGCCCCAGGGTGGACTCGAGCTTCGGGCTCTGGCCCTGGATCCGAAGGACGGACACACGGTCTGGAACCAGATCGTCTTCGAGGAGCCCGGCACAGGGGGGTCGATGCATTCCAAGAACTCCAAGGCCAGTCCGACCCCGCTGGTGTTCCAAGACCGGATCGTGGTGCATTTCGGTCACCTCGGGACCGCCTGTCTTGATTCCACCGGCAAGGTGCTGTGGCGTCAGACCTCGTTGAAATACTCTCCGGTGCACGGCAACGGCGGGTCTCCGATCCACGCGGGCGACGGGATCTTCTTCAGCTGTGATGGTGCCGAGAAACCCTTCGCCGTGCTGCTCGATGCCAAGTCGGGTGACATCCGCTGGCGTCGGGACCGGGAGACCGACGCCGCCAAGAAATTCTCGTTCAGCACCGCCCTGCTGATCACCAACGGCACCCGTCGGGAGATCATCAGCCCGGCCAGCGGCGCGGTGTTGGCCTATGATCCGCCGAGCGGAAGTGAACTCTGGCGGGTCACCTATGGCAACGGCTACTCCGTGGTTCCGCGACCCGTCTTCGCCAATGGACTTCTGTTCATCGGGACGGGTTATGACCGGGCCAGCCTCCTCGCGATCCGCCCCGGGGGCGAAGGAGACCTCACCGCAACCCACATCGCCTGGCAGACGAATCGGGGCGCACCCAACACTCCCTCGGTGCTGGTCGACCAGGGAAGGATCTATTTCGTCTCGGACGGCGGCGTCGCCACCTGCGCCGAGGCCGCCACCGGCAAGGTGCTCTGGAACGAACGCCTTCCAGGCGACTATTCGGCGTCCCTCGTGGGCGCCGAGGGTCGGGTCTACTTCATCAACGAGGCCGGCCTCTGTACCGTTGTGAAGGCCGGCCCCACCTTCGACATTGTCGCGAAGAATGATCTTGGGGAACGCACCCTCGCGAGCCCGGCCGTGGCGGATGGCGCCCTGTTCCTCCGGACCAAGGAACACCTCTATCGAATCGGCGCCGACAAACCCTAGGCGAGCCGTCAGACGGTGACTGCGGAGGACACCCCTTCGAGGTCCATCCGCATCAGGAAATCGTCCATCACGAAGCCAGCGCCGATGTCGGTGACCAGGGTCTGGACCACGACAAACCCCGCCCTGTCATAGGCGCGAATCGCCTTCTGGTTCTGGCGGTTCACGCGGAGCTCAAGGACTCGGATCCCCTCGGCCGACACCTCACAACAGGTCCAACGGATCAACTCCTGGCCATGGCCCCGACCCTGGAGTTCCGGAACGAGGTAGAGCTTGTTGAGAAAGGCGGAATCCGTCCCGGGTTCCCGCTCCCACGCGAGATAGCCGACCGGCTTCCCTTCGTGAAATGCCAGCCGGTACCGGACACCCCGATCCCATTCCGACCGCAGCCGATGCGGCGCATACATCCAGTCGAGCATGTACCGGATCTGTCCCGGAGGCAGCATCGCGCCATAGCATCCGGGCCAGATCCGCTCGGCCAGAAGCCGCACGGTTTTCAGATCCTCTGGGGCGGTGCTCCGTATCTCAAGCGTCATGGATACTCCTCAGGCTCAAGGTGGATCGGGGATCCACAGGAGTGGACACCCGGTCAACCCACGGCATCCTGCCGGCATGCGACCAGACACCCTCACCGTGATCGGCACGGAGCTCGCCATCAAGTGGACTGACGGGCGTGAGGACTTCATACCGCTAGAGCGGCTGCGTAGGGGCTGCCCCTGCGCGAACTGCCAGGGTGAGACGGATGTCCTCGGCGTCGTCCATCGCCCGGAATCCAAGCCGCTGGTGGCCCAGTCCTTCACGCTGTCCACCTACGGGCTGGTGGGTGGCTACGGGTTCCAGCCCCGCTGGGCGGACGGACACGGGACGGGCATCTACTCCTGGGAGTATCTCCACCGGCTTGCCGCCCCGCCTGCGGGCTGACGCGGAGATCCCAGGGTCCCCAGGAGGGATTCAGAGTTGGATCGGGACGAAGGGGCCATAGACCGTCACTCCATGGGGAGGAAGTCTGTCGATCGGCGTGCCGGTTTCGATGAGAACCTTGCGGTCCTCCCCTAGGACTGGAATCGGTCCGCGGGGAACCCCTGGCCCCTCGAGTCGGACCCACAGCTCCTCCTGGGCGGTGTTGACGACAGCCAGGTAGTGACCGGCCTCGATCCCGCCGCCGCCGGTCGGGACTTCGAAAACCCCGTAGAGCAGGGATCCCTCCAGGGCCTCGTTGAACTCGCGGCGGCGGTCCTGGCAGCGGACCCGCAGCCGACTCGGAACAAACCGGCCCTCGAAAAGCGACGTCCGGGTCCGCACCTCCCGGACAACGTCGGACAAGCCCGTCCAGACCTCCGGGTGCTCCGACATCCTCCAGCGGCCATCGTCGTAGGCGTAGAAGAAGAGGCCCTCGACTCCGAGGATCCACGATCCGTAGACCATGCACCGCAGTTCGTCGCGGGTGGGCGGCCCCAGCGGACTGCCCGGGATCACGTCGAGGATGTCGGGGTAGTAGGACCAGTCGAACGCCTGGATCACTCCGTACAACCGACGCTTTCCCACGCCAGCCGCGACCCCTCCGTGGCGGAGGTGCTGGAAGTACGCGGCGAGCGGGTGCCAGCCGATCGGGTACCGATCCACCATCAGGATGTCCGTCTGATGATATTCGGACAGCGAGGGTCCCTCGAACACCACGAGGGAGGTGGGTTTTGTTCCACCGGCCCGCCGCACCTCCCGCTGGGCCCGCTTCACCTCCTCCACCGGGATTCCATTCAGGTCGGGCTCGTCGCTCAGATACCAGGACCAGAGCGCCGGGTGGCGATCGAACCGTCGGACGGTGCGCCGCACCACCTCCGGACGCAGCTTCGGGCCCGCCGAATCCCCGGGCTCGGCGAGGACGCCGAGCCCATGGGACTGCGCGGCATCGAGGAATCCCCGTTCAGCCGGACCGCGGACGAGGTCGAATCCCACCTCGCGGACCAGGGCCATCTGGTTCGTCTGGATGCCGTAGAGTCCGAGCCGGAACGGTCGGGTCTGGGACCGTGGCCGATGCACACAGCCGGTTCCCAACAGGATCGCCAATACCCAGGACGCCAGAAGGACCCAGCGCCGACAGCGGGTCTGGACTTCTTCCGCTCGCATCGAGCCGGAAACCAGCCCGCTGAACTTCCATTCCACCGCCCGGGGAGAGGTGATCATCACAGTGACGCGGTTCTACAGCCATCCCCGCAGACGGTACATGAGGATTCCCACCCACTCGTGGGACCAATCCCCGCCGGCGTGGAACCCCTCCTCACGCGGCACGACGCACCAGGCGTTCCTCCAGGCGTGCGCGCTCCTGAGGTGGAAGGAACCGTCGAAGTCGCAACCCACCGGGACCACCTGGAGCGATGACCCTCGAAACAGGGCCACGGCACGACCGAGGTGGGCGGCGGAGGTCACCAGTGCGATCCGTTTCCATCCGCGCTCCTCCGCCAGTCGGATCATCGATCGCGCCTCATCGAAGGTGTTCCGGCTATGGGGCAGCACATCAATCCTGGAGCCCCCGGGCATGCGGGACCGCCACCACTTCAGGACGGCCTCGCTGTCGAGAAGCTCGTCCCCGTCGAAGGTCGAGGATCCACCGCCGAGCACGAGACGATCGCTTTTGCCGAGGTCCAGCAGATGCACCGCGGTCAGGAATCGATCCGAGGCATTCAACGCGTTGTACCCGACGGGCTCCATCCGGCTGGCGCTCTCGCCACCGCCCAGCATCAGGATCGCGTCGACCCGCGGGAGATCCGCCACCATCTGTCCGACGTAGGGGGCCTCGAGTCGAGACAGCAACCACCATGGGAGCGGGGTTCCGCCAAAGAGGCTGAGGAGGAGCACGATCATCGCCGACGCGAGAGCGGGCCCTCGGTCACGTCGTCTCCAGAGCCAGATCGTCAGCACCATGAGCAACACCCAGCAGAAACCGAGCGGCTCTGTCGCCATCCGCATCATCCTCACGGGAAGTCCCCACCACACATCCATCCCGGGGCTCATACACGGAAAGGGGATCCCTGAAAAGGATCCCGGCCGGGCGGCATGGCGTCCGCCTGAGGCCGGAAGAGGTGACCCGGACTCGATCGCTCCCAGGCTCAGGGCGGACGCTGGGCGGGGGCTTGCCAGTTCCGGTGCCAGGTCAGACCCCAGAGCGATTCCAGCGGGGCGATTCCGGCATGGCCGTCGGCAAACGAGAGGTTGATGGCCCCGGGCAGCCGGGAGCCTGCTGTGACAAGCTTCGGGACCCGGTCGATCCCGGACCCATGCCGTGCGATTGTGATGACCGTGATGGTGCCACCCGTCTCGGCGGTCACACCCAGGCGCAGATCCCGGGAGGGCCGATCCGTCTCCTTCGGCCGGGTATCGACCCAGGCCCCATCCGCGAATACCGGGGTTGTGGCCGGGGACCGGATGTCATCCTCGCCCCGGAAGGCGTTGGTGGTGCTCGGACGCCGGTCCTGGACGGTCCAGTCTCCATGGTACATCCAGCCGTTGAGGGCGTAGCTGCCCACCCAGCGCGGATCTCCCGTGGCCGGGTTGATCTCGTTGCTCAGGGGCCAGACCCAGGCGGTGGTGGCACTGCCCTGGGGAAACTTTTTCCGGTACGGAGCCGTGGGACAGATCCGGACCTTGTCGACCTGGGCATAGAGGTTCACGAGGCTCCGCATCCACAGGCTGTCATTGAGCCGGTACGGGATGGTGCGCCCGTGCTCGTTGACGTACATGAAGTTAGCCAGACCGATCTACTTCAGGTTGCTGATGCACTGGATGCCCTGGGCCTTCACCTTGGCCCGGGAGAGCGCCGGGAGGAGCATCCCGGCCAGGATCGCGATGATGGCGATCACGACCAGCAGCTCGATCAGCGTGAAGGCGTGCCCGGATCGCCAGGACCTGCGGGGCCTCGGCGAGAACGACTCGGTGCGCTGGAGACTCCCCATCCTCATCGGGGTGTCGTCGCCCGTTCGTTGATCCATGGGACATCCCTCGGAGCCGTCCGGGGACCGGCAAGCCCGCGTCTCAGGGTGTTCGGATCCAGCCATCGACGGATCTCGGCATGGCCGTCGGCGAACGACAGCCCGCTCGCGGAACTATGGTACAGGGCCGGCAGATTGCCCCAGGAGTTGTCCTTGAGATCGGGCACCGTCAGAAAATAGCCGTCGTCGAGACTCTCTTCCCGCTCGTCGATGAACACGAACTGACCCGAGGCATTCCCGATCTGTCCCAGCTTGGTATAGGTCCAGAACGTCTTCCGGGTGACATCGGTGTGCCAGCTGAGTCCGTTCATGAACCCGTTCATCGAGATGCTCCGGGTTCTTGGAAACCGTCGAGGCCCGATCTTCACCATGAAAAGGTCGGCGGGGCATTTGTAGATGGCCGGTGCCTGGTTGTAGTCCCAGAGCTTGCCCTGGGGTGGTTTCAGGAGGCTGAGATTGGTGCAGTCACTGGGGTTGGTCGGGACTCCTTTGGAGTCTGCCTGGATCCAGCCGCCCACCCAACCCTGCTGCTCCACACCGCCACCCGTGCCGTTCCGGACGATCGAATCCTGGTGGTCCCCGGCATACATCGTCCACGCCACGGACAGCTGCTTGCCATTGTTGATGCAGCCGATGCCCTGCGCCTTGGACTTCGCCTTCGAAAGCGCCGGCAGGAGCATTCCCGCCAGGATGGCGATGATAGCGATCACCACCAGCAGCTCGATCAGCGTGAAGGCGCCGCACCGCGAGGGTTCCAAGGACCGGATCGAAGGCATGGCGTGAAGGGTTGGGGCGAGCTGGCGAGCAAGGCTCGGTCTGACCGATCCACCCCGGATTTTCAAACGGTTTCTCGAGCCGAGCGGGAAACAGTCCCCTCTTTTTTGGCATCACTGCCCACGCTAGGTTCACTCCGTGATCCGGTCCGCCGCCCCTTCCACGATCCAGGCCACGAGACTCCGTGATGGCGGACAGCACAGCGGGTGGACACGCTTCAGGGTGGCATGGGTCGCTTGGGTCGCCCTCCTCGTGACACCATCGGTCCGGTCCGAGGTCCTGATCCCCAAGGCCTCCGACTGGAGCTGGCGACCCGGACGAACCGAGGCCTCCACTCCGATCGACGCCTGGCGGCAGGCTGGATTCGTCGACACGGAATTCGCCAAGGCGCCCGCGCCATTCTGGTACGGAGACACGCTTCCCGGAGGAACCCAGATCAGCGACATGCAGAACGCCTACGGGTGCCTGTTCCTCCGGCACACGTTCAACGTTCGGGCGTCGGAGGAACTGGGTGGGTTGGAGATGGAGGCACTGGTGGACGACGGCTTTGTCGCCTGGATCAACGGAGTCGAGGTGCTGCGGGTCGGAGTCCCAGGGAACCCCGGGGACGCGGTCACAATCTCAACCCTGTCGGCCAACGCCATCGAGCCGGTGTCCCTCACGCGGTATCCACTGAATCTGCCGCAGAGGGTGCTGAAAGAGGGGGTGAACATTCTCGCCGTCCAGGTCTTCCAGAGCAGCCTCGGCAGCAGCGACATCGGGTTCGAGGCGTCCTTGGAATCGATCGTCCAGGAGACCCTTGCCCCGAGGGTCATCGCCCTGGATCCCTCACCTGGATCGACCCTCACCACACTCGAGTCGATCACCGTCACCTTCAGCGAACCAGTCACCGGCGCCAGTGCTGCCGACCTCCAGATCCAGGGGATCGGTGCCGCAAGCGTCACCAGTCCTGATCCGACCCGGCTGGTCTTCACCTTCGTGCAACCGCCCTATGGCGACATCGACCTCCGATGGAATTCCAAGGCGTTGCTGAGCGACCTGGCCACACCGCCAAACCCCTTCGTCCCAGACGCATCCAGCATGGGGGGCGTCGGGTGGTCGTACAGATTGGTGGACCGGACACCGCCGGTTGTCGCAACCACCCTGCCCGACGCCGGGACCACTCTCCGCTCGCTGGAGTCCGTCTCCGTGCTGTTCAGCGAACCCGTGACCGGGGTACGGGCTCAGGATCTTCTCATCAACGGCTCACCGGCCGGCGCGGTCGAGTCGATCGGTCCGACGCAACACCTCTTCCGATTCACACAACCCCAGCCGGGCCTCGTGACGTTGTCGTGGGCCGCGGATCAGGACATCGCGGACATGGCGACACCCGCAAATCGTTTCGTCGGGGGAAGCTGGACCGTCCATCTGGATCCGGACGCGCGGGAGAATCCGCCCTATATCTCGGAGTTCATGGCGTCGAACACCCGGACGCTCAAGGATGAGACCGGGCAGTACGTCGACTGGATCGAGCTGCACAACCCCTCGGATGCCCCGGTGGACCTAGGGAGCTGGGCTCTGACCGATGATCCGAAGAATCTCAGAAAATGGCGGTTCCCCTCCACGAATCTACCCCCTCGGGGATTCCTCGTGGTCTTCGCTTCCGGTGCCGACCGACGCGTTCCCGGAAACCGCCTCCACACCGACTTCCAGCTCTCCGCAAATGGCGAGTACCTGGCCTTGGTCCGTCCCGACGGCGTCACGATTTCCTCGGAGTGGAAGCCGGGCTATCCGGTCCAGGTTCCGGACGTCTCGTTCGGCGGGGTCCAGATCCCGAACGGGAATGGCTGGGATCCCGGACCGGCCAACGTCTATTTCGTGAAGCCGACACCCGGGACCCCGAACGAGGGGGGGACAGCGGTCCCGGGGCCTGTGATCGAGGATCTGGCACACGTGCCCCGGGTTCCGAAGGACAGCGAAGCTCTCCACGTGACCGCCCGCATCCGGCGCTCCTTCCAACCCGTGGCGACAGTCACGCTCTGGCATCGGGTCCTCTTTGGAACCGAGGTGTCGGTCGAGATGCTGGATGACGGCACGCACGGGGACGGTGCCGCGGGGGATGGAGTGTTCGGTGCAATTCTGTCCGCCGATCTCGCATCGCCCGGCCAGCTGAGCCGATATCGTGTTGTAGCGACCGACACGGCCGGCAATGCCTCACGTTGGCCGCTCTTCACCAACCCAACCACGACGCCTGAGTACCAGGGGACCGTGGTCGAGCCCCTCGACGCCACCACCCGGCTCCCGGTGTTCCACCTGTTCGTAGCTCCGGGACAGTTGAGCCGGATCGACACAGAGACGGGGGGCCGGGTGTCTCTGTTCCACGACGGCGAGCTCTACGACAACGTCTACATGGAGCTCCGCGGCAACACGTCCGCCGGACTCGCCAAGAAATCCCATCGTCTCGAATTCAACCGGGGGCACGAGCTCCGGCATCCCGGACCCGGGGGGCGCGTGAGGAAGTCCGCCCTCCTGGCGGAATACCTCGACCCCTCCTATCTGCGACAGAACCTATGCTTCTGGTTTCTCGACCAGATCGGTGTGCCCGCCCCGTTCCACTATCCGGTCCGGGTCGAGATGAACGGGACCTTCTACCAGCTCGCGTTCCACAACGACGTGATCGGCCAGGAGCAGATGGAACGGATGGGCTACGATCCCCGGGGAGCGCTCTACAAGGCCGTGGGGACGCTCACACCGGACTTCTCCAGCACGGGGGTGTTCCAGAAGCTCGAACCCGACGGCGACGGAACCCGGACCGACTATCTCCAGCTGGCCAATGGAATCCACGAGTCGAAGTCCGAGGCGATCCGACGCGCCACCGTGTTCGATCTGCTCGACCTGCCCCAGGTGATCAACCACCTGGCAGGGACCCGGTGGTGTGCGGAGAACGACGATGTCTGGGCCAACATGAGCCTGTATCGGGACACCCTTGGTGATGGGCTGTGGCGCAACATCCCGTTCGACATGAACGCCTCCTGGGGCCAGCTCTATGGGGGCAGCAATCCGCTCGAGGCGACGGTGGATGGCTCCAAGAGTCATCCCCTCTACGGAGGCTCCTCGACCGGGAATCCCTTCAACCGCCTCTACGATGTCATCGTTCGGCTGCCGGAGACCCGGGAGATGCTGCTGCGTCGGCAGCGCACCCTCCTCGACCGCTTCATCCAGCCTCCAGGAACCCCGTTCGCGGACCGGGCCTTCGAGCAGCGCATCATTGCGATGACCAATCTGATCGGACCCGAGGCCCTCCTCGACCGCGCGAAGTGGGGCGCAGCGCCGTGGGCG
>Ga0194120_10010933_pt1 | contig 11056 bp, 8 predicted proteins | sample TA2MahCa65mmetaG_FD_148642 | JGI IMG/M metagenome (GOLD analysis project Ga0194120, IMG submission 148642) | Freshwater microbial communities from Lake Tanganyika, Tanzania - TA2015019 Mahale Deep Cast 65m | ecosystem: Environmental > Aquatic > Freshwater > Lake | place: Tanzania: Lake... | reverse complement strand
CTCGCGATGCCGGCCTCGACGGCGGCGATCTCGGCGTCGACCTCGAGCTCCTCGAGCACGATCTGGACCAGATCGGCGAGCTCGCCGACCTCGAGGTTGCGGGTCTGGGCGCCCAGGCGGGCGACCAGCTGCGGCATGGCGGCGAGGTGCGAGGCGATGTTCCACGCCTGGGGCCCAAAGGCCCCACCCAGCACGGCGAGACCGCTCAGGCGATCGAGCCAGCGCTCGTGGCCGCCGCCGACGGTGTCGGTCGCGGACGGCAGGGCGCCGATGTGGCCCTGAGACCAGCGCGCCCACACGTCGCGGTGCAACGTCAGGACGTCGGCGCTGGCCAGGGCGGGGTCGGCTGCGGTGGTCTGGGTTGCCACGGGACACCTCGGCGGTGCTGGACCAGGTGCGCGGCTGCGGCCGCGCGCGCGCTACTTGCCCGACGTGTAGGTGAAGTAGTCGTAGGCGACGCGGAGCTGCTCGAAGCCGACCTGGCCGGACATCGAGTTGAACCCGGGACCGCTGTACTCGATGAAGAAGGCCTGGACGAAGTCGTAGTGGCCGATCACGTTGTACTTGCGATCGAGCACGTTGATCGTGAGCTTGAAGCGGCGCGCGGCGTCGACCGACGGCGGCATGTTGCCGGTCAGGCCCTTCTTGAGGTACTGGAAGAACTCGGAATTGGACGCGAACCAGCCGCGCTTGAGCGTCAGCGGCTCGAACTTGCCCGGGCCGCGCAAGTTGTAGCTGTACTCGTTGTTGCCGCCCGAGCGCACCGGAACGGGCTCGGCCTTCCACGACAGCCCGCCGATCTCGCTGAACATGCCGTAGGTCACGCTGCCGATCTGGATCGTGAAGGCGTAGGCTACGTCGGGGCTGCCGATCTCGCCGGTGCTCGCCGAGTTGGCGGCGCCCTTGCCCTTGAGCGCGACCGGATCGTGCTTGCCGGGCGCCATGTTCGGAACGGGCTTCGGCTTTGGCTTGGTCGGCGGCTTGGTCGGCGTCGCGGCGCCGACGGTCGGGGTCGACGGACCGGGCTTGGTCGCCTTCGGCGGCGCCTTGGCCGGCTTGCCGGGCGGCTTGGCCGGCGCCTTCTTCTTGGCGTCCATCGCCGGAAGGGCGAGGTGGACGTCGTCGTTGGCCGCGATCGCGGCCGGCGCAGCGGCGGCGAGCGCGACGAACGCCCCCTTGGCGGTCGACGCGACGGCGGCGACGGTCGCGCCGCCCTTGGCCGGCGATCGCGCCGCCTTGGCGGTGGCGGCTGCGGCGCCGGCCGGCGGAGGGGAGGAGAGGTGAGAAGAGGCGGCCATGGGGATTCCTCCATCGATGGGGTCGCGCGGCGGTGCCCCACCGACGACAACGGCATCCTATGCATGAGCCGTGCCAATTGCACGGCGGGCGTCGCGCGGTGGGGTCTCTACGCCCCACGTTCCTCGGCGCTCGCCTCGACCTCCTGGACCACGCGGATGCCGATGAACTCGGTCGGCCGGAACGGCGCGATCCACACGTCGACGATCACCTGGCCGTCGTCGACCGTGTCGGGGGTGTTGCTCTCGTCGTCGCAGCGCACGATGTAGGCCTGCTCGGCGGCGTCGCCGCGCAAGTAGCCGGTGCGCCACAGCTGGTCGAGGAAGAACGACACGTCGCGCTCGACGATGTGCCACAGGCTCTCGCCGTTGGGCTCGAACACCACCCACTGCAGGCCGGAGTTGAGCGCGCGCGAGATCGCGAGCACGGTGCGGCGGACGTTGAGGAAGCGCATCTGCGGATCGGACGACGCGGTGCGCGCGCCCCACACGCGGATGCCGCGCTGGGCGAAGATCTTGAGGCAGTTGACTCCTTCGGCGTTCAGCGTCGCGATGTCGCCCTCCTGCAGGAACAGGTCGAGGTCGACGACGCCGTCGAGAGGCTCGTTGGCCGGCGCGCGGTAGACCCCCTGCTGCGAGTCGCAGCGCGCGATGACGCCGGCGACGTGGCCGCACGGCGGGACCTTGCGCTGTTCGCCGAGGGGCTGCACGTAGGGGTAATAGAAGGCCGCGTAGGAGGTGTCGAACAGGCGACGCCAGTGCATGACGCCGGACGGGGTCAGATCGGGGGGTAGATCGAGCAACGCGAAGCGATCGCCGCGGTACTCGCACACCGTCACGGCCTCCTGCTGGACGACCTCCATCTCCTTGGGCGTCCAGCGGCCGTGGCGGACGAACCACGGCAGATCGGGCATGCAGATGAGGTCGATCTCCTCCAGCTCGGCGATCCCCCACAGGCCGAACCGCTGACCGGGGCCGTTGTCCATGCCGATGAAGTCTTCGGGCCGCACCGTCCACAGGCCGTCGGTGCCGCCGTCGAGGGCGCGCGCGGCGACCTCGACCGGGAAGGCGAGCGGCATGCCCGACGCCGAGGCGAGATCGGTGACGGTGATGAGCCGCGACACGCCGTTGATGACGCGCTCGGCGAAGCGCGGCGACTGGCGGGCGAGGTTGAGATCGCGAAACACCTCGCGGGCGTTGTGCGTCTCGGCGACCAGATCGAAGCCGACCGGCTCGACGATCGTCGGCGCGGACGACAGGAAGGTCTGATCGAGCGGCTCGCGCTCGCTCCAGTACAGCATCCGCCCTTCGACCGCGGTGAGGACGCGGAACGTCTCCTGCTTGCCGTCGCTGAGCTTGATGTGGCTGCCGCGCGCGAAGCCGAAGGTCGACTTGACCATCACGCCGAATTCCTCGGGCTGGCCGTCGACGGTCAGGAATGTCTGCACCGTGGCCGGCGGCCGCTGGACCGAGACCCGGATCGCGTTGCCCCAGCCGCCCTCCGACAGGGCCTGGACGAGCAGCGTGTTCTGCTTGGTGCCGTCGCGCAGCCGCACGCTCGCCTTGATCGCGATGTCCATCCGGTCGCCGCTGGCGAGCAGCGCCGGGCGGTCGTCGTCGTGCGGCGAGCGGTCGAACAGGTGGGCGATGCGGGTGACGTAGCACTCGCGCCCGCCGTTGAGGAAGAAGCCGTCGATCGCCGACGCCATGTAGGTGTCGGGGATCTCGCTCGGGACGCGGCCGAAGACTTCGAGGTACTCCTCCAGGCTGGTGATCCGGATCGGGCGGTTGGTCGGGCCGCGCTCGGCGACGCCGAGAAACACCGGCACGCCGCTCGGCAGCAGCGACAGCGAGGCGTGAGGCGCGGCGCCGCGCTCCATGTACACGCCGGGCGATCGCGTCTGGACCATTGGGGGCTCCTCACGGGCAAGCGACCGCAGCGGCGGCCAGGGCATGGGCGCGAACCGGCGGCAGCGCGGGCTCGCCTACTTGCGTGACCTGTTGATCTCCTTGTTGATTTCGGAGATCTCCTTGACCCACAGCTGGCGCTCTTTGTGTTCCATCTGCAGGATCTCGTCGAGCGACCAGTGGAAGTGATAGCCGATGTACGCTACCTCTTGGTAGAGCCGTTCCAAGGGGTAGCTTACGATTCCCCCAGGTCACCTCCGGTGTCCACCTCGAAGGAGTGCCCGCATTCCGGACACTTGGCCTTGACCATGGCCGATCCTTCTTCGTTGACGCGGCGGTAGAAGTCCTGCAGGTAGGCGAGATCGACCGAGAACAGCGACTCGATGATCGACGGGTTGATCGACTTGAGCGATCCGAGCTGCTCGATCACGCGCGACAGCAGGATGATGACGAGGTAGGCGCGGTTGTTCTGCACGCGGTAGTCCTGCAGCGGCAGGATCTCGTCCTTGGCGGTGGCGAGGCGCATCACGCCCTTCTTGTGGACGACGCCGTCCTTGTCGACGTAGCCGCGCGGCAGGGTGAATTCGAATTGGGTCAGAAACGACATGGCAAGCTCCGTGGCAGCGCCCGCGGGCCGGCGCGGGCAGAGGGACTGCGGCGAGAAGACGGCCAGGGTGGGCGGCTCTCGGGCGCACGGAATTGACCATAAAGTCGTTGGCGGTTCAAGCGCGCGCCACCGTTGCGTCGGGACCTGTCAAGCCGCATGGCAACTTCCCGCCAGGACCGAAGCCCCAGGCCCAAGCGGGGCGGCAACGTCACCGTTCCGCCGATCGCCGACGGGCCGACTGCCCCGCTTCTCCGCCACACCTGACCTGAGCCAGCCCCGGGAGACGTCTCGCTGCCGCCTCTCCACACGCGATGCAGGGCGGCGGTGGCGGCCTGTGGAGCTTGTGGGAAATCTGAAGGGTTTTCCACAAATCCACAGGCCCGGTGTCGTCCCGGCCCTGGCGCTCCGTTGACCCCTGGTGGCTGGCGCGCGCCAGCTGATGCGCGACGACCCCCGGGGGTTTGATCGGTCCCTCCTTGGCCCCTCACTCGCTCACCCGCCCGCTGTCCGAACCGCATCCCGAATCGGCGGGCGGCGAGGAATCCGCCGGCGAACCCGCGGATCGTCGCCCTGGTCGACGGGCAGGCCCGGGGCTGAGTATGCTTGTCGGCGGCGGATCCTCCGCCCGGGTTCGCCATGCGCTCGATCCATCTGATCCCCCTGCTCGTCGCCGTGGCCTTCGCCGCCTGCGCCGGCGCCGATCCGACCGGAGCGGCCGACGCCAAGACGAGCGGCGACGCCCATCCCGACGGGTTCGGCGCCCGCTCGATCGACGGCGGGGACGCGACCTCATCGCCGATCTGCGCCCCCCGCAGCGGCGATCCCAAGCGGCTGTTGCTGCGCGGCACGGTGTGGACGGGCGACGTCCTGCTGCCCGACGCCGAGGTGCTGGTGTCGGCGGCGACCGGCAAGATCGCGTGCGTCGCGGCGAGCTGCGCCGATCACCCGGACGCCGACAGCGCCACGGTGCTGTGCACCGACGGGATCATCACCCCTGGTCTCATCAACCCGCACGACCACGGCACCTACGACTTCCTGCCGCGCTGGAAGCACACCAAGCTGTTCGACGAGCGCTACCAGTGGCAGAAAGACAGCGACTACAAGGCCTTCAAGGGCGCCTACACGCCGGTGTCGGCCAAGGCGTTCTGCGAAGCGGTCAAGTGGACCGAGCTGCGCCAGCTGCTGTCGGGGGTCACGGCGATCCAGGGCGTCAGCACCAACACCAAGGCCTGCTCGGCCGGCTGGGTGCGCAACCTCGACGACGCCAAGGGCAACGCGATGCTGTCGGGCTACAAGATCGACACCCACGTCGTGCCGGCGATCGGGTCGGCCGACGACGCCGACGTCAACGGCTGGAAGTCTGGGCTCGGGTCGGGCGCGCTGGCCGGGGTGGTGCTGCACGTCGGCGAGGGCATCAACAAGGCGTCGACCCAGGAGTGGTACGATCTGGTCAAGAAGGGCCTGGCGCTGCCGAAGGTCGCGCTCATCCACGCCACCGGCCTCGGCGGCGTCGAGCTCGCCGAGGCGCGCATGAACGACATCGCGATCATCTGGTCGCCGCAGTCGAACCTCGACCTGTACGGCGACACCACGCGCGTGCCGACGGCGTGGAACCTCGGCATGACCGTCGCGCTCGGCCCCGACTGGACGCCGTCGGGGTCGATCAACCAGCTCGACGAGATGAAGTGCGCGAAGCAGCTGTCGGACAAGCGCTGGGGCGGTTTCCTGACCGACGAGATGCTGCTGCGGATGGTCACCGTCCACGCGGCGCGCGCGGTCGGCGCCGGCGAGCACATCGGTCGGCTCGGAACGGGCTATTACGCCGACTTGGCGGTGTTTTCCGGCAACCGGGCGACGCCCTTTGCGAGCGTCGTCGCCGCCCGACCAGACTCGGTCAAGCTGACGATCGTCGGCGGGCGGGCGCTGTATGGCGACGCCGCCCTCATGGACGCCGCCGGAGCGGCCGGTTGCGAAGCCCTCGACGTCTGCGGCGTGGCCAAGAAGATCTGCGCCGCCGACCCGGCGGTCGCCGACAAAGGCGCGCAGAAGCTGACCGACGTCGAGGGCGTCCTCAAGAGCGCGCTCGCCGACGCCAAGGCCGCCAACAAGCCGCCGCCCGCGTTCGAGTACGGCTACGAGCTGTGGCCGCTGTACTTCTGCGGCGCCCAGGCCGACGCGCTCATCCGCTGCGACGTGGCGCCCGTCCACGGCGACCCGCCGAGCGCCGCCGACGCCGACGGCGACCGCAAGACCGGCAGCGCCGACAACTGCCCTTCGGTGTGGAACCCCGACCAGAGCGACGTCGACGCCGATGGCCAAGGCGACGCCTGCGACGCCTGCCCCCTGCTCAAGGGCGCGGCGACCTGCCCCAAGCCGACGTTTGGCGACGTCGACGGCGACGGGGTGCAAAACGAGAGCGACAATTGCCCGAACAAGGTCAACGCGAACCAGGCCGACATGGACGGCGACGGCAAGGGCGACGCCTGCGACGCCTGCCCGAAGGGCGCCAACCCCGCCAGCCAGCCGTGCCCGGTGCTCGCCGCCGACGTCACGTCGGTCAACGCCGACGCGGCGGCGTGGCCGGAGGGCGAGACCGTCCACCTCGACGACCTCGTCGTCACGGCGTTCACCAAGAGCGGCAACCCGATCACGATCTGGGCCCAGCGCAGCCCGGGGGTGCCGTGGGGCGGCATCGCCGTCCAGCCACCCAAGGGCGCCAAGAACCCGATCAAGGTCGGCCAGCGCATCGCTGTGACCGGGCGCATCTACGACCTGTTTGGCCTGCGCATCCTCGCCGACGCGGTGATCGAGCCCGGGCCGGTCGAAGAAGACCTGCCGGCGCCGCTTTCGGTCGAGGCGGCCGCGGTCGGCTCCCTGCCCGGTTCGCTGCCCTACCGGTCACTGCTCGTCCAGTTGACCGCGGTCAAGGTGACGAGCGACAACGCCGACGCGGCCGACGGCAAGGACTACGGCGAGATCGTCGTCGGCGACGCCCTGCGGGTCGACGACCTGCTGCAGGCTTGGGGGGCGGACGTGCCGCGGCCCAAGGTCGGCGACACCTTCGCCTGGCTGCGCGGCGTGCTGTATTTCAGCTACGGCAACGACAAGCTGGTGCCGCGGTCGGCGGCCGATTTTGGCAAGTAGCGCAGGGCTGCCCGGCGGAGTCGCCCATTGGCCGCCGACTCTGGATGCAGTTCAAGGAGCTGGCAGGCAAGCGGGCGAGACGACAGGGGACCGATCAGAATCCCGGGGGCCATCGAACCAACTGACGCACAGCGGTCGCCGCGCAGCAGCTGGCGCGCGCCAAGATCATGGGACCCGCGATCGGTTCTGCGCGCCGACCACCAGGGGCCAACGGAACTCCTGGGCCAGGGCGACACACGGCCTGTGGATTTGTGGAAAACCCTTCAGGTTTCCCACAAGCCCCACAGGCCGCCACCGCCGCCCTGCAGTGCATGTGGACAGCCGGCAGCGAGACGTCTGCCGGGGCTGGCTCAGGTCACCGTGTGGCGGAGAAACGGGGACGGTCGGCCCGTCGGTAACCGGCTGACTGGTGACGTTGTTGCCCCGCTTGGGCCACCGATCGTGGTGGGAAGTTGTTCTGCGGTTTGGCCGGTCCCGACGACAGCGAGGCCGTCCTGGCGAGCGAATCCCTCGAAGGGACACCGAAATGGGCGCCGATCGGCGGATCGGGGTCTGGCGCCGCCGGACGCGACTTCTTGCAGCCGTCAGGCTACAGTGGCTGTCCCCGCGCCGCACGGCGCAACGCCGAGGACGGCCAACATCATGAAGATCGACAAGAACACAGTGGTGACGATGAACTACGAGCTGCGCTTGAACGACGACGACGACGAGGTCGTCGACTCCGGCGAGAACGGCGAATTCACCTTTCTGCTCGGCCACGGCGCGATCATCCCGGGCCTCGAGGCGGCGCTGGTCGGGCTCGAGAAGGGCGCCGAGCGCAAGGTCACCGTTCAGCCCGAGCAGGGCTACGGTGTTCGCGACGAGTCGCGCATCATCGGCATGCCCCGCTCGGCCCTGCCCAAGGACTTCGTGGTCGAGATCGGTCTGCCGATCGAGCTCGAGGACGAGAAGGGGCACAGCTTCCCGGTCTGGATCGCCGGAACGGAGGGCGACGACGTCGTCCTCGACGGCAACCACCCACTCGCCGGCGACGTCCTCCACTTCACGGTCCAGATCGTCAACGTGCGGGCGGCGACCAAGGAGGAGCTGTCGCATGGCCACGTCCACGGCCCGGGCGGGCACCACCACTAGCGACGCAGGTGCGGTCCCTGCGCCAGGATCGGGGTGGCCTGGCGTTGCGCCCCCACCGCGGCAACGGTTGGACCGTGGATCGCTACAGCAGGGCGGCCGCAAGTCCGGCGGCGGACCCCCACGAGCGCTCGTCCCCGGCCCGGCGCGCCAGCCGTCGTGGATCACTCCGATCACCGACGCCGACGCGCGGGGCAAGGAGTTCAAGCCACTCCTGGTTTTCGTCACCTCGCGCTGGCCAGCGCGGTCGCGACGGGGGACCAGGGCGGTGCGTGTTGCCCGGCCCGCCGACCTTGCTGCCGCCATGAGCCAGGTCGTCTTTGACGTTGCGCACAACCCGCGCATCGCTTATCGTCGCCTCGGGGCGCTTGCCCGCCGCAGGGCGGCGGACACTTGGGTGGACATGACCGCGACTGCAACGGATCCCCACGGGGTGCTCCAGGCGATCCTGACCTCGATCGCCAACGGCGCCGACCACTTCGGCATGCTCCAGCTCGATCGGAGCGCCGGCGAGCGCGAGGTGCGCGAGGCGTACTTCCGACTCGCCAAGGTCGTCCACCCCGATCTGCCAGCGTTCATCGCCAACCCCAAGCTGCGCGCCGACGCGACCCGCGCGTTCCAGGCCATCACGCTGGCGCACGCGACGCTGTCCGACCCCAACAAGCGCCTCGCCTACACCTCCGGGATCGAGACGGCCAAGCAGCAGCGGATCGTGCAAGCGATGACGGCGCCGGTGTCGGCCGCCCGCGCCGCCGAGACCCAGGTCTCGGCCGAGACGGCGCGGATCTACTTCGCGCGCGGCAAGCAGGCCGCCCAGCGCCGCGAATGGCAGGCGGCCCAGGACGCGCTGCAGCTCGCGCTCAAGTGGCTCGAAGGGGCCGAGCTCGCGGAGGCGCAGCTCAACCTCGGCTGGGCGATCCTCAACAACCCCCAGGCGTCGGAGGTCGACAAGGTCGCCAAGGTCAAGGAACTGCTGTTCGCCGTCGTCGCGGCGAGCCCCAAGTCGCACAACGGCGCCCAGGCCCACTACTACCTCGGCGTGTGGAACAAGTTCCACGGCGACATGCGCGAGGCTGCCAAGCACTTCGACGGTTGCCTCGCGATCAGCCCCGGCCACATCGAGGCCAGGCGCGAGAAGATGATCCTCGAACGGCGTCGCGGCCCCGAACCGGCCAAGGGCAAGCCGCTGTCGGGAGCGACGTCGAGCAAGACCGTGGCCAAGGCGGCGACCGGGCCGCAGCCGGCCCAGAAGGTCGGGCTCGAGAAGAAGCCTACCTTGCTCGAGCGGCTGTTCGGCAAGAAGGGTTGACCCACCAGCCCAGCGGGCCGACTCCGGCGATCGCGGCCACGCCAACAGGACCAGCGTCGCGCCACCCACGAGCGGCCAACGGCACGGTGTCGGGCGGCGGTGGTGGCCTGTGGAGTTCGTGGGAAGCCTGAAGGGTTTTCCACAAATCCACAGGCCCGCTGTCGTCCTGGCCCCGGCGCGCGGTGGGCCCCTGGCTCTCGGCGCGCAGCTCCGACCGCTCGTCCCAGGATCCTGGCACGCGCCACGCCTGGGCCTCGGCCGGCGATCCCCGCGCGAGGGTGTTCTGCGCTGTTGGCCGGTCCCGCCGCCGCGGTCTTGGCGAGGCTGCACACCGGTCGATCGACCGGTTCTGCCCTTGCGGAGGACCGACCTCCGACGGCGGCCTACTCGACGTGGACGCGATCGGCGACCTCGAGGCGCAGGGGAGTGCCAGCGAATCCGGCCACCTGGGCGGCGGTGCGGCGGACGATGACGACTGCCCAGGGCCGGTGCGGGCGGCGCTCGGGCAGGTCGGCGATCAGGTCGGGCGGCAAGGTGAACGCCCCGTCGTCGCGCGGATGGCAGCGCAGCCAGCCAAACGCGCCGGGAGCCTCGCTGCCGACGCGCAGCTCCAGGTCGGCGCGGCCGTCGACCGACCCCCAGCGGACGGTGAGGTCGACCGGGCGGCCGAGGCCTCGAATCGTACCCTCGACCGGGGTCTGGTCGCCGACCTGGGTGACGCGGACCGGGCGCGGGACGTCGATCGGCGCGCTAAAGCCGGCGACACCGTCGCCGCCGGTGGCGACCACGGTGAGGCGCCCGGCGGCGAGCCAGGCGCGACCGCTGTCGACCGCGAGGTCGTAGCGCACGCCACGGGTCGCCTCGATCACCGCCGGAACCAGGCCGACGCGCAGGGGCGCGCGCTGGGCGGCGGCGCGCAGTTCGAGGTTGCCGACGTCGAGCAGCTGGACCCACGCGCGCGGGCGCGGAGCCAGGTCGGTCGCGCCGCCGGGCCCGGTCGAGGCGACCCGCATGCAGTGATCTGGCGCGATCTGGGCGGCCTCCTCGGCGGCGAGCCCGGCGAGGGCATCGACGACGTGGGTGTCGCGGACGTCGACGTCGCCGAACACGGCCGAGATGCGCAGGCGGTCGGACAGCAGGGTGCCGTCGCCGACCGTGGTGCGGCCGTTGTCGAACCGGATCGCGATCGCGGCGCGGCGGGTGCGCGGCGGCGAGAGCGCCGGCAAGGCGGTCGGCTCGGCGGCCCGATCGGCGCCGGGACGATCGCACGCAGCAACGGCGAGCGCGGCCAACAGGACCGCCATCGCCAGAAGTCGCCGCGCGGTCGTCGTTGGCGGGCCCATCGCCGCCACCGTAGCACAAGGGCGGGCGGCGTGGCACCATCGCCGCCGGGCGCAGCGCCGCCCTCCTCAGCCGATGCGCATCATCGCCGGAACCGCACGCCGCACGCCCCTCGCCGCTCCGCCTGGCCTGCGGGTGCGCCCGACCACCGATTTCGTCCGCGGAGCGGCGCTGAGCCAGCTCGGCGGCACCCTGGCCGGGGGCGCCGTGCTCGACCTGTGCGCAGGAACCGGAGCCGTCGCGCTGGAATTCGTGTCGCGCGGCGCCGAGCGCGCCGTTGCCGTCGAGCGCGACCCGGTGGTGGCCCGCGTGATCGCCGCCAAC
>Ga0194120_10010932_pt1 | contig 11056 bp, 10 predicted proteins | sample TA2MahCa65mmetaG_FD_148642 | JGI IMG/M metagenome (GOLD analysis project Ga0194120, IMG submission 148642) | Freshwater microbial communities from Lake Tanganyika, Tanzania - TA2015019 Mahale Deep Cast 65m | ecosystem: Environmental > Aquatic > Freshwater > Lake | place: Tanzania: Lake... | reverse complement strand
CACTACAGCCATGCCCTCGATGTCTTTCGGCCCACTGCTGATGGTGGAACAGGGGTGGTCTCAACTGCAGAGTCCCTTGACCCAGTTCTCCTTCATCGCCTGGACCACGACGACCCACCGTTCATGCAACCACAGGCTAAGGGGTAAGGAAGGGGACGAACCGCGTTCGGTTGCGTGCAAGAACCTGGGATTGTCCTCCCTGGCCTTGAGATCGGTTCCCCGTGTGCCCGTCGTGACTCAACACCTAGTAGATTACGCTCGGCTGCGCCCGGTCTTATCGCGACTCTGAAAACAGGCACAGGTCGTTGATTTGATTCTCAATACTGGGTCGCTATTTTGCTTGACTTCTATCGCACTGTATGCGAAAAAGGCGTGCATTTCCAATAAGGTAGGAAGCGGATACTTGCGTCGGTCCGTGGGGTTGAAAATGGCGTTCTCCCGGAGCACGAAGAGGCCAGACTTGTGGATATTCAATCTTCTTCACGAGGCCAGTGTTGGCTCGGGAGCAGTTCCCCCATCCCAGCCGTAATGCGTTACATGTAAAGCCTATTCAATCCTCAAGGATTTACCAAAGAACGCGCTGACATTGATTCGGCGGGTGGATGGTTGCCTGCCGGGATGTGATTCATTAAGCCCGGCTGAAAGTTTGTTCTCGGAGAGCTTACTGTAAGTGAGAGGGCAAAGCTGTGCCAGACGCCAATGATATTCCGCGCTGGTATGCCCTCAGAACGCGGTCACGACATGAAAAGCAGGTTCGAGATAGACTGGCAACTCAGGGTGTTGAGCGACTTCTCCCGACGCTGACGCGGACCAGCCAATGGAAAGATCGCAAGAAGGCTGTCGAGGTTCCCCTTTTTTCAGGCTATTGCTTTGCACAATTCATCTGGCAGGACAGACTGTCCGTGCTTAAGATTCCGGGCGTTGTGCAGATCGTCGGCAGTGGAGATTTACCCGAGCCCGTGCGGGATGAGGAAATCGACGCGCTCAAAAAACTCATGGTCAGTACCCTGTCCTATGATGCCCATCCGTATTTGCGTGAAGGCATGGCGGTGGAGGTCATCCGAGGTCCGCTGGAAGGCATCAGAGGAGTCCTTCTTCGAAAAGAGAAGCGGTATCGACTGGTGATCTCAATCCACCTGATCAAACAAGCCGCTGCCGTTGAAATCGATGCAGCCGACGTGATGCCGGTATAGGCGTGCTAGTTTCAGCGTTCGCGGTTGATTGGCGAAAGGGGGACTCGACTGGACGAAAGGCTTGAGCCCCTATTCCTCATAGGATAATGGTTCGACCGAGTCGGGTGCGGAGACTATTGTGGTTCAATTCGAGACGGCAAAACAGGTGATCGCGGCTGTTCCCAGAGGATGGCTCATTACAGGCGTGGCCGGGTTTATCGGTTCGAACTTGCTCGAATTCCTGCTGCATCTGAACCAAAGGGTAGTAGGCCTGGATAATTTTTCAACCGGGCACAGGGCGAATCTGGAGGATGTTCGGCAATCTGTTGGATCGGCCAGGTGGGCCAATTTTACTCTTCTCGAAGGCGACATTGCGCGGCCTGTAGATTGCGCGAAGGCCTGCGCCGGGGTCGAGTACGTGCTTCACCAGGCGGCTCTCGGGTCCGTCCCACGCTCGATCGCAGATCCGCAGGCAACCAACCGATCCAACATCGAGGGGTTCCTGAATATGCTCGTGGCGGCTAGGGATACGAAGGTCAAACGATTCGTGTATGCCAGTTCCGGTGCGGTGTATGGAGATCATCCCGGCCTCCCGAAGGTTGAAGATGTTGTCGGGAAACCGCTGTCCCCCTACGCCGTGACCAAGTGCGTCGGCGAGCTGTATGCCGAGGTTTTCAGCAAGGCCTATGGAATGGAGTGCGTTGGGCTCCGGTACTTCAACGTGTTCGGGCGACGGCAGAGCTCGGAGGGGCCCTATGCCGCCGTAATCCCGCGGTGGGTTTCTAACATCCTGCGTGGCAGACCCTGCGTGATAAATGGTGATGGCACGACCAACCGCGATTTCTGCTATGTGGATAACGTGCTCCAAGCCAACCTTTTGGCGGTGACCGCCGATCGTGACCAGGCCGCGAATACCGTGTACAACATTGCCGTAGGCCAGCAGACATCCCTGCTTGACCTCTACGCCATGATCAGGGATCGGCTGATTCCCTTGCGCTCTGACTTGAAGGAACTAGCGCCGCACTTCGGGCCTTTTCGCTTGGGCGATGTCCGGCACTCACAAGCCGACATCACGAAGGCCAGGCGTCAGCTCGGCTATGAGCCTACTCACACCGTCGCGCAGGGATTGGATGAGGCGATTCCATGGTATGCAGCCACGTTGAGGGTCTGATGCCGGCAAAGTTAGGCGCTCGGTGGGTCCCCTCCGGAAATTGACAAGGGGAAACTTGCTGTGGCAGGCTGCGCCACGTTGTAGGTGCGGGAAAAGCTGTTTCAAACTGGCCTCAGAATTTTATCTGTTCCCTGGTTCAGCCGTGAAGGAGTGTTCATCCTCTTACCTCTAAGATCTCCGGTGCCTCCTGTCTTTCTCAAGTTGCGGTGGCGGAGCCGGCCAAGCGACGGGCTGACCGCGTCGGCGTATAGGTCTGCCGAAGTCATGACCCACTCCGGTGTGGCAGGCGATAAACGAAAGCGCCCTGGTTACGGAATGGAGGAGTGTGAATGGCCAAGACCCTTGTGACCGGAGGAGCCGGCTTTATCGGAAGTCACCTCGCTGAACTCCTCTTGCAACAGGGACACCAGGTGGCCGTGCTGGATAACCTGTCCACTGGCCGCCTCGACAATCTCGCTCATCTGAAAGTGAGCGCCGGCCTGTCGTTCCGCCAGGTCGAAATATCTAATATCGAAGCGATCCTGCCACACTTCAACGAAGTGGAATGGGTTTTTCACCTAGCTGCCTTGGCCGATATCGTTCCATCGATTCAGCGGCCTCTGGAATACCACCGGGCCAATGTCGATGGCACCGTCGCTGTGGTGGAGGCGGCTCGCCTGGCCGGGGTCGAGCGGTTCGTCTATGCCGCCTCCTCGTCCTGCTATGGGATTCCCGATGTATTCCCGACTCCGGAGGCGGCAGAGGTTAGGCCCCAGTACCCCTACGCACTGACCAAGGCCTTGGGAGAGCAAATCGTGCTGCATTGGGGGCAGGTGTATAAGTTGCCTGCGGTGTCGCTGCGGTTGTTCAACGTCTATGGCCCGCGGTCGAGGACAGGGGGAACCTATGGGGCTGTCTTTGGCGTGTTCCTGGCGCAGAAGCTCAATGGAAAGCCCTTCACAGTGGTGAGCGATGGCACCCAAACCCGTGACTTTACCTATGTGACGGATGTGGCCAAGGCCTTCCTTGCCGCCGCGGAATCGGACGTGTCTGGGGACGTGTTCAACGTCGGGTCCGGTGGGACTTACAGCGTAAACCGACTAGTTGAGCTGTTAGGCGGGCCATTCGTCTACATCCCCAAACGGCCTGGCGAGCCGGACCGCACGTTCGCCGACACTTCGAAGATCCAGAAGCGACTCGGCTGGAAGCCCACGGTCTCCTTTGAGGAGGGTGTTTCGCGGCTCCTGCATTCGATCGAGGACTGGCGAAGTGCGCCGGTCTGGACTCCGGAGTCGATTGCCGGAGCGACCAAGGAGTGGTTCGAGTTCCTGGCCCGGTGACAATCGGGCGGGTTTGAAGACGCGAAAGGAAACAGGTATGGACGCGATGAGCAAGGTGAAGACCCTGGAGGAGTTGGCTGAGACGCTGGCGCGCCTGAGAGAAAAGGGCCTGCGGATCGTCCACTGCCATGGGGTGTTCGATCTGGTTCACCCCGGGCACATCCGGCACTTCGAGGCGGCCAAACGGGAGGGCGACGTGCTGGTTGTCACGATCACTCAGGACGAGCATGTCAATAAGGGACCGGGCCGACCGGTATTTAACCAGGAGCTTCGTGCTGAGTCGGTGGCCGCGCTCCAGATCGTCGATTTCGTGGCGGTGAACCAGTGGCCGACCGCGGTGGAGGTGATCACATTACTCAAGCCTCATGTGTACGTCAAAGGAAGCGAGTATTCGGCGCCCGAGAACGACATCACCGGTATGATCGACCACGAGGAAGAGGCTCTCAAGGCCGTCGGGGGACGGCTCCACTTCACCAACGAGATCACCTTCAGCTCGACCGAACTTCTGAACGATCACTTTGACGTATATCCTGAAACGGCGAAGATGTTCCTCAAGGAGTTGCGGCAGCGGTACTCAGACGACGCTGTCATCAAGCAGCTCGAGCGACTGCGTGGGCTGAAAGTGTTGATGATTGGCGAGGCGATCATTGACGAGTATCACTACTGCCAGGCCCTGGGGAAATCGCCGAAAGAGTTGCTCGTCGCCACTAAGTTTCTCAGGGAGGAAGTGTTTGCAGGGGGAGTGCTGGCCTGTGCGAACCATGTGGCAGGGTTCTGCCAGGACGTGCATCTGGTGACCTGTCTGGGCTCACACCAATCCAGGGAGGCATTTATCCGTGCGCATCTAAAATCCAATATCACCGCCCGGTTTTTTTATCGGGATAACGCGTCCACCATCGTGAAGCGACGCTACGTAGATCCTATATTCCTCGCCAAGATGTTCGAGGTCTCCTTTATAGACGACAGCGATATCCCACGCGATGTCGAACAGGAGCTGTACCGCTATTTAAAGAGCGTATTAGGCGACTACGACTTGGTCTTGGTAGCGGACTATGGGCACGGGCTGATGAAACCGGATATTGTGAAGCTCCTGTGCGCTGGCTCCCGATTTCTAGCGGTTAACACACAGACCAACAGCGCAAACACCGGCTACAATCTGATCACCAAATACCCAAGGGCTGACTTCATTTGTATTGACGAGCCGGAAATTCGCCTCGCCTGCCACGACCGGGTCAATGATCTCCGCGAGCTGATTGCGTCCATCGCGTGCAAGCTGGGCAGCCGGCGGGCTGCCGTCACCTGGGGACCCCGCGGCTCGATGACCTATGCGGTCGAGGACGGCTTTTTTGAGATACCGGTCTTTTCCAGCAAGATTGTGGATCGGACTGGGGCCGGTGATGCCTACCTCTCGATTGCCGCCCCCTGCGTGGCCGCCGGAATGCCCATGGACCTCGTTGGGTTCATCGGCAACGCGGTCGGGGCCCTTGCGGTCCGCATCGTCTGCAACCGTTCGGCAGTGGAACCAGTGCCGCTGTACAAGTTCATCACCGCGCTGCTGAAGGGAAGCCCTTCTCTTCCTGACAAGTTGAAGAGATGACCAATGGAACGCACAGCACGCTATCTTGAGGATCTCGCGGCGATCCTTCGAGCCGCAGAGGCCACCCTGAGTGGCGGCAGGCCAGTGACCTTGCATGAGGGGCTCGAGCAAGCCATCCAGATCATCACGACCCGAACCGCCGCTAACCATAAGGTGATCTTTATCGGCAACGGCGGCAGCGCCGCGATCGCCTCGCACCAAGCTGTGGACTACTGGAAGAACGGCGGCATGCGCGCAGTCTCCTTTAATGACAGCTCGCTGCTCACGTGCATCAGCAACGATTACGGCTACCGCCACGTGTTCGAGAAGCCAGTGGAAATGTTCGCCGATCCCGGCGACGTACTGATCGCGATCAGCAGCTCTGGCCAGTCCGAGAACATTATCCGGGCGGGCCGGACCGCGATCCAGAAGGGTTGTCACCTGATTACCATGTCCGGCTTCAAGCCGGATAATCCATTGCGTGCCTTAGGGGCAGTGAATTTTTATACGCCTTCCTCATCCTACGGGCTTGTAGAAATCTCCCATCTTGTCGTGTGTCACTGCATCGTGGATACGATCATCGAGCGTGGTGCGTAAACAGGCGGCGCTTGGCCTTCTCCTCGGGATGCTGCTCAGCGGCGTGTGCCTCTGGTATGCATTCCGGGGTGTGAGCCTGAGCGTCCTCGCACACAACGTGGGGCGCGTCGGTGCCGGGTGGGTAGCGGCGAGCGTGGCGGGATGCCTCTTCAGCCTCGTACTGCGGGCGGCGCGGTGGCGCCTCCTGCTGCACGGTGGGAGCGGGATAGGGTTCTGGTCGCTCTTGTCCAGTACGTTTATCGGGATGATGGCGAACAACGTGCTTCCGGCCAGACTCGGTGAAGGGGTGCGCGCCTGGGTGCTGGCCCGGCGCGAGCAGGCGCCGGTAGTAACTGTGCTGGCCAGCATTGTGGTTGAGCGCCTGTTTGACGTGGTAGCCCTTGTGGGGATATTGGGTCTGGCTCTCGTGGTGTCACCTCCCATGGCCGGTGGAAATGCCAGCGCGTTTCACCACGCCGGCATAGTGGGATTCCTGCTGAGCACCGCAGGCGTAGTGGCTCTGTTGATCACGATTCGGTACCAGTCGCCTATCCTGCGTATGACGGAATGCTGGATGACACAGCCTCGTCATGCATGGACGTTGCGGGGAATCGACTTGTGCCGCCGCTTTTTGGAGGGGCTCTGGGTGCCCCGGGGTCGGATGCAGACAGCTGTAACCGTCGGGCTTTCGTTCGGTATCTGGGCTCTCGGAATTGTGTCGTTTTATGTCTTGGCTCAGGGGTTTGGTTTGGCCCTGACTCTTGTGCAGGTGACGTTGGTTTTCGCGATCGTTCTGTTTGGCATTGCTATTCCATCTGCGCCCGGCTTCGTGGGGACCTTTCATGGCTTCTGTGTGGCTGGTTTGGCAATGGTGGCGGGAACCGAGCCCACGTTGGCGGCCGCGTATGCCACTCTGTTGCACGGGAGCCAATGGCTGGCGATCAATGGAGTGGGAGTAGCATTCCTCCTTGCCGATCGATCCGTTACCTGGGCCAGTATAGCCAGTTTGTCCAGGCAGGGCTGAGGGAGATGATCGGTCACTGCAACGGCATTGAGCCGGCTCTTAGGGAGAGGTTCTTTTAGACGGAATGTGAGGAGGGAGGCTGGAGGATGGATCTCTATCACATAGATGCACACAAGCTCATGTATCACCCCGACCGCATTGCCCAGTGGCAGGCGGCGGGGGATAACTGGGAGCAGGCCAAATCAGTCTACCCCTTGTATGTGGAGATTTCGCCGACGGGTGCCTGCAATCACCGATGCACCTTCTGTGCGGTGGACTATATCGGCTACAAGACTAGAAACCTAGATAAGAACCTCCTGATCCGGCGGGTGTCGGAGATGGCCGAGCGAGGAGTAAAAAGCATTATGTATGCCGGAGAAGGGGAGCCGCTCCTCCACAGACATATCGGGGAGATCGTGGTCCAGACCCAGAAGGCCGGCATTGACGTCGCGCTCACGACGAACGCCGTCGCGCTGAGCGAGCCTCTCATCCGCGAGGCGCTCGCTTCGCTCACGTGGATCAAAGCCAGCGTGAATGCGGGCACCAGAGAAACCTATGCGGCGGTCCATCAGACCAAGGCTGATGATTTCGACCGCGTGTTCCGCAATCTGACTAAGGCCGCGGAGGTAAAGCAGGCCAATCAGTATGCCTGTACGATCGGGGTCCAGATGGTCTTGCTGCCGGAGAATCAGCATGAAGCCGTGACGTTGGCCAGGAGAGCCAAGGATGCCGGGGCCGACTACGTGGTGATCAAACCCTATTCCCAGCATTTGATGAGCCTGACGACGATGGAGAGGGAGTACAAGGACTTCGATTACAGCAAGATCTTCCCGATGGAGCAGGAGTTGCGTGCGATGGAGGATGATCGGTTCAAGGTGATCTTCCGACGGCGGACCATGGAGAAGCTGCTGGAGAGCGACCGGCACTATACGGTCTGTCAGGCAACCCCCTTTTTCTGGGCCTACGTCATGGCCAGCGGAGAGGTCTATGGGTGTAGTGCCTATCTGCAGGACCCCCGATTCTGTTACGGAAATTTGAACGACAAGTCCTTCACCGAGATTTGGGAAGGGGAGGTCCGGCAGAAGAGTTTTCATCATGTACGCCATGAACTCAACATCTCGGAATGTCGAAAGAACTGCCGGATGGACGAAGTGAATCGCTACTTATGGGACTTGCAGCACCCGCCAGCCCACGTGAATTTCATCTAACTGATCCTGCTTCTTCCAGTTGTGCGCCTCGGCTGTGAAGGTGTTTCCAGGGGCATCCGTTGATACCGTGATTCTGGGCCGCCGGCCGCAAGCAAGTTTGTCGAGCAGGCGGTCAAGCATTTTGATGAGCAAGTAATGTCTGAACGGCTGGTATATTGGCTCCTGCTGGGAATCGTCGGGCCATTCATTCTTTTGACGTTCATGATCGTCTTTCAGGGCGACAGCTATCAATATTGGGGAGATAAGTACCATAGTGTGCTGAGCTCGCAGTATCTCTTTTCCCTCGTGGGCGACGGATCGCTCCTCGGACCCTTGTGGAGAGAGGACCGCCAGGGCGGCAACCTCTGGCTCGTCAACCTGGGAACCGTTCCCTTCATGACCGACACCCTGCTTGCCCGCCTTCTGCACCTCTCGCCGGTCGGTATTGATCTGGTGAGCAATCTGCTGGGCTATGCCGTAGCGGCAGGGGCGATGTACCTGTACCTGCGCCGGATCCTTGCCGTGAGCGTCGAGAGCGCGGCCACGGCCGCGGCCTTTTTTACCGCCAGCGGGTACATCCTGTCGGTCTGGACCGGCTGCGCCAACGACTTCAGCACCGCCGGCTTCTTGCCCGCCTTGCTGCTCCTTGCACACCGCGTGCAGGCGGCCGCGAAAACCGGAGGCGGGCGCCGGCTCATCCTCCCCTGGGTGGGGCTGGCACTTTTGATGTACGTCAGCGCGGCGGCGTCTTCCTTGAAGGCGCTGCCGATTCTTCTGGCGCTGGTGATGGCCTATGCGGTCTTCGTATTCAGGGCAGTCCGGCCGATCCTCCTCGTGGGGTCCGGCGTGGCGATGGGGCTCGTGCTGTATTCTCCCTGGCTGTGGCTGTATTGGGATGCGGCGCGAATCTCGCAGCGTCTTGATCCGTCATTTGTCCCTCCAGCCCCCTTCGACATGCAGAGTCTCGGTCGTCAGATTCTCGTCGTCTTCAAGCGGGTCGCATCCGGCTTTGACGGGTATGGCATCTCGATGCCGGTGGTCCTGGTGATTGCAGTTGCTCTCTTCCATATTCGCGAAAGCCTAGAGCGCGCAAGCCCAATGGCGAAATTAATTCTCAAATTTTCGGTCCTTGCTTTCTTGGTTGATTTTGTGATTGGTGTCTTTGCTCTCCAGATAAACGATTTGAAAAGACACCTTCCCTTTGTGAGCGGCTTCGACGTCGTGCGCTTCGGGTGGTTCGTCTCATTCTTCACGCTCGTGCCAGTCGCGTGGATGTTGGACAATGCCATCAGCCGCCCGGTCGCGCGAGGATCTTCCTCTGTAACCGCCAGGCGTCTGTGCTGGGTGATTGTTGGAGTGGCGACTCTATTTGCGCTGCAAGCCGCGCACATCGCACTCCGTACGATCACCCTGCCGTCCTCCATTTACCCGCAGGACCTCGTCCTCGACCTCTATATGGTGCTGTTCCTGGTCACCTCAGCGTCGGTGCTGGTCCTGACGTACCGTGGGATAGGCGGCTGGTCGAGTTCGTCGCGCCGCTGGTGGTTCGCCCTGCTGTCGCTCTCCGTCCTGTTCGAGGCGTCCGTCGTAGGCTACCGTCACGGGGTGGACCGCACCCACCGCACGGCTGGAGACGAGCCGGTCATGAGTTACGCCGAGCGCTTCACCATTCCCGATGACATCGCGCTGCTGAAACAAGTGAACGGCCTGGACGACCGCGTGGTGGACCTGACGAGGCCCTACGATCGGGTGCTGACCACGACCGGCTCGACAGCGCTTCCCCTGGCCGGCATGCGGACCCCTGTGGGGTATGGAAATCTCTTCCCCCGGTGGTATGACCAGTTCATCAAGCGGGCGGTGAACGGGTCGGCAGATGGCTCGTCCCGGTGGGTGGAAATCAAGGAGGGGCCGGGAACGAACTTCGCCGCGTTGCAACTCCTGGACGTCAAGTACGTGCTCGCTCAGGTTGACGCTGACGTGCCGGGGTACGTGCCGTTCCGCAGCCACGCTCCGACCGGGAAGGTGATCTACGTGGCCCAGCCCGAGGTGGGCCCCGCGTTTTTATCCTACGGGTGGCACTGCGTGCCGAGTGACGGGGATGCGCTCACTGCGATCCATGCGGCGGACCACGCGAAGCTGGTCCGGCGTGCCTTGCTCGTTTCGACCGACGACGTGGCACAGGCTCTCTGCCGCACCGGCGTGCAGACCGGCGGTCAGACGGACAGACCGCCCGTGCGGCTCTCGGTGAGCCGCGGGCACGACCGGGTCACGGTCGAGGTGGCTTCAGAGGCCGGGGGGATTTTGACGCTGGCCGATACCTACTACCCGGGCTGGCAGGTCTTCGTCGATGGGAAGGAATCGCCTCTATTACGAACCTACACAGCATTGCGCGGTGTCGCAGTAGGGCCAGGCCAGCACTCTGTGGCCTTTGTCTTTTCGCCAGAAATATTCTGGATGCTCCTGCGTCTATCGCATAGCCTGCTGGCAATGCTTGCGGTGACAGGGTGTTTCGTGGCAGTAATCGAGCATTGGAAGATGCGTGGCTCCATGCGGGCGGTCAATGATGTCTAGAGTCCGTATGCCTGATACAACTGGCACAAACAGCACCCGCATGCCGCCCGATACAGGACTCAATTCTGGTGGGATCAGTACCCCTTGCGCCATTTGTGACATATACGGCGAGGCCGATGAGATGTACCCCGCGAGGCTGGTCGGCGCTCCGCTCGATGAAACAACCTTCTCGGCAAGGCGGACATATCACGAGCGGTTCCATTTCAGGATAGTGCAGTGCAGGCGTTGCGGCCTTTTACGGTCCGATCCCGTTACGCTTGCGCAGGAGAAATTTGTCGCAGGGTATCAAATGAGAGGTTGTCAAGAGTTCCGTTGAAATTTTCTGAGCGGCTCCCATGTTGTTCATCACGCCGTCTTCTTCACCTGCACAGGCGGCGGCTCAGCTTGCGCTGCCTCAATGGTGGCGATGACCTGCGCAATCCCGGCATAGCCCTTCACCCTCTTGAACTGCCTCTCGCAGTAGAGCAGCACCGTCCCCAGC
>Ga0194120_10010931_pt1 | contig 11056 bp, 7 predicted proteins | sample TA2MahCa65mmetaG_FD_148642 | JGI IMG/M metagenome (GOLD analysis project Ga0194120, IMG submission 148642) | Freshwater microbial communities from Lake Tanganyika, Tanzania - TA2015019 Mahale Deep Cast 65m | ecosystem: Environmental > Aquatic > Freshwater > Lake | place: Tanzania: Lake... | reverse complement strand
GTGCACGCGCCGCAGTGCATTCGTCGCAAGATCCATCACCATGATGTCTCCGAGTCCGCGGCGGAACGCCAACTGCTTTCCATCGGGTGATGGCGTTGGCATGCGGTCCTGCGAATCGGAGGTGACCGCAGGCTTGATGTCGAATCGCACTGCTTCGCCCCAGCGTTCGCTCGCGGGCTTCTCCTTTGGCTTGCGCTTCTCCCTCGCCTTGGGCGCAGGTGCATCCGACGCCGGCGGTGCGGGCGCGGATGCATCTGGCGTGGTCGCACTGGCGGGCGCGGGTTCAGCAGCAGGCGCTGGCTCGGCAGCGGGAGCTGGATCGGCAGCAGGCGCAACAGCAGGCGCTGGCTCAAGCACTCGCGCCGATGCGATCACATCGCTGCGCGTTCCAGCAACGGTCGCGACCATGATCGACTCGCCACCGTCGGCATCACTTGTGAAGTACAGCCGCTCACCGTCGGGGCTCCACGCGATCTGCTGTTCGCGCGCCATCGCGGTCGTGACTCGGCGTGCCGGATACTTCCCCTCGACTGGCTTGACCCACACATCACCGAAGGCGATCAATGCAACAGTCTTTCCATCGGGGTTGAGCGCGATCTCTGTCGTCGCCGCAGCAAGCGACTTGGTCTCATCCGCATCGAGCGTGTCGTCCGGCGCAGTGATTCGAAGTGCCACAGGCTGCGCGCCCGCGCGGTCAAGATCGAGGCGGTACAGGGTGTCCCAGGCCGTGAAGAACGCGCGCCGCCCATCACGGCTCACGGTCAGATCCTTCACATCATTCCCCTCAAACGCGGTCAGTCGCCGCGGCTTCGCTCCCTTGGCAACATCCTGAGCAAAGACATTCACCGTGGACAGATCACGGTCCGACAGGAAGAGGAACGTTCCATCACCACGCCAGTGCGCCCAACCGTCATTTCCGAGGTGATCGGTCAGCTGCGTGAAGCGATCGGCGCCCTTTGCCGATGGATCAAAGAGCCAGACATCCACTTGGTCGCTGCCGCGGTAGTTGCGGCGCGACCAGTCGCTCCCGCCCCGCTCGAACAACCATCGGCGACCATCTGGACTCTGCCGCGCACTCCGTCCAAACGCGTCATGCCGGCGCGTGGGTTCGCCACCTGCCGCAGGGACGAAGTAGGGTCGCGGAGAACGGTACAGATCGTCTTCGAGCGCGGCAGCGAAATCAATCTGCAGCGAACCATCCGCAGCGCGAGACAGCCCACTGAGCGCAAGTATCTCATCGCTGTTGGTCGAGCGTCGCAGTGAACCGCCCGATGGATCGATGACGAAGATGTTCCGCCCGCCATCGCGTGTGCTCTCGAAAGCGATGAGTGTTCCATCATCACTCCACACGCTCGCGGATTCATCGGCGGGGTGGCTCGTCAGTCTCGTCGCCACGCCACCTTCCGCAGACACGCGCCAGAGATCGCCGCGCCATGTGAAGGTCACGGCACTTCCATCGGGACTCGCGGCGGGCAGGCGCGGCATCGTGACATCGGCGGCTGACGAAGTCGATGCGAGCAGCAGCGTGCCAGCGACCACCGCGAGAGCACAACGAGTGTGGCGAGACATGTTCATGCAGACAATCTAGACCCTCGGGCGACCGCTATGCTTCGGGCTTTCGCGTGGCGCCCGAAGTACGGCGCACTGCACTCTCCCCCAACTCACCATGACCCAAGACCCATCCACGGAAGCACCGATGCGTGCGGAATCACTCGCATTCCTGCGCGAACTGCTTGATACGCCAAGTCCATCTGGCTTTGAGGCTGCAGGGCAGCGCGTCTGGAGCGCGTATGTGCGTGCGCTTGGCGCGCGCTGCTCGAGCGACGCGTACGGCAACCACTTTGCGGAACTGCTGCCGACATCGGGCGCTGCGCAGCGAACGGTCGCAGTCTGTGGTCATGCGGATGAGATCGGACTGATGGTCAATCACATCGATGCCCAGGGCTTCATCTACTGTCGCTCGATCGGAGGCATCGATCCCGCCGCGATCATCGGCAAGCGCATCCAGTTTCAATCGTCCGTGGCAGGTGTCACGAATCCCGTGATTGGGCTTGTTGGCGCGACGGCAATCCACTTGCAGGACAAGGATGCTGGCGCGAAGGTGCGGAAGTTGCATGAGCTGTTCATCGACATTGGCGCGAAGGATCAGGCGGGCGCCGCGGCGCAACTGAACATTGGCGACCCCGGCGTGTTCCTGGATGCGAGCCTGATGATGAGTCCAAGCCTCATCGTGGCGCGTGCGCTCGACAATCGCATCGGCACATTTGTCGCGGCGGAGACGCTGCGCCTTGTGGCTGCACAGCGTGCGAAGCTGCGCGTTCGCGTGGTCGCTGTCAGTACGGTGCAGGAGGAGGTCGGCCTGCACGGCGCTTCGATGATCGCGGAGAGCGTTCACCCGGATATCGCGCTCGTCACGGATGTTGGTCACGCAACGGACAGCCCCGGCATCTCGCATGCACAGCATGGGCAGTTCAAGCTCGGTGCTGGACCGAAGATTGCCGTTGGTGGCGCGATGCACCCAGAGGTAGTGGCGCGACTCACTGCCTCGGCGGCTGCGCAGTCGATTTCACTGCAGAGATCGGCGACACCCGGACGCAGCGGCACGGACACGGATGCGATCTTCACGCGCGTTGGGGGGATTCCCAGTGCGCTGCTGAGCCTGCCGATCCGTTACATGCACACCACCGTCGAGATGGCGAACCTGCAGGATTTGCGGCAGATTTCGGAAGTGTTTGCAGAGATGATTCTGGCGCTTGGTGGCGACGAGCGGTTCGGCGCGCACGCGTGATGCACAGCAGCCTCTGAACGCCGCCGCCGTAAACTCGCCGCAGCCGTTCCCAGGCTGGCGTTCCCATGCTGCATTTCTTCCACGAAGCGATCCGAAGCATCCGAACCACGGGTTCGGTGTTGCCGTCTTCGCCTGCACTTGCGAGCGCGATGACGCGCGCCATCCGCGCGCAGGACGGATGCAAGCGGGTTCTGGAGGTTGGACCAGGCACAGGTCCTTTCACGGTGGCGGTGCTGCCCGCGCTCCGAAGCGGCGATGTGTTCGACATCGTCGAACTGAATCCGACATTCTGCGCACATCTGGAGGAGAAGCATCTGCGAGCGTTCCGTGCGGATCACCCTGCCATCACCGTGCGGCTTCATGAGTCGGCGATCGAGGACTCCGCACTCGATGGTGGATACGACTTCATCGTGTGTGGACTGCCGTTCAACAACTTTCCGCTGACGCTGACCGAGTCGATCTTCAAACAGATGCTCGACTTGCTCCGGACGGGAGGCGTGCTGACCTTCTTCGAGTACCTCGGCGCGCGCGAAGTGAAGCGTCCGTTTGTCGGGCGGACACATCGGCTTGCGATCGATGGGCTCAAGTCGTTTCATCGGAACACGGCACGCATGCACAGCGTTCGGCGCGAACTCATCATGGCGAACATCCCGCCTGCCTGCGCAGTCCACATCACGAAGTCTGGCAGCGATGCTCGCAAGGAGTCCGGATGTTCCGCATCAACGACAACTACCTGAAGCTGGCTGCGGGCTACTTGTTCCCGGAGATTTCACGCCGCGTGCAGGCATTCACGCAGGCGAATCCTTCGCTTGCGGGGCGCGTCATCCGCTGCGGCATCGGTGATGTGACCGAACCGCTGCCCGCCGCTGCGGTCACGGCAATGCACAAGGCGGTCGATGAGTTGTCGACGCATGATTCCTTCCGCGGCTATCCGCCTGCGACGGGCTACGACTTCGTGCGGCGCGCGATCGCCGATGGCGACTTCCGTTCGCGCGGGTGCACCGTAGCGGACGACGAAGTCTTTCTGAGCGATGGATCGAAGCCCGACGCGAGTGCGATCCTTGAGATCCTCGGTCCCGGCAATCGCATCGCCATCAGCGATCCTGTCTATCCCGTCTATGCCGATACGAATGTGATGGCGGGCAATTCGGGCAGTGCGCTTCGCGGCGGCGGATATGAGGGGTTTGTGTACCTGCCCTGTACCGAAGCGAACGCCTTCGCGCCATGTCCGCCGAAGGAGCACGCCGATGTCGTGTACCTCTGCTCGCCGAACAATCCGACTGGATCGGTGCTTGACCGCGGGGCGTTGGCGCAGTGGGTCGAGTGGGCGCAGGCGCACCACGCGCTGATCCTGTTCGACGCGGCGTATGCGGACTTCATCCGCGATCCATCGCTGCCGCAGTCGATCTATGAGATCGAGGGCGCGCGCCGCTGCGCGGTCGAGTTCCGCTCGTTCTCGAAGGTCGGCGGATTCACTGGTATTCGCTGCGGCTACACCGTTGTGCCAAAGGAAGTGGTGGGCGCTGCGGCGGATGGAACGCGTGTTGCACTGCACGATCTTTGGATGCGGCGCTGGGCGACCTGTTCGAACGGCGTTTCGTGGCCCGTGCAGTGTGCGGCAGCGGCGCTGTACTCCGCGGAAGGTCGGCGCCAGACGCGCGCGCTGACCGACTTCTATCTCGCGAATGCGTCGATCTTGGCGCGCGCATGCACGGCGCTTGGGCTGCGCGCGTTCGGTGCCGCGAACTCACCCTATGTGTGGGCGAGTTGTCCGCGCGGGCTCGGATCGTGGGAGACATTCGACCTGCTGCTTCAGCAAGCGCAGGTGGTGACCACGCCGGGTGCAGGCTTCGGTCGCTGCGGCGAAGGGTTCATCCGCATCAGTGCCTTCAACTCGCGCGCGAATGTTGAAGAGGTGGCGCGGCGGATCGGCGTGCTCGCGCCCGCAGCCGTGTGATGGGCACTGCTCTGCCTCCACAAGGGCGTTCCCACTCTGCCACCACCACACGGCTGCCTATACTCGGCGCATGTCCACTGCAATCATCAAGACCGAAAAGGGCGACATGCACGTCGACTTCTACGACGCCGAGGCGCCCAACACCGTTGCCAACTTCCGCAAGCTCGCAAAGCAAGGCTTCTACAAGGGGCTCACCTTCCACCGAGTGATTCCAAACTTCGTGATCCAGGGTGGATGCCCGACAGGTACGGGCACGGGCGGACCTGGTTACAAGATCAAGTGCGAAACCAAGGGCGGCAAGCAGCGGCATGACCGCGGCGTGCTGTCGATGGCGCATGCGGGGAAGGACACGGGCGGCTCGCAGTTCTTCATCTGCCACAGTCGCGACAACACATCGCATCTCGATGGCGGTCACACATGCTTCGGCATCGTGACCAAGGGCCTTCCCGTGATCGACAAGATCGTGGCGGGCGACAAGATCATCAACATTGAACTTGGCGCCGAAGACGGCGGCTGAACGCGCGATCAACTCGTGATCGAGATGGTGTCCGTGGAGTCGCCAAACGCGCTCATCGGCGCGCTGGAATCCGGAGCTCCACCGGAATGAACCGAATGCGGCGATAGTCATCGATCTCGGCCAGCACGCCGATGCGGCCGCCGCCAAGGTCAACCGGTGCGCTGTAGGCAAAGAAGCCGGGCGCGAGCGATTGCTTCAGCGCCCAGCTTGCACCGTCATCGAGGGAGATCCAGAGCGTGCCGTTCGTGCGTGCCGTCGTGCTGTCACACCCAGTGAATGCCAGCACGGACCGCGAGCCAACCGCGACCGACCGCAACCCAGCCTGGCAGCACGGATCAGGCAGCGACTCGATCGGCGTGAGCGTGGACCAGGTCGCGCCGCCATCCTTCGAGCGAGCGCCGAGTCGTCGCTTCGAACCATGAAAGCTGCGGGCGTTCAGCACGAGATCACTGTTCTGCACTTCGGCGACCTGCACTTCGTTGGCGTGCGCAGGCGCGCCGCCAGGTGCGACCGCGCCCATCGACCAGGTGGCGCCGCCATCGTCGCTGAAGCACGTGTACACCGTCCAACGGCCATACGGCCCTTGATTGAACGGCACCACGATGCGACCGGCGTGAACTCCGGTACGCAGTTGGATCGCAGCGCCAGGTCCACTCGCCGCGGTCGGTGCTTCGGATCGGCGCATGCTGGCTGTCACATCACGCGGCTCACTCCAGGTCGTTCCCGCGTCGTCACTGACCAACATGTGCACGCGGCACACACCTGGGCCCTCCAAGCCCGTGGCCTGCCTGTTCTCATGCGTGTCGGCCGGATAGGACTGCACGATCGCCAGCACCCGACCCGCGTGCGCGCCCGAGTGCAGCGTGACCACGCACGGATTATTGATCGAGCGATCAGGCAGGTCGAGGATGGTGCGGGGCATTGACCAGGTTGCACCGCCATCATCGCTGGTCGCCAGAACCAGGTCGTTCGTACCGATGTCGCTGAGCGCCGCACGACCCTCTGCAAATGCGAGCACTCGGTCCCCCGCCTTCGTGATCGCGGGGATCCGATAGACAGGATTGGGCCCCGTGCCACCGACGAAGACATCGACCGCCGCACCGACGGTGATCGGCGCCGGCATCGGCGGGCAGTCCGAAACCTCCGGCGGCGGTTCAGCCAACTGCTGGGCAGCCTCACCCGTGGCGAGCGAGCATGCACCCTGAGCAAGGAACAGCACGACGAGTGACGGGAGGATCCATCCGCGCATCACGCCAGTGCCGCGGTGCCCGTCGAATCGCCGAAGGCATCGAGCTTGGCACCAACCTTCTCGGCGATCGCCCGATGCAGGTTGCAGAGCGGTGTGTCGGCGGCGTGCGCGATCACCCGGCCGCCCTTGAGTCCAAGCGCAGAGCCGCCGGCCACCAGGATCGGCAGATCGTTGTGGTTGTGCGCGTTGCCATCGGTGATCGCGCTGCCGTACAGCACGAGCGTCGTGTCGAGCAGCGATCGACCGCCCTCGCGCGCCTTCGAGAGCGCGGTGAGCAGCGCCGCCAGCCGCTCCGACTGGAATGTGTTGATGCGGGTGAACGCCTCCATCTTGGCGGCATCGTTCCCGTGATGGGACACATCGTGGTGCCCCTGCGAGATGCCGATCTCGTGGTAGGGCCTGTTCGACCCTTCGTTGGCGAGCATGAAGGTGATGACTCGCGTGGAGTCCGTCTGCAGCGCCAGCGCGAGTACTTGCGAGAGCAGATCCGTTCGCCGCGCGAGATCCATCGGACCGCCCTCGAACTCGGGCAGGTCCTTCGTGTCGATCTCGGCGAGCGCATCGCTGTCGATCTGGCGCTCGAGGTCGCGCACGGCGCCGAGATACTCGTCGAGTCGTTCGCGGTCGTTCCGCCCGACGATGCCCGCCAGCCGTTTCGCCTGTGCCGCCGCGCCGTCGAGCACGGATCGGCGCGATTTCACCTGCGCCGCAGCTTCCTCGGGCGTCATGTTCGCGCGACCGAACAGGCGTTCGAACGCTGCCTTCGGATCGGTCTCCTTGCCGTTGGGCAGACTCTCCGATCGCCATGAAATGTTCGCGCTGTATGCGCAGGAGTAGCCGCTGTCGCAGTTGCCCGCGGTCATCGCAGGCTCGGTGCCAAGTTCAAGCGAACGCAGCCGCGTGCCCTTGCCCGCGGTACCGAGCGCGTCCGCCATCGCCTGATCGATCGACTGCCCAGCGCGAATGTCATCGCCCGCCGTCTTGCGCGGCTGCATGCCGGTGAGGAAGCACGCGGCGCTGCGCGCGTGATCGCCCGGACCATCGCCGTTCGCTTCCGCGCGCTGGTGGCGCAGACCCGTATGAATGGTGATGTCGCGTTCGAACCCCTTGAGCGGGAGCAGGGACGTCGATGGAACCCACGCGCCGTTCGCCGCTGCGGTCGGGCGCCAGGTCGCCGGGTTCATGCCGTTGGGGAAAAACACGAATACGCTCCGCGCGCTGCGATCGGGCGCGAGTACCGATGATGTGGCGGCGAGCGCTGCGGGACCGATGCCGCGCGGCAGCATCGCCTCCAACCACGGCAGCGCGATCGTCGCGCCAATGCCGCGGAGCATGGTGCGGCGATGGACCAGCGGCTCACGCATAGGTGCACTGTAACGCCGTATTCGCACGAGGCAAGGGAAACGGCTGCTGATTTGCCTCAGTTGCCCGCGAGTTGGCCTCTCTCACGGCGCATGCGGAACGCGTCGCTGAGCACGATGCCACGAACAAGTGATTCAAAACTGCCATCGGCGCGCGCATCACGGGCAAGTTGGTGGATGAGCCGATCATCGGCGGCCGCGGTGCCTCGGCCGAGCGCGTAGATCATCAGTCGCCGCGCGAGCGAGCGCTCAAGCGCGTCGCCACTGAGCACATATTCAGCTACTCCTTTCGCGCCATCGATCTGCGCGCCCCCTGGGAGTTCGCTGCGATCGTCGATCGGCGTGCCATCCACTTCGCTGCGCAGCCGACCATCCGCATCAAGCCGCTCGAACGCAAGCCCGATCGCGTCCATGCGCGTATGGCATGATGCGCAGTCAGGGTTTGCTCGGTGCTGCTCCATCAGCTGCCGCATCGACAGATGCTGTTGATTCGCGGAACCCTCGGGCAGCTGCGGTACTCCAGGCGGCGGTGGCGGCGGCGTCTGATCGAGAATGACATCGAGAACCCACTTGCCCCGCTTCACAGGACTCGTGCGGTTTGGATTGCTCGTTGCCGCGAGCACGCTGCCGTGACCGAGAACGCCCGATGGCCGAGTGGGCGGCAGTTCGAATGCGCTCAGCTCGCCCACGGTGGTGGCGCCAGGCACCGCTGCGAGTCCATAGTGCTGCGCCAGTTCCGTGCTGCACATCGTCTCACGGCTCGTGAGAAGCGCACGCAGCGGCAGTTCGCCGCGCACCACGCGCAGGCACAGCGCTGCGGTTTCCGCCTGCATCGCGCGCAGCGTTCTGCTGCTGAGGGCTGGGTATCCGCGCGGATCGAATGAGCGCGCGTCGAGTCCATCGATGCCGAGCCACTGCGCGAAGAAGCGGTCGGCGAGTGCCGACGCGCGTTCATCTGCGAGCATGCGAGTCACTTGCTTGGCAAGTCCATCCTTCGTGGCGAGTTCCCCCGCCTCAGCAGCGCGTCGAAGTTCGTTATCTGGCACACTTGCCCAAAGAAAGAACGACAGGCGCGAAGCGAGTTCACTGCCCACAAGTGCGCGAACGCCCGGCTGCTGTCCAAGATCCGTTGTCTTGACTGGCGGCTCGATGCGCAGCAAGAAGCGTGGATCGACGAGCATCGCAGTGATGAGCGATCGGAGCTGCGCATCCCAGGTGGACTTCGCGCCGCCCGCCGCTGCGCGCGCAGTCTGCACAAGCTGCGCGCACTCCTTCTCGTCGACCGTGCGCCGAAAGAGCCGCGGTGCGAGCGCCGCCGCAACGCGCCGTAACCGCGCGGTCTCCGCGCTCTTGCCCGAACCCGCCGCCGCGTCGAGCGCCAGTTCGCAGGGCGTTCGCGTGATGCCGCCGATTGGGCCCTCCACTTCGATCGATCTGCAGCCGAGATTGCGGTCGCGTGCGGAGGGACTCGGGTCGGAGGGCTTGTAGTAGTCGTTGAGGAACGCGACAGCGATGCGCTGCTCGCCCGCGGCAAGGTCCCCTGTCCAGTCGAAGGTGCCTGGGTTGCCTCGAGTATTCGGCACGGCAAACGCGCTGACGGACTTGCCGTTCACTCGGATCTCGGCGCGCGCATCTTCGGAGCCAGCCTTCATCTGCTCGATCACTGCACGCACCGTGTATCTGCCGCTGCGCGGAAGTTTGATGGTGGTGCCCACTTCACCCACGGTGAAGAGCCACGCCGTACCGTCGATGACCTGCCCCTTGCCAGCGCGCACAAGTTCAGGTCCGTGGATGGTGCGGCGCGTGTCGCTTGCCGCGGGCGGAACCGCAGCAAGTGCAATCGCTTCCGCGGCGGTGAGGTACTTGTCCATCAGCAGCGGTGGCAGAGCGAGCGTATCGCCCGTTGTGTCGAAACCCTCGCCGATATCGTCGGGCGGCAGAACCGCGAGCGCGACTGCGCGCAGCGACTGCGCGAAGGTGCGCGTCTGCGCAGTGACGTCCGCGGTCGAATCGTTGGCGCGGTCATCCGCTCCGAAGAGACCAATCGCGTCGCGAACGCTGTTGGCGTACTGCCAGCGGTTGAGCCGCATGACAAGAGGGACTTCGCGCCGTGCGGGCGGGACGACCGAGTCGACCGCTTCGATCGCGGCTGCGTACTCGGCGGGCGCTGGACGCTCATCGACGGAGTCGGGCGGCATGTCCTCGCGTGCAAGCCGTGCACGCAGCGAGGCGAGCAGCGTTGGCGATGCGGTCTTCGCCTGCAGGCGCTCCGCGAGATCGAGCTTCCCCTTGCTGCGCGGACCAGTATGGCAGTCGAGGCAGTGTGCGCGCAGCAGCGCATCGACTGCGGCAGGCACCACAACGTCCGTCTCGGGCGGCGTCGGCGCAGCACCGTGCGCCAACGCGCACACGCAGGCAACCAAACAGCAGAGATCATGCGAGCGAACGGGCATGCAGAGAGATGCTAAAAGCACACGGGTCGCAGGCGAAGCAGATCGGTCGTCCGCCTGCCGGGGCTGTAGGATTCACGGAATGCACCCGTTGATCTTGCCCCAGAGCACTCTTGCGGACCGAGTCGTTCAGTCGATCGCCTGCTGTCTCGTCAGTCTCGCCAGCACGCTCGCAGCAAGCGCACAGGATGGCGCGGCGCCAACGCCAACTGCTGCCCCCACCGCAGCGCCAACTGCTGCCCCCACCGCAGCGTCAGCGGCTGCCGCTCCCGCAGCGCCTCCATCCACAACCTCATCGACGACTTCCGCCAGCGAGCAGGGGTTTCGGATCGCCACGCCAAACGCGCCTCAGACCACTGTGACGGCACAGTCCGCGTTCGGTTACGACAGCTTTCGACCGGGTACTGAGAAGATCACCGATGGTCCGATCGATGAGATGTACATACTCAGTCCTGGCGACGAAGTGATCGTTTCGATCTGGGGTCAACTTGTCCTGAAGTTCAATCTGGTCGTGACCGATGAAGGCTTCATCGACCTTCCAGATGACGGCGGCCGCATCGCGACCAGTGGAGTGACGCTGAAGGAACTTCGACCCGTGGTCATGCAGGCGCTGTCTCAGATTTACTCCAGCTACATCAATGCCGCTGACCCAACCAAATCGACCGCATTCGTCGACATTCGCCTGGGCAAGGTGCGACCACTTTTGGTGTATGTGCTTGGCGAGGTCCAGAAGC
>Ga0194120_10010929_pt1 | contig 11059 bp, 9 predicted proteins | sample TA2MahCa65mmetaG_FD_148642 | JGI IMG/M metagenome (GOLD analysis project Ga0194120, IMG submission 148642) | Freshwater microbial communities from Lake Tanganyika, Tanzania - TA2015019 Mahale Deep Cast 65m | ecosystem: Environmental > Aquatic > Freshwater > Lake | place: Tanzania: Lake... | reverse complement strand
ATTACAAATATTCTTCCACCGTAAACAGTTTGCGGTGCTCACGAATGGCATAACGATCGGTCATGCCGGCTATGTAGTCAGCCACTGCCCGCGCTTTATCTGTTGTAGCGTACACCTGAAACTCATTGGGCATCAGGCTTGGGTTGTCATAAAACGCGGTAAAGAGTTCGCGCACGATGCGTACCGCCTTGGCGCTCATGCGGTTGACTTTGTAATGTTGATACAGGTTCTTACGCAAGAATTGCTTGAGCTTGAGGTTTTGTGCGGCCATTTTTTGGCTAAACTCAATCAATTGCGGCAAACGACGGATATCTGCAATACTACGTGGCTGGTGTTGGGCAATGTTATGGGCACTTTGCGTGCAGAGATCTACCACCAATGTGTTGATCATGCGGCGCACGGTTTCATGAATGAGCCTTCTTTTTTCCAGCTTGGGATATTTGGCTTTAACTTCCGCCAGATTATTGGCAAACAACTCAACTTGAGATAGCTGATCAATGGTGATTAGGCCAGAACGCAAGCCATCATCAATGTCATGATTATTGTAGGCAATTTCATCGGCATAGTTAGTCAACTGTGCCTCTAGGCTTGGGCTGGTTTTATCCAAAAAGCGTTGCCCTACATCGCCCAATTGTTTGGCGTTTTTAATCGAGCAGTGTTTGAGTATGCCTTCGCGCACTTCAAACGTGAGATTTAAGCCATCGAACTCGGCATAACGCAACTCCAGCTGCTCCACCACGCGTAGTGATTGCAGGTTATGCTCAAAGCCACCAAAGTCGCGCATACATTCATTGAGTGCATCCTGCCCGGCGTGACCGAACGGTGTATGCCCCAAATCATGCGCCAAGGCAATGGCTTCGGTGAGGTCTTCATGCAAGCCCAGTGTGCGCGCAATACCACGTGCCATTTGCGCAACCTCGAGGCTATGGGTAAGGCGTGTACGAAACAGATCTCCTTCATGGTTCACAAAAACCTGCGTTTTGTATTCCAGACGGCGGAATGCGGTCGAATGGATGATGCGATCTCGGTCACGCTGAAAAGCATTGCGGGTTGCCGACGGTGGCTCGGTGACCACGCGCCCCAGTGAGTGTTCTGGATGGGCGGCATAGGGGGCGAGTGTATTCATCACAGTGTGAGCGTCGCCCTTAACTGAGCCGCATCATAATCGCTGGTGATAATGGATTTGCCTATGCCCTGCTGTAATATCAGGCGAATCTTGCCATCCGCCACTTTTTTATCAAGCTGCATCAGTTCCAAATATTGATCTGCGCCCAACTTGGGAGGATCAAGTGGCAAATTGGCTGCTTTCAATAACATCTGTATGCGAGCGACCTCATGCGCTGTCAGCCATCCCATGCGCTTTGACAGATCAGCCGCCATCATGGTGCCTGCCGCCACCGCCTCGCCATGGAGCCAAACGCCATAGCCCATGGCATTTTCTATCGCATGCCCAAAAGTGTGACCGAGGTTTAACAAAGCACGTTCGCCATTTTCATGCTCATCGCGCGCAACGACTTCTGCTTTGTTTTGGCAGGAGCGGTAAATCGCTTCACTTAGTGCCAATTCGTCCAACTGCATGAGTTTTTCAATATGCTGCTCAATCCAGTCAAAGAAACCCTCATCGCGGATCAAGCCATATTTGATCACTTCTGCCATACCCGCCGAGAACTCACGCGACGGTAACGTATGCAAGGTGTCGATGTCGGCCAGCACCACTTGGGGCTGATAGAACGCACCTATCATATTTTTGCCGAGCGGATGGTTGATGCCGGTTTTGCCGCCTACAGAGGAATCCACCTGTGATAGCAGAGTGGTTGGAATTTGAATGAATGGCACTCCCCGTAAATACGTTGCAGCGGCGTACCCGGTTAAATCACCAATCACGCCACCGCCGAGTGCAATCAGCGTGGTGCTTCGCTCACAGCGGTTTTGCAGTAGCGCGTCATAAATCATGTTCAGCGTTTCGCTGTTTTTGTACGCTTCGCCATCCGGCAGAATGATTGGAATCACTTTCACACCAACCGATTGCAATGTTCGCGTCAGTTGATCTAAATATAAGGGCGCAACCGTGGTGTTGGTGACCACTGCAACATGTTTGCGCTTAAGGTGCGGCAGTATCAGATCTGCGTTTGTGATCAGATTGCGCCCGATATGGATGGGATAGCTTCTGTCAGCCAGCTCTACTTTGAGTGTTTGCATTACGTTCATTCAGTTGGGTTGATTGATGGGGTTGAAATGAGTTGCATGATAGTGGCGGTAATCTCGTTGGCCGATTGCACTCCTGTATCTACAATCAGGTTTGCCATCGCTGTGTAGATTGGATCACGCTCACGATAGAGACGCTCTAACTTTTGTTTGGGATTATCACCTTGCAATAGCGGACGGCTCCGGTCATGATATGTACGCAGGTAGAGATCGTGCACTTTTCCTCGCAAATAGATAATTGTGCCGCTTTTTTTCAGCATGTCACGGTTTTCTGGCAACAGCACTGCCCCGCCCCCTGTTGCCATCACAATATGATGCATTTTCGTCAGCTCTTCAAGTGCCTGTGTTTCACGTTTTCTAAAACCGGCTTCGCCTTCGAGTTCAAAAATCAAAGGGATTTTGACACCTGTTTTACGCTCTACTTCTACGTCAGAATCATAAAACTCTCGGTCTAACTGCTTGGCGACCAAGCGGCCGATTGTGGTCTTTCCTGCGCCCATCAGACCTACAAAAATAATATTATTCAATTGATGCCCTATCTATACTGGAATAGACCATTGCAAAAATGCTTGTCACAACAAAAAATACCCTTCATACAGACGGGCATTTTAAGACAAACTGACAAATATGTCAGATTTCGATCTGATCAGTTATTTAAATGTCATCGTGCTATCAACAATCTTAGGGAAGCAACTCTGCTTTGTCACTGGGTTTTGAGGTGTTTAAATACCTAGGTCGCAACTTTAACCCCATAAATTTTTCATTCCTCACTTTATTTTTAACAAATTAGAGTGCATGTCTAACCTCAATGAATAATTAGCCATTTATAATAGCGCCATACAATTCTTAAACATGGATCGATTGCTTATGAGTCCTAATAAATGGTGGCACTATCTGTTACTGGTTTCTGCCGCAGGCTGCTTATCTATCCTGGCTTTTATCGGCATCGCTTCTGCCGTCATATACCCCACTTTACCCTCACTAGAGGCGCTAACCGATTATCGCCCCAAGCTCCCACTCAGAGTCTACTCTGAGGACGGATACCTGATTGACGAGTTCGGGGAAGAACGTCGCGCCTATATCAAAATAACGCAGGTGCCCAAGCCTATGAAAGACGCTGTGCTCGCCATTGAGGACAGACGTTTTTATCAGCACGGCGGTGTAGACACAAAAGGCATTCTTCGCGCAATCAAAAACAACCTCACTGGTGTCAGCCGCGAAGGTGCAAGCACCATCACGATGCAGGTTGCCAAGAATTTCTTTACCCCTCCCAACGGTCAGCGCAATCTTCTGACCAAAATCAACGAGGCTCTGCTTGCCCTTAAGATCGAAAACAATCTAAGCAAAGACAAGATACTCGAACTTTACATTAACCAGATTTACCTAGGTCAGCGTGCATACGGGTTTTCGGCAGCCGCTCAAGTGTATTTCGGCAAACCGCTGGAAAAGTTAAACCTAGCAGAAACCGCACTATTAGCAGGCTTGCCCAAGGCACCGTCCGCCTACAACCCCTATACACACCCTAAACGCGCCATCGTACGACAGCAGGAAGTATTACGCGATATGTACCGCTTTGGCTTCATTCAAGAATCCGTCTATCAGGCTGCTTTAAAGCAACCCTTGCGCTTTAAGGCAACCAGACAAGCTCGCGACCTCGTGGCTGATTATGTGGCCGAGATCGTGCGGAATAGTCTTTACGCTCAATACCAAGATGAAATCTACACGAGCGGCCTCAACGTCTACACTACAATTCGCAAAGCCAACCAAGAGGCAGCCAACGATGCGATCAGGGAAGGAGTTTTGGATTACGATTTCCGACATGGCTACCGCGGACCAGAAAAGAGACTGGATCTTGCCAAAATCCTTACCAACACCCAACCTGATGCACTGGATGAAGCGCTGGATGAGTTCGACAGCTCAAATGGACTAACTCCTGCTATCGTCACGCAGCTAAAACCCAAGTCGATTGTAGTTTACAGCAAGCTGGGCGAAACCATTGAAATTAGCGGGAACGGTCTCGCCTTAATCGAGCAAACACTAAACGAAAAAGATGTCACCAAGCGCCTGATTAAACCCGGCGCCGTCATTCGCATATTTAAATCAACCTCATTGAGTAAAAGCGGGGGTTGGCGCGTAGCACAATTGCCTCAAGTAGAATCAGCATTGGTGGCTATGGATCCAGAAACTGGTGCGATCCGTGCACTAGTGGGTGGATTTGATTTTCATCGCAACAAATACAATCGCGTCACACAAGCTAAGCGTCAGCCTGGATCAAGTTTCAAGCCTTTTGTTTATTCCGCGGCACTTGAAAAGGGATACACCGCTGCCAGTATCGTTGAGGATGCGCCCCTTAACTTTTCAGCTACTGACACCGGCGAAAAAGCCTGGTCCCCTCAAAACTTTGACGGTACTTTTGACGGTCCGATGCGCCTGCGTCAAGCACTGGCAAAGTCCAAGAACATGGTGTCGATTCGCGTATTAGAATCCATAGGCACAGACTACGCGCAAGAGTACATTACGCGCTTCGGGTTCAAAGCCGAAGACCACCCGCCTTACCTGACCATGGCGCTTGGTGCAGGCTCAGTGACACTTTGGCAAATGGCGAATGCCTACGCAGTATTTGCCAATGGCGGATATCTTGTAAAACCCAATCTGATCAGCAAGATTGTTGACCAAAATGGCAAGGTGATCTTAGCCACCAAGTTCTCTGGTGTTAATAAGGGGGCTCCACGTGTCATCGATGCCAGAAACGCTTTCATCATGAACTCAATGATGCAAGACGTTGTCAGGCGTGGCACTGCCACTAAAGCGCTACAGCTCGGCCGTAGCGACCTAGCGGGGAAAACCGGTACGACCAATGATCATTTTGATGCCTGGTTTGCTGGCTACAGCCCTTATCAGGTGGCGATTGCATGGGTCGGTTTTGACAAACCTCGCCGTTTAGGGGGATCAGAGACAGGTGGCGTAGCCGCACTCCCGATTTGGATCAAGTATATGGAAACTGCTCTAAAAGGTCTGCCAATCATCGAAATGCCAATACCTGACGGTGTCATGTCACTCAAAATAGATCCTGTCACCGGCCTGCGTACTGAGGAGGATGACAACAATGGGATCAGTGAGTATTTTTACCATGAAAATCCACCACCCGAAGTAGACACGCCGTTACCTCCCATGCTGGAAGATGTCTCGGCAATGGAAGATCCCCTACAGAGTCCGGCACAACAGCTATTGCAGACCAACCCCGCGCATGCACCTGCGGTACCTAGCAAGGGAACAGAGCCTGGCAGGCGAGAGTTGCCTGCTGGACAACTCATCCATCAAGGTGCTGCCCCCGCACAGAATGCAGCGCAGAAACTACTCGGCCCCGTTGATTTTAGTAGCAACTAGATGCCTATTCAATAGGCTCTATCCATCCACCAGTTCCAGTACCACTGGAGTATGATCTGAAGGTCGCTCCAGTTTGCGTGGTGCTTTGTCGATAGAAGCGGCTTGACATCGTGCCTTGAGTGCGTCACTGACCAAGATATGATCAATCCGCATTCCTAGATTACGCCTAAAGCCCATCATGCGATAATCCCACCAGCTAAAACTCTTTTCCGGCTGTTCAAACAACCTGAAACTGTCATGTAAGCCCAGTGCGATTAGTTGCCCGAAAGCTTCACGCTCCGGCATTGACACCAGCACTTGCCCCTGCCAAGCCATCGGATCATGGCAGTCCCGATCATCGGGCGCAATGTTGTAGTCTCCCAACAACATCAATTCTGGGTATTCTGCAATCTCGTGCTTGAGCCAATCGTTCAAGGCCGCAAGCCAGCGCAATTTGTATTGATACTTATCAGAATCAAGCGATTGACCATTAGGCACATAGGCACACACTACCCGGATACCCTTGATGTTGGCAGCCACTAAGCGCTGTTGCTCATCAGGAAAATTCGGAATATTCCGCTGTATGTCCGTGATGGCATGCCGACTTAGGATGGCGACACCATTATAGGTCTTCTGTCCAAGGTGCACTGCCTCATAACCAGCCTGCTTGAATGCATCATAGGGAAATTTGCTGTCTTCCTGCTTAGTCTCTTGCAAACACAGTACGTCTGGCTGATGGGCCTGCAACCAATCCAGCACATGCGGCAGGCGCACATTGAGCGAGTTTACGTTCCAAGTGGCTACTTTCATTCGGTCATCCCATGATGACGCAACAGCGCATCAATACTGGGTGCCCGCCCACGGAAGGCAACAAAGGACGCTAACGCTGAACGCGAACCACCTTGAGCCAGAATCTCTTGCCAGTAGCGCTGCCCTGTCTCCCGCGACAACACCCCATCCTCTTCAAACATACTGTAGGCATCTGCTGACAGCACCTCAGCCCATTTGTAGCTGTAATAACCCGCCGCATAACCGCCGGAGAACACGTGGGTAAAATTGTGTGGAAACCGATTCCATTTGGGCGGTCTCACCACGGCCACCTCATCACGCACCGACTCGATCAAATCCAACGCTGTCGATGTGCCGCAGGGGTCGAAATCACGGTGTAAACGAATATCAAATAATGAGAACTCGATCTGACGCACGGTTTGCATCCCCGCTTGGAAATTCTTTGCTGCGACCATCTTATCAAACAAAGCCCGTGGCAATGGCTCACCCGTATCAACATGTGAGGTCATGTGGCGCACCACATCCCACTCCCAGCAGAAATTCTCCATGAACTGACTCGGCAACTCAACGGCATCCCACTCCACCCCTTTGATGCCTGACACACTGTAATAGTCCACTTCTGTCAGCATATGATGCAAGCCATGCCCGAACTCATGGAACATGGTCAACACTTCATCATGGGTAAACAACGCAGGTTTTTCGCCCACAGGTGCAGAAAAATTACAGGTCAGGTAGGCCACGGGAGTGGTCAACTCACCCAACACCTTGCGCCTAGTGATGGCTTCATCCATCCATGCTCCACCACGTTTATTGTTGCGGGCATACAAATCAAGATAAAACTGACCAATGAGCTGTCCGGATTGACTTCTGATGTCATAAAAACTCGCAGTCTCATGCCAAACCGGAGCTGTTGCCTTGATAACATGTACGCCGAAAATAGTTTCTACGACCTTAAACAACCCGGTCAACACGTTGGCTTCCGGAAAGTACTGTTTCACTTCCTGATCAGAAAAAGCATACTTCTCTTCGCGCAACTTCTCTGAAACATAGGCCACATCCCATGCCTGCATATCGGGAATATCCAACTTTTTTGCGTACTCATCGAGCTCTGCTTTGTCTCTGAGCGCGTAGGGTTTAGCCTGCTTTGCCAGATCCAGCAGGAATTCCTCAACGTGTTGCGCCGATTCAGCCATCTTAGTCTCAATGGAAAGTTCAGCATAATTTTCAAAGCCCAGTAACTTAGCCGCCTCCAGCCGCAACTGTAAAATCTGCTCAATCATCGAAGTGTTGTCCCATTCCGGCTTCCCGAGCTCAGAGGCTCGCGTTGCATAGGCACGATAGAGCTGCTCACGCAAACCGCGATCTTCGGCATATTGCAACACGGGCAGATACGACGGAAAATGCAATGTCAATTTCCAGCCAGTTTTCTGATCAGCCATCGCTGCCTCAGAAGCCACCTGCATCACATCCTCAGGCACCCCCTTCAGCAAAGCCTTATCCTCGATATAAAGTGCATAGTCATTCGTGGTGTCGAGTACGTTCTCCTCAAATTTCGACGACAGTTTCGCAAGCGATTCTTGTATTTCCTTGAAGCGCGCCTTCTGCTCAGGTGGTAACTCTGCACCGCCCAAACGAAAGTCGCGTAGCTCATTCTCAATCACTTTTTGCTGTGCTGCAGTTAAATGAGCAAACTCTGCGCTGGCTTTTAAGGCACGGAACTTCGCATAGAGTCGCTCATCCTGCCCAAGATCAGCATAGAAATCGGTCAACTTGCTCAGATTGTCGTTATAAGCCTCGCGCAACTCTGGAGTATTCACCACCGCATTCATATGACCAACCTGCGACCAAACGCGCGACAATCTTTCCTCCATATCCTCAAGCTTCTCGGCAAAGTTCTGCCAAGTCACACCCTCCTGATTGGATGCAAGCGACTCGATAGTGGCACGTGCCTCGGCTAGTAATGCCTCTACGGCAGGGGACACATGCGCGGCTGTTACTTCGTTAAATTTTGGTAATCCGGAGAGCGATAACAGTGGGTTTGACACAAGAGATCCTTCACTACTTTATAAAATATAATGCGCTGGAAGAGCCATAAAGTTGAGAACTTCACCCCCCCTGGTTGAATTTTGCGACCAATGGTTCTATTTTTTCTAAATCTGACAACCCTAGCACCTTGCGCGCATGTTGACTGAGATGACTGATCTGACTGTGCAGCACTTGCTGTTTTACACTCAGGATGTGTGAAGGGTGCATGGACAAATGACGTAACCCCATACCGATCAGCAGTCTGGTGAATTTTGCATCTCCAGCCATCTCCCCACACACCGACACCGATTTTCCCAATTTTGCCCCTGCCTTGATGGTCATGGCGATGAGTTTTAATACTGAGGGATGTAGCGGATTGTACAAATGTGCAACCGAATCATCGGTACGGTCGATCGCCAGCGTATACTGGATCAGGTCATTGGTGCCTATCGATAGAAAGTCCAACTCATTCGCAAAAGCCTCGGCATTGATTGCGGCAGCAGGAATCTCAATCATTCCCCCTAAGGCGATGTGCTCATCAAACGGGATATTCTCTTTTCTCAAGCTACTCTTCGCCCGCTCCAGCATGGTCTTGACTTGACGCAACTCTGACAGTGTACAAAGCATGGGCACCAGAATCTTGATATTCCCGTAATGTGAGGCGCGCAACAACGCTCTTAATTGAGTCATGAAGATATGCGGCTCCGCCAGACATAAGCGTATCGCCCGCAAACCTAAGGCCGGGTTAAGGCAATTCACCACGGTATCCGGATTCATGTGCTTATCTGCCCCCAGATCCAACGTCCGAATCGTGACCGCTGCCCCCTTCATGGCTTTGGCCACAGCCTTGTAGGCAACAAACTGCTCATCCTCGTTCGGCATATCACGACGATTCATGAACAAGAACTCCGTCCGGTACAAACCAACCCCAGTTGCGCCTGATGCTTCAACCGCCGCCACATCTTCCGGCACTTCAATATTGGCATGCAGCTCAATCGCCGTACCGTCAATAGTCACCGCCTTGGTACTTTTGATCAGTTGTAGCTTTTGCTGTTCCAGCTCCCACTGCTCTTGACGCAAGCGGTATTCAGCCAGCACTTCCTGCGATGGGCTCACTACCACCACACCCACATGTCCATCAACAATGATCAGCTCACCATCATTGATCAGGTCACGTGCACGTTGCAGCGCAACGATGGAAGGCACATTCAGACTACGCGCCAAAATAGCCGTGTGTGAGGTGACACCACCCACGTCGGTAATAAAGGCTGCAAATTGATGTTGTTTGAACTGGATGGCATCCGCCGGGGAAATGTCATGCGCAACCAGAATAAGTTTGCGTTCCTCGTGCGATGCGCTGAACTGTTGCTCCAACGCCAGCTGACTCTGGTGCCCCAGCAACACTTTGATGATGCGCTCTACCACCTGAATCACATCTTGCTTACGCTCCCGCAGATAATCATCTTCTATCTGCTCAAATTGCTCGACGATATCATCCATTTGCAATTTGACGGCCCACTCAGCATTACATTGCTCGTTTCTGATGATCTCTTTGGGCACCTCGGATAAAGACTTATCCGCCAGCATCATCAAGTGGGTGCCGATGAATGCACTGATTTCGGCCGGGACATTTTTTCTCAGACTCGCATTGATATGTTCCAGGTCAACTTTGACTGTAGCGACAGCATCGGAAAAACGCTTTACCTCATTTTCGATGAGATGTTGAGGTAACTGATAATGCACCACCTCCAGCAGCGCATTAGAAACAAGATGAGCATGTCCTATGGCAATCCCGCCACAGACGCTTACCCCATGTATGCTAAAACTGGTCAATTCTTCGTCCCACGGCTTTTCATCTCACAGGTGCGCGATCACTCACCCTCGCCAAAACAACCCTGTATCAATTCCGTCAAAGCCTCCATTGCCGCCGACTCATCCTCGCCATTGGTTTCAATGGTCACGATTGCGCCCTTAGCCGCCGCCAGCATCATCACACCCATGATGCTCTTTGCATTCACTTTACGCCCATTCCGAGCAATGGAAACATCGCTGGAGAACTTACTAGCGGTTTGCGTGAGCTTAGTTGAGGCGCGTGCATGCAGCCCCAACTTATTAACTATTTCCAATTCCTTACTGATCATTTCTGCATTTCCTAGGCATTTTATTGATTGCTCACGATGGTTCGTAGCGCTCGCATTGCTCCCGATTAAAATACACCACCCCTTCTCGCCCCCCGCTGACCGCTTTCTCGATGAGCACATGCAATGGCTCATGCCGGTAAGTCATGGCTCTGACCAGCATCGGCATATTGACCCCAGCAACGCCCTCTACTGCTCCCGCTTGGAGTAACGCAGACACGACATTGCAAGGTGTTGCGCCATACATGTCCGTGAATACCAGCACACCTGCGCCACTGTTCAACTCAGCCACCAACGCCTGCCCTTTTGTAATCATCACAGCTGGATCATCCTGTTTAGAGATTGCCAAGGTGGCAATCTTATCCGGCTTTTGCCCCAACACGTGTTCTGCACAATCCACCAAGCTATCCCCTAGGTGGCCGTGAGTAATGATTAAGATGCCTATCATGATTTCAATTCTCGATGTCTGATGAGCACCTGCTGATGCGACTTAAAGTGCTGACTCAACTGTTCTACCAGGTATACAGATCGATGCT
>Ga0194120_10010928_pt1 | contig 11061 bp, 10 predicted proteins | sample TA2MahCa65mmetaG_FD_148642 | JGI IMG/M metagenome (GOLD analysis project Ga0194120, IMG submission 148642) | Freshwater microbial communities from Lake Tanganyika, Tanzania - TA2015019 Mahale Deep Cast 65m | ecosystem: Environmental > Aquatic > Freshwater > Lake | place: Tanzania: Lake... | reverse complement strand
GAAGCGCGTCGCGAGGCGCGAGATCGCGCCGAGCCCGGTGCCCGCGGTGCCGCTCGTCGAGTACCCGTCGCGCATGCACGCGGCGGGGTTCGCCATGCCGCGGCCCCGGTCGAGCGCCAGCACTTCGACGCCCGTCGGCCCGACCGACGGCGCGACGAGCAGCTCGCCGCCGCCGCCGTGCTTCACGAGATTGGTCGCCGCTTCCGCCACGACGACCGCCACCTTGCCCGCCTCGGTCTCGTCGAGACCGCGGCGCGCCGCCAGCGTGACCGCCGCCCGCCGCGCCTCGGAGGCGAGCGTGCCGTCGCCGGCCTCGAACCGGAAGCGCTGGGTCATTTCCATCGCGTGATCGTCACGCGCGTCCCCTGGCCGACGGTGGAGACCAGCTCGAAGTCGTTCGAGAGCCGCTTGGCGCCGCTGAGGCCGAGCCCGAGCCCGCCCCCCGTCGTGAAGCCGTCCTTCATCGCCTGCTCGACGTCCTTGATGCCGGGCCCCTCGTCGAGGAACGTCAGGCGGAGGCCGCGCCGGCTGCCGAGCGTGACGGCATCGATGGTGACGGTGCCGCCACCGCCGTAGATGACGGTGTTACGCGCGAGCTCGCTCGCGGCGGTGACGATCTTCGTCTGGTCGACGAGCGAGAAGCCGAGCTCGACGGCGCGCGCACGGACCGCCTGCCGGACGAGCACGACGTCCTCGCTGCCGCGGACGGGGTGCGTCTCAGTCTTGACGACGTCCATCGAGGCCGTTGTCGGCGGGCGCGCCGGGGGCACCGGCGAGAGCGGCCCGTAGCAGGTCCATGCCGCGCTCCACGTTGAGGGCCGTCCGCACGCCCGGGAGCGACAGCCCCAGCTCGACCAGCGTGATCGCGACCGCCGGCCGCATGCCCACCACGACCGTCTGCGCGTCGAGGATGCGCGACATCGCCGCGATGTTCCCGAGCATCCGGCCGATGAACGAGTCGATGACTTCGAGCGAGGAGATGTCGATCAGCACGCCTTTCGCGCGCGCCTTCACGATGCGCTCGGTGAGGTCGTCCTGGAGGGTGGTCGCGAGCCGGTCGTGCATGTCCACCTGGACGGTGACGAGCAGGAACTCGCCCATCTTGAGGATCGGAATGCGCTCCACGACGGGGTCAGGCGCGCGGGGCGCCGCGCTGGATGGTGAAGCCCGTCCGCGCCAGCGCGATCGTGAACGCGTCCGCCAGCGTGGCCTTGGTGACGACGTCGGTGAGCTCGACGCCGAGGTGCACGATGGTCTGCGCGATCTGGGGGCGGATGCCGCTGATGATGCAATCCGCGCCCATCAGCCGCGCGGCGGCGACGGTCTTGAGCAGGTACTGCGCGACGAGCGTGTCGACGGTGGGGACGCCCGTGATGTCGATGATGGCGATCGACGCGCCCGTCTCCACGATCTTCTCGAGCAGCGACTCCATCACCACCTGGGTGCGGGCGCTGTCGAGCGTGCCGATGAGCGGCAGCGCGAGCACACCCTCCCACAGCGTGACCACGGGCGTGGAGAGCTCGAGCATGTCCTGCTGCTGGCGGAGGATGACGTCCTCCCGCCCCTTCTGGTGCACCTCGGTCGTGTAGAGCCCGAGGCCGTCGAGCAGCGTGCTCACCGTCCAGAACACGTCGGCGAGTGCCTTGCCGTCGGTCCCCTGGCCGTGGCGGAGGACCGTGAAGAGCGGCTGCTTGAGGGAGAACACGAACGCCGCCGTCTCCGACGGCGAGAATCCGAGGCGCGCGCGCGACGTGGACAGCGCCGTGAGGAACTCACGCACCGGCGCCCACGCCGCCGACTGGAGGTCCGGGACACCGGCCGCCGCCGACTGGCGCAGGAGCGCCAGGAAGCGGCGCGATTCCTCGCGCAGGTCGCTCTCGCTCATGAGGTCCGCGCGGGTCGTGGGCGCCGCGAGCTGGAGCGCGACCCACTCGGAGAGGACGGACGCTTCGTGCTTCGTGAGCACATCGTGGATCGCGGTGCGCGCGGCGTCCATCCCGGAGAGCCTCCTGAAACGTCGTGTGAGCGCGCACCGCGACGGGCTACGCGGACCTACACCCTATCGACCCGGCGGGACGCGCGCAAGCGTGCGCGCGAACGCCGGTGGGAAAAGTTTTTCCTATCCGCGCGCGACGCCGGCTAGCCGAGGCCGATCAGCGCGTTGACGGTGGCGACGAGCTGCGGGGCGGCGAGCGGCTTGATGAGGTAGCCGTCGGCCCCGACGTCGAACGCGCGCTTGCGGTCGACGTCGTCCGTGAACACCGCCGTGAACGGCAGCACTCGCACCGACGCCGTCGCCGGGTCGCTCTTGATCCGCCGGCAGACCTCGAAGCCGTCCATGTCGGGGAGCTGCAGGTCGAGGAGGATCAGGTCGGGACGCCGCGCGATCGCCTCGAGCGCGGTCTGCGCGTCGCCCGCTTCCGTCACGTCGAAGTCCGCCGCCTTCAGCATGCGAACGGTGGCGTACCGCGTCGGCTCGTCGTCGTCGACGACCAGCACGCTCGGCCGCGGCGCGCTCCGCCGCCCCTCACGCCACTCCAGCCAGCACTCGACGTGCGCGATGCGCCCACGAAAGGCCGCCGCTCCAGACCCGGGCTCGATGAAGACACCACAGAGCGCGCATTCGTTCTTCATGGCCCACGAACATTAGCATATTGATCAGTTTCCCTCAGATGGTGTGCCGTTGCGGCACCGCCATGCTGGGCGACGGCCGGCGGACGTTCTCACGGCATTCTCACGCCCCGCTCACGGACCGGACGCTTCACTGGCTCCCATGGAACGCCACTCCGGGCGGCGAGCTGGCGCTCGCGGCCCGACGCCGCCGACCGCGTGGGTGCCTCACGCGCGGGCCGCAGCTGCGTGGTCAGCCTCAACTTCGACCACTAACTGAGCGAACCGAGGGCGCCGTCCTCGCGGAGGCGGGTGAGCGCGCGGTCGAACGCGTCGACCCAGAAGTCGATGTCCTTGTCGGTCATCGCGGCGTTCAGCCACGTCAGCGAGGAGCCGCGGTTGGTGTCGACGCCGTGGTTCAGCATCGCCAGGTGCAGCTTGCCGCCGAGCGCGCCCATGCCGCGGTCGAGCCGCGCTTCGTCGGCCTGGTAGGTGTCGATGCCGAGCTCGGCGGCATCGGCGCCGATGAAGACCTTCACGATCGACGCCATGCCGTACGCGCAGCCGCGGATCCCGCGCGCCTTGAACGTCTGGTTGAGGCCGTCCCGGAGCCGGTCGCCGATGCGATTGAGCTCCTTCTGCACCTGCCCGGTCTTGAGGATCTCGAGCGCGGCCACACCGGCGGCGGCGATCAGCGGCGTCCCGCTGTACGTCCCCTGGTCCGCCACCCGCTTCGTACGATCGCGCTTCGCGTCGCCACTGAACGCGACACCGTCGAGCAGATCCGCGCGGCCGGTGAGCGCGGCGCCCGGCAGCCCGCCCGCCACCGCCTTCGCCAGGCACGTCATGTCGGCGGTGACGCCGTAGTACTCCTGCACGCCGCCCGGCGCGAAGCGGAAGCCGGTCACGACCTCGTCGAAGATCAGGACGACCCCGCGCTCCTTCGTGAGCTGCCGGAGCCGGCGGAGGAACTCGGGATTCGTGGGCACCGTCATCGAGCGCGACGCCGCGGGCTCGAGGATCACGGCGGCGACCTCGTGCGCGTCGAGCAGCTCCTTCACGTGGTCGATGTCGTTGCAGCGCGCGGCCAGCGTGAGCGCGAGCGTCTCCTCGGGCACGCCGGCCGAGGCCGGGAGCTCGAAGGGATCCTTCACGGCGACCATCACCGAGTCGTGCAGCCCGTGGAAGTGACCCCGGAACTTCACGATCTTCTTCCTGCCGGTGTGCGCCCGCGCGATGCGGATGGCGAGCGCGGTCGTCTCCGTGCCGGTCATCGTGAAGCGCACGCGCTCGGCGCCCGGCACGATCGACCGGATGAGCTCGGCCCAGCGCAGCTCGATCTCCGAGCCCGCGCTGTAGTGCGTGCCCTTCTTCGCCTGCTCCACGATGGCCTTCGTGACCGCCGGGTGGTTGTGGCCGAGGATCATCGCGCCGTGGCCGCTCCAGCCGTCGATGTAGCGATGGCCGTCGACGCACCACTTGTAGGCGCCGTCGGCGTGGTCCACGTAGAACGGAAACGGCGCGAACACGCGCCCGTCGTGGGCGGCCCCGCTCGGCATGTTCGCCATCGCGCGCTCGTAGAGCGCCTTCGACTTCGGCCGCGCGTCGCTGTACTCCTGCTCGATCGTCTTCGCCATCATTCCTCCGTCCGTTGCGCCCGGGAGACTTCCACCTTCGCGTCGAATGCCGCCTGTCCCGCCGAGAATCCGAAGAGGTCCACGCCCGCGTCCGGGATCACCGCGGCGCCCGACGTGAGGCGGTTCATGCCGTCCCAGCCGTCGCGCATCCACACCGAGCCCGCGGGGATGCGCGGGGTGACGTGCGCCCGCGCGGTCATCTCGCCGCGCTCGTTGTGGATCCGGATCGCGACGCCGTCCGCGATGCCGCGGGCCTGCGCGTCGTCCGGCGCCAGCCACAGCTCCGGCTCGGGATCCAGCTTCGCGAGCGACGGCAGCGCGCGCCCGTGGTCGTAGAACCCGTGGAAGTGCGTGAGCGTGCGCCCCTGCCGCAGCGTCAGCGGAAACGCCGACGCCGGCAGGTCGTCGTAGACCGGGAGCGGCGAGAAGCCGAGCGCCTTCGCGCGCTCGGAGTAGAGCTCGATCTTCCCCGACGGCGTGTCGAACTTCAGGGTCGGGTACGCGACCGGCGAGATGTTCAGCGCGCGCATCCCGCCTTCCATCGTGAGGTCCGCCACCGTCGCGTGCCCGGTGCTCGGGTGATCGAGCACGGCGTCGATCGGGCCCGCGTCGGTCTCCCACGGCCAGAAGTCCGTGAGGCCGACCCGGCGCGCGAGCTCGCGCAGGACGAACGTCACCGGCTTCGCCTCGCCGGGCGCCTCGAGCACCTTCGGCATGAGGTAGAGGTGCGTGTTCGTGCTCTTGCACCCGAGCTCTTCGAGCCACGCGGTCGCCGGGAGCACCACGTCCGCGCTGCGGCGCGCGGTGTCGCTCATGAAGAGGTCGTAGCTCACCACGAGATCCTGGCGCCCGAGCCCCGCCTCGACGGCGCCCGCGTCCGCGAAGGACGAGAGCATGTTGGTGCCGAGCAGCAGCATGACGCGCACGCGGCGATCGAGCATCGCCTGCGTGATGCGCGGCATCTGGTTCGGGATGTCGTCGCCCGGCGGGCGCCGGTCGAGCGCCACCAGGTCGTGGTTGAGCTGCTGGCCGTGCGACGACGCGCCGTGGCGCACGCCGATGCCGCCGCCGGGAATGCCGAAGCTCCCCGTGAGCGCGGGCAGGCAGGCGATGGCGCGGCCGCCCTGCCAGCCGTTGGCCCCTTTGTGCATCGAGCTGCCGCCGACGATGATCGTCGCCGGCTTCGTGCTCGCGTAGCGCCGCGCGAGCGCGACGATGCGCTCGGGGGCGAGGCCGGTGATCGGCGCCGCCCACTGCGGTGAATACCGTGTGACGTGCGCGGAGAGCTCGGCGAAGCCGACCGTGTGCGCGTCGACGAACGCCCGGTCGTAGAGCCCTTCGCCGACGATCACGTGCATCATCGCGAGCGCGAGGGCGGGATCGGTGCCGGGACGGATCACGAACGACTCGTCGGACTGGGCGCTCGCCTCGGTCTCGCGGATGTCCACGGTGATCACGTGCGCGCCGCGCTTGCGCGCGACCGCGACGTGGCGCGCGGTGTTCGGCTGGCTCGCGAGGTTCGCGCCCCAGAGGACGATGAGGCTCGCGTGCGCGCTCATGTCCTCCTTGGTGCTGGTCTCCAGCGCGCCGGTGAGGCCGAGCCCGTAGGCGCCGAGGCCCCAGCAGATCATCGTGCCGGGCCACGCGTGCGCGCCGTACAGGTTCGCGAAGCGGCGCAGCAGCAGGCCGGACCAGCGCGTGCCGTAGTTGTTCGCGGCGAGCCCGTGCCCCGACCAGAGCCCGACCGCGCGCGGGCCGGCCGCGCGCATGTGCAGGGCGATCAGGTCGAGGGCGTCGTCCCACGAGGTCTCGCGCCACGAGGTGTCGCCGCGGCCCGCGCGCACGAGCGGCCGCGTGAGCCGGCGCGGGTTGTCGATGATCTCGCGGGAGGCGTGGCCGCGCACGCACAGGAAGCCGCGGCTGTCAGGGTTGTCCCGATCGCCGCGCACGCCGAGGAGCGTGCCGTCCTCGACGTCGACCAGCATCCCGCACAGTGTCGGGTGGCAGTTCATCGGACACATCGTGCGGGTCGTCACCACCGCCATGGGCCTCAAGGATAGACGATAATGCGCCATGACCTACGACTTCGACCGCCTCGTGGAGCGTCGCGGGACCGACTCGAACAAGTGGCACAAGTACGGGCCCGACGTCCTGCCGCTGTGGGTCGCCGACATGGATTTCGCCTCGCCGCCGGAAGTCGTCGCGGCGCTGCGCGCACGGATCGAGCACGGGATCTACGGCTATCTCAAGGAAGGCGTGCCGGCCGAGCTCGTCGACGTCTTCACCGACCGCTGCCGCAAGCGCTACGGCTGGGACGTGCCGCGAGACGCCGTGCTGATGATGCCCGGCGTGAACCCGGCCAACAACGTGGCGGCGCGCACGGTGTGCACGGCCGGCGACGGCTTCGTGATCCTGACCCCCGCGTATCCGCCGATCCTGCGCGTGCCGGGCAACGTGCAGCTCGACGCGCGCCTCCCCGCGCTCGTGCGCGGCGGCGACGGGCGCTACGAGATCGACTTCGACGCGTTCGAGCGCGCGATCACCCCGGGCACGACGGCGTTCCTCCTCTGCAATCCGCACAATCCCGTCGGGCGCGTGTACACGCGCCGGGAGCTCGAGCGCCTCGCGGACATCTGCCTGCGCCGCGGGCTCACGATCATCGCGGACGAGATCCACTGCGACCTCGTCTTCGCCGGGCACGAGCACGTGCCGATGGCGTCGCTCTCGCCGGAGGTCGCCGCGCGGACGATCACGCTGATGGCGCCCAGCAAGACGTTCAACCAGGCCGGCCTCAAGGCCTCGCTCGGCGTCATCACCGACTCCGGGCTCCGCGAGCGCTTCATGGCCGCGCGCGTCGACATGATGCAGGCGACGACCAACGTGCTCGGCTACACGGGGATGCTCGCCGCCTACCGCGACGGCGGTCCGTGGCACGAGGCGCTCCTGCGCTATCTCCAGGCCAACCGCGAGTACCTGATGGACTACGTGACGAAGCACCTGGCACCGATCACGATGTCGCCGGTCGAAGGCACGTACCTGGCGTGGCTCGACTGCCGCGCGACCGGCATCGCCGATCCCTTCACGTTCTTCCTCGAGAAGGCGAAGGTCGCGTTCAACGACGGCAAGCTCTTCAGCGCGGCGGGCGACGGCTTCGTGCGCCTGAACTTCGGCACGCAGCGCGCGCGGCTGACCGAAGCGCTGGAGCGGATGCGCACGGCGCTCGCTACCCGGTGACGTCGCCCGCGCGCGCCGCCCGCGCATGACCGAGATCGCCCACCCCGCCGCCACACTCTCCCCCGCCCGCAAGTGGATGATCACGCTGTCCGTGATGCTCATCACGGTCATGCAGATGATCGACACCAGCATCACCAACGTGGCGCTGCCGCACATGCAGGGGTCGCTGTCCACGAGCGTGGAGGAGACGTCGTGGGTCATCACGTCGTACCTCGCCGCCAACGCCATCGTCATCCCCGCCACCGCGTGGCTCACCGGCGTGCTCGGGCGGCGCCGGCTCTTCCTGCTCTCCGCGGCGATCTTCACGATCAGCTCGTTCCTGTCGGGGCTCGCCCCGAATCTCGAGTTCCTCGTCGCGATGCGCATCCTGCAGGGCATCGGCGGCGGCCCGATGGTGCCGATGGCGCAGGCCACCATGTGGGAGATCTTTCCGCTCAAGCAGCGCGGGCTCGCGATGGCGGTGTGGGGCATCGGCATCATGATGGCGCCGATCTTCGGGCCCACCGTGGGCGGCTGGGTCTGCGACAACTGGTCGTGGCGCTGGATCTTCTACATCAACCTGCCGATCGGCATCGTCGGGTTCTTCATGGCCAGCGTGTTCCTCTACGACTCGCCCTATCAGAAGAAGCCGGGCGCCGTGGACTGGCCCGGGCTCGCGCTGATGGTGGTGGGCTTCGGCGCGCTGCAGCTCATGCTCGACAAGGGCGAGCACGAGGACTGGTTCGGCTCCGACCTCATCGTCTTCCTCGCCGGGCTCGCGACCGTCGCCGTCATCGGGTTCGTGATCCGCGAGCTCACCGCGAAGGAGCCGATCCTCAACCTCGGCGTGTTCAACGACCGCAACTTCGCGGTGGGCTCGATCGTGATGGCCTCCGTCGGCTTCGGCTTCTTCGCGAGCACCGTGCTGCTCGCGCTCTACACGCAGAAGCTGATGGGCTACGACGCGTGGACGTCGGGCACCGTGCTGGCGCCCGGCGGCATCGGCAACATGGTGGCGCTGCTCATCTCGGGCCGGCTCGTGCGCCGCGTCGACCAGCGGATGCTGCTGGCGCTCGGCTGCACGCTCAACGCGATCGCCTTCTACATGATGACGAACATCACGCTCGGCATGGACTACTGGGCGCTCGCGCTCCCCCGCTTCGTGCAGGGCTTCGGCCAGGGGTTCATCTTCGTGCCGCTCCAGACGCTGGCGCTGTCCACGGTGCGCATGGAGAACCTGCCGAACGCGACGTCCGCGTTCAACGTCGTGCGGAACTTCGGCGGGAGCATGGGCATCGCGATCGCGACGAGCCTCCTCGCGCGGCGCAGCCAGTATCACCAGGCCACGCTCACCGAGCACGTCTCGCTCTACGAGGCGGACACGCAGGGCCGGCTGCGCCAGCTCACCGACTACTTCGTGGCGCAGGGCGCGGACACCTTCACGGCGAGCCGCCGCGCGGTGGCGACGCTCTACAGCAGCACGATCGCGCAGGCGCAGGCGTTGGCCTACGTCGACGTCTACGTGCTGCTGGCCGGCCTCTTCACGCTCATCCTCTTCATGCTGCCGTGGATGCGTCGCGTGCGGATCGATCAGAGCGGCCCGAGAACGCCGACGAAGTCCGGCGGCCGCGTGGAGGGCCTCCCCGCGGCCGCGACGGACTAGATCCGGCGGCTGTTGTCCTCGGGCACGTAGCGGTACTCCATGTTGCGCGCCGTCGCGCGCGCGACCTCCTCGCCGTGATAGCGCGCCACCACGCGCAGCGCCATGTCGATGCCGGCCGAGATGCCCGCCGAGGTCAGCACCTGGCCGTCCTCGACCACGTGCTGCTTCTCCTCCACGGTGACCGCGGGGAACGACTCCCGCATCCACGGCAGCGCGCGGAAGTGCGTGGTGGCGTGCCGGCCGTCGAGCAGGCCCGCCTGGCCGAGGAGCATCGCGCCCGTACACACGGAGGTCAGCGTCTCGACCGCCTTGCCGCGCGCGGCGATCCATGCGAGCAGGCGCTCGTTGGTGATCTCCGCGCGCGTGCCCCAGCCGCCGGGGACGACGAGGACGTCGAGCGGCGGGCACGTGTCGATCGACACGTCGGGCACGACCTTGAGGCCGCCCACCGCGGTGACCACGTCCGGCGTCTCCGCGACGATCAGCACCTCGAACGGCGAGGGCTCCTCGCGACGGCGCGCGTCGTCGAGGCGCGTGACCGAGAACACTTCGAAGGGGCCGCAGAAGTCGAGGACTTCGACGTCCGGGAACACGAGGATGCCGACGCGCTTGCGGGTCATGGCGTTCATGGGGCGCTCCTTTGCCCGTCAGCATAGCGGACGCCGCGCAGACCGTACCAGAACGACCACGCGAGCATGCCGACCGTGCCCGGCGTCGCGGTCAGCACGTTGATCAGCACGTAGAGGTCGATGCTCAACGTGAGCAGGACCACCAGGCGGAACGCGCTGCGGAAGAGCATGTAGCCACCCCACGCGATCGACAGCCGCGCGAACGCGCGCTGCACCGCCGGATGCGCGCGCACCTCGGCGCGCATCGGATACGCCTCGCGCGCGAACACCGCGACGAGCGGCTTGCCGATCACGACGGAGCCCAGGAACGCCAGGCCGTACACCGCGCTCACCAGGATCGGCGGCGCGAAGTAGCCGACGGGGCTGCCGGAGAGCAGCGCGGCCCCGGCCTGCACGAGCGCGATCGCGAGCCCGATGCGCGCGGCGACGCCGGGGCGCTGCCGCCGCCGCTCCCATCCGTAGACGACGATCGTGAGCACGGTCGCGGCGGCGACGCCGAGCAGGAGCCCGTGCAGCTTCCAGCCGAGATAGAAGACGACCGTGGGCCCGAACGCGTCGCGGAGGAAGCGCGGGCCGCTGCCGAAGAGCAGCGATGGAAACGACGGCGGGCTCACGACGCTACAGCGACCGGCCGATCCGGTGCCCTTCGTGAATCGCCGCCGCGGCCTTGCGCGGCGCGTAGGCGTCGCCGATGACGTGGACCTCGCCGACGGCGTCCCGCAGCTCGTCCGCCAGGCCGGCCTGCGCGCGATTGGGGCCCGCGAGGACGACGACGCCGGCGTCGACGCGCTCGCTGGTGCGCGCGTACAGGTGCTCGACGGTCAGCGCGGCGCCGTCGTAGCGGCGCGGGGCGGCGGCCGTGAGCAGCCGCACGCCGGCCTGTCCCAGGCGACGCATGATGCCGATGCGGCTCAGATAGTTCGCGTAGAAGCCGACGTGGTCGAACGGGGTCACGAGCGTCACCCGACGGCGCTCGGCGGCCAGCAGCTCCGCGACGCCCGGCCCCTCGTGCTCGCCGTCCGCGTCGACGACCACCGCGTCCCCGCTCGGGAGCGTCACGCCGTCGACCACATCCCACGCGCTCATCACCCGCGAGAGCCCGGCGCCCTCGGCCCACGAGACGACCGGCGGGCGGGCGCCCGTCGCGACCACCACCGCGTCGGGCGCGAGCGCGAGCACGCCCGCCCGCGTCGCTTCGGTCTCGAGCCGCACGTCGATCGGCAGGCGCTCGACGCGGCCGACGAGCCAGCGCGTCATCCGCCCGAAGTCGGCGCGGCCGGGCAGGCGCTCCGCGAGAAGCGCCTGCCCG
>Ga0194120_10010926_pt1 | contig 11061 bp, 13 predicted proteins | sample TA2MahCa65mmetaG_FD_148642 | JGI IMG/M metagenome (GOLD analysis project Ga0194120, IMG submission 148642) | Freshwater microbial communities from Lake Tanganyika, Tanzania - TA2015019 Mahale Deep Cast 65m | ecosystem: Environmental > Aquatic > Freshwater > Lake | place: Tanzania: Lake... | reverse complement strand
ATTGGTTTTTTTGATGGAGCTGCCGAATTTGGCCCAAGAGCTTTAGGAAGCCGATCAATTGTAGCAGATCCTAGAAACCCACGTGCACAGGCATTATTGAATGAGAAAATAAAAAAGCGAGAATCCTCAATTGTCAATATAATCGAAGATTTCAAGCGGATCTCAGGCTCTTTCATGAAATTATGTTGTTGTTTATATTGTATATATTGAATTAATTTTAAATATTTATCTGATTACATAGATGATAACATTAATAAAGTAAAATCTAAATTGTTGTACCTTACTTGATTGTAACCAAAAAAAAACCATGTGCGGCATAGCTGGCCATTTCTCACTTTCTTTTAAAAATATAAACCAACAAGCAGTTCTAGCTACTTTGGCCCATCGTGGGCCGGACGCTCAAGCTGCGTGGCAAGGAGAGCAAGGTTTGTTGTTTAATACTCGCCTAAGTATTATTGATACCGGTGCGCGGGCTAATCAGCCCTTTAAAGACCCGACGGAGCGGTATGTGTTGGTGTTTAATGGGGAAATTTATAATTACCAGGATTTAAAGGCCAAACTCAACGTTCAATGGCAGACAACATCTGATACGGAGTTGTTATTGCATTGGTTGATTGCCTTTGGAAGTGAAAGGCTGCATGAACTTGAAGGTATGTTTGCGTTTGCGTTTTATGATACCCAAACTCAGCAGCTGCTTTTGGGTAGGGATCGTTTTGGTAAAAAACCATTTTACTTGCATCGGAAAGAAGGTGTTTTGAGTTTTGCCAGCGAGGTGAGGGCCTTGATGCAGCTGCATCCCGAACTCAGAACAGTAAGCAAACAGCAGTTGAGCAATTGGTTGTTTTGGCAAACAATTCCTGGGGGCTGCTTAATTGAAGGCATTGAAGAACTTGCTCCGGGGAATTTTATGCTTTTGAAGAATAGTCATGTTTTGGAAGTGGGCTCTTATTTGAAAGCTAACCCGTATTTGGGTGCAAACCCAAGTAGGGCAGAGGCCTTGGCGGCCGTTAAAGAAAAAGTAAGTAGCGCTATTGAAAAGCGCTTGGTGGCAGATGTGCCCTTTGCGGTGTTTTTGTCGGGTGGGGTAGATTCCAGCATCATTACTGTTGTGGCTGCGCAGCGCCTTGGTAAAGACCTGCACACCTTTACGGTTTCTTTTGACGAAAGCCAGTTTTCTGAACACCACATTACCGCTGAGGTAGCCAAGCGCTACCAAACCCAGCACCATGAAATACGCTTAAAACCGCAATATTTTCTTGATCTATTGCCAGAAGGTTTGGCCGCCACTGACCACCCAAGTGGCGATGGCCTTAATATATATGTGGTGTCTAAATATACCCAAGCAGCTGGTTTTAAAATGGCGCTTACGGGCATAGGCGGCGATGAATGGTTTTTGGGCTACCCGTACTTTAGAAAAATGGCCGAATGGCAGCAAAAAGCCTGGATAGGCTGCTTCAAAGCGTTCAGCCCCATGCTTCCTTTTCAGTACAGAAAAGGACTAGAAATAGCAGCTGCGGTGTCTAAATACGGAGGCGCATCCTATGCATATCAGCGCTTGTTATATGATCAGGAAAGCATTTCAAGTCTTTTTGACTTGCCCAAACCTTCTTTGTTCCCAACCCCAAAAAAACAGGCGCATTCGCAAGCGCTTTATTCTAAGCAAGAATGGGAATTTTATACCCAGCCCATATTGCTGCGCGATAGCGACCAATACAGCATGGCGGTGGGACTAGAGTTGCGCGCGCCGTTTATGGATGCCGACTTAGTAGACTACGCTTTGGCTTTGCCAGATTCGCTCAAGCTAGGCCAGCGCCCCAAAGATTTGCTTATTGCTGCTTTTGAAGCAGATTTACCGCGTGCGGTCTACGACCGCCAAAAACAAGGCTTTACCTTGCCGTGGGAGCAGTGGATGAAAACCGATTTAAAAGATTTTTGCACTGAGCGCATTGAGCGCTTTTGCACCAGAATAACACACCCGGGCCTCCATAAAGAATGGGCGCTGTTCCAAAAAGGAAAATCAAAGTTGTCGTGGTCTAGGTTTTGGGCTGTGGTGGCGCTAGAAGATTATTTACAACGCCATGAAATTACTATTCGCTAAACGCAAACCCCGGCCTTACGGTAATTTTAACATCGAAAATTATTTCGAAACGCTTAGGCCTTTTCTAGAAAAAGAAATCGAGGTGGCAGATTGGGAAGCGCCGCCCGGCCCACTATTTTATTGCTGGGTTCGGCGGCCAAGAAGAATTTGCACCGGTTGCTCAAAGCCACACAAGACCTCAATGTGCACCTTAGTATTGTAGCCAAGCTAGACGCTTTTGCGCTGGAGTTGCTAGAAGGATAGTCTTATGCGCAGTGCGAAAGCATTTCTTTTGAAGCGCTGCTCGAGCAATACCGCCAGGCCGATATCTTGGCCATGTGCTCTACCCACGAAGGTTTTGGCATGCCTATCTTAGAAGCACAAGCTACGGGCAGAGTAGTACTAACAAGCAATTGCTCGAGTATGCCAGATGTAGCGGGCAGTGGCGCCTTGCTCGTAGATCCGCTGTCGGTTAATAGCATCAGAGAAGGAATTGAAAAACTATGCAATGATGCTGAATTAAGGAATCAATTGATTTTGGAAGGTTTTAAAAATACACAGCGATTTTTACCTGAAGAAATCGCAAAAAAATACATAGCGCTTTACCGCCGTTTGGTACCCGAAGAAAACAAATGACCCCAACCGTTTGCCTCACCATAGACTGGTATTTGCCAGGTACCAACTCGGGTGGTCCCGTGCGCTCGGTGGCGAATTTGGTGTCGGCCCTGCAGACCATAGACTTTTATATCATCACTCGGAATACGGATTATTGCAGTGATGTGCCGTATACGGGCATTGTCCCCAATCAGTGGTTGAAACAAGCGCCCAATGTGTGGGTGTATTATTTGTCGGAAGACAGGGTCAACAAACGTGAAATCCGCAGGGTGCTGCTGCAACTGCAGCCGGATGTGCTGTATGTGAGTGGCATTTATTCTCGGTGGTTTTCTCAGTGGCCGGTGTTTGTCGGTAAGAAAGCAGGAATCAAAACGGTGGTCGCCGCCCGCGGGATGTTGAGTCCCCATGCGCTGGCCGTGAAGCCCTTCAAGAAGTGGGTGTTTTTACGGGCCATGCGTTGGTTGAACTTGTACCGCGAGGTGTTGTTTCATGCCACATCGCCCCAAGAAGCGGCAGATATCCATCGCGTACTGGGATCGCACTGCCCAGTGGCCGTGGTGCCCAATGTGGGTAGGTCAGAAACCGCCGGCGTTCAACCCCTGGCGAAAACGGTGGGTGAATTGCGGTTGGTGTCGGTGGGTAGAATCGCCCCTGAAAAAGGGACACTTTTGGGGTTGCAGGCCCTTGGTGCGGTGAAGGGGCAAGTGGTGTTGGATTTATACGGTACGGCGTATGATTCAGGGTATTGGCAGCAGTGTGAAGCGGTCATCGCCCAGTTGCCATCGAGAATTCAAGTGCGATACCACGGGGCTTGTGACAGTGAGGCGGTGGCGGAAAAATTGGCTTCTGCCCATGCGTTGTTATTGCCCAGCGAGGGAGAGAATTACGGCCATGCCATTGTGGAGAGTTTGTCGCAAGGACGTCCGGTCATCATCTCTCAAAACACGCCTTGGCAGGGTTTGGCGCAGCGGCGGGCGGGCTGGGATGTGCCGGTAGAGGCGTTACCCAATGCCATACAAACGCTGTTGGATTGGGATCAAGCGGAATTCAATGTGTGGGTGGATGGTGCGAAGAACTACCATCAAACGGTCATTGAAAAGGAAAGACAGCCCGTGCTGGCTCAGTATAGAACCCTTTTTTGTGGCGACATTGTCGCGCCAACGCACTTTGATGGTTCAGAAATAGAACATTCATGATTATTTTAGGAATAAATGCTTACCATGCCGATGCTTCGGCTGCAATTTTAGTTATCGGAAAACTCATCGCGGCTACCGAAGAGGAGCGTTTTACCCGGGACACCATGGTTAGCTCTCGAACATTTTAGGGCAGGATTTAATTTGGAGAGTGATGAAATATCGGGTTTAACTGAACTATTTGATATACTTGTTAGAAAGTCTAATTCTGATTATGCCAAATATTACTTTGGATCTTATGAATACATAAAGAGCGTTATAATATAGATATGGTTAGAAACGGCTATTTAGAAATACTTGAATTAAATTAAAATTATTATTTTATGTATATTTTAGGAATAAATGCGTACCATGCAGACAGTAGCGCTGCACTTTTAAAAGATGGACATATTCTATATGCCACAGAAGAGGAGCGTTTTACGCGCAAGAAACATTGGGCAGGAATGCCAATGAAGTCTATAAAATTTTGTTTAGAATCTGCGGGAATAGATATAAGGCAATTAGACGCAGTTTGTATTGGACGGGATCCAAAGGCCAAAATGGATAGAAAACTCTTGTACACATTAAAAAATCCTTTAGATACTATAGGCCTTGTTACAAATAGATTTAAAAATCGGTCTGATTTGCAAAATATTGAAGCTTTGTTTTTACAAGAATTCAGTTATTGTCCGCCAATAAAATTTATTGAACATCACCGTGCCCATTTGGCTTCTGCATTTTTTTCTTCTCCTTTTGACGAGGCGGCAATAGTTTCAATAGATGGTTCAGGGGATTTCTCGACAGTAATGATAGGACATGGAATTGGGAGCAGAATTAACGTTATCGAGTCACAGGATTTTCCAGTAAGTATTGGCTTATTGTACACTGCATTTACTCAGTTTCTTGGTTTTCCGTATTATGGGGATGAGTATAAGGTAATGGGGCTTTCACCCTATGGGGAGCCATCCTACGTTGAAGATATACGGAAAATAGTGTGGCCAGGCAAGAAACAAATCCTTGAATGGGATTCGTCTTTTTTCAATATTAAGGATGGTGTTATCAAATGTTTTAGTAATGAGCCCATCCCATCCACATTATTTGTGAAGTCGAAGTTTGAAAGAATCTTCGGTGTTGCTCGAATTAAAAATGAGCATATTGATAAAAGGCATAAGGATATTGCTTGCAGTTTGCAGAGGGTTACCGAAGAATTGATTTTTTCAATCGTTGAAAAGGCATATAAATTAACAGGCAGTCTTAATATTACTTTTGCTGGAGGAGTTGCTCAAAATTCTGTTGCAAATGGTAAGATTATTAAGAATACGTCATTTGATAATCTTTATATACCTAGCGCCGGACATGACGCTGGAATCGCTATGGGAAGTGCTCAATACTATTATTTTAACGAATTAAATCAACCAAGAGTTGAAGCCTTATATAATGCAAATTTGGGAATACAGTTTGATAATCAGCAAATTGGCGAAAAACTGAAGGAATTAAATTTGGAATTTAGATTTCTTGAGGATGATTTGCTATTTCAATATTTAGCTAAAAAGATTGCGAGTGAAAAAGTTATTGGTTTTTTTGATGGAGCTGCCGAATTTGGCCCAAGAGCTTTAGGAAGCCGATCAATTGTAGCAGATCCTAGAAACCCACGTGCACAGGCATTATTGAATGAGAAAATAAAAAAGCGAGAATCCTTCAGACCTTTTGCTCCTTCAATTCTTGAGGAATTTGGCGCAGAGTATTTTGAGGATTATCAGTTTACTCCTTTTATGGAAAGAGTACTATCAATTAATCCCATAAAAAGAGCATCGATTCCTGCCGTAACGCATGTAGATGGTTCGGGTCGTCTTCAATCGGTGAGAAAAGAGTTGAGACCTAGGTACTATAATCTTATTAGTTCATTTCATGAATTAACAGGAATTCCAATATTGATAAACACATCATTTAATGAGAATGAGCCTGTTGTAAATATTCCGGAAGAGGCGATTGATTGTTTCCTGAGGACAGATTTGGATATTTTAGTATTAGGAAATTACATTTTAGAAAAATGAATCAAATAACAAAAATGAGTTATAATATGAAAAAAGCAATTGTACTTGGCGGTAGCGGATTTATTAGTGGTCACCTGGGTAAAAGATTAAAGAATGAAGGATATCATGTCAGAATTGCGGGTATTAAAAATCACGAATACTTTGATCACTCGGAAATTTGTCATGAATTTATAAAGTGTGATTTAACTGATCCCCAAGCAGTAGAATTAGTGATTTCAGAAGAGTGTGATGAAGTGTACCAGTTAGCCGCTGATATGGGCGGTGCTGGTTACATTTTCACAGGAAATAATGATGCCAATGTGATGCATGGTTCTGCCATTATAAATTTGAATGTAGCTAATGAATGTGTCAAAAAGAAAGTTAAAAAAGTATTCTATTCTTCTTCTGCATGTATGTATCCTGAGCATAATCAGTTAGATCCTAATAATCCCAATTGTGAAGAGTCGTCTGCATATCCTGCTAATCCAGATTCTGAATATGGTTAGGAGAAGTTATTTAGTGAGCGTTTATTTCTAGCCTTCAACCGGAATGATAAATTGGATGTAAGAATTGCTCGTTTCCATAATATTTTTGGGCCACGGGGAACATGGAAAGATGGTAAAGAAAAGGCTCCAGCGGCTATGTGTAGGAAAGTTGCGGAACAGCAAAATGGTGGGTCAATTGAAGTGTGGGGCGATGGACTTCAAACACGTAGTTTCTTATATGTTGATGAATGTGTAGAGGCCGTTCTTAGATTAATGAAGTCTGATTTCACTGGCCCCGTAAATATCGGTTCAGAGGAAATGGTTACAATTAATAGGTTGGCAGAAATGGCCATTGAAATCTCTGGAAAGAATATTTCTATAAATAATTTGGGGGGGTCAAGATTTTATAGATAAGTACGGCTTTAGTTGTCCTACAGGCGTTAGAGGTAGAAATTCTGATAATAAGTTATATCGTGAAAAAATAGGTTGGGAGGTTTCATTGCCACTTTTAGAAGGTATGAAAAATACATATGCGTGGATTTCTGAGCAGGTGGAGAAAAGTAAAAAGTAATTGAGTTGGATTTCAAAAGAATTTCTGACCTAGAATTATCCGATAGCTCTCATCCAGGTCAATCAAAGAGAGTTATTTTCCATGGTTCTGAGTTGACATCAGCAGTAACGCAAGTCGCTTATGCTGAATTTAGAGCTGGGGATAGTTTCGAAGAACACAGCCATGAATCAATGGAGGAAGTTTTTCTGATACTTGATGGGGAGTGTGAGTTTATTTTGGATGGAGTATTGCATTTACTTAAAAAGGATGATGTTATTAAAATTGCTCCAAAAATTAAACATAAATTTAAAGCATTGCGGGATACGAAAGTTTATTATTTCGGCGTATCAACATCATAATGAGGATTTTATTAATTACACAAGTTTTTTATCCTGACACAGTCTCGGTTTCTCAGTATTTGACTGACCTTGCCAAAAAATTAGTTGAAGACGGACACGAGGTAACTGTTTATACAAGTTGTTATCCCTACGAAGAAAAAACTCATCGTTACAGAAAGTCGGAGAATTTTCAAGGGGTCAAAATTGAACGTCTTAGACAATCATCTTTTGGTAAAAGAAGTACCCTTGCCCGCCTTGTAGACTTTTTTACATTTTATTTTTCGATTTCGATAAAATTGTTATTTGTTAATCGGAATAAGTTTGATGTGATTGTTGGAACAACTGTCCCGCCTCTCTTGTCATTCGTAGGTGTAATTGCTTCAAAGATTAAAGGGATAAAATTCCATTATTGGGTGATGGATCTTCAACCGGAATTGTCAATATCTTCAGGATTAATCAAGAAGGATTCCATTTCAGCAAAATTTTTTACGAGGCTTGGAGATTATATCATAAGGAATTCCGCTATTGTTATTTCATTAGATCGTTTTATGACTCAATATTTGTGCTCAAGAGGCGCAAAAAGGGATTCGGTTAAAACAATTGCTGTTTGGCCGGTAATGGAAAAAACCTATACAGGGAGTAGAATGTCTAACCCATTTAGACTCGAGAATGTTTTTGGCGACAGGTTTGTCATTATGTATTCTGGTAATCATGCCTATACCCATCAACTTGACACATTACTAGAAGCGGCATTAATTCTAAAGGAAAAATCTCGTTATCTTTTTGTTTTTGTTGGTGGCGGCGTGCGTAAAAAAGATGTTACTGAATTCAAAATAAAACATAACCTGGCAAATATTGTGCAATTACCTTTTCAGCCAAGGGAGAACATCCATAATTCATTAGGGTCGTCGGATATTCAAGTAGTTATTCTCGGTAATGGCCAAGTTGGTTACACTCACCCAAGTAAAGTATACGGAGCGATGTATATAGGTAAGCCTATTTTATATGTAGGTCCAACGGAGTCGCATGTTGCTGACCTCATTAATGATTTGGATGGGAATATAAGCGTTCAGCATGGGGAATCACAGATATTGGCAGAGAAGATAGAAGCCCTATTTTCTAAGAGCTGGGATGAAATCAACAGAATTGGCGAAAATAATTTGACTTACACAAACGAGAATTTTCATCCAGAAGTTTTGAAACAAAAGATGTTAGATGCCATTATCGGATAGAAATTATTTTCTAACAGGAGCCTCGGGATTTGTAGGTAAATCTGTATTTAGCTTTTTAGGAGAAGATAATGTTCAAATTTGGAAAAGAAATGAAAGTTTTCAATTAGACGGAGCTGTCTCTGTAATTCATTTAGCTGGAATGGCTCACGACCTAAAAAACACATCTTCTTCACAAGAATATTACGAAGTCAATACTGAACTCACCAAAAAAGTATTTGATGCCTTTTTGGAATCCGATGCCAAAGTGTTCATTGGGCTGAGTTCAGTAAAAGCAGCGGCAGATGAAGTGAAAGGTGAATTAACAGAACATTACCCCCCCAATCCGATTACTCATTATGGCAAGAGTAAATTATTGGCTGAACAGTATATTTTCTCCAGAGAAATTCCGGAGGGGAAGAGAATTTATATATTGAGACCTTGCATGATTCACGGTGCTGGTAATAAAGTGAATTTGAATTTATTGTATAAACTCGTTTCAAAGAATATTCCTTGGCCTCTCGGGGCTTTCGAGAATAAGCGCTCTTTTTGTAGCATTGACAATTTGCTGTTTATCATGAATGAACTAATTGAAGGAGAGGACATTCTTTCAGGTATATACAATGTTGCAGATGATGAACCAATCTCTACCAATGAATTGATTGGATTGATTGCGCAATCACAAAATAGAAAACCAATAATTTGGAATATTTCAAAGAAGTTGATAGCAGGTGTTGCATCCTTAGGAGATAAACTTTATTTACCACTCAATACAGAACGCTTACAAAAATTAACTTCGTCTTATGTAGTTAGTAATGCCAAAATCAAAGCAGCGATAGGGAAACCCTTACCTATATCGAGTAGAGAAGGATTGCTAAAGACATTTAAATCATTCAATAACTCGTGACGCGAATTTTCGATACTCTATTTTCACTTTTTGGCTTAGTTCTTTTTAGTCCAATCCTGATTGTATTAATAATCATTGGATATTTTGACACGGGTTCTCCAATCTTTCGTCAACAGCGTATGGGTAAGGGTAAAAAACCATTTAGTTTGATGAAGTTTCGTTCAATGTATGTAAATGCCCCATCAGTCGCCACCCATTTGGCAAGTACTTCATCCATTACACCATTTGGTTCATTCTTGCGTAAATCCAAATTGGATGAACTCCCCCAACTATGGAATGTATTTTTGGGTGATATGAGCTTGGTAGGTCCTCGTCCCAATTTGTTCAATCAAGAAAAACTGTATTATGAACGATCTTCTTTACCAGGTATCACACATATTGATTTTTTAGCAAGGCTTCAAAAGGTTCACGAAGAAACAAATCCTTTGTATTATCAATTGATTAGTGAATTTAATAAAGTGACGGGGTGTCCAATTGTTATTAACACAAGCTTTAATGTGCGTGGTGAGCCTATTGTGTGTCAACCTAAGGATACCTATATTTGTTTTATGAGAACTGAAATAGATGCATTAATTGTCGGCAATTATTTTTTTTAAAAAATGACCAACCAGAGTTTTTAGATAAGCCAAATTGGAAAGAGGAATTTGTATTGGATTAATATTATGAAAAGTTTTAAAACCTATTTAGTTAACTTTCTACTTGTACTATTTGGGATTATTATAGCTTTTGTAATCGTAGAATTTGTTGCAAGAAAGATAGACGATGGACAAAGCCTTAAGTTCATTGGTAAAGGCGGGTCATATATGCAGGATGATACTCTAGGTTTCGTATTGTCACCTGGAACAAAGGAGACAATTTCCTCTGAGTTTCATACCTATGATTCAGTGAATATTGATTTCATGAATGATGAACCAATTGAATTAACGAGTGATGAAACGTGACCCAATTTGCTCGAGAAAAAGTTATTTAAAGAAATAAAAAAGATCCCATTTTGCTATTATGTTATGGATTTACAGCCCGAGCTTAGTATTCAATCTGGGTTGATAAAAGACAATTCCAATACTGAGAAATTCTTTACAAAAATTGGCAATTACATTATTCGAAATTTTGATAAACTGATTTCTTTAGATCAGTTTATGACATCGTATCTGATTAAACGAGGTGCAAAGCCTGATAACATACTTACTGTTCCAATATGGCCACTAATTGAAGAAAAATATTCAGGTGATCGAAATGCAAATTCATTCAGAATAGAAAATGACTTTGGAAACAAAATAGTGATCATGTTTTCTGGTAACCACGCCTATGTGCATCCACTCGATACTTTGTTGCAAGTTGCAAATGAATTGAAAGACGATAATCGTTTCCTTTTTGTGTTTGTTGGTGGGGGAGTTAGAAGGGCTGATGTTACTGATTTTAAGCAAAAACATCGTTTAGTTAATATTTTGCAGCTAGAATTTCAGCCCAGAAATAAAACACATATTTCATTGGCATCTTCAGATATCCAAGTGGTTGTGATGGGTAACAACTTAGTTGGGTATACACACCCTATAATACTCCCCTAATTTGAGACCAGAGGGTTAGTTAATAAATTTTATTAAATTAACCTCAATTATGAAAAAGCAAACACGCCGAAAATTCAGTCCTGCCTTTAAGGCTAAAGTGGCTTTAGAGGC
>Ga0194120_10010920_pt1 | contig 11064 bp, 8 predicted proteins | sample TA2MahCa65mmetaG_FD_148642 | JGI IMG/M metagenome (GOLD analysis project Ga0194120, IMG submission 148642) | Freshwater microbial communities from Lake Tanganyika, Tanzania - TA2015019 Mahale Deep Cast 65m | ecosystem: Environmental > Aquatic > Freshwater > Lake | place: Tanzania: Lake... | reverse complement strand
TAATACTCAATTCCACAGCAGTAAACGATATCGAACTAGTACTGAAAGTGATGGGTATACTCTTGACAAGATTACTTGGTCTGCTCCAACCATAACAGGAGTTTTTGATACTATTGGTTGGCTCAAAGAATTGATGGGAAACACCGGTTACACTTACGTAGGAGGATCCACATTTAATCCACAAATTCCACCTGGTCAAACTGGCGAAACCGGCGGTTATTTAAGTAAAACCATTACAGCCAATATGATCGATGCAGCATTACTAAATACTCAAAAAGATCTTATTACTAGAGGATATTTGTTCTTTGGAAACACCGCAGGACAGACTTCAGGCGGAATAACTGCAGGAACCCCCCAGGCGCCGAATGCACAACGAAGTATATGGAGTGTTGCTCGCAGAGATATTGTATTTGGACTTACAGGAAATACAGGCGACGGACAAATCTGGCCGGGTCCTGTTCGTACCGGAGTAGGATTACGAGCAATCAAACCAGTTATTATTGGAAGTGTCGATATCACGGGAGATTGTTGTTTCAATAATATTTGTTACAGTGCTCCTAGTCCGGACGCTTGTATTGCTGTCGGTGGAAGAACAGGATGTGACGGATGCACCTGCGATCCTGCAACCACACAATGCGATGTCATGTGTTGTGCGAACGGAGTAATTTCTTGTCAACCAAATTGTCAATCTTGTCTGAGTATTCCTCCAGCTGGGGGAATTGTTTGGAGTGGCCCATTAGAAGGTGGCGCTGGAGTAACGATAGGCAAATTTGAACCTGGTCAGAGTTCTGATCAATGTATTAGTATTAACTTCTCAACTGGTCAAATAACACGAGGAGCTACATCGTCTAGTGCATTAACCCATGATTTATATATTTGTCCTCGAATCAATTTGCCTTCAAAACTTCCTATTGGATTATACAAGGATAGTGTAAAATTAATGGATCATCCGTATCCCTTCAATGAATCTCATATACCTAGACTAGTGTCAGGATATCCAATACAAGATAATGCGAATCAAACATGGACTCCAGGACCATTACACACCAAAAGATTGAATAATATTAACTCGGGTGAATGTTCTGATGCTAATTTTGTTTTTGAATGGACCTTTAATGTTACTGGATTTCCAACAGGCGATCCTTGTCTGGAAGGATATGTTGGATTCCAATGGGAAAATAAATTTGGTTGGTTGCGTATACAAAGTAGAGAGATTACTAGTGGTTCTAATCCAGGAGAGTATACTTATTTGATGGATTGGGCTTATAATAGTCAACAAGGACTGACAATTGGTGCAGGAGAAGGAGGATATCCTCCTATTTGTGGTCCTAGTTGTGTACTTGAGGATGAAGGCAAATCATGCGGCCCTCCTCCAGTATGTCAACCGTGGACTCCGAGCTGTGTAACCAAATACCGAAGATGTTGTACAAACGTTAATGGAGGTGCTTTTCTAACTTGTGTGAATTGTGCGGGAAGCTGTCAAGGTGCCATAGAGTGCAGCACCTGCAGCAATTCTTGTACTCCAGGCTTTATACCTCAGACCAATTGTCACACGTATTGTATATCATCGGGAGGCGGAGGCTAACCGTAATGAGTAACCTAGATCCATTATTGTCAGAATCATTAGATCCAATAACCGTTGGTTATTCGTCAAACTCATTATTATCAAAAAAGGATCCTACAGTCAATAATTATAGAAATACACTACTAGGAACATGTATAAATCATACCATTTCAGGTTCTACTGGCCAATGTAATTGCACATATCCTACTACTCAGGCCAATTGTTTTGGGTATTTCGTTCCGTCTTCCGAGTCTCTTTGTGGTGCCACTGGTATAGAAGGTCATAGTGGTGGATGTTGTATGTACGACACTGAAAACAATACTATAATACCTTGTCAACAAACTACTTATTGTGGTTGTCATGCCCTGGCATCCAAATTTAATTTTGAATTTAAATGGACTAAATTTCTTTCAGGTCAATCATGCAAAGATATTGATTGTGTTGCGTCTGTATCAGAACTAGGAGCATGTTGTAACGGAAAAGGTTTATGTGCTGAAACAACAGAATCTGTTTGTGCAGCAAACAAAATGTTTTTTCAAGGAATCGGAACCAAATGTATTATGGGAGAAAAGTCTATTTGTATAGAAGGAACCGGAGGATGTTGTGACGGATCAACTTTAGAATTAGGAGTTCCTGGAGCAAGTTGCATTGATTCTGGTAAAATTTTTACAGGAATCCAACGCAACGCAACAGAATTTTACACAGAAAAAAACAATCTACCGTGTGAATATACTGCAATTCCCCTAACAACCCTACAGTTTGGAGATTTAGCAGCGGGAGGAATGTTTATAGGAATTTACACTCCAGGTCAATCAGTATGTTACGGTAGAGATCTTTCTAGTTTTTCAAGTCTAGATAATGCACTCGACGGTTCTGTGAAAGAAAATGTTTTGTATAGATCTGTCTACGATTGGAGAGGTTACGGAGCAGAAAAAAACAGTCTTTGTGATACAGAAGATTCTTATGCCATGATTTTAGCACTAGACTCGATGACCATAGAACACAGAGACGATGTTACTGGACAAGTTATAGAAACTGATACTTTTACTTGGTCTAGAGGAGGTCCCGACTGGGGACCAAAGACTTCGGTTGCAGGAATAATATTCGAAACAAACGATAAAGAATTAAAAAATATACCAGAAGGATATTATCGTAGTAATTCCCTTGATACTGCCTCTAATTTAAAACAACTGTCAGAATACTCTTGTAATAACAGATCTGTTGGATTTGATGAATATCATAGTTCAAACGGCTTATGGTCTATTGATTGGGGATTCAACAATACTTCCAGAATAAATTCTGCAGAATTATTTAGATTTAGTGGAATAACATTTGGAGAATTGTCGTTTACTGATTACACAAACAGTTCCTACGACTCTACTAGTACTCCTATGATTGAAGGAGTAAAAGAAGCTAATAGACGATTTGTTTTAAATTCACCAGATGAATCTCATTGGTTTGTTCCTAGTTTAAACGAATTAGGATATATATCATTTTTGTGTAAATATAAAAATTTGAATTCTATATTAATAAATTCAGAAGGAGCTCCTATTACAGGAACTCATTGGTCGTCTACTGGATCTTTTTTTGGTCAAGAAGGAGTATTTAATGGAGTAACTGCTCAAGCTGGATCCGTTGCCTGGACTATGACATTTCCAAACGATATATCTTTAGCGTATAACACAGAAAAGTCAGACAGAAAAGAAAAACATAAAGTAAGATTAGTAAAATTTATTAAATGTGATGGAAACCAGATACCTAATATTAATAAAAAACTACCTATTTCTTTATAAATAAAATATGTCTACCGGCAGTTCTCCTATAATATACTCTACTGGCCAAGGACCGCAGGGTCCGCAGGGAACTGGTGGAACTGGTGGACCGCAAGGTCCACCAGGAAATACCGGATTTGGTTCATCGGGAAATACCGGATTCGGAGTAACCGGAATTCGATTAGTTTCAGATGGTATCGGATTTAGTTTTGGAATAAACGGCGCTTCTGGCGCTACACTATTATTTGCTGATATTCTAGGTTTATCTGGAATTTGTTCTGCAAAAGGAACAAATTCTATGGTATTTTTAAATTTGACTGGAACTACTAGTATAGGATCTTCAATATTAGGAGTAAATTCTAAAAATTACCAAGGAATAATAAGATCAGATGATTCTGGTTATTCGTTTGATGTTATACAATTCTCTAATTTAGTGTTTTCAGGTATAACAGTAACCGCTGGACCAACAACAATACACCTCACTGGATTAAGTGCAGGTGGAAGTTCTACTGTAGCAGGTGCTTCTGCTAATAATTTAGCAAGAGGAATCACAGTAGAATTGGGTATTACAAAAATAAATTTTAGCAGAAGTAATTGGATTTCCGATGAAAAATTACTTGAATTAAGTATTTCTCAAATAAGAGAAACAAATATATCTGGTGGCACTGGACAATTTGATAATTACAGAAAAGACTCGGTAGGAACACTTACTACAGAAACACAATTCCGTAATATGAATATTCAAGGAATTACGGGTCCTGTAACTTTATCTAAACCAATTTCCACAATATCTGGAAACACCCTACAGAGTGCATTATACTTATTTGACGGATATACATCCGGATCTACAAACAGTCATATATTATGGTTTCGTTCTTTGACAGAACCTACAGATAGAGTCGGTTTAGCAAATACACAAAGAGTCTACGGAAATTGTGTTTTATCTAGTGGTAATTGTGTAGACTACGTTACTGAGAATCACTGCACAACTATCGGAGGAACATTCTTTGGAGGACAACTGTGTGATGGTGTTAGTTTAGGAAAAAGAGGATGTTGTTATTGGGATCCAACTACCAGTTCTTTTAAATGTCAAGATGCAAGACCAGACGAATGCAAAAACTTTAATGGCACTGTCAAAACTTTTCCGTGTTCTCACTATGCTACTGGAGAGGCTTGTTTAAATATATGTCTTCCATGTGACGATCCATAAATACAAATGAAAATACACATATGAGTATAGGAAGCAGTCATTTTTTTTCTGTATCAGGTTCAACTGGATCTGACGGCGCACAAGGTCCAACAGGTTTAACAGGTCCAACAGGTCCAACCGGCCCAGGAGTAACGGGAGCAACCGGCAATACCGGCGCAACATTAACATCATTTACTGTAACAATTAGTCCTAGTTCTGTTACTTCTGATATTTTGACTATTAGTGTTGGAAATACTGGTTTTACATTTGATGCTTCATCTATTCGAGGAGCAACTGTTCATTTTGGTCAAGGAATAACCGTAGAAAATAATTCCACAGGAATATCTTTATTTTCTGGAATTTCTTATATTGGACCTGTAGGAAATACTGGATCTGCTCGATTTTTGTTTAGAAATATCGAAAGTACTACTGCAGGAATAGAAGTAACCTCGGACGCAAACTTTATAACAATCAATGCCACTGCAGGAACTTTGTCACTGGGGACGCCAAATCAATCAAAAGGTATTTTGTATTTTGAAAGTCCAAGCACAACAAAATTTACAGACTACGGATTTACTGGTTCTACCGGATCTTTATATTTACAATTAAACTCTACTGCTGGATCTTCTAATTCTATTTTATTTACTAATAGATCAACGACAATTAGTGGTAGTATAGCTAATATAAATTCTATAGTAAACTATAATGGAACTAATATTACAGGATTTACTGGATTTGCTTTAGCCAACGGAACCACAGGAGAAATATCTACTTTTGCATTTATTGTAACCGATGGATTAACTGGATTGCCATCGAGTGTACTATTACGACCAGAACATGCAGTATTATATCCTGGAAAAAATATTGTAGTACTCACGACAATAAATTCAGGTTCTTCGTTTTCTGCAGAAATTTTCCATGCGGGATACGATTCAAAAGGAAATATTCCTGCCTATACACAAGGAGCCTGTTATTTCTCGAACGGATCCTCAAGTACTTGTTCTGATTATATTAATGCAAAAGATTGTGTTATCGGGGCTTTTGGTAAATTTTTTCCGTATAAAACATGTCAAGAGGCTGCACCTGCTGGAACTTCTTTTGAAATAGGAAATTGTTGTATTCGAGGATTATGTACTCGAGTTCCTAAAAATTTATGTCTCCGGTGGGGAGGAATATATCATGGGGCGACGGCATGTGATGGATCCTCTGGTGTTACTTGCCCCAATCCTTGTGACCAATAATTATGTCGTGTGGTTGTAATAAAAATAAACCTTGCACCGGAGAAAATTGCAAACGAAAAGAACAAGGATTTATTCCGCCTATTCGGACTATGCCCAAGACCACACCAAACAATATCTCAAATATTTCCGATAATCCGAATCCTACTTCTACATCACATATAAATAGTCTATATGAGGTATTCAAAATGAACACAGAACCCAATTTATCCAATCCTATTCCAAACTCTGTTTCTCCAAAAAATTTATCTGAAACTGTTCCAGAAATTCAAACAGAAACAGAATTTCGTTCCAGAGAAATAGAAAATCCAGATGGTATGTTTAAAATGGCGAAAAGTCTGGTAAGTGCTTTAGCGTCTAGAGGAATTCAAAACAATAAAGTATCTGTAGAACTTAAACAATTGCGAGTTTTAAGTTGTTTTGGAAACAAGAGTTCTGGTGGAGAACTGCCTGCTTGCGAATTTTTAAGAAAAAGCAAAACAGAAGGTAAGTTTTTCTGTGGTGGGTGTGGGTGCGGAGATAAACCAATGACATGGTTGAATGCAACAGAAACAGAATACTCTAAACTAGATTATCCTAAATTAAATTGTCCTCTGCAAATGCCTGGATTCAATAATTACACAGAATCCAGCCCAGAAGAATCTGTTTCTCCGATAACTAGAAGATATTACATTGAAAATATGAAATTTGAAGAAATTCAATCTGTTTCTGTTACTACACCTGAACCTCCAGCGACTCCAGCGACTCCAGCACCACCAGAACAACCAAAATAATTTAATCTAATATATTTTTCTTATAAATAAATAAGGAGAATATATGGGCAATGTTAACTCTAAAGACGGTATTATTAAGTATGCACTTCGTGCATTGGGTCATCCAGTAATCGAAATAAATGTAGATTATCAACAATGCCAAGATCGAGTAGACGATGCATTAGAATTGTTTGCAGAAAGACACTTTGACGGTGTAGAAAAAGTTTATTTCAAATATGCATTAACTGAAGATAATATTAAAAAAGCCTATATTGATACCGATCAACTTGCTCCTCCTTCTGGAATAACAGGAGACGGACCAGATGGTTCTACTATTGTAAGTGTTGTTCGCCTTTTTCGTCACAGCAATTTTGCTAATATTAATATGTTCGATGTCAGATATCAAATGGCACTAACAGATTATTTTGGTATTAATAGGGGATTAGCGTCTCAAAGTTCTTTGGGTCTTCCTCAATACGCGTCTACTAAAAGATATATCAATTTAATTGAACAATTTTTTTCTCCAGAAAAGGCTATAAGATTTAGTAAAGTCAAGAATAGAATTTACATAGATGGCACAATGGAAGACGTTAGTATAGGAGATTTTATGATTATAGAGGCATATGCTGCATTGAATCCAGAATCTTATACCGAAATATACGATGATCGATTACTTAAAAAATATGTTACTGCCTTGATTAAACGTCAATGGGGAGCAAATATGTCTAAATTCGACGGAGTTCAATTGCCTGGTGGAATAAGTACGAGAGGAGGGGCAATAATGCAAGAGGCAATGCAAGAAATACAAAATATCGAACAAGAACTCATATCAACACACGAAATGCCTTCTGATTTTTTCATAGGATAACAAAATGGCTACTAATCCGTATTTTAAATCATACGATTCTATAACAGAACAAAAATTGATTGATAATCTAACCATAGAAACTATTAAAGCTACCGGTAAAGATATTCTCTATATTCCAAGAGATTATCTTGTTATAGACAAATTATTCGGCGAAGACCCTGAATCAAAATTTACTGAAGGGTATCCGTTAGAGGCGTATCTAGTAAATGTGGATCGTTTCGAAGGTAACAGAGACGTTATAATGAAGTTTGGAGTTCAAATAACTGACCGTGCAACTATATTGATTTCTAAAACAAGATTTGAAGAAGAAGTCAAACTTAAAAGAACAGAAATATCAAAACCTAGAACAGGTGATTTAATTTATCTTCCTCTTTCTAAATCTTTATTTGAAATCAATTATGTAGAAGACGAATTTCCATTTTATCAATTAGGCGGATTAACCACATATGCTCTAACATTAGAACTGTTTACTTACAGTGGAGAAGTCATCAATACCGGAATAACAGATGTCGACGAAGTTGAACTTACAAGGAACGTAAAAACTACATATGCATTTATTAATGTAAATCCTATCTCTGGAACAAAACTATTAGACGGAGAACAAGTGTATCAAGTATTGGGAGTAACTGGAGGATCTTTACAGAATGCCACAACAACTGCAACCCTGTTGAATTTTATTCAAGGATCCACTCAGAATGCAATTCATCTTATAGAAATAAGCGGCGGATTTTCTTTTGCAACCAATCAAACCATAAGAGGAACAGATTCTGGTGCAGAATATTATTTCAAAGGAAGTACCGCAATAAGCGATACAACAATATCCAAAGATCCATTTACATCGACCCCACAGATAGATAATGATCTAACTCAAACCAAAGGAATCAAGATATTTGATTTCACTGATATAGATCCATTTTCGGAAGGTAATTATTAATGTTTACCCAAATACTAGACAATCAATTCAATGAATCTATCAGAAAACATGTGATTATCTTTGGATCGTTATTTAATTCTATTTACACAAAAACAGAAAGAAATGGTACGATACAAAAAAGAAGAGTTCCAATAAGTTACGGACCTAAAGAAAAATTTATTCGACTCATAATAGAAGAAAGTGGAATCACAGACAAAACACATATTCAGGCAGATCTTCCTAGAATGGGATTTGAAATAGTAAACTTACAATATGATGCTACAAGAAGAATTAATAGATTAAAAGAAAAAACAAAAATAATAAACGGAAATCCACTCAGATCGTATTCAGAAGCTCCTTACAATTTTACTGTTGCATTATATTGTTTTTCTAGAAGCATTGAACATAATCTTCAAATCATAGAACAAATAATTCCATATTTTGCTCCAGATTTTACTGTTACTGTTAATATGACACCATTGCACAATAAAGTAGATGTTCCTATTATTTTAAACGATGTAAATGTAAATGAAGATTACGAAGGAGCATTTGATTCAAGGCGCGCTATCGTTTCTACTTTGTCCTTTACTATGAAAAGTTATATTTATAGTCCTGTAGTGACAGATAATAGACCGTATATAGAAAATACTGATATAAATCTCTATAAAAATCAATTTTCTAATTTTATTACAGATTTTGGATTTACAGGAGACAGATATATTGGATTTACTTCTGCAAATTTCTATAGTGGAGGAACAGGATGATTAGATCTAATGAAAATATATCAAATGCATTGAATATTCCATTTGATGTGGAAGAAAAATCAAAAGAAGAATTCGAATCAAAAGAAATTGCTGTTACGAATGTCACTGCAGATACTCCACTACAATACGATTTTGAATCTGCCAGATCTAATATAAAAGAACTTATTAAAAGTGGAATGGGAGCTGTAGACGGCATATTAAAAGTTGCAACAGAATCAGATTCTCCTAGAGCTTATGAAGTATTAACTAACATGATTAAAACTATGAGCGATATGAATAAAGACTTAATAGAAATTCATGAGAAACTTACAGATGCTCAATCGAAAAAGGTTACTATTAAAAATACAACAAACAATTCTATATACGTAGGATCTACCACAGAACTACAAAACCTTATAAATCACGAAAGAAGTCCACTCAAAGTACTTGAAGAAGAAAATTAATCATGAGAAGACCTGGATATTTAGGAAATCCTAATCTTAAACCTGAAGGTCAATCCTTACAGTTTACAAAAGAACAGGTAGAAGAATATTTACGATGTTCTAAAGATCCTGTTTACTTTGTTTCAAAATATATCAAAGTAGTTTCTTTGGATAAAGGATTGGTAGATTTTAATATGTATCCGTATCAAAAAGATATGATTGAAACTATACACAATAACAGATTCGTTATAGCAAAATTGCCAAGACAAAGCGGAAAAACGACAACTGTTGCTTCTTATTTATTGCATTATGTTTTATTTAATCAAAGTGTTAATGTTGCTATTCTGGCAAACAAACAGTCAACCGCAAGAGATATTTTAGCAAGATTAAAATTATCTTATGAATATTTACCCAAATGGATTCAACAAGGAGTAAAAGAATGGAATAAACATTCCATAGTTTTGGAGAACGATGCAAAAATAATTGCAGCTGCGACTTCTTCGAGTGCAATCCGTGGAGGATCGTATAACGTTATTTTGTTAGACGAATACGCACACGTTCCAATTTCTGTTGCAGAAGAATTCTTTAGTTCAGTATATCCTACAATTACAGCTGGTCAAACTACTAGAGTTATTATGATCTCTACTCCAAAAGGCCTAAACATGTTTTATCATTTTTGGAAAGGAGCGCAGAGTAAACAAAACGAATATATTCCGATTGAAGTTACATGGAATCAAGTACCAAAATATCCAGGAGGACCTCTCAGAGACGAAGAGTGGAAACAAGAAACTATAAGAAATTCATCAGAACGACAATTTCAAGAAGAATTCGTTTGTGACTTCATAGGATCTACCAATACATTAATTTCGTCTCAAAAATTAAATTGTCTTGTTTGGAAAAAACCGCAATATAAATCAAATGATGGAATTACTATTTTCGAAGAACCGATTCGAAAAACAGAAAAGACAGAAGATCATGTATATTACATGGTTGTTGATGTTTCTAGAGGACAAGGAAAAGATTACAGTGCGTTAACGGTAATAGACATAACTCAAATGCCCTACCGGATTGTGGCAAAATACAGAAACAATACCGTTTCTCCTTTATTATTTCCGTCTATAATCTGTTCTATTGGAAAAAAATATAATAATAGTTATATTATGGTAGAATTAAACGACATAGGAGGACAGGTTGCAGATATTCTTCATCAAGATTTAAATTACGAAAATTTGATCAGAAGTGATATTAGAGGTAGAAAAGGTCAAATACTGACCGAAGGATTTTCTGGATCTAAAAATCATCAATTAGGAGTGAGAACCAGTCAAATTGTTAAAAAATTAGGATGTTCTGTTTTAAAGAATTTAATAGAAAACGATAAACTTATAGTAGAAGATGCAGAGATAATAGAAGAATTGACTACTTTCGTCGCAGATCATTCTTCTTATCATGCAGAAGATGGATATACCGATGATCTTGTAATGACTCTTGTTTTATTTTCATGGGCAACAAGACAAGAATTCTTTAAAAATTTAACCAATCAGGATGTTCGTATGGAAATTTATTCAGAAGAAATCAAAAAAAT
>Ga0194120_10010919_pt1 | contig 11064 bp, 8 predicted proteins | sample TA2MahCa65mmetaG_FD_148642 | JGI IMG/M metagenome (GOLD analysis project Ga0194120, IMG submission 148642) | Freshwater microbial communities from Lake Tanganyika, Tanzania - TA2015019 Mahale Deep Cast 65m | ecosystem: Environmental > Aquatic > Freshwater > Lake | place: Tanzania: Lake... | reverse complement strand
GAAGCAGCCATGCCACCGCAGAGCCGTCTGGGAGACAAATCGCAAGTGCCCGCCGACGCCCACGGCTGCCCGGCCTGCCCGCACCCGGCGGTCGGCCCGGCCGTCGCGGGGTCGCCCAACGTCAACGTCAACAGCCGCCCGGCGCTGCGCGTCGGCGACCCCGGCATCCACGCCGCCTGCTGCGGCCCCAACACCTGGAAGGCCGCCAAGGGCTCCGGGACGGTCTTCATCAACAAGAAGGCTGCCCACCGCCTGGGCGACACCGACACCCACTGCGGCGGTACCGGCCAGATGATCGAGGGCTCGGGCAACGTGATCACGGGCGGCTGATCGCCGTCTGACCGTCGTTGCCCGGGCCGGCGTCGCGCCGCGGGTGCAGCCAGGCGCAGATCCGCCGCGCCAGATCGGCGCCGATCCCCGCCACCGCGGCGATGTCGGCCTCGCTCGCCTCCCGCAGCCGCGCCACCGATCCGAACGCGGCCAGCAGCCGCTGACGTCGCGCCGCGCCGACGCCCGGGACGCCGTCGAGCTGCGATCGCAGCGTGCGGCGGGTGCGCCGCTGGCGATGCGCCGTCACCGCCAGCCGATGGGCCTCGTCGCGGATTCGCGTGACGAGGTACAGCTCGCTCGAGTGGGGCGGCAGGACGATCGCGTTCTTGATCCCCGGCAGGAAGATGCGCTCGGGCGACGCTGCGCTCGGTCCGTCGTCGGCGCTGTCCTGCGGGCGCGCCTTGGCCAGGCCGACGACGTCGATCGCGTCGGCGACGCCGAATTCGGCGAGGATCTCGGCGGCGATGCGCAGCTGGCCCTTGCCGCCGTCGACGACGATCAGGTCGGGCAGGGCCCAACCGGAGGTCCGCGCGCGGTCGAGGCGCCGGCCGATCACCTCCCTCATCATCTCGAAGTCGTTGGGGGTCTCGAGGCTGCGGACCTTGAAGGTGCGGAACTCGCGCGCCGCGACCTCGCCGTCGAGGGCCACGGCCATCGACCCGGTCGGGTCGGTGCCGGAGATGTTCGAGATGTCGTAGCACTCGATCCGCCGCGGCGCCCGCCGCAGGTGCAGGCGGCGCTGCAGCCCTTCGACCGCGGCCTGGCGGCGCGCGGCGGTGCGGGCGTGGTCGTCGAAGGTCTGACGGGCGTTGTCGACCGCGAGCTCGACCAGCCGGGCCTTGGCCCCGCGCTGCGGCCAACCGACCGCGACGACGCCACGCGGGGCCGGGTCGCCGGCGGCGATCGCGCGCTGTCGCCGCAGGTCGGTCAGCCACTCGGCCAGCGTGTCGTCGTCCGGCAGCGCGCACGGCACGATCAGCTCGTCGGGAACCGCCTGGCCGCGGTCGTAGGCGCCCTGGATGAAGCCCGCCACCACCTCGCCGTCCGGCCAGGCCTGGTCCTTGAGGACGTGGCCGTGGGAGGCGACCAGCACGCCTTCGCGGAACGTCAGCACCGCGACGCAGGCGCGCGCTCCTTCGCGGTACAGACCGACCGCGTCGAACGTCCGCGGGCGGTCGATGAGCGCGACGTGCTGGGCCTCGACGCTCGCCTCGAGCGCCCGCAGGTGGTCGCGCAGCCGCGCCGCACGCTCGAACTCCTCCGCGGCCGCCGCCTGCGCCATCCTCGTCCGCAGGCGCTCGACCAGCTCGCCCTTGCGCCCGGCCAGGAACAGCGACACGTCGCGGACCAACAGGGCGTACTCCGCCGGATCGACCTCCTCGGTGCACGGGCCGAGGCAGCGGTGGATCTGGAACTCCAGGCACGGCCTGGTGCGGTTGCGGAACACAGCGTCCGGGCAGGTGCGCAGGCCGAAGTGGCGGTTGACCTGGGCGAGGGTCTGCCGCGCCGCGCTGGCGCTGGCGTACGGGCCGAAGTAGACCGCACCGTCGCGCGCCGGAAGGCGCACCACCTGCAGGCGCGGCCACTGCTGGCCGGGGTCGAGGCGCAGGTGGAGGAAGCGCTTGTCGTCCTTGAGCTTGACGTTGAAGCGGGGCTGGTGGCGCTTGATCAGCTCGTTCTCGAGGATCAGCGCCTCCTTGGCGGTGGCGGTGACGACGATGTCGATCGCGGCGAGCAGGTCGCGCAGGTGGGCGACGAAGAAACGCTCGTCCTGTCCGGTCGCGTACTGGCGCAGCCGCGCGCGCAGGCTGGCCGCCTTGCCGACGTAGACGATCGCGCCCTGGCGATCGCGCATCAGGTAGCAGCCGGGTCGATCGGGCAGGTGGGCGACCCGCGCGTCGAAGTCGAACGCCGCCGAGCCGAATTCGGCGTCGTCGACGGCGGCGATCTCGCCTGGAAGGGCGCCTTCGTCGACCTCGATCGTGGCCTCGTCGGCCGGATCGGACTCCACCTCGAAGGCGAGCGGATCGAACGGGCGGTCGGCTTCGCCGCGCAGGCTGGCGGCCGGCCTCAGCGGTCGTGAAGTATCCTCCGAGCTGGTCGCGCGCGGCAGAGCGGCCCCCAACCGCCGGAAGTGAATTCCGTCCGTTTCGCCCGCTGCCCGGCCGGCGCTCTGGCGGCTACTTCGCCGGCGCATCGGGCGCGCCACCGCCCTTGGCCGGCGCACCGCCGCCGCTGGCCGGATCGGGGCCGCCCAGCTTGACCTCGATCGGCTTGCCGCCGACGTTGAGCTGCAACGGCGAGCTGCCCGGGGCGCCCTCGGCCGGCTGGCTCGCCGCGGCCTTCTTGGCGAGGTCGTCGGCGCGCGCCTTCTCTTCCTTGACCTTGAGCTGGAACGCCTCGCTCTTTTTGATCTGGCCGGACCTGGTCGCGTCCTCGATCGCCCGGATCGCGTAGGCCCGCCACGCCTCCTGGCGCCTCATGCCTTGCAGGGTGCGGGCGAGCGTCTCACGGGCCTTGGCCTCGGCCTTGTCGTCGCCGGGCTTGCGCGCGGCGAGGCGGACCACATGGCGGACCTTCTTGTCGTCGGACTGGAACACACGATCGGCGACGGGCGCCGCTGCTGTCAGCTTGGCGACCGCCCTCGCCATCTCGGCGTGCTTGCCGATCATCGGCAGCGTGTCGGGGTCGTCGCTCTTGGGCGCCATCCCGAACAGGAAGCTGATGTCCTGCAGCGACTCGAGCGGGCTCTTGCCGAGGGGCGGCGTCTCGACCGTCGCCAGCGCGTCCTCCGGCACACCGCGGGCCTTGCAGAACGCCTTGACGACCTCGGCGAGGGGCGTCGTCGGCGTGGCCTGCGCGGCCAACATGGCGGCCTGGGCGATCGCGTCGAGCTCCTTCTCGCCGCGCTCTCTTTGCAACAGGCTGGTCGCGATCTCGATCCTCGCTTCGGCGAGCGGCGTCTCCTTGCCGGCGATCTTGTTCTCGATCGCGATCACCCACCAGCCCTTTTTGCCCTCGACTGGACCGATCAGGTCGACCACCTTGGCGCCGGTGACGGCGGCGGCGACGGCGGGACCGAACGGTTGGCGGCCGAGCTTCTCGGCGTCGTAGTCCTCGACGTACTTGCCGCCCTCGTCCTTGTAGATGCTGTCGTCGGTCTTGTCGGCGGCGACCTTGCTGAAGTACTGCAGCAGACGGCCGGCGCGCTCGTCGCCGGTGACCTCGGTCGCGGTCTTCGGCTCGCCGACCGCCGCTGGCACGGGCTTGTCGGGGTCGTTGCTCTTGGGTGCGATCGGGTCGAGCTTGATCTCGCCCGCCCAGGCCTTGTCGAGGTCGGCCCGAATCGACTGGGCCGCGTCGCGCTTGGCGGCGCGCTGCGAGGTCGCGTCCTTCTTCTTGGCCTCGTCGGTCTCGTCTTCGGGGTTGGGCGCGGCGATGAGGATCGCGCGCAGGTTGAACTTGTCCGGCACCTTGTACTTGTTGATCTGCAGCGCGTACTCGGACGTGATCGCGTCGGCGTGGCTGACCGCCCACGCCTCGGCGTCGGCTGCGGTCACCGTGATCGCCTTCGACACCGTGACCGCGTCGACGGTGAGGAGCTCGAGCCGGGCGCGGCCCACGTCGGCCTGGTGCAGCGCCTCGACCTCGGCTGGCGCGGGCAGGATGCCCTGGGTGACGATCTGCACCATCTTCTCGCGCAGGATCTCGCGGCGCAGGAATTCCTCCAAGGTCGCCTTCGACATGCCGAGCCGGTAGCGCACGAACTGCTCGTATTTCTTGGAGTCGAACGCCTTGTTGGTGTCGGCGATCTCCTGGCCGAACGTCTCGGCCAGCGCGACGACGCGCTTCGCGAGCTCGGTGTCGGACACCGACAGCCCGAGCTTCTTGGCCTGCTCGGCGATCACCGCCGCCTCGATCAGCTCGGCCATCACCTTCTCGACCTTGATCGGCGACGGCGCTCCAGCATGGGGGACCATCGCCGCCGCCTCGGGCTGGCCGCGGGCGAATCGCAGGCGGAAGTGGTCGTAGATCTGCTGGGCCTGGGCGGCCTCAAACTTGTTCGCCCCCGGCGCGGGCGGATCGGTCGACAGCATCACGGCGAGGTTGAGCGTCGCGCCGTCGATGACCACCCCGCCGACCTCGGCCATCACCTCGACCTCGCCTCCCGGCCGGGCGTCCTGGCGCCAGGCGGGACCGAAGGTCAGGACGAACACGGCGATCAGCATGCCGAACAGCACGTAGATCAACGTGGAGCGGCTGTGCTTGCGCATGACATCGAGCATGAGGCGAACCCTGTCTGGGGCGGCTCGGGGCCGCCGCGGAGCGCGGTATTCAAGCGAAAAAGCGCGCCGCGGTCAATCACGCCCGCCAAACCAGGGCGAGGATCGGCATCAGGGGCGTCCCTGACGACGGATCCACCATTTGTTCAAGTCCATGGAATGACGTGAAACGACTGCCGCGAGCGCGGACGCCGGCTGCTGCCACCCTATCCCCAACCCAGTTTCGGAACCTCGCCCGCCAGACCAGCGCAAGGGGACCGATCAGAAGACCGGGGCCCATCGAACCAACTGACGCGCTGCGGTCGTCGCAAAGCAGCTGGCGCGCGCCAAGACCTTGGGACCAGCGATCGGTCCTTCGCGCCAACCACCAGGGGCCCACCGCACGCCAGGGCCAGGGCGACACCGGGCCTGTGGATTTGTGGAAAACCCTTCAGGTTTCCCACAAGCTCCACCGACCGCCACCGCCGCCATGCAAAGCAGGTGGACAACCGGCAGCGAGACGTCGGTCGGGGCTGGCTCAGGTCAGCGTGTGGCGGCGAAACGGGGACGGTCGGTCCGTCGGCGACCGGCTGACCGACGACGTTGCTGCCCCCGCTCGGATTGGGGTTGCACCATCGAACCCGGCGGGAAGTTGTGATGCGGTTGGACCGGTCGCGCGGAAGCGTACTTCCGGCGACCCTGTCACACGCCGAGCTGCGCCTTGACGTCGCCCATGTCGTCGGGGACCCACAAGCGGATGTGCATGTGATCGCGGTGCCCGGGCGACTGGCGGATCAGCGCGTCGCCCTTGCCACCCTTCGGGCCGTACTGGAACAGCGTGCGCAGGCGCGTCTCGCTGACCCCGCGGCTGGCCGCGAAGGCGTGGAGGCGGCGCTGGATCGCCGGCGAGATGAAGATCGCCGCGACGTGGCCGGTGCGTTCGAGATGGTCGATCAGGAACCATGTTCGCTCGCAGTCGATCGCGTCGAGGCGGGGCACCCCCCAGTCCTTGATCGCGGCGGCGTGGGTGTAGTAGCCGACGTCGACGTCCTGACCCGAGCGATGCGACTTGTGGTGGCCCATGCGCCCGCCACCTGCGCGTGACAGCGACCCGACCAGCGCCGGGTGGCGCCGCGGCCAGCGCCGGGCGACCTCGGCGAAGGCCTGGCGGAGCAGGCCGACGACGCGGATGCGCCCCCACTTGCGATCCGTGTAGCGCCCGGTCATCTGGACGCCCGGACCCGGCGTGAGCTGTTCGCCGCTCGTGAAGCCAGACAGCGATCCGTGGGCGATCGGGACCTTGATCTCGGCGTTGGCCGGCAGCGCCGGATCGGCGCCAGACGCGAACGGGATCTGGTTGACCCACGCCAGCAGCGATGGCGAGCAGAAGTAGCGGTAGGCGACCGATCGCACCGTGTCGCCGGCCTTGGCCGTCGTGCGGGCCAGGCGGACCGTGTGCCGGCGCGATCGGGCGTCGAACGAGGCCTGCTGACCACCTTCGCAGTCGCCGCCACCGCACAGGTCGCGGACCGCCTCTGGCGGCGACAGCAACGGGCTGTCCTCTCCGCCGCCTTCGTCGTCGCCGTCGGCTGCCCACGCCGGCGAGCACCACAGCAGCGCGAAGGCGGCGATGGCGCGGGCGATCGTGGGAGGGTGCAGCTGGCGGATCATCAGCGTGGGGCCTCGCGCGCGCCCAGGTCTCGCAGCGGCGTGCGGAAGGGGCGGGGTGGAGACCAAAGGTAACCGAGGATCGCCGAGGCGGCAACCCGAAAACCTCGCCGACCGATCGGATAACCCCAATCATCGTATTTTGCATTTGAAATCAGATTGATGCGCTCGTGTGTCCACAGCCGGGCGGTCCTTCCTGTGGAGATCCGATTCATCCTGTGATATCGAACACTTGGTTCGAACCGCGCGGCGGCGAACCGATCACCTTCGCCAGCTCGCGGAGTCCCGCCGGTCTGCGGAGGAAATGCAAACAAAATCGGATGATTATGGTCCGATGCCGGTCCACGCGGCGATCCAACCTGCCGGCGCGATCACGGCCGCCGCTGCGGCGGAGATCCAACTGAAGGACAACAGGTATCTGGTCATGCCGATCCAGCGCGCGGCCGGACCACGCGCGCGCTGCGGCGGCGCCGCGGAGGCACGCGCACCGTGAGACCCCGGGTCGTCCGGCCGCGCCTGTCCCGGCGACAGCGGCAAGCGGATCGGAGCGGTCGCTGCCGCAGCCGCGGCGAACCTGTGGGTCGAACGATCGACCGGCTGTCACGCCGTCAGTCGATCAACGCGATCGCGGCGGCGGCGATCGCGGCGGTCTCGGCGCGCAGGATCGCCGGGCCGAGGGTCGCGGCGGTTCCGCACGCCGCCATCAGCGCCGCCTCGCGGGCCGAGAACCCCCCTTCGGCGCCGATCGCGACGGCGAGGCGCGGCGAGCGGGAGATCCGGTCGCGCACGACCTCGCCGAAGGCGGCATCTGCCGCGGGATCGCACCACAGCACCGCGCCGCCGGTCCAGCTGGCGATCCAGCCATCGACGGTCACTGGCTCGGCGACGACGGTCCGCCACGGCCGGCCGCTCTGTTCGAAGGCAGCGTCGGCGAGGGACTGCCAGCGCACCACCCGTCCGCCGTCCGTGGCGGCGACGACGCCGTGATCGGTCCACAGGGGCTGGATCGCGGCGACCCCGAGCTCGGCGGCCTTCTCGATCAGCCAGTCAAACCGCTCACCCTTGATCACGCCGCAGGCCAGGGTGATCTCTTTGGTGCGCGGCGGCGCCACGCGCGGCGCCGTGGTCGGCACCAGGCGCGCGCCACGCCACACCGCCTCGCGCTGGCGGCCGAGGCCGTCGCCGACGACGATCACGGCACCGTCGCGCAGCCGCAGGACCCGCGTGAGGCGGTGTTGCACCTCCCTCGCGATCGCGATCGGCGCCGTCGGATCGGCCGGCAAGGTGCACAGGAGCTGGCGCACCGCCGCCTCCCTCAGCGGTCGAGGGCGATCGCCGCCCAGTCGCCGCGGCGATCGGTGGCACGCCAACGCAGCCCGCCAGCGGTGAACCGCGCCGTGATCGCGTCGGCCTGGCGGACCAGGATCCCCGACAGGATCAGCCGGCCGCCGTCGGCGACGCGCGCGCACAGGCCGTCGCACAGGGCGTCGATGACGGGGGCAAGGATGTTGGCGACGACGAGGTCGTGGCGCGCCGCGCCGAGCGACCCGAGGTCGCCGGTGTGGACGAGCGTCACGCGGTCGGCGACGCCGTTGAGGCGCAAGTTCAAGGCGGCGCTGTCGACCGCCGCGCGGTCGATCTCGGTCGCGACGACCTGTCGGACGCCGAGGCGCGCCGCCAGGATGGCGAGGATCGCGCTGCCGGTGCCGACGTCGAGGACGGTTCGGCCGCCGATGGCGCGATCCGTCGCGGCGGCGGAGTCGGCCCAGGCCAGGATCGCCGCGATGCACAGCTGGGTGGTCTCGTGGGTCCCGGTGCCGAACGCCATTCCTGGGTCGACGATGATCCGCAGGCTCCCGTTCGCCTCTGGCTCCGCCAGCCAGGGCGGCTCGACGCGGACCCTTCCGGCGACGACGAGCGGGCGGAAGTGCTGCTTCCAGACCCGGTTCCAGTCCTCGTCGGCGATCGCCTGCCTCTCGACCTCGACCGCCACGCCGGCGTCGCGCGCCGCGCTGGTGATCGCTGCCGCCGCCTCTTCGGCCTCGCCGGGCGCGACGTAGGCGATCACGCGCAACCAACCGGCGGCGACGTCGCCGCCGCCCAGGCACATGGCGTCCTCGATCTGGACGCCGTTCGGTGACAACAGCCACAGCGTCGGCGCAAGCTCGTCGGCCAGCGCGGCCGGAACGGCGGTGCGCAGCGCGATGCATGCAGGAGGCGGCGCCGCCGTCACGACGCCGGCTCGATCTCGACCAGGAGTTCGCCCGTCTCGACGGTGTCGCCGACCCGGGCGGCGACCGCGCGCACGGTGCCCGCGACCGCGGTGCGGACGTCGTTCTCCATCTTCATCGCCTCGAGCACCGCGACCACGGCGCCGTCTTGGACCGCGTCGCCGACGGCGACGGCGATGCGCACCACGCGCCCGGGCATCGACGCCTTGATCGCGCCCGAGCCCGCCCGCCGCGCGCCGCCGTGGGCGATCCAGCTCGCGCGGAGGTCGTCGATCTGGAACCGGTGCTCGGCGTGATCGGCCACCACCACCCAGGCATCCTTGTCGCGGAAGGTGTGGAAGGTCCGGCGGCCGGCGTCGTCGCGCAGGGCCCAGCGGCCGTCGGGCAGGCGCTCGATCGCGAAGGCGACCGCTACACCGTCGATGCGCGCCTCGATCCGGTCGCCGTGGTCGCGGTCGATCGCGACCTGGTGCGCGACCTCGCCCCGCTTGACTTGCCACTCGCTCGCCATCGCTCCCTCACCTTGTCGCTCAGAGGTCGTGAGGCCACCCGGGAGGTGGCTTCGTGTGGTTCGGCGGCCAACGACTGCCGAAAGTGAATTCCGGCGGGTTCGGCCGCTTCGAGGTCGCCGCCCTGGCCTGGCCCGGCGGCGTGGGGTCGCGCCGTCCGGCGATCAGCCGAACGCGGGCGCCGACCGAGAGGACGGATGGAGGAGGTCCCCTCTCCTCCCGCCGTCGAGACACGCTGGCCGCTTGCGCCATGGGCCTCGATCCCGGCGCCGTGTGCGCGCTGGGGCTACCAGCCGGCGCGCAGCGCCACCCGCCTTGCGTCCAGCGCCCACGCCGACCCACCCTGCCCGGCCGCGGTGGCCGGAGCGGCGCCGTCGCGGGCGCACAACAACGCCGCGAGGGCCATCGCCAGCGGATCGTCGGCGGGATCGGCGGGCAGCGGCGGCAACGTCTTGACGATCCCGGTGTCGTACGGACCGTCGCGGAACGCGGGCGAATCGAGGACCTGGATGAGATGGGCGAGGTTGTGGCGGATCCCGCCGATCGCAAAGGCGCGCAGCGCGGCGATCGTCCGGCCGATCGCGTGGCCGCGGTCCGGCGCCCACGCCGACAGCTTGGCGATCATCGAGTCGTAGAAGGTCGGGATCACGTCGCCCTCGCAGAAGCCGTCGTCGAGGCGGATCCCCGGCCCGGTCGGCGGGCGGTAGATGCGCAGCGGTCCGGGCGACGGCAGGAAGCCGCGCGCCGGATCCTCGGCGTAGATGCGGCACTCGATCGCGTGGCCGCGCTGGACGATCTGGCCCTGCTGCCACGGCAGGTGATCGCCCTGGGCGACCAGCAACTGGGCGACGACGAGGTCGGTCCCGGTGACGAGCTCGGTCACCGGGTGCTCGACCTGCAGCCGGGTGTTCATCTCCATGAAGTAGAAGTTCTCTTGCGGGTCGACCAGGAACTCGATCGTGCCGGCGCCCTCGTAGCCGACCGCGCGCGCGGCCTGGACGCCGACCTCGCCCATCCGGGCGCGGGTCGCCGCCGACAGGTGGTGCGCGGGCGACTCCTCGATGATCTTCTGGTTCCTGCGCTGGACCGAGCACTCGCGGTCGAACAGGTGCACTGCGCCGCCATGGCGATCAGCCATGATCTGGATCTCGATGTGGCGCGGCCGGACGATCGCCTTCTCGAGGTAGATGGCGTCATCCTTGAAGTAGGCGAGCGCCTCGCGGCGGGCGGCCTCGAAGGCGGCGGGCAGCTCGCGCGCCTCGTGGATGAGGCGAATCCCCTTGCCTCCGCCGCCAGCGGCAGCCTTGATCATGACCGGGAAGCCGATCCCGTCGGCGATCCGCGCCGCCTCGGCCGGGTCGCGCAGCGGCTCGAGCGACCCTGGCACGACCGGCACGCCGGCTGCGTCCATGGTCTGGCGCGCCAAGGTCTTGGTCCCCATCTGCTCCATCGCGCGCGCGGGCGGACCGACGAAGGTCACGCCGGCGTCCTCGCACTCCTGGCGGAAAACATGATTTTCACTTAGAAATCCATAGCCGGGGTGGAGGAGCGTCGCGCCCGTCCGCCGCGCCGCCTGCAGGACGAGATCGCCGCGCAGGTAGGATTCGATCGAGGGACCGGGCCCCAGGCGCACCGCCTCGTCGGCGAGCCAGACGTGGCGGCTGTGGGCGTCGGCGTCGGAGTAGACCGCGACCACCGGCAGGCCAAGCTCGCGGCAGGCGCGGATGACGCGGCAGGCGATCTCGCCGCGGTTGGCGACCAGGACCTTGGGCTTGGACATCGGTGGCAGCGCCGCGACCCGGCGCGGCGGCGCGATTGTGCGGCTTTGTGCGCGCCGCGTCCATGGTTGCGAGCCCGCGCCCGGCGGCCTAACGTAACGGCTTTGACGGCCAGCGCGGCCGCGAACGAGCGCCATGCCTGCCCTGCCCAACGCCCTGTCGCCGCTGTTCGCCGATGTCGCCCCCGGCCCGGTCGAGATCGGGGCAGTCGCGGCGGTGATCGCGCTCGCTGGCGTCGTCGGGTGGGTCGCGTGGCGGGTGACGCGGCGCCCGTCGGCCCCTCCGG
>Ga0194120_10010917_pt1 | contig 11065 bp, 3 predicted proteins | sample TA2MahCa65mmetaG_FD_148642 | JGI IMG/M metagenome (GOLD analysis project Ga0194120, IMG submission 148642) | Freshwater microbial communities from Lake Tanganyika, Tanzania - TA2015019 Mahale Deep Cast 65m | ecosystem: Environmental > Aquatic > Freshwater > Lake | place: Tanzania: Lake... | reverse complement strand
CAGTTGAGCCGTCCTCTGTAACGTCCTGCTTTGCTTGCACTTGCAGCCCCGTATTCCTCGTGGCCAACAGAAAGAAGTCATGGCCTATGGAACCGAAGGGTTGCATGGATTCGAGTCGAGTTCGGTCTTGCCGATCTTGCCCGGCAGGATAATCGACGTTGGCAAAGTGTCACGCTCTTAACAAGTGTTTCCCACGTTTCAGCAATCCCTTGAATCCGATTACCGGAATGAATCAGCGCAACGCGAATGACTTCTGGTCTAATCCAGCGTACCTGGCACGAAGAGTCAGAACAATTTGTTCCCTTGATTGCGTCTGATCTCGTTTGTCTCGACGCACACTTCCATCTTTGGAAACGTACCAGGATTCTGTTTAGTATTCAGTCAATGGACTTTGGCTAACTCCGAATTGGTTGCCGGCTTCTCTACGTGACTAAGCCAGAAATCGCGATGGAGATTCGCGAAGAACAATGGCATCGTTGTACCGTTCGTTGGAATCGTCACGTCCACAATCACCCCGGGGAGTTTGATGGTTTCGCCCGAATCAGCGGAAACAAAATCGACTTCGCATTCCTTCGCACTCGTTTGAAGAGCGGCACTGATACCCGCTCGCGGAATCGCGTCGCCGTACTCGGCGTGATGAGCCTTGCAAATTACCAGAAGATTTCCGCCGTGTCGCGCACCGCCGGCATGCACCTGATCGAGATGATGCGCGTCAATAAAGCACCGCCGGTTTTCTGCTAGGGAGACGTAGCTTCCTTCGGGAGCTAGTTGTTGCGGAGTGTTGGTCGCAAGGCAGATTTGGCAGTGCCACGCATAGGTCTTTTTGAGTTGCTGCTTGTGTTTATCTTCCAGAGCTGAGGAGGGCCTCGGCCGCGCTTTCGATCTGTCTCGGCCCTTCGACGGTGATATGCTTGATTCGTCTTCTGAGAGCGGTATTGGCTGCGGGATGTTGTGCTCAATCCCAAGAGTTTCTGTGCCGTGGGTGATTTGCGATTCTCCGATTTCCTCGGTAGCGTCGACTGATGATTCACCCTCGACGGAATCATCTTCATCAGGAAGGTCAACCGATTCAGGGTTTTTGACTTCCCGACTGGGGAGTTCTGCGAGAACCAGGTTCTCAAATACGGCTTTATCCTTCCTCGAAGCGTCGGGCGCGAAAATGAAAGCGGAAACTGCGTCGAAAAATGCACTACGCTCACGATTCTCCCGTTTGACGACAAAAAGAGTGCCTGATGTCTCGTCAAATTGAGATGGCACAGAAACGTCGTACTTGCGCTGGCGAACACGGTATGTTGAAACGACCTTCGAGCAGACTGAAATTCGGTCAATCCTCAAGATTCTTTTGAACCAGTCTGGTCGCAGGCATTTGGTCTCGATGTCAAATAGTGCCAGTCGACTTGGCATCTCGCGTTTGAGCTTAGGTGACTTCAAATGACGCAGAAGTTGTTCCAATTCGGGATCAGTATTACCACCGCCAAATCCATGTACGTTGTGCGGCGCACCAGCGATCCGGCTGAGACGGTTGAGGTTTATTCCCCGAATTCTGTCGACGATCGACACTTCGAGTTCGGTTGGTCGGTCAAAGACAAAAGAGATGTTCGAGCCGACGTTCCGAATCTCCTTTGACAGTTCGGGAAAGTCATCGATGAAGACGCGACTATTCCGACGGCCGGCATCGGCCAATGACACAAGACGCAACTCTTTGCCCTTTTGAACGGGAAGGCAGGGGATTTGCGGCGCGTCGTTCCACCAACTCAAGACGCCATTTCTGTGTTCAAAATGACGGACGACTTGCTTCAAGTGCTGTTCGACTTGTGCCGGCTTCAAAAGCCGGAGCCACTCGAAGAATCCGCGAGAGAGTTCCGGAGTCGGCTCTGCCGTGGCGACACCAATCATCCGAAGGATTTCCTGTTCGTCCGCGCTTTTGCCTTTCAAAGCGATCGGCTTCTTCCAATCGCCCCAGAAGTTGCCCGACTTGCCCGACAATGCAAGTTCCTTCGGCTTCCACCACTTTTCGTCTTCCAAGACACAAGGGACATCGTCAATCAGCGTGGGCTTGTTTTCATGTTTGGCGGCGCTGACAAACTTCGCGAGTCGAAAACGCCAAACCGAAACATTTGCAGGTGGATGTTCGAGTGCTCGACGAAGGGCCGACATGCTCGGTTCGGCTCGCGTACCAAAGATTTCATCGAGCTTTTTCCGAGGCCGTAAGATCAAGTCTTCCGGCCTCAACTCAAGAGTTCGGATGGTGTCGGTTTCCCGATGAAGCTCCGTGCTCGGTTGCAGAACACCACAATGGTTCAATCCGAGCGCTTTCGATTCGAACTTACGGAGCAACGACGCCAAATCACGATCTTTGGCCAAATCCGCAGTCTCTCCCTCGAATTTCGAGAACTCGACCAGTTCCGAGTTGCTCAGCTTTTTTCCTGGCGCGAAGTTCTGTGTTCGCTGCGCAAACCACGCCGCTACGTCATCAGGTGAAATCGTCGAGCGAATGCCGAGTGCTCCACGGCCGCCACGTTTCACGCCAGAAAGACAAAGCACTTCGGGAACCGGTATCCGAAGAACGCTCGCAAGAATCTCGCGAACTTCTCGACGCGTCGGATAGCACAACTCACCGAGCACAACATGGCATCCATCGACCGTTGGCCAGATCGGGAGCACTGCAAAATCGCGCCGATCGGTTGAAGAAATTTCAGACCAACTGCTCTTGGTCCACTGCCAAAATCGCTTTCGAACAGGCTCTGGCTGTGAGTCTAAATTCGCACGACGGCACATTTCCGCGAGATCAAAACTCGGTAGTTTCCAATTCTTTCTGCGAAAAAGTGGATGGTCTCGAAGATCGCGATGAATTAGAGCCGGGTGATCCACGTCCGGCGGAAAGTCCGTCAGCTTCCGTGTGCAAAAAAGGTTGCCAAGCGGCGTACGGCTTCCGCCGTCGTTTGGAAGTGTCCAAACCTTTTTGATCTTCTCACGATCGCTGTCGTCGAGTGGCTCCTCTGTCTTTTCGATCTCGTTGAGTACGTCCAACAGAGTTATTGCTTGCCGCACCGACGCGAACTGAGATGCCCATTCTTCATTCCAGGGGAATTCAACGCCGTCGGCATCACCTTGAAGCAAGCTAACGACATCAGTTTCATCGAAGAGGGTGTATGGACTGTGCTCGTTGTCAGAGAGCGCCTCGTCGTCCAATCGACTGTTCGCAAAGTCGCGAATCACCTCGCTCGGGGTTTGCGGATGAAGTTGCAAATGCATCGCCGGGCAAGTGTGAGCCAAATGCTCAGACACTTTCGCTCTGTTGAACGTGAAACATGGAACGACGAAAGACCAGTTCTCTTTCGAGGAACGCGAATCACACAACAGTCGCGTCTTAGCGCCTCGGCGTGGTTTTCCAACGATCGGAATGCAGCGGTGTCTGAGTAGTAGTTCCAAAAACGCTTTTCGACGTTCAGGTTCGATGTTGTCGTTGCATACCATCGAGAGAACGGCTGGCCCGTGCCGACGAAGGAGTACGTCACGGAAAAGTCTCACCAGAGCTTCGTCGCAGTGTCGAATGATTTCTTTGTTGAGATCCTGTTGGCTGATGCCATGCCTCTCGGTATCCGAGACAAACGGAGCGGAGTACGAAGCACAGACACCACTTGAAGATTCGGGACTGCTTCCGACGTAAGCAATCGGATAGCGAAGTTGCCCCGGTTCGTTGACTGGCTTACCACGTTGATCAACACGCCACGACACTTCTGCAAAAAAATAGCCACGTCGGGCTGCATAGAACTCAGGAATGTCATGCGACTTGGCCATCTCAATTGGCAGCGGAACCAAGTGAGCCTGCTCTCGAATGGTGGACTCGATCACTTCGTCGTGTCCGATCACCTGACAGGTTTTTGTGTGGAGGCCATCAGACAATCGCGAACCGGCGCTTGCAGTGAAAAGAAAACGCTTTGTCCCATGTTTCCAATGGCTGATTTCGACTTCATACCTCGGCCGCAGGTCCGGGCGGACGACGCCGAGAAAACGTTTGGGCAATTCGGAACAAGCAGCTTCGAAAAGTTTGTCAACGTCGTCAGAACTCACGGCAGGAAATGTCAGAGGCTCTCCTTTGTCAGTGTGTAAATCCGACGTTCGGTACGGCACTTCAAGTCGACAGCCCGTTTGGGGAGCCGTGGGATCATTTTCCGGTGCCTGCATTGCCCCAGGATATGGACTTGGCGCGCGACTCGGGTCGCGAAGCGTTTGTTGCGTAAACTTTCCGGCAGAGTAAATGCAGATGTCATCACCAATTGTGAAACACGCCTTCAGGCCATGATTCTTCACACCGGTCTTCGCTCGCTTTTGCGGTGCTCGGTCGCCGGCACCTCGAAAGAATTTCAGTCGGGTCCAGCCATCTGAATCAATCGGATCGCCGTTGCCGTCGCAGATCAGTTTGTCTGAATCGAAACGGATTCGAGTGCAGGTCGAACCGGCATCCAATTCGTTCTGAAGTAGCTCCGCAATCAGGTCGTCCCGTCGCAGTCCGTTGAGAAACTGCCACGTTTCCGGAACAGCGTCCGATTGAAGAACGAATGATCGCATTTCTTCGGCGCCCTCATCCAATTTGAAATACAATCGAACTTATTGCGCACGAACAATCACTTGCGTCGGTGGATAGCACATCGGTCCCCAATCTTCGTCAGCACCGTGATCGATCCACACTTGTAGGATTGCCGGCAGCAACCGGTTCATCATCGCGACGCAGTGTTTCAAAGCGGAGCGATTCAACTTGCTGCCACATGTCGCAGCACCGTGACTGAGTTGGCAGCGAAGCAAATAGATTCGGGTGACAAGTTGCTCCAAGATGTTGAGCCAGCGTCCCTCGACGTACCAACTCAGCGCCTTGTGCCGGCCGTTTCGTGCTTTGCCGGCGGATTTTGCGGACCGGTCTTCCCAGAAGTAATGGTTGAGGTATTCGTCTTCTAAGATGCAAAGGACTAATGGCTTGTGGTCCTGTAGGACATTGACCAGATGGCTTGAGCGATCCAGCTTGTGGACGTGCTCAAGAAATGTTTGCCAACCTCGTCGGTCGGCCGCAGGTTCGAGTGCGGTTGGATCCCATTTACCGTAGAGCGCGTTGAAGGCGATCCACTGGTGGAGAAGGATTTGGTCGGAGTGGCGCACCGGATCAAGTTGTTCGACTTCGCTGATCCAACTGCACGCTCGATGAAAGCGAATCGCGGTGGGATGCTCGCTATGGATCTTTGCCAGTCGCTCTTTGTGTGGCTTCCATTGTCGGCGTAGGTCACGAACAGTGAGATGCGATTCAGGCATAATCCGTCTCCTGACGAATGGACGATTCAACAACTTTCAATTGGCAAATTATTCTCCAGAAAATACCGTCGTGTCATCGAGTCAGAGCGTTCGAACATCACAGACATGTGCTTCCAAAGTTGCAAGTCAGGCGGCGACGATTCATCCGATCTCGCCTGCAACAGAGCATTCAGAGTGCATCTTCCACCAGAGCGGCCAGCGGTGTCGCGGTGAGACTTTTTCTGTTGGTACATGAATCAGCAGTGGCAAGAGCATCAGGAGCCGGCAATTTTGCAGAACAAGTTGATGAGTATCATTTCCTCAATCGAATCAGCCTCGGCACTAGCAATACGCGGATCGGCGACGACCACTGCCAAGCATTGCGCGCGGGAGATGGCGACGTTGATCCGGTTCCGGTCGAGTATGAATTTAAGGCCACGAGAGCCGTACTCGCCGTAACTGGAACAGAGGGACAAGACGCAGACCGGGGCTTCCTGGCCTTGGAACTTATCCACACTGCCGACCCTTGCTCCATTCGGTAGCGCGGCCTGAAGCGCACGGACTTGAGCGAGAAGGCTCACTTCGAAACGCCCTCGCCGAATTTGCGGCTCACAATCAAACAGAGCGAAATCATCAGGGACTCGACAATCGATTGATCGACCCTGCCAACGAAGACGCCAGCCGGCCGGCAGCATCAAATGTCGCGAGCGACTCGGCAGCCTGCTGCATTACGACCACCGCCAAGCGGCTTGAACCACGGTTGCTTGCTCGCTATTTGGACTGCCGCACAACCACGGCATCGTCCACCGTGTGCGCAACGTTGCAAAAACTAACGGAACACCTCGCTGATTCAGCGCGAGCCTGTCTCCATTCCACCCACAATTGGCCAAGTTCCCGATCGTTTGTGCCTTCAAAACTCCATTGGCCAATGAGTTTCCCACGCGGCTTAGTTTTTTGACCACACGCCACGCACGTCGATGCGATCGCGTTTCTGGCCGGCCGAGCCTTCTTCGAGATAGTAAAAGCTCTTCGACGTCAACAGGCCTACGAGCGCCGTGCGATAGACTGCATCGAGTTTTTCACCGGCCGCCGAGGATCAGCGGATGCTGAAGGGGTCTGACAGGCCCCATGCGGCCTGCAGGCCGGCAGCGTCGACCCCAGATACCCGGAACTGATAGCCTGTGCCAACGGCGAGGTTTGTCTTGGGTGTCCAAGACTTGCCGGTGAAGCCCGAAACGCGGGCCACGACGGTCCCCTTGGCGTCGAGGATTTCCACGTTATATCGCACCGCACCGTCGAGGGCGTTCCAAGTTACGGTGGGGCGCCGCGTGGTGAACGTTTGCGGCGGCGGCACGACCTTCACCGGCATGTCGATGCGGAACACCCGGACGGCCGACCAGGCATGCTTCAGGCCGCTCGGCATGACAGCCCGGACGGTCACATTGTAGCTTCCGATGCCGAGGTTCGACGCCGGCGTGAACGTCGTCTCCGTCAAGGCCGCCTCCGTCACCACCTGTTTCGTCGATGCGTTCAGGAGACGCACCTCGTAGCCGTTGGCCCCGGGGATCGCCCCCCAAGTGACCGTGGGACGTGGGTGGTCCGTCGTCGCGCCCGGGGCTGTGATCGTTGGAACGGACGGCTCGTCGTCGACGTTCGCGACCGTCACCGAGCGGGCGGGCGCCGAGGTGTAGAAGATGTCAGATTTGGCGGTATCGACGGCGATCTGTACGAGTGTCGTCGTGCTGCCGTCGGCGACGGCGTCGTCGACACCGGTGACGACGACCGCCTGCGGTACGTTCCAGTTTTGTGTTGTAAAGGTGAGCACGGTCCTGTCGACCGTGACCTCAAGGGGATCCCTCGACGCGACAGTCAGCACGACCGTCCCCATCGGGGCCGTCGCGAGGGAAACATTCACCGTCTGGGACGTGCCCTTCTCATGGACAGTCTGGGCGGTCGCGTCTATCACGATGGCCGGGGCAATCTCCCATGCCCCGAGCGTGTCCACCTTCGCCGTGACGTTGCGTGGGCGCATAGGGCCTGTCTGCGGGTCGCGGTCGAGCGACTGCCGCATGTTCTCCTTCCAGATCGACCAGTCGCCGTCGACCGTGATCAAGCCCAACTCGCCGCGGAGCGCGTTCTCGCGGGCGTTAATGTTGGCGTCGTAGCCACCGGATTCGGCCAGCCCGACCAGCAGGCTGACGAGCTGGGGCGTCGGTGTGCGGATCACGCTCGGGGAGTCATTAGTGGGGCTAGCGCTCGTATAGGCGATCGGGAGCATGTAGGTGTTGAACCACTTCGACCAGTCGATGAGCCGGTCGGCACCGGTGTTGCCGATCATCACGTCGTAGCCGATTCCGCCGAAGGCCCAGTCGGCGTCGGCGAAGGCCGGGGCGTCGGGCGTGTTGTTGAGGCCATTGGCGGTCTCCAGGTTGTCGTCGGCGTTGAGGAGGTCGTCGCCGGCACCGCCGAACATCCGGTCGCGGCCCGTGCCGCCGACGAGCCAGTCGTTCCCCTCGTTGCCGAAGAGGTTGTCGATGCCGTCCTCGATCTTCGTGCCGCCGGTGGCCGCGTCGAAGTTGAGGATGAAGTCCGGAATCTTCTTGAGGGGATCGGTGGCGTCGTACTTTTCGAACTTGCGACGAACCGGGTCGTAGCCGAGCACGGATTCCGAGAGAGCGGCCGTGACGTACCAGTGCGTCTGGGCCTCAGCACCGGAGATCGCGTCGTCGCCGGCGCCGCTGTGGATGAAGTCGTCGCCCAGGCCGCCATACATGACGTCGTGGCCGCCGGTGTAGAAGAACGCGAGATCCACGCTCTTCTTCAGACGGCTGGCCAGGTTCGTGACCGTGCCGATGACCGTGCCCTGCAGTCGCGTCACCCCCTGAGTGGCCGGCACAAGGACGCCGTGCAGCGGCTCGATCAAGCCGTTGCGGCTCGTGAAGATGCGGCCGTCGTCGCCGAGCATGCCGTCCTCGCCGGTGCCGCCGAACATCCGATCGTGGCCCTGGCCGCCGATCAGATCGTCATCCTGGCCGTCGCCGAAGATAACGTCGTTGCCGCCCATGCCGTGAATCACGTCGTCGCCGGCTTCCCCATGAATTTCGTCATGCCGCGTCGAGGCCGCCGTGTCGCCGAACGCGTAATCCAGATACTGCGTCGTGCGCGGAACGATCTTCTGCGTGCTGCTGTAACTGTCGAACGTGAAGGCAAGATAACCCGTACCAGCCGTGCCGTTGATCCCGACGATTCGGAAGATGTTGCCGTTGTCCCCGAGGATCGCGTCCGCGTCTCGAGCGTGGCCGTCGTCCGAGAGGTCGCCGGCGTCATTGCGGCTTGCCCGCGTGCCCGACCCGCCGTAGATCACGTCGCGGCCGTCCGGCCGCTGGGCCGCCGCCGTCAGGCCGAACTGATCGGAACTGCCGCCAAGGATGTCGTCCTGGCCAAGGTTGCCGAGGACCACGTCGTTGCCGCCGTTGCCCTCGATGTAGTCGTCGCCGTCGCGGCCCGCTCCGGCCGCGTCGTCAACCGACTGCGGCGCGATCCGCACGTCGCGAAGGTCGCGGACGATGTTTCCGGCCGTATCGAGGACCGCGCCGTCGCCTTGGATGGCGTCGTCACCGAGCTGGCCGAAGATCATGTCATCATCGGCGCCGCCGGCGATGTTGTCGGCGCCCCACTTGCCCGCCGGGGTGGACTCGGAGTGGTCGAGGAGCGTCACGTCGCGTTGCGGTGCGCTTGACGGGTCCACCTGCGGCACGTTCGTCACGGCCCCGTTGCCGTCGGCCTCGAGGAGCCGGGAGCCCGCCAGGGCCCGCCACCGCGTGCCGGTCTGCCGCGGCTCACGGTCGATCGTGGCGTTGTCGCCGGCGATCACGTCGCGGCCGGCACCGGCGTCGATCACGTCGCCCGCGTCGTCACCGTCGGCCACGTTGTGGCCGCCGATGATGTCATCGTCACCCGCCTCGCCGAGGATCCGATCGGAACCCTGGCCGCCAATGATGATGTCGTCGTCGGCACCACCGCGGATGAAGTCGTCCCCGCCCAGGTCGGCGTTCTGCGTGAAGATCGACGTGAACGTGAAGGCGGGCGTGGACGTGTTCAGCGGCAGATCGCGAAGGGCGATCGCTCCGTCGATCCTGCCAAAGTCGCCGAACACGAGGTCGTTTCCGTCGCCGGTGTCGATCGTGTCGCCGGCGGTGCCGCCGATCACGAGGTCGTTGCCGGCGAGACTCGTGATCGTGTCGCTGCCGCCCAGGGTCGGGTCGGTCGCCTCGACCACCTTGATCGTGCCGTCGGCGGCGATCGTCGCCCTGCCGTTGTCGCCGAGCACGATGTTGTCGCCGGCACCGGCGTTGATCGTGTCGGCTCCGACACCGCCGATCACGAGGTCGTCATCCTTGCCTGTCGTGAGCGTGTCGTTGCCGCCCTTGTCGGGATCGGTCGACGCAACGGTGGCGATCTGGCCCGCCGGCGATGCATGGAACGTCACCTTCCCATTGTCCCCCACGACCACGTTCCGGCCGTCACCGGCGGTGACCGTGTCACCCACGTCGCCGGCGAGGACGATGTCGGCCCCCGTGCCGGTGGTGATCTGGTCGGCACCGCCGTTAGCGTTGGTCGCGGTCTTCGCCTCGGCGAGCACCGCCGTCGGGGCCCAGAAGATTTGGCGATCCGGGCTCGGCCGGGTGGCTGATGTCTTGTTCCAAGTCACCTGGCCGCCGTCACCGATCACGAGGTTGGAGCCGTTGCCAGCATTGATCGTGTCACCCGCCGTGCCGCCGATGATCACGTCGCTCCCAACGGCCGTCGTGATCATGTCGATATCGCCGATGGAGTCAGAAAGGCTCGCCGCAAGCGTCACCTGGCCGTTAGCCGCCAGATCCGCCTTGCCGCTGTCGCCAATGACAAGATTATCGCCGGCACCAGCGTCGATCGTGTCCTTGCCGAAGCCGCCGATCACGAGGTCGTTGCCCACGCCGGTGTCAATCGTGTCGTCGCCACCCTTATCCGTCGCGATGCTCGTCACGCCGGAGAGAGCGCCGCTTGTGAACGTCACCGTCGCGTGGTCGCCAACAACCACGTTCACGCCGTTGCCCGCGTTGATCACGTCGCCCGCCGTACCGCCAATCACTAAATCGTTGTCGCCGCCAGTCGTGATCTGGTCGATCCCGCCCTGGTCAACGTCGATCGTCTCGACCGTGGCAAACCTCCCGTCTGCGGCGAACGTCACCTTGCCGTTGTCACCGAGGACGACGTTGTCACCAGAACCGGCGGTGACCGTGTCACCCACGTCGCCGGCGAGGACGATGTCGGCACCCGTGCCCGTCGTGATCTGGTCGGCACCGCCGTTAGCGTTCGTCGCGGTCTTGGCCTCGGCGAGCACCGCCGTCGGCGCCCAGAAGATCTGGCGATCCGGGCTCGGCCGGGTGGCCGATGTCGCGGTCCAGGTCACCTGCCCGCCGTCGCCAATCACCAGGTTCGTACCGTCGCCCGCATTGATCGTGTCGCCGGCGGTGCCGCCGATCACCACGTCGCTCCCGCCGGCTGTGGTGATCGTGTCCACGTCGCCGATCGAGTCGTCGAGGCTCGCCGCCAGTGTCACCTCGCCGTTGGCCGCGAACTCGGCCTTGCCGCTATCGCCAATGAACAGGTCGCTGCCACCGGTACTCGTCAGCGTCTCCTTGCCGAAGCCGCCGATCACGAGGTCGTTGCCCACGCCGGTGTCAATCGTGTCGTCGCCACCCTTATCCGTCGCGATGCTCGTCACGCCGGAGAGAGCGCC
>Ga0194120_10010916_pt1 | contig 11066 bp, 8 predicted proteins | sample TA2MahCa65mmetaG_FD_148642 | JGI IMG/M metagenome (GOLD analysis project Ga0194120, IMG submission 148642) | Freshwater microbial communities from Lake Tanganyika, Tanzania - TA2015019 Mahale Deep Cast 65m | ecosystem: Environmental > Aquatic > Freshwater > Lake | place: Tanzania: Lake... | reverse complement strand
CGCTGGGCCCGGCGCGCCCGACGCTTCGACGCGGTGCTCCTGGATCCGCCGACCTTCTCGCGGTCGAAGGAGCGGGGCGATTTCCGGGCCGAGCGCGACTATGGCCGTCTGGCCCAACTGGCCGCCCAGGTGCTCAAGCCCGGGGGCGTCCTCTTCGCCTCGACCAACGCAGCGAGGCTGGAGCCCGGGACCTTCCTGGCGCACGTCCGCTCCGGCCTGGCGGCGGCCGGTCGGCGCGTGAAGGCCGAGCGCTATGTCCCGCAGCCCCCGGATTTCCCGGTGTCCCGGGAGGAGCCGGCCTACATGAAGACCGTCTGGCTTCGGGTGGATTGAAACCGGGCGTCTCGGGGTGGGCCTCGCGGTCGGAAGGCTCCCGACGGCCCGACGCGCGGCGAGGCAAGGCGGGACGAGGCCCGCGGCGCGCCCTTGAACCTGTTGCCTTGAACCACGGATCCGCCATAGTCGCCGCAGATGGCAGAGAAGACGTTGGTGGAGATCCCCGTGGCCCAGCGGGAGCTGTTCGACAAGGGATTGTCGGCCCTCCAGAAGAACAACCTCGACTACGCGGTGACCCTCTTCGTGCAGGTGCTCCAGTCCGAGCCGGAGTTCTACGAATGCCGGGAGGCGTTGCGGGCCGCCCAGCACAGGCGCGCCGGCAACCGGGGAAGCGGCCTCTTCAAGAAACTGTTGGGATCGGCCAACACCCTGACCTCCGGCCGCCTCGCCCTTCGGAACGACCCGCTCGAGGCCATCCGGATCGCCGAGGAGGCCCTCAACCACGACCCCTCCAACATGCAGGCCCACGACCTGCTGGCCGATGCCGCCCTGCAGGCGCAACTGCCCAAGACCGCGTTGCTCTCCCTCGAGGTCGCCTTCAAGGCCAACCCCTCCGACCGCCGCCTGGCCGAGAAGCTGGTGGAGGCCCACACCCAGTTGGGCAACCGGGCCCGCGCCGAGAAGGTGCTCCGCGATCTCTTGGCCGGTGACCCGGGCAATCCGGCCCTCAACGAGCGCCTCAAGAACCTGCTGGCGCTGCGCACCCTGCGCGAGAGCGGTTACGAGCAGCTGGCCGGCGGGGGCGGGAGCTACCGCGACGTGCTGCGAGACAAGGAACAGGCCAAGTCCCTCGAGCAGGAGCATCGCGAGGTGAAGGATGTGGATGTGCTTTCCCGCCTGATCGCCGAGCAGGAAACCCTCCGGGCCGCCGACCCGGCCAACCCGAGGGTCCTGCGCACCCTGGCTGATCTGTGCGTCAAGAAGGGGGAGTTCGATCGGGCCATCGCCTCCTACGAGCAGCTCCTGGCCGCCACCAGTCTCAACGACCCGCTCATCCTGCAGTGCCTCCGGGATGCCCGGGTGGCGCAGTTCGCCGCCGCGGAGAAGGCCCTCGACGCGACCACCGAGGCGGGTCGGCAGGCCCTCGAGGAGATCCGCCAGCGGCGCGAGGCCTTCCTCCTGGACGACGCGAAGCGCCGCGCCGAGGCCAACCCGAGCGACCTGCTGGTCCGATTCGAGCTGGGGGAACTCCACTTCAAGGCCGGCCGCCTGGGCGAGGCCATCGCCGAACTGCAGAAGGCCCAGAACAACCCCAACAAGCGCATTGCCGCCATGGGCCTGTTGGCGCGGGCCTTCTTCCAGCGGGGCATGAACGACATGGCCGCCCGCAAGCTGCAGGAGGCCCTCAAGGAGAAGCCGGTCTTCGACGACGAGGCCAAGGACCTGACATATCACCTTGGCATCGTGCTCGAAACCATGAATCGTCCCCAAGAGGCCATCGAGCAGTTCAAGCTCATCTATGAGCAGGACATCGCCTATCGCGACGTGATGGCCCGGGTGGACCAGTACTACGCGTCTCAAGGATGAGAGAACCGATGCCAGGAACAACCCGCGGGCCATGGCCCGGACCAACGCCCGCCCCGGGCGGGAACAGGTGACCGTGGCCGACGGCAGCGAGCACATGTCCCTCGAGAAGATCCTCATCGTCGAGGACAACGAGGTCATCCGCAGGGCCCTGGAGATGCAGCTCCAGCGCCGGAAATTCGATGTGGTCGGGGTGTCCACCCTGGCCGTCGCTCAGGATCACCTCGGCAAGGACAACTTCGACCTGGTCTTCGTGGATGTCCGCCTGCCCGACGGGGAGGGCACCGACATCCTGCGCATCCTGCAGAACCGCTCGGTCAAACCGCTGGTGGTGATGATGACCGGCCACGCGTCGATCGAGTCGGCCGTCGCCTGCATGCGCGACGGGGCCTTCGACTAGCTGATCAAGCCCTTCTCGTCGGACCAGATCGACATCACCCTCAAGAAGGCGCAGGAGTTCACGCAGCTCCTCAAGGTCAACCGCTACCTCAGCCAAGGCGATCCGTCGGAGGCCACCGGTTCGGAGCTGCTCGGACGCAGCCCGGCCATGCAGGGCCTTCGCGACCTCATCCGGAAGGTGGCCCGCACCCAGGCCACGGTGCTGGTGCAGGGGGAGAGCGGCACCGGCAAGGAGCTGGTTTCCCGCGCCATCTACCGCGAAAGCTCCCGGTCCAACGGTCCCTTCATCAAGGTCAACTGTGCGGCCATCCCGGAGAACCTCATCAAGAGCAAGTTCTTCGGCCATGAGAAAGGGGCCTTCACCGGTGCGTTGACCAAGCGCGAGGGGCGCTTCGAGCTGGCCCACGGCGGCACGATCCTGCTCGACGAGATCAGCGAGGTGGCGCCCCACGTCCAGGCCAAGCTGCTGCGCGTCCTGCAGGAGCGGGAGCTGGAGCGGGTTGGCGGCAACCGCCTCATCAAGGTGGATGTGAGGGTCATCGCCACCACCAACCGCAACCTGGAGGAAAGCGTGGCCCGCAAGGAATTCCGCCAGGACCTCTACTTCCGCCTCAACGTGGTGCCGATCGCCGTGCCGCCGCTCCGCGAACGTCGTGAAGACATCGCGTTCCTGGCCGAGCAGTTCATGCAGCGCCTGGCGCGCAAGCATGGCGTCCGGGTCAACGGCATCTCGGCCTCCTGCCAGGCGGCCCTGGTCTCCCACGATTGGCCGGGCAACGTGCGCGAGCTCCAGAACGTCATCGAGCGGGCGGTCATCCTGTGCCCCGATGGCGGCGAGCTTTCCGAGAGCCACCTGGGATTCCAGCCCAGCCAACTCACCGTGCCGGTCGCTTCGCCGTCGCCGTCGCGCCCGGTGGTCTTCGGATCCGCGGCCGACGCCCCGGCGGCGGCTTCCTCCTCCGCGCCCATCGGTCTTGCGGCCATCGTGCCCCTCGACCAGATGGAGAAGCAGGCCATCCTTCAGGCGGTCGATGCCTGTGGCGGCAACCGCACCCAAGCGGCCCGGTTGCTCGGCATCAGCGTCCGCACCATGCGCAACAAGCTGCGCGAATATGGCGTCGCCCCCGGTGGTTCCGACAGCGGCTCCGACGAGGCCGAAGGCACCGGCGACGACTCCGTCCCAGCCTGACCGGGCGGAGTCGATTCCGACTCCGATCCCGGCGCGCCCGCCCCCCCGCGATACCCGGCCGGCAGGCCCGGCAGGCGCCCCGCTATATCCGCCCGGCACGCCCGCATCGATCCCGGATCAGCGCAGGAAGGCCTCGTGCAGGCCGCCGTCCACGGTGATGACCTGACCGGTGGTCTTGCTGAGGCGCTGGCTGACCAAGAGGAAGTACGCCTCGGCCTGGTCGGCCGGGGTGATGGGCGACTTGGTCAGCGTCCGGTCGGCGTAGAACTGGGCCAGCTTGCGCACCAGCGACTCGGTGGCCTCGTCGTCGGTGTAGGGGATGTTGTACTTGGCCAGCGACCCGATCACGCGGTCGCGCGGGAACATGGCCGAGCCTTGGACCACGGTGGCCGGGGCCACGCCGTTGACCCGCACCAGCGGGCTGAGCTCCATGGCCAGCTCGCGGACCAAGTGGTTCGCGGCGGCCTTGGAGCAGTCGTAGGCCACGCTGCCCTTCTTGGCGACCACGGCGTTGGCGCTGGTGGTGAGCACCAGGTTGCCGCGCAGGCCCTGTTCCTTCCAGGTCTTGGCGGCCTCGTCGCCGACCAGGTAGCTCCCGGTGACGTTGATGTGGAAGGTCAACGCCCACTTGTCGTCGGGGATGTGACCGCTGGTGTCGCTCGGCACGAAGATGCCTGCGGTGACGCAGATGGAATCGAAGCCGCCGTAGGCAAGGGCCACGCGGTCGAGCATGGCCCGGATGCTGGCCCGGTCGGTGATGTTGGCGGCCAGCCCGATGGCCGGGCCGCAGCCGCTGAGGCCGGTGCCGGCCACGCCGATGCCCTGCCCGAGCTTGACGGTGATCTCGCCTGCCGTGGCCTGGGCGGCCGCCTCGTTCAGGTCGACGCAGACGACTTGCGCGCCCTCCTTGCTGATCCGCAGCGCGGTCTCGCGACCGATGCCGGATCCGGCACCGATGACCACGACCACCTGGCGGGCCAGTTCCTTCTCGGGCGGCATGCGGCGAAGTTTGGCCTCCTCGAGCAGCCAGTACTCGATGTCGAAGGCTTCCTGCTGGGGCAGGGCGATGTAGCGGTCGACCGCCTCGGCCCCGCGCATGACCTCGACGGCGCAGTTGTAGAACTCGGCCGTGACGCGGCTCTCGGACTTGTCCTTGCCCCAGGCCACCATGCCCAGTCCGGGGATGAGGATGACGGTGGGATTCGGGTCGCGCATGGCCGGCGAGTTGGACCGCTTGCAGCGCTCGTAGTAGGCCGCGTAGTCCTTGCGGTACTGCTCCAGGCCGGCCTTGAGCTTGGCCTTGAGGGCGGCGGCGTCTTCGGTCTGGGGATTCCAGTCGACGTACAGCGGCTTGATCTTGGTGCGCAGGAAGTGGTCGGGGCAGCTGGTGCCCAGCTCGGCCAGGCGGGCGGCGTCGTTGGAATTGACGAAGCGCAGGATCCGCTCGTCATCCTGGACGGTGCCGATGAGGCGGCGCTGCTGGCTCACCTGTCCGCGCAGCCAGGGCAGGATGGCCGCCAGCCGCTCGTTGCGGACCTCCTGGGGCAGGCTCTGGTGCTTCGGCCCGCCGAAGGCCGTGGCGTCGCCTCCCTTGGCCCGGTACTTCGCCTCGATGAAGGCGGCCGCCTTCTCGATGTACTCGAGGGTGGCCAGGTAGCACCGTGTGTCGTCGTCATCCCAGGAGATGAAGCCGTGCTGCCCCATCATGATGGCCTTGGCCTTGGGGTTCTTGCGGCAGACCTCCTGCATGGCCAGGCCCAGCTCGAAGCCCGGGCGCATCCACGGCACGTAGTCCATGGAGTCGCCGAAGATCTCGCGGGTCAGCTCCACGCAGCGGCTGGAGGCGGCGATGGCGATGATCGCGTTGGGGTGCATGTGGTCGACATGACGCCCGGGGATGAAACTGTGCAGGGGCGTGTCGATGGACGACGCCCGCGGATTGAGGTTGAAGGTGGTGTGCGAATACATCGCCACCATGTCGTCCTCGGCCGGCGACTTCAGGCCCTTGTCGGCACGCGCGGCATACACCGTCTGCAGGCCGATCAGCCGGTCCTGGTAGAGCGAGCTGAAGAACTCCCGGGAGGCCGTGCGCAGGTCGCCGCCGGATCCCTTCACCCAGAGCACGGTCACGTCCTGGCCCGTCAGCGGATCCTTCTCGATGAGTTTCGAGGAGGTGTTGCCGCCGCCGGTGTTGGTGACCCGCTGGTCGCTGCCCAGCTTGTTGGAGCGGTAGACCAGTCGGTCGGCGCCGCCCAGGGCGTTGGCTTCCGTGTCATTCCAAAGGTTGGAGACGTGCTTGAATTGGCTCATGAGGGAGGGTCTGCGGTGGATCCGAAACGAATGTCTGAACCGGAACGCTGGCCGGACCGCCCGCTCCGTCAAACCCAAAACGTGCCCCGGCCGTTCCGCGTCGCCACCTCCGGGGGGGGACGCACGCGCTCGGGTGCGGGATGGATTTCGCAGGCCCGATGCCTGATCCTTGGCGCGATGAAATCAGCCTACGAACTGGCGATGGAACGCCTCGGCAAGGGTGCGGCCTCCACCCCGTTGACGGCCGCGCAGAAGGCGGAACTGGCCGAACTGGACTCCATCTACGCCGCCAAGCTGGCCCAGGAGGACCTGTCCACCCGCGACGCCATCCGGGCCGCCGAGGCCGCCGGGGACTCCGAGACGGCCGGTGAGCTGCGCCGTCGGTATGCGGGAGAGAAGGCCCGCCTCGAGGCCGAGCGCGAGGCCAAGAAGGACCGCGTCCGCGGGACGTAAGACCACGGGCGCCGCCGGTGTCGGGGACACGTCTGGGCGGACAGTGGGCGGCGGAGGGCTCGGCTCGGCGGTCGGCCCATGCCCCTTCACCGCGCACTGCGGACCGCCCAGCGCAACTTGGCCGAGGCCGATCGCGGATTCGAGCGCAGTTCCTCAGGTCCGGGGCGACGCACCGAGTCGCTGACCACCTCGTACAGCCCCTGGCGCTGGCCCTCGAGGAAGGCCCGCTTGACCCGCCGATCCTCGCCCGAATGGAAGGTCAGGATCGCCACGCGCCCACCTGGCCTGAGGCAGGAGGGCACCTGGCGGAGCAGGGCCCCGAGCACGCCGAACTCGTCGTTGACCTCGATGCGGAGGGCTTGGAAGACGCGTCGCACCCGGCCATCGCCCTCGGCCTTGTCCCGCGCCCATCCCCGCTCCCGGTAGAGGTCGTGAAGCCGCCGTGCCAGGTCCCGCGTCCGGGTCACGGGGCGCTCCCGCACCGACGCGGCCAGGGCCTCGGCCAGCGGGCCGGCCATCGGCTCGTCGGCATTGTCGCGCAGCGCCGTCGCCAGCGCCTCAGGCGTGACCCGCGACAGCCACTCGGAGGCTGGCCGGCCGCGCTGGGGATTCATGCGCAGGTCCAGCGGGCCGTCGTCCTTGAAGGTGAAGCCCCGCTCCGGGTCGTCGAGTTGCATCGAGGACACCCCGAGGTCGGCGAGGATGCCGTCGACGGCCGGGATTCCCACGCCGGCGAGGCCGGCCGCCAGGCCCGCGAAATTGCTGCGGATCGGCAGGAACCGGGTCTCGTCCCAGCCTTCCCGCCGCAGCCGTTCGATCGTCTTGGGCAGCTCGACCGGGTCGCAGTCGAAGCCCACCAACCGGCCCTCCTTGCCCAACCGGGCGAGGATCTCGCGGGCATGGCCGCCGTAACCCAGCGTACAGTCCACGAAGGTCTGCCCGGGCCCGGGTTCCAGCGTCTCGAGGATCTCGGCCACGAGGATCGACCGGTGGGTGCCGGCAGGCGTCTTGCCCGAGGCCACGATCTTGGCCACCTCGTCGGCATACCGCTCGGGGGCGCGCTCCTTGTACTTGTCGGCAAACCGTCGCGGATGGGTGCCGGAGTAGCGGACCCGTCGTTGCCGGGGCGTGGCCGCGGGGTTGGCTGGGGGATCGGCTCCCGGCTCGGCTCCCGGCTCGGCTCCGGATTCGGGCCTGCCGTCGGGCTCCGTCGAGGCGGACGTCTCGGGCGACGGCGGGGTCGGGGATTTCGGGGCGGAGTCGGAAGGCATCGGGGAGGGGCGGGTCGGGCGTGGGTTACTTCTTGCCCCCCAGGAGGAGCAGGACCACGTCGAGGATGAAGAGCAGCACGATGGTGATCTCGAGGGCCATCATCCAGCGGTTGGCATGGTCGGACTTCAGCAGTTCGTGCAGTTCCCCGACGGTCTTGAGCTTTTCCTCCACGCCGCGTTTCCAGTCGGACAGGTGGAAGCGCCCGGCGGCCGTCTCGTAGATCCTGGCGAGATGCCAGTCTCCGAGGAACTTGTTGATGTTGGACAACTCGTCGCTGAACCGGGCCATGTCGATGCGCAGCTCACGCAGTCCGGTGATCAAGGCCTTGCGCGTGCGCATGGGGGCCCCGGCCAGGTCGCGGTAGCTGCGCTCGAGCACCAGGTCGAGGTGCCGGTCGTAGGCCTCCAGTTCGGCCAGTTGGAGGTTGGCCACCTCGATCGCGTACAGGCACTCCTCCCACTCGGAGGGCGAATCGACGAGCAGGGCGGCATCCCAGTCGATCACGGCGAGGTCGTGCTGGTAGTAGCTGAGGTGGCGCGAGGTGGATTCCTCGATCTCCTGTCGGGAGAGGCGTGCGGGGTCGTCCTCCTGGTTGAGCAACCCGGCCACCGATTCGCGGTGGGTCGCCAGCCAGGTTTCGGAGCGGAACGACGCCTCGGCCTCCGTCGGCGGCTCCAGGCAGAAGACCGTGTAGGCCTCCTCTTCCGAGAGGGCTTCGTTGGGACGCAAGACCCAGGGGGCCAGCTCCCCGCGCAGGCGGTCGGCCAGGCTGCGGATCTCCTGGTCGAGCGTCCCGTGGTGGAAGTGCAGGTCGTGGTAGTCGACCAAGGCGGACAGCCGATCCACCTCGAACGGGACCCGGACCCGGATGCTGATGGCCCCGATGGCGAGCACCTTGACCTCGATGCGGATCGACACCCGCCCGTGGGGCCCAAGCCGTTCCTCCGTGGGCAGCCGGATCATGCGCGGCCGGTAGAAGACCAGGTGCTTGGGGTTGCGCTTCGATGCGTCGAGCCGGTATTCCGCGAGCGATTTCCCCATCAGGCTTGCCGGCAGGTCCCGCGACAATTCATAGGCGATGTCGAAGGCGTAGAAATAGGCGACCTCACCCCGGAGGCGTGGCCGTCCGTCACCGGGGGGCGGATCGCCCTGGGTTGGCGTTTTCGGTTCCGGAGGCATGGCCGCAAGGTAGCCGGGATCGGCGGGTGGGGAAAGGCGGGTGCGGGCCGCGCCGGGCGGCTCCACCCTGGGGCTGCGGGATCGGGTGGGGCCTGCCCGCCTTGGCCCGCCTTGGCCGGGAAGATTCAGCCCCCGGCGCACTCCCGCAGATCGGCGGCAAAGGCGCGGACGTCCTCCTCGCGGGTGTCCCAGGAGCACATGAGGCGACACCCGCCCTCGCCGATGAAGTTGTAGAAGAGCCAGCCTTTGTCCCAGAGGGCCTGGATGACGGGCCTCGGCAGGTCCACGAAGACGCTGTTGACCTGCCGCGGGAACAGCACCTGCACGCCCGGGCAGGGAGCGATGAGCTCGTGCAGCAGGGTGGCCATGGCGTTGGCGTGCGCCGCGTGCCGAAGCCAGACCCCGTCGCGCAGCATCCCGACCCACGGCGCCGATATGAAGCGCATCTTCGAGCACAATTGTCCGGCCTGTTTGGCCCGATAGGCGAACTCCTCGGCCAGCTCGAGGTTGAAGAAGACCACCGTTTCACCCACGTGAATGCCGTTCTTGGTGCCGCCGAACGACAGCACGTCGACGCCGGCCTGCCAGGTGATCTCGCGGGGGGCAACCCCGAGGGCCGCGACGGCATTGGCGAAGCGGGCGCCGTCCATGTGGAAGCGCAGGCCGTGCTTCTTGGTCATGGCCCCGATGGCCCGGAGTTCCTGCGGCGTGTAGACCGTGCCCACCTCGGTGGGCTCGGTGACCGTGACCACCTTGGGCTTCGGGTAGTGGATGTCGCTGCGCCGGTGCACGGCCTCCTCGATGCCCGCGGGCGTCAGCTTGCCCAGGTCGCCGGGCAGCAGCAGGAGCTTGGAGCCGTTGCTGAAGAACTCCGGCGCGCCGCACTCGTCCTTCTCGACATGGGCGACCTCGTGGCACAGCACGCTGTGGTAGCTCTGGCAGCAGGTCGCCAGCGCCAACGAATTGGCGGCCGTGCCGTTGAAGACGAAGAACACCTCGCACGGCGTCTCGAAGAGATCCCGGATGTGGTCGGCGGCGGCCTGGGTCCAGCGGTCGTTGCCGTAGGCCGGCTCATGGTCCTGGTTGGCCTCGGCCAGCGCGGTCCAGGCCTCCGGGGTGATCCCGGCATAATTGTCGGAGGCGAAATGCCGCCGCACCCCATGGGAGGATCCCGGTCCGATGTTCCGGGCTGTGTTCTGCGAACTCATGCGCGCGGTTATCAGACTCCAATTGCCCGCCGACTGCAACCCGGCACCCGGTCTCTTGCTCCCGCCGATTCGGCGGGGGGGCGGTGCCCGGGCATCCGGCGCCGGTCGCCGGAGGAAACGAAAAACCGCCGAAGGATCGGTGGATCCGTTCGGCGGTGGGTTCGATGTCGGACCCGGCCCTGGGGGCCCCGACGATCAGGCGCGCGGCGCGAGCTTCTTCTCCACGGGGCTCTTGGCGAGCACGGTGTAGGCCGGGAGGCCGTTCTTCTGCGGCACGACGATCTGGCCCTCGATGAGGGGGGCGGCGTATTCCACGAACTTCTCGTTCGGCAGGAAGCCGTCCTCGCTGATCCAGTCGCGCGGGATGAAGTGCTCGACGTTGGCGATGTTCTCCAGCGGCTCGAGCTGGATCTCCCAGCGGTACGGGCTGGAGGACAGGCGCACGATCTTGGGCATGAGGCCGGACTGGCCGGAGACGGCGGCCCGGACGGCGGCGGTGCCGCAGGCGAAGGCCTCGTCGGCATCGGTGAGGCTGGCGTAGTGGGCGGCCGCGCGCTGCGCGTAGCCCAGCTTCACCGTGCGGGTCTTGAGGTTGAGCTTGCCCTGCACGATGGAGGCCAGGGCGTCGGCCGCGCCGGAAAGCACCGGGTGACCGAAGGCGTCGAGGCGGGTTCTGTCGGCCCCGATCTCCTCGCCGGCCTCGTTCTTCACCCCCTCGCCGCAGACGACGATGCAGTACTGGTGCTCGGCGACGACCTCCTTCACGCGGTTCAGGAAGGCGACCTCGTTCAGCGGGATCTCGGGCAGCACGATGATGTGCGGCGGGTTGGCCGGGTTGCCCTGCTTGGCCAGCACGGTGCCGGCGGCGATCCACCCGGCGGCCCGGCCCATGACCTCGACGATGCAGCAGGAACCGTCATCGGTGGCCATGGAGCCGACGTCGAAGCCGATCTCCACCACGGTGGCCGCGTTGTACTTGATCACCGAGCCGTAGCCGGGGCAGTGGTCGGTCTTGGGCAGGTCGTTGTCGATGGTCTTGGGCACGCCCATGACGCGCATGTCGTAGCCGCGCTTCACGGCCTCGAGGTGGATCTTGTGCGCGGTGTCCTGCGAGTCGTTGCCGCCGGCGTAGAAGAAGTAGCGGATGTTGTGGGCGGCGAAGACCTCGAAGAGCCGGTCCATGTCCTGTGCGGCCT
>Ga0194120_10010914_pt1 | contig 11067 bp, 8 predicted proteins | sample TA2MahCa65mmetaG_FD_148642 | JGI IMG/M metagenome (GOLD analysis project Ga0194120, IMG submission 148642) | Freshwater microbial communities from Lake Tanganyika, Tanzania - TA2015019 Mahale Deep Cast 65m | ecosystem: Environmental > Aquatic > Freshwater > Lake | place: Tanzania: Lake... | reverse complement strand
GTCGCGGGCGAGGCGCGCGGCGATCTTGCCGATGGTGGTGGTCTTGCCGGTGCCGTTGACCCCGGCCACCAGCACGACATGGGGCCGGCGCGTGGGATCGGGAACAAACGGCTTTTCACAAGGCGCGAGAATGGCGGCGAGGGCGGCGGCGAGTTCCCGGCGCAATTCGTCCGGCCCGATTTCGGCGTCCCGCTTCCTGGCCGCCAGGGCGGCGACGACACGGGCCGCCGCCTTGGGGCCGAGATCGGCGGAGAGCAACTCCTCCTCGATGGTCGCGAGGGTGGCGGCGTCGAGCTTGCGGCGCACGAAGACGCCGGCAAGCGCCCCGGCGGAGCGCTTCAATCCGCTCTTGAGGCGGGAAAGCCAGCTCATGCCGCCAGTCCGATCAGCGCGCCGTCGCGCTCGCCCGTCACCGTGACACGACGAAGGGTTCCCGGCGCCGCCGGTCCCGCGATGACGATTTCGGCGTAGCCCGGCGTCCGTCCCCGTCCGCCCTTTTCGACGACCACTTCGCAGTCCGACCCAATCAGGCGGTGGCGATAACGCGTCGCGGACATTTCCCCAAGTGAGCGCAGCTCGGCCGCCCGCGCCCGCCGAACCGGCATCGGCACCTGGGGCATGCGCGCGGCCGGCGTTCCCTCCCGCGCCGAATAGGTGAAGACGTGCAGCCAAGTAAGGCCCGCTTCCTCGACGAGTTCGAGGCTCGCGTCCTGGGCCGCATCGCTCTCCGTGGGAAAACCGGCGATCAAATCAGCGCCGAACACGATATCCGGCCGCAGTTCCTTGAGTCGGCGGGTCAGGTCGATCACTTCGGCGCGGCCATGGCGGCGACGCATGCGCTTGAGGATGACGTCGTCGCCCGATTGGACGCTGAGATGCAGATGCGGCATCAGCCGCGGTTCCTCGGCGAAGGCGCGCAGGAGATCGGGATCGACGACCGCCGGATCGACGGTGGACAGGCGCAGGCGCGGCAAATCCGGCGCCTCGGCGAGGATGCGGCGCGCCAGGGCGCCAAGGCGGGACCCTTCCCCGTCTCGGATGCCGTAGGAGGCGATATCGACCCCGGTCAGGACGATTTCCGGAACGCCCAGCGCGGCGAGATTTCGAACCTCGCCCACGATCTTCGCCGGATCGAAGCTGATCGACCGGCCCCTTGCCTGGGGCACGATGCAAAAGGTGCAGGCGTGATCGCAACCGCCCTGGATGGCGATCGCGCCGCGGCTGCCGTCGCGCCGGGGCGCCACCGGGGTGCTCAGGCCGAAGGTGGCGGGATCGAGCTTGGCGTCGTTGGCGATGACCTGGACATGAGGAATGGCGGCGAAGGCCCCGGGATCGAGGGTCGCGGCGCAGCCGGTGACCAGGACCGGTCCTTGCCCCTCGCGCGCCAAGCGTCGCGCCTCGCGCCGGGATTCCCGAACCGCCTTGGCGGTGACGGCGCAGGTGTTGAGGATGCTCGCCCCGCGAAGGCCGGCCGCCTCGGCCAAGCCGGCCATGGTCCCGGTTTCGCAGGCATTGAGCCGGCAGCCGAGGCTCACGCTGTGGATCATGCCTCGACGACGCCTTCGAAAGCGAGGGCGACGGGACCCGTCATTTCGACCCGACCGTCGTCCCGCCACAGAATGTCGAGCTCGCCGCCATCGACCCGTACGGTCGCGGCGCGATCGGTCAGGCCGCGCCTTGCCGCAGCGACCAAGGCGGCACAGGCCCCGCTGCCGCAGGCGAGGGTCAGGCCGACGCCACGTTCCCAGACCCGAAGCCGGATGCGGCGCCGGTCGATGATTTCGGCGATGCCGATATTGGCGCGCTCGGGAAAGAGCGGGTCATGCTCGAGACGCGGGCCCAGCCGGACGAGGTCGATCGCCTCGGCGTCGGCCACGAAAAAGGTGCAATGGGGATTGCCCATGTTGGTCGCCACCGGATCGGCGAGGCCGTCGAGGGCAAGATCGAGATGGAGCGTGTCCATCTCACGGGCGAGAGGGATCTCGCGCCAGCCGGTCCGGGCCGGACCCATGTCGACGGCGATCCGCCCCCCCGCCGTCCGCCGCGCGGCCAGCAGGCCGGAGATGGTCTCGACCGTCGCCCGCTCCCCGCCGCGTTCCTTGAGGATCAGATCGGCGACGCAGCGCGTGGCATTGCCGCAGGCCCCGGCCTCGCTGCCATCGGCGTTGTGGATGCGCATGAAGACATCGGCGCGGCTCGAGGGTTCGAGGGTGATGAGTTGGTCGCAACCGATGCCACGGCGGCGATCGGCGATGCTCCGCCGCGCCTCCACCGGCAAGGCGATCGAGGCCCGTCTTCCGTCGAGGACGACGAAATCATTGCCAAGGCCGTGCATCTTGCGAAATTTCAAAGTGGTCATGGCGCGGCTTACATAGCGATGGAAAGGACCCAAGTCCAACGCGATCGCCTTGAGGGCCTTGCCACAGGGGGGGCTTACCTCACAAGCTTATTGAATTAACATTGTTTAGATTTTTGTAGGTTGTTGTCCAATTATCGTTAACTCATTGTCATCCAAAATAATTGTGAGAGGTAAGGCGGCTTTGGCATCACCGTCAATCTGCACCGGCATTCCGACCGGCCCGGCGATTTCGACCCTCCTTGCAGCGACTGCCCGGACATCCCCCAGCCGAGAAATCTCGCCCCTGGCGAGCGCCCAGGCATAGCGAAGAAGGTCCCAGCGGCGGCCCCCTTGGAAGAGGATCACCTGGACTTGATCCGCCGCGAGGTCAGCCGCGGCAGCCAGAACAAACCGCCCCCCATAATGCCGCGCCTTGGCGACCACCACCGAGAACCCAACATGGCGGACCCCATCGACCACCACCTCGAAGCGGATCGGGCGGTAACGCAGCCACGCTATCAGACCAGCGATGACATAGGCCCCTTTGCCCAAGATCCGCTTGAGGACCGGCCCGACCCCGGCGACCACGGTCGCGTCGAAACCGATCCCAGCCATCAGGGTGAAGGCACGCCCATTGGCGCGCCCGACCCGGATCGTCCGTCGCGTTCCAGAAGCGAGCAGCCTTGCCAGGGCCTCGGGGCTTCCCGGCAAGCCGAGTTCGGCGGCCAGCACATTGGCGGTGCCCAAGGGAATGAGCCCGAGAGGTGGCGCATCCGTCCGCCCGATCAGGCCCTCGACCACTTCGGCGACGGTGCCATCGCCCCCCGCGACCAGGACGGCATGCCATTCCGCCAGGGTCGCGCGGCGGGCGATTTCGGTGGCGTCTCCCGGACGCCGTGTCGGGCGAAGTTCGGCGGCGATTCCGGATCGACCCAAGGCGTCGAGCACCGCGTCGAGGACATGGTGCCGGCGCCGCCCGGACACGGGATTGAAGATCACCAAGCATCGGCGCCCTTGCATGTCGGGCATTCATAAGGCATTGACCCCGCCCGGGAAACCAAGGCGGTCCCGACCGGGACGGGTCTTTGCCGGGACCCGGGAAATCCCATATGATCGGAGTCGAGTTCCAACAGAGCGAGACGGGTTTTTGGGCGCATGAGCGAACCCAACCGCAACGGCGAGGGCGACGGCCATAACGGCACCGGCACGGGGACCGGCGTCGTCACGCGCGTCAAGCCCAAGACCAAGAAGCCGTCGATGTACACGGTGCTGATGCTCAACGACGACTACACCCCCATGGAATTCGTCGTTCACGTCCTCGAGCGCTACTTCCACAAGGCCCATGAGGAAGCGACCAAGATCATGCTCCATGTCCATCAGCGCGGCGTCGGCATTTGCGGCGTCTACAGCTTCGAGGTGGCCGAGACCAAGGTGGCCCAGGTCGTCGATTACGCCCGCAAGAACCAGCACCCGCTGCAATTGACCATGGAAAAGGCCTGAGGACGGCGCCATGCCCTCCTTCTCGCGCAATCTCGAAACCAGTCTGCGGCGGGCCTTGGCGCTGGCCACCGAGCGGCGTCACGAATACGCGACCCTCGAGCATCTCTTGCTCTCGCTTTGCGACGATCAGGACGCCATCGCCGTCCTGCGCGCCTGCCATGTCGATGTCGCGGTCCTCCGTCGCCAACTCGCCGACTATGTCGACAAGGAGATGTCGAACCTGGTGGTCTCGGGCGGCGAGGACGCCAAGCCCACCACCGGCTTCCAGCGGGTGGTGCAGCGCGCCCTCTATCACGTCCAGAATTCCGGGCGCGAGGAGGTGACCGGCGCCAATGTCCTGGTCGCGCTTTTCGCCGAGCGGGAGAGCCAAGCCCTGTTCTTCCTCCAGGAACAGAACATGACGCGCCTCGACGCCGTCACCTACATCTCCCACGGCATCGCCAAGGCCCCGGGCCAGAGCCAGAGAAAGCGCGTGAGCGGCGCCGAGGAGGAGGGCCCCGCCCAGGACCGCGAACGCCCGGGCAAGCCGCCGCAGCAGGACGCCCTCGCCGCCTATTGCATCGATCTCAACGACAAGGCGCGCAAGGGCCGCATCGATCCCCTGATCGGCCGCGAGACCGAGATCGAGCGCACCATCCAGGTGCTGTGCCGCCGTTCCAAGAACAACCCGCTCTATGTCGGCGACCCCGGCGTCGGCAAGACGGCGATCGCCGAGGGCTTGGCCCGGCGCATCGTCCTGGGCGAGGTGCCCGAGGTGCTGGCGCGCTCGACCATCCATGCCCTCGACATGGGCGCGCTCCTCGCCGGCACGCGCTATCGCGGCGATTTCGAGGAGCGCCTCAAGGCGGTGATCGCCGAGCTCGAGAAGCAGAAGGGCTCGATCCTCTTCATCGACGAGATCCACACCATCATCGGCGCCGGGGCGACCTCGGGCGGGGCGATGGACGCCTCCAACCTGCTCAAGCCGGCCTTGGCCGGCGGCATCGTCCGCTGCATGGGCTCGACCACCTACAAGGAGTATCGCAACCACTTCGAGAAGGATCGCGCGCTCCTGCGCCGCTTCCAGAAGATCGACGTCAAGGAGCCCTCGGTTCCGGACAGCATCAAGATCGTCAAGGGCCTCAAGCCCTATTTCGAGGAATTCCACCGCCTGCGCTACACCGACGCGGCGTTGCGGGCCTCGGTCGAGCTTTCGGCCAAGTACATCAACGACCGCAAGCTGCCCGACAAGGCGATCGACGTGATCGACGAGGCCGGCGCCGCCCAGATGCTGGTGCCCGAGCACAAGCGGCGCAAGGTGGTCGGCGTCAAGGAGATCGAGGCGGTGGTCGCCATCATCGCCCGCATCCCGCCGAAATCGGTGAGCAAGGACGACACCGCCGCCCTCAAGACCCTCGAGGCCGACCTCACGACCGCGGTCTTCGGCCAGGAAAAGGCGATCCAGGCCCTCGCCGCCGCCATCAAGATGGCGCGCGCCGGCCTGCGCGAGGCGGAAAAGCCGATCGGCTGCTACCTCTTCTCCGGCCCGACCGGCGTCGGCAAGACCGAGGCCGCCCGCCAGCTCGCCAAGACCCTGGGCGTCGAGCTCATCCGCTTCGACATGTCGGAATACATGGAGCGCCATTCGGTCTCGCGCCTCATCGGCGCGCCGCCCGGCTATGTCGGCTTCGACCAGGGCGGGCTCCTGACCGACGCGGTCGACCAGCATCCCCATTGCGTCCTCCTGCTCGACGAGATCGAGAAGGCGCATCCCGATCTCTTCAACCTGCTCCTGCAGGTGATGGACCACGGCAAGCTCACCGACCACAACGGCAAGACCATCCCCTTCCGCAACGCCGTCCTGATCATGACCACCAACGCCGGCGCCTCCGACATGCAGAAGGCGGCGATCGGCTTTTTGCGCGAGGAGCGCAAGGGCGACGACGAGGAGGCGATCAAGCGCCTCTTCACCCCGGAATTCCGCAACCGCCTCGACGCCACCATCGCCTTCGAGGCGCTGCCGCCGGAGATCGTCGCCAAGGTGGTCGACAAGTTCATCCGCCAGCTCGAGGAACAGCTCGCCGATCGCCATGTGCGGATCGAGCTCACCGACGCCGCCCGGTCCTGGATCATGGGACGCGGCTACGACAAGCTGTTCGGCGCCCGTCCCCTCGCCCGGGTGATCCAGGAGCACGTCAAGAAGCCGCTGGCCGAGGAGCTCCTGTTCGGCGCGCTGGTCAAGGGCGGCACCGTGCGGGTGCGGGTCGAGGAGGACAAGCTCGCCTTTTCTTTCGAGGCGGCGCCGCAAAAGGGCCTGTCCGAGCCCGGCCCCGACGATCCCGAGGGCGACGCCCCGCGGCCCAAGACGCCCGAGGCCGCCGGCTGAAACGCCGCTCTTCGGTGGGGTCTTGGCGGACTTGACTTCCCGCCGACGGGGCGCAGACTGAACCCACGTCCACGGGGTGCCCCGCCAGGGGGCTGAGAGGTCGCCACAAGCGCGCCAACCCGTCGAACCTGAACCGGGTCATGCCGGCGGAGGGATGGAAACGGTCACCCCGACATCCCCCGCCTTCCGACCCGATGAGACGCCGATCGGAAGGAGTTCGCCATGACCGCCGCCCATCCCTCGCTTCACGTCACCACCGGCCCGATTCCGGGATCGCGCAAGGTGATCATTCCGGGTCCCGGCGGCGTCGGCGTCGCCATGCGCGAAATCCCCTTGAGCGAGAGCGCCAAGGAATTGCCCCTGGTGGTCTACGACACCTCCGGCGCCTACACCGATCCCAACGCCAAGATCGACATCGAAAAGGGCCTGCCGCCCTTGCGCGGCGCCTGGATCGCGGCGCGGGGCGATGTCGAGGCGGTCACCGGCCGCGCCATGCGGCCGGAGGACGATGGCCTCAAGGCGGGCGAGGCGGCCTCGGCGCCGATCTTCGATCGCGGCCGGCGCCCGGTCCTTCGCGCCAAGAGCGGCAAGCGGCCGACCCAGATGGCCTATGCAAGGGCCGGCATCGTCACCCCGGAGATGGAATACGTCGCCATCCGCGAGAACCAACGGCGCAACGCCCCCTGCCTGCGCGACGGCGAGGCCTTCGGCGCCAGCATCCCCGAGGTCATCACCCCGGACTTCGTGCGGAGCGAGATCGCGCGCGGCCGCGCCATCATTCCCGCCAACATCAACCACCCCGAGACCGAGCCGATGGCCATCGGCCGCAACGTCCTGGTCAAGATCAACGCCAATATCGGCAACTCCGCCCTCGCTTCCTCGGTCGGCGAGGAGGTCGACAAGATGGTCTGGGCGATCCGCTGGGGCGCCGACACGGTCATGGACCTCTCGACCGGCAAGAACATCCACGCCACGCGGGAGTGGATCCTGCGCAACGCCCCGGTGCCGATCGGCACGGTGCCGATCTACCAGGCCCTCGAGAAGGTCGGCGGCAAGGCCGAGGATCTCACCTGGGAGATCTTTCGCGACACCTTGATCGAGCAGGCGGAACAGGGTGTCGATTATTGGACCATCCATGCCGGTGTCCGCCTCGCCTTCATCCCGCTCACCGTCGGGCGGGTGACCGGCATCGTCTCGCGGGGCGGCTCGATCATGGCCAAATGGTGTCTCGCCCATCACCGCGAGAGCTTCCTCTACGATCATTTCGCCGAGATCTGCGAGATCGCCGCCGCCTACGACGTCTGCTTTTCCCTGGGCGACGGGCTGCGCCCCGGCTCCAACGCCGACGCCAACGACCGCGCCCAGTTCGCCGAGTTGGAGACCCTGGGCGAGCTCACCAAGATCGCCTGGGCCCACGACGTCCAGGTCATGATCGAGGGGCCGGGCCATGTGCCCATGCACAAGATCAAGGACAACATGGACAAGCAGCTCGCCGCCTGCGGCGAGGCGCCGTTCTACACCCTCGGGCCGCTGGTCACCGACATCGCCCCCGGCTACGACCACATCACCTCGGCGATCGGCGCCGCCATGATCGGCTGGTTCGGCACCGCCATGCTCTGCTACGTCACGCCCAAGGAGCATCTCGGCCTGCCCGACCGCGACGACGTCAAGGAGGGGGTGATCGCCTACCGCATCGCCGCCCACGCCGCCGACCTCGCCAAGGGCCATCCCGGGGCGCGGGCGCGGGACGACGCCATGTCGCGGGCGCGTTTCGAGTTCCGCTGGCTCGACCAGTTCAACCTCAGCCTCGACCCCGAGACCGCCCTCAAATACCACGACGCCACCATGCCGGCGGCCGGGGCCAAGCTCGCCCATTTCTGCTCGATGTGCGGCCCGAAATTCTGTTCGATGCGCATCAGCCATGAGGTCAACGACATGGCCGCGGCGGGGATGAAGGAAAAGGCCGAGGAGTTTCGCGCGGCCGGCGGCGAGATCTACCGCAAGGAAGCGGCCGACGACTGAAAGGCGGGGATGGCGGCCCTACACCAGGCCGCTGCCCTTGACGCCGTCGATGATCAACTGGCAGGCCAGCGCCGCCAGGATTATGCCGAGCACCCGGCCGATGACGTTCACCCCGGTGACGCCGAGAAGGCGCAGCACCTTCTCCCCCGCCAACAGGCAGGCAAGGGTGAGGGCGAGAACGGCGGCGAGGGCGGCGAAGACCCAGGCCTCGGCGAGGCCGGTCGCCGCCCTGGTTTGCAGCATGACGGTGGTGATCGCCCCCGGCCCGGCAATCAGGGGAATGGCGAGAGGAAAGACCGAGACATCGGCGCGGTGCGCCGCCTCGCGGTTCTCGGGATCGGTGATGGCCCTGAGGCCCGAGGGCCGCGCGAACAGCATGTCGATGGCGGCGAGCAGGAGAAGGATGCCGCCGGCGACGCGGAAGGCGGCGACGCCGATCCCGAGCGCCTCCATCAATGGTCCGCCGAAGAGGCCGAAAGCCGCCAGCACCACCGCCGCGATGCTGACCGAGCGCAAGGCGATGCGGCGCCGCGCCATGCCGTCGAGATCGCGGGTGAGGCCGACGAACATCGGCGCGACGCCGATCGGGTCGATGACCACGGCGAAGGCGACCAAGGCCTGAAGAAAAACGTCCAAACGGTGTTCTCCCTGCGACGGGCGGGCATCGACCATGCTATCTATCGCCGGGCTCCGATGCCTTGGGGCCATCCTGCCACCCGGGGAGAAAGCCCTGCAACCCCAGTCGACAGTCGAGGATCGCGAGAAACCGGAGACCCGGCACGCCCTGCGGCGTTGGCGTCCGGAATTCACCGACCCGGCGACCGAAAAGCGGTTTCTGGTCAATGAATGGACGGCGATCGTCCTGCAGACCCGGATCGCGCTGGGCATCGGCTGCGCCGTGACCTTCGCCTTTCTCATCCCCGACTATCTGGCCTTCGGCGACGATCCGGCCTTTCCCTGGATCGCCGCCATTCGCGTTTCCGCCGCGGGGCTGATCGCGTTCTCGGTCTGGTATGGAACGGCGGTTCCCGATTATGAGCGCTACTCCACCGCGGCGCTGGTCGGCCTGCTGGCGATGAACGGGGTGATCATCACGCTCTGGTTGATCAAGCCGAGGCCCGACCTCGTTCCCTTCGCCTCCATGCCCTTCATCGTCTTCATTTACTACGTCCTTGTCCCCAATCGACCGAGTCGCAACTTGGTCGCGGGAGTGACGCTGTCCGCCGGCATGGTCTTCTCGTTCATCGGCCGAGGCGGCATTCCCGCGCCGCTTGTCGCGGTCGCCATCGTTCTCGGTATTCTCGCCAATGTCGGCGGCTATCTCGCGGCATGGAGCGCGGCTCGCAACGCCCGGCGCGCCTTCGCCGCCCGCCTCGCCGCCGAGGAGGCCAACCGCGCCAAGTCGCAGTTCCTCGCCGCCATGAGCCACGATTTGCGCACGCCCCTCAACGCCATCGGCGGTTTCGCCCAGATGATCGAGAGCCGGGTGATCGGGCCGATCGGCGACCGCTACGTCGCCTACGCCACCGACATAAGGCGCAGCGCCGGCTATCTCCAGAACCTGGTCGACGATCTCCTCGACATCTCCCGCCTCGAGGTCGGGCGCTACGAACTCAAGGAGACGGCCATCGAACCGGAGCCGGTGTTGCGCGAATGCCTGGCCCAGATCGAGAGCCGCGCCGAGGAAGCGGGCATCTCCATCGATGTCGCCATCGCCGCGCTGCCCAGGCTGCGCGCCGACGAAAGGGCGTTGCGCCAGATGGTGCTCAACCTGCTGACCAACGCCGTCAAGTTCACGCCGCGCGGCGGACGTGTCCGCCTGGGCGCGGGGCGCAACCCCATGGGCGGGATCGAGATCGTCATCGCCGACACCGGCATCGGCATGTCGACCACCGATCAACTCGATCTCTTTCAGCCCTTCGTCAAGGTGGGCCCCGGCGCCAAGCGGCCCGACAGCACCGGTCTCGGCTTGGTCATCACCCGGGAGTTGATCACCCTCCATCAGGGGCGGATCGGCCTATCCAGCGCCCCCGGCCAGGGGACCATCGTGACCCTGACGTTTCCCGAGGCCCGGATCGTCCCGTCATGAGCGAGGCCAAGGTCGGGGTATTCGGCCATCCCGGCGCCGGGCGGCGCAAGGCGCCCCTCGCGCCCAAGGGCCGCCAGATCGATCCGGCGGTTCGCGCCGAGATCGCCTCCCTTCTCGGCGATCGGCCGCGCGATCGCCAATTCCTGATCGAGTATCTCCACCTGCTCCAGGATGGGCAGGGCTGCATGCGCAAGGCGCAATTGGTGGCCCTGGCGGAAGCGCTTCGGCTCGCGCCGGTCGAGGTCTTCGAGGTCGCCACTTTCTACGCTCATTTCACGGTCATCGATGAGGACGAAACCCCGCCGCCGCCGGTGACGGTGCGGGTGTGCAATTCCCTGGTCTGCGCCCGGGCGGGCGGCGAGGCGCTTCTCGCCGAGACCAGGGCCCGCCTGCCCGCCAAGGCGAGAGCCGTCGCCTCGCCCTGCCTCGGCGCCTGCGACCGCGCCCCGGCCGCCGCGATCGGTTTTGCGCCGATCGCCCCCGCGAATTCCGCCGCGATCGGCGCCGCCGCCGCGATGCAGGTTCAGATCGCCCTGCCGGCCAAGGCCATCGACCTCGCCGCCTACCGGGCGTCGGGCGGCTATCGCCTGCTGGAGGCCTGTCGTCGGGGCGAGCGCGCGGCGGAAAGCGTCTGCGCCGAACTCGAAGCCGCGAGTCTGCGCGGCCTGGGCGGCGCGGGATTTCCGACCGGCCGCAAATGGCGGCTGGTGCGGACGCAACCGGCCCCCCGCTATGTCGTGGTCAACGCCGATG
>Ga0194120_10010913_pt1 | contig 11067 bp, 7 predicted proteins | sample TA2MahCa65mmetaG_FD_148642 | JGI IMG/M metagenome (GOLD analysis project Ga0194120, IMG submission 148642) | Freshwater microbial communities from Lake Tanganyika, Tanzania - TA2015019 Mahale Deep Cast 65m | ecosystem: Environmental > Aquatic > Freshwater > Lake | place: Tanzania: Lake... | reverse complement strand
CCCGCAGCGCGACGCGCCCGCGGCCTCGGGCGGCTTCGGCCAGGCCAACCTGGTGATCATCTCGCTCGACACGCTGCGCGCGGACGGCACGACCTTCGGCGGCGGGCCGGCGGACGTCAGCCCGGCGCTGGATGCGTTCGCGCGCGAGTCCACGGTCTTCGAGCACGCGCGGGCGCAGGCGCCGCACACGGCGCCCAGCCACATGACGCTGTTCACCGCCGCGCTGCCCTCGGTGCACGAGGTGCAGAACGTGAGCTTCAAGCAGAACGCGGATGGGGGCCGCGCGGCCGTGATCCTGCCGGCGCGCGAGGACGTGCCCACGCTGGCCGAGGTGCTGAAGGCCACCGGGTTCCGCACCGTGGGCCTGACCGACGGCGGCAACCTGAACCCGCCGCACGGCTTCGCGCGCGGCTTCGACACCTACACCTACGACCTCGAGGGCGTCGAGGACAAGGTCGCGCTCGGGCTGCAGGAGGTGCAGCGCCTGGCCGCCCAGGACTCGGGGCGCTTCTTCCTCTTCTGGCACACCTACCAGGTCCATGCGCCCTACTGCCCGCCGCAGGAGTACGTCGAGCGCTGGGCGCCCGACGACTACGCCGGCGCGCTGCGCGAGCGCATCGAGTCGCTGGGCGGCCTGAGCTTCCAGGAGCGCTGGGGGCGAATGAAGTCCGAGTTCTGGCGCGATCGCGAGACCTTCGGCGAGCCCGAGGCGGCCTTCCTGCGCGGCGTCTACCACGGCGGCATCCGCTACACCGACGACCACGTCGCCCGGCTGCTGGCCGGGCTGCGCGACCAGGGCGTGCTCGACGACAGCATCGTCGTGCTGCTGAGCGACCACGGCGAGGAGTTCTTCGAGCACGGCCAGTGGCAGCACGAGCAGCTCTACGAGGAGTGCCTGCGCGTGCCGCTGGTGGTGCGCCTGCCCGGCGGGCGCGGCGCGGGCCAGCGCATCCGCACGCCGGTGGGGCTGATCGACGTCATGCCCACGGTGCTGGACCTGCTCGAGGTGCGTCCCGAGGGCCTGTCGCTGCCGGGCAAGGTGCGCCACGGCGGGCGCTCGCTGGCCGACGCCGTGCTCACCGGGCGCGAGCCGCGCCCGCGCGCCATCGTGTCCGAACTGATCGACGACCGTGTCCCGGGCGGCAACTTCGAGCGCCTCGTGGCCATCCACGCCAACGGCATGAAGTTCGTGCAGGACAAGGTGCGCGGCGTGCCCGGCCCGGACGGCAAGGGCCTGCGCCACCCCGACAAGACGCCCATCCTGAAGAGCTACCTGTTCGACCTCGCCGTCGACCCCTCCGAGCGCAACAACCTGATCGACCAATCCCGGCCCCAGCTCGGTCCCTTCAAGGAGCTGCTGGAGGCCTACGAGACCATGGTCAAGCTCGAGCAGGCCGGGGGCATCGAGCGCCAGGCCACGCCCCTGACGCCCGAGATGCTGGAGCAGCTCGAGCAGCTCGGCTACGTCGAGGGCGCCGCGGACGACGGGGACGCCAGCCGCTGACGACCCCCGCCGGCGGGCGGTGCGTGTATCCTGTGGCCCGTCGTGCGGCGGCCGGGCAGTTGCCGCCACCGGCTCCCTCCCCCGAGGTCTCAGCATGCGTCGCATCGTGGTCCTGTTCTGCGCCCTGCTGGCCGTCCCGGCCGCCGCGCAGTCGTCCTTCGTCAACTACGAGACCCCGCACGTCCACCCGCTGGACCTGACGCCCGACGGCAACCTGCTGCTGGCCGTCAACACCGGCGCGGGCGTGCTCGAGCTGCTGGACAGCAGCGGCCCGGGCCTGGTGCCGCTGGGCTCGGTGGCGGTGGGCGTGGACCCCGTGTCCGTGCGCGCGCACGGCAACGGCGAGGCCTGGGTGGTCAACCACGTCAGCGACTCGGTCAGCATCGTGGACCTGGCCACGCGCCGCGTGCGCGCCACGCTGAAGACCGCCGACGAGCCCTGCGACGTGGTCTTCGCCGGCAGCCCCGAGCGCGCCTTCGTGAGCTGCAGCGAGGCCAACCTCGTGCAGGTGTGGGACCCGGTCGCGCTGACGCTGCAGGCCAGCGTGCCGATCCTCGGCGAGGATCCGCGCGCCCTGGCCGTCGCGCCCGGTGGCGGCACGGTCTACGTGGCCATCTTCGAGTCGGGCAACTCGACCACCGCGCTGGGCGGCGGCATCGACGGCGGCATGGGCACCCTGGCCTTCCCGCCCAACGTGGCCAGCGACCCGGCCGGGCCCCACGGCGGCGTCAACCCGCCGCCCAACGACGGCGCTTCCTTCGACCCGCCGCAGAACGGGGCCAACCCGGCCCCGCCCGAGGTGTCGCTCATCGTGCGCAAGGACGGCGCGGGCCAGTGGATGGACGACAACGGCGGCAACTGGACCGCGCTGGTCTCCGGCCCGCAGGCCGCGCTCTCGGGCCGCCTGCCGGGCTGGGACCTGGCCGACAACGACATCGCCATCCTCGACGCCGGCACGCTGGCGGTCAGCTACGCCAAGCGCCTGATGAACATCGACATGGCCATCGCCGTCAACCCGGCCACCGGCCATGTCAGCACGGTGGGCACCGAGGCCTTCAACCAGACGCGCTTCGAGCCGGTGGTCATGGGCACCTTCGTGCGCGTGCACATGGCCACGGTCACGGCGGCCGGCGGCTCGCCGGTGGTCAAGGACCTCAACCCGCACCTCGACTACGCCGCGGCCACGCTGGCGCAGGCCGAGCGCGACAAGTCCATCGGCGACCCGCGCGGCCTGGTCTTCGAGGCGTCCGGCACGCGTGGCTACGTCACCGGCATGGGCAGCAACAACGTGCTCGTGGTGGATGCCGACGGCGACCGCGCCGGCCTGGCGCAGACCATCGAGGTGGGCGAGGGCCCGACCGGCGTGGCGCTCAAGGAGTCGGCCGACCGCCTCTACGTGCTGAACAAGTTCGAGGGCAGCATCTCCATCATCGACACGCTGACCGAGCTGGAGGTCGCGCGCTGCGCCCTGCACGACCCGTCGCCGCCGGCCGTCAAGGCCGGCCGCAAGCACCTGTACGACACGCACGAGAACAGCGGCCTGGGGCAGCTGGCCTGCGCCAGCTGCCACGTGGACGCGCGCATGGACCGCCTGAGCTGGGACCTCGGCGACCCCGCCGGCGCCATGAAGGCCGAGGCCGAGCAGAACGACTTCGCCGGCATCCCGGGCCTGGCCGGCGGTTTCCCCGACTGGCACACCATGAAGGGCCCGATGCTGACGCAGACGCTGCAGGACATCATCGGCAAGGAGCCGCACCACTGGCGCGGCGACCGCGACGGCATCGAGGAGTTCAGCGGCGCCTTCACGGGCCTGCAGGGCGACGACGAGACCCTCACGGCCGCCGAGATGCAGCAGTTCGAGGACTTCCTGGCCACGATCCACTTCCCGCCCAACCCGCACCGCAACCTGGACAACACGCTGCCCACCAGCCTGCCGCTGCCGGGCCACTTCACCACCGGGCGCTTCGGGCCCGCGGGCCAGCCGCTGCCCAACGGCAACGCCGTGACGGGCCTGGCGCGCTACCGGCCCAACAACCTGCTCGACGGCGGCGCCTTCGCCTGCGTCACCTGCCACACGCTGCCCATCGGCATCGGCACCAACTACCGCCTGCAGGGCTTCACGCTGCAGCCCATCGCGCCCGGCCCCAACGGCGAGAAGCACCACATGCTGGTGAACGTGGACGGCACCACCAACGTGACCATGAAGGTGCCGCACCTGCGCAACGTCTACGAGCGCAACGGCTTCAACACCACGCAGCTGGTCAACACCGTGGGCTTCGGCTTCGTGCACGACGGCGCGGTGGACAGCATCGAGCGCTTCATCTCCGAGCCGGTCTTCAACGTCGTGTCCGACCAGGACGTGGCCGACATGACGGCCTTCATGCTGGCCTTCGGCGGCAGCGAGCTGCCGGCAGGCTCGTCCACCAACATCCTCGAGCCGCCGGGCACCGCCAGCCAGGACGCGCATGCGGCGGTGGGCCGCCAGTCCACGCTGGCCAGCCCGGCCGGCGCGGCCGGGCAGCTGGCGCTGATCGACCAGCTGCTGACCATCGCCGACGCGGGCAAGGTGGGCGTGATCGCCAAGGGCGTGGCCGGCGGCCTGGCGCGCGGCTGGCGCTACGAGGGCGCCGGCGCCTGGCAGTCGGATCGCGCGGCGGAGGACACCACCACCGCCGCGCTGAAGGCCGGTGCCGGAGCGGGCACGGAGGTGACCTTCACCGTGGTGCCCAAGCTCTCCCAGACGCGCCTCGGCATCGACCGCGACCTCGACGGCTACCTCGACCGCGACGAGCTCGACGCCGGCAGCGACCCGGCCGATCCCTTCGTGCTCCCCGGCGTGTGGGCCAACCTCGGGCTGGCGCTGGCCGGCACGCACGGCGCGCCCGTGGCCACCGGCTCGGGCACGCTGGCGCCGCTCTCGACGCTCAGCCTGGTGCTCAACGGCGCGCGCGAGAACGCCGCGGCCTGGCTGGTCATCGGCGCCAGCCAGCTCAACGCGCCGTTCAAGGGCGGCACCATGGTGCCCAGCTTCGACCTGCTGCTGGCGGGGTTCTCGACCGGCCCGGCCGGCAAGATCGAGCTGGCCGGCCCGCTGCCGGCGGGGCTGCCGTCGGGCTTCGCGTTCCACTTCCAGTGGTGGATCAGCGACCCGGTCGCGGTGAAGTCGTACGCGGCCAGCAACGGCCTGAGGGCCACCGTCCCCTGAGCGGCTGACGCTCGCCCGTGCCCGAGGAAACCGAGGCCAGCTACTCCTGCGCCGCGTGCGGCGAGACCATCGTCGTGCCGGTGGACCTGTCGGCCGGCTGCGACCAGGAGTACGTCGAGGACTGCCCGGTCTGCTGCCGGCCGAACGTGCTGCACATCGAGGTGGACGGCCGCGGCCGGGTGCGGGTGCGCGTCGAGGCGGAGTGAGCGCTTCGCCCCCGCGCGGGGCGCCTGCTAGGATCCGCGCCCGTGTTCCGCAAGCTGTTCGCCTCACTCACCGGAAACCGCACGATGGCCGCCGCGCCCGCCTTCAACCTGCCCGCCAAGGACCAGCTCAAGACCACCGCCTCGGGCCTGCAGTACCACGTGGTCAAGGAGGGCGCCGGCAAGGCGCCCAAGGCCACCGACACGGTCACGGTGCACTACGCCGGCTGGCTCACCAACGGCACGCCCTTCGACAGCAGCTACCAGCGCGGCCAGACGGCCAGCTTCCCGCTCAACCGCGTGATCAGCGGCTGGACCGAGGGCCTGCAGCTCATGAAGGAGGGCGGCGCGACCACCTTCGTCATCCCGGCCCCGCTCGGCTACGGCGCGCGCGGCGCGCCGCCGGTCATCGGGCCGAACGCGACGCTGGTCTTCCACGTGGAGCTGGTCAAGGTGGGCTGAGCGCGGCGGGGCGGGCAGCGCGCCCGCGGCACGGTCCTTCCGGGCATTGAATCCCCGCGGCGCGGGCGCTGGGATGACCTGCCGTGGACGATCTCGCCACCCCGCTCGTCGGCTTCGCCAGCCTGCTGCTGCTGCCCGCGCTGGCCGTGGCCGCGCTGCTGAAGCAGAAGGTCACGCCCTGGCTGCAGGCGGCGGTGTTCCTGTGGCTGCTGGGCGGCGTGTGGGCGCTGTCGTCCAACTGGAGCGCGGGCTACACGCCCGAGCGCTTCCTGCGCCTGTGGCTGACGGGCCTCGTGCTGGGCGGCGGCCTGCTGCTGGTGGCGCACCTGCGCGAAAAGCGCCGCACCTGGCGCTGGATCCGCCTGGCGATGGCGCTGGCCACGATCGCGGTTTTCGTGCGCGCGCTGCAGGCCTGGCTGCAGACCTACGGCTGAGGCGCGCTCAGCCCCGCGCGAGCAGGCCGGCCGCGCCCAGCTCGCCCGCCAGCGCCCCGGCCAGCGCCCGGTGGCCGGCTTGCTGGCCAGGCTCGCTCCGTTCACCGCGCGCCCTGCGGGCGCCCTCTACGGCAGGAAGCTCCCCGCCTTCTTCAGCTTCTGCGGCAAGTACTCGTCGATCACGTAGTTCAAACCCCACTTGGCCAGCGCCTGCTGCTCGGCCCTGACGCCCATCTCGATCAGCATCTCCATGGCCTTCTGCCAGGGCTTGTAGTGCTTGAAGAAGGGGTCGTTCTTGAGCGCGTCCTTGGCGCGCTTCACGTCGATGTCCAGCAGCGGGTGCGTGGGCAGCTCGTAATCCAGGATGTCCTGCGGCGTCACGCCCAGGTAGGTGGCGTGCGGCACGCAGAAGAAGCGGTTGAGGTGCGCGGTGTTGCCGCTGCCCACCTTGAGCGTGCGATAGATGTTGCTGATGCCGTAGGGGTCGCAGTCCACGAAGGCGTAGACCGGGATCTTCTGCGCCTCGGCCAGGCGCCGGATGAAGCGCCGCGTGGCGCGCGTGGGCACGCCGCTCATGGAGACCAGGATGCAGTTGGCGCTGTCCCAGAAGCCGTGCGCCTGCAGGCGCTGGAACATGCCGCCGGTCTCGATGGCCAGCACGAACTTCGCGCCGGTCTCGAACTCCAGGTGCTCGACGCTGTGGGGGATGGAGTAGGCCCCGGTGCCGAACTTGGTGCAGTCGATGCGCAGCGGGCTGCCGCTGGCCGGGTCGCGGTCGATGACCGTCAGCCTTCCGGCCACCGCGCCGCCGTGCTCCTCGGGGTAGTAGCGCAGCTGCTCGCGGCTGACACCCTGCACCGCGAACATGGCCTCGATGTCGTCCATGACCGCGTCCGACTCGGGCTGCTCGTTGAACTTGGCCTCGCCCCAGTTCTTGGAGACGTAGTAGGCCTCTCGCTTGGTGGCGAAGGTGTCGCCCTCGATCATCTCCTTGGACAGGGCCATCATGCGCAGCGTCTGCGCGAAGGACTTGACGGTGTTGACCGTCAGCGTGCGCACCTTCTTCTGCCGGCCGATCTCGAGCCAGCCCACCTTGGGGTCGAACTTGACGTTGCCCAGCGAGCGCACCGGCGAGGACAGCTCGGGCTTGCCATCCTTGACGGAGGCGTCGTAGACGTCCTGCGCCTGGCCGCCGAGGCACTTGAGGGTGTGCTTGTCGGTGGCGTCGGTGACGGTCTTGCGGGGGAGCTTGGCGGCCTTGGGCGAGGCGGGCTTGGCCATGGTGCGGTCCCGGCGGGGTGGTGCGCCGAGTCTGCGAGGGCGGGGGAGCCGATTCAATCGCGGGCGGGGGCCCGCACGGCGGCGATCCGCGACGTCGGGCGGGGTCAGCCGCCCTCGGCGTCCGCCTCCCGCGCGCCCTTGCCGCCCCACACGAAGAACACCGGCACGCCCAGCAGCACCAGCACCAGCCCGGGCCACGTGGTGTCGGTCTTGTAGGCCAGCAGCACCAGCATGATGGCCGTGGCGGCCACGCAGTAGACCACCGGCATGAACAGCGAGACCGGCGGGTTGTCGCCCGGGCCGGTGCGCGCCTCGCGCAGGCGCACCTTGAACAGGCCGGCCACGGTCAGCACGTAGAACAGCAGCATCGCGAACACGACGTAGTCGAGCAGCGTGTTGTAGAGGTTGTCGTAGCTGCCGTCGGGCCGCACGACGCGCGGCAGCACCAGCGCGCAGGCCCAGGCGCACTGCAGCCACAGGGCCGTGCCGGGCACGCGCGCGCGGTTCAGCGTGCCCACGCCGCGGAAGAAGGCGCCGTCGCGCGCCATGGCGTAGAAGACCCGCGCGCCGCTGAGCAGCAGGCCGTTGTTGCAGCCGAAGGTCGAGATGACGATGGCCACCGCCATGACGATGGCCGCCTCGGGCCCCAGGATGCGGTCGAGCACGGCCGTGGCCACGCGCCCGTCCGGCGCGTTGCGGATGCCGTCCAGCGGCAGGGCCACGAGGTAGGCCAGGTTGGCCAGCACGTACAGCGCCGTGACCACCAGCGTCCCCAGCGCCAGCGCGCGCGGCACGGTGCGGCGCGGGTCCTTCACCTCGCCCGCCGTGAACGTGACGGTGTTCCAGGCGTCGGCCGAGAACATCGAGCCCACCTGCGCCACGCCCAGCGCCACCAGCAGCCCGACCAGCCCGACCGAGGCCGTCAGCTCGGGCAGGAACGACAGCGGGCTCTTCAGCGTGGCCGGGTCACGCGGCGTCCACAGGTCGGAGAAGTTGGCCTGCACGGCCTCGGCGCTGTAGCCCAGCGTGAGCCCCACGACGATGAGCGCGAACAGCGCCAGCGTCTTGGCCGAGGTGAAGACGCTCTGGATCAGCCGCCCCAGGCGCAGCCCGCGCGAGTTGAGCCACGTCAGCAGCACGATGCTCAGGATGGCCACGAGCTGCTGCGTGCTGAGGCTGATGGCGTAGGTCTCCGACAGCCGCACCGGCGCGACGATCCACGACTCGGCGTCGATGGATGGCGCCAGGACGCCGAGGTAGCGCGCGAAGCCCACCGCCACCGCCGCCGCCGAGCCGGTGTTGATGATCACGAAGTAGGTCCAGCCGTACAGGAACCCGAACAGCGGGCCGTACAGCTCGCGCAGGTAGGCGTACTGCCCGCCGGTGTGCGGGATGCGCGCCGCGAGCTGGCCGAAGGACAGCGCGGCGAAGACCGTGAGCGTGCCGGTCAGCAGCCAGGTCAGCAGCAGCCAGCCGGCCGAGCCCACCTGCGTGGCGATGTCGGCCGCCACGATGAAGATGCCCGAGCCGATCATCGAGCCGGCGACCAGCATCGTGCCGTCCCACAGGCCGAGCTCGCGGGAGAGGGTGGGGGCGGGCGAGCTCGGGGCGGGCTGGGGCTGCGTCATGCGGTGGACGTGCGCTCCCGGAGGAGTGGAGGCCCGGTGGCGCGCGGCGAGGATCGCCGCAGCGGTCCGCGGGATGCTAGCCGGGGGTCGGGGCTGGAACAACCGCGGGGTGCGGCGCGCTCCAGCCTGGGGCGCACCTCACGGCGGCCTCACCAGAGTTCCGTCTTGGGGACTCCATCATCCGCTGCCGGGTCGAACCCGGCGATGCCGCCGGCGAAGTCCACGATCTCGCCCAGGTTGAGGAACAGGCCGAAGTTCACCCCGGGCAGGTAGAGCCGACCGCCGAAGCGGAAGCGGTCGATGGTCTCCGGCGGGTCGTCCTCCAGCACGGCGGCCACGTTGATGAACAGGACGCCGAACGAGCTCGTGGGCACGGAGCCGTGCGGGAACCTGCCCGTTGCGGTGAAGGCGAGCAGGCCGACGAAGGTGCCTTCGTCGTCGATCGTCGAGCGCCGGCCGTACCACTCGCGCATGAAGCCGGTGGACGAGATGCCGACGCCGCCTTCGAGCCAGAGCGTCGCCTGCGCCAGGACGCCGAGTCCGAAGCCGGTGCCGTACTGGACGTCGAGGATGTCCGAGGCGTCGAGCAGCCGGTCATGCCCGTAGCCCGGCGCCGAGCAGCCCGCGGCGGCGCACGCCACCGCGAGGAGGCCGGAACGCATCCACCCTCGGGAGGCCCTGCGTGACGGCGGACCCCTCCGCCCGCCCCTCACCCCAGCTTCCTGCTCTTCTCCAGCGTGTCCCGCAGCCTGACGATGACCTTCTCCTTCTCCTTCTCCTCCAGCCCCAGCATCTCCTGCAGCGCCTCGCCGATGTGCGGGATGTACTTGTCGATGTACGAGCGCTTCTTCAGTTCGTCCTCGATGCGCGCCCGCCGCCGCAGGTGGATCTGCATCTGGCGCCCGCACTCCTGCAGCGCCAGCTTGATCTCCTTGATGATCTCGGCGTAGCTGGCGACCGCCTCCTTGCTCTCGGACGTGAACGGCACCCAGGCGCTGGCGATGTGCACCATGAAGATCACCGGCCCGACCGGCATGCTGTCCTTGGGCTGCGACAGCCCGTAGGCGCGCCAGTCCACGTCCAGCACGGCCTTGGTGATGGCGCAGCCGCCGCCCTGGTAGAGCAGCGGCACGCGGTTGGCGAAGCGCATCAGCCGCGCCGGCTCGTCGGCGGGCAGCGAGCCGCCGAGGGCGCAGCCCACCTCGACCTGGAACGGGTTGCCGCGGTACACGGCCGGCGCGCGCGTGCGCGAGACGAAGAACTCGGCCTCGCCGATCTCCTTCTGCAGGCCCTTGCGGATCAGGTCCTCGCCGATGGGCGAGACGCAGTCCGTGGGCGGGGCCATGAGCCTGGTCTGGTTGACGGCCTTGTACAGCGCCTCGGCCGCCTCGTGCCCCAGCGACTTGACGCGCGCGGCCGGGTCCAGCCGGGCCTTCTCGCAGATCTCGCGCGCCACGCGCGTGGAGACGCGCGAGAAGTCCGCGTGCAGGAAGGCGCCGAGCCGCGTGGACTCGGTGTCCTTCATCATCTTCATCAGGAAGCCCAGCTCGACGCCGTGCGGGTGCGGCTGGATCTCCTTGGCGGGCGCGGGCAGCGTCCTCGTGGCGCGCTCGTACACGGTGGGCGGCGCGCCCGCGGCGAGGTCCGGCGGCCAGTAGGTGATCTGCACGTGCGGGTTGGCGATGGCCACCTGCGCCAGGTACTCGTCCACCGAGCCCTTGCCGCGCCGGAACTCGGCCTCCAGCTCGATGGTCACCTCGGTGCCGTGCTCGCGGTCCCAGTCGAAGATCTTCGGCGGCCGCGGCTTGACCGGCATGTTCTTGCTGGTGTCGATGCGCAGCGCGACGTCCAGCGCGTCGTGGCCCTTGCCGATGCGGCTCTTGATGATGGTGGGCGCGCCGGTGGTCATCTGGCCGTACATGCCGGCGGCCGAGATGCCGATGCCCTGCTGCCCGCGGCTCTGGCGCAGGCGGTGGAACTTGGAGCCGTAGAGCAGGCGCGCGAAGACGTTGTCGATCTGCTCGGCCACGATGCCCGGGCCGTTGTCCCCGACGCTGACGCGGAAGCGGTCCTCGGTCTTCGGCACGGGCTCGATGCGCACGCTGACGTCCGGCAGGATCTCGGCCTCCTCGCAGGCGTCGAGGGCGTTGTCCACCGCCTCCTTGACCGTGGTCAGCAGCGCCTTGCGCTTGCTGTCGAAGCCCAGCAGGTGCCGGTTCTTGGCGAAGAACTCGGAGACCGAGATCTCGCGCTGCTTCTCGGCCATCTCGTGGGCCTTGGTCCTGGAGCGGCCTTGGCGGCCCGCGCGCGCGGGGCGGCCGGGCGGCGCGTCGCCGTCGCCCCCGTCGGC
>Ga0194120_10010911_pt1 | contig 11069 bp, 12 predicted proteins | sample TA2MahCa65mmetaG_FD_148642 | JGI IMG/M metagenome (GOLD analysis project Ga0194120, IMG submission 148642) | Freshwater microbial communities from Lake Tanganyika, Tanzania - TA2015019 Mahale Deep Cast 65m | ecosystem: Environmental > Aquatic > Freshwater > Lake | place: Tanzania: Lake... | reverse complement strand
CGCCGTCCGCATAGCTCACTCGGGCACCTGACCCCGAACGAGTTTGTCGCGCAACGTCAGGTTGAACAGACCGCCGAAGAGGTCTTCTGCTCTGGTTAAGAACTGTCTCAGAACGGGGCCAACGTCAAGAGGTCTTCTGCTCTGGTTAAGAACTGTCTCAGAACGGGGCCAACGTCATACTGGGGATTTCCCAAGTAAAGCCATGATGATGTTAGTGGGTTATGACTTTACAGATTCAACTAGTCTAATCTCCCCGCGTGACGCCTCCACGATCACCGGCGCGCCGGCCTTGAGCAGGCCTGTGGCCCTCCGGACGTTGGCCACGGCCGGCAGGCCGTACTCGCGGGCAATGATCGCGCCGTGGGAGAGCGTCCCGCCCATTTTCACCACCAAGCCTGCCACGGGGTTCACAGGCAAAACCAGGGAAGCGCCGTGATCTTGTCATGCAACTGCAACGGGCGTGGGCAGCGGCAGACGATATACCCGTGATGGGCCTGCCGGGGGTGCTCACCGAGGAACGTCAGCACATGCCGCGCATCCGAGGCGGTCGGATGCTCCGACCACTTGACCTCGATAGGCGTGAGGCGGCCGCCGTGCTCCACGATGAAGTCCACTTCCGCTCCATCGCGTGTGCGCTGGTAGTAGAGGCCCCCTTCGCCGAGATACTGGAGCCGCTTCCACAGCTCGATGCCGACCCACTGTTCCAACAGCGGCCCAGGGTCGGCTTGCACCAATGCCTCGGACGGCGTGAGGCCTGCGGCCGTGTGCCGGACCCCGAGGTCGAACAACAGGAACTTGGGCGTGGAGAGCAGGTTCTTTCGAGGACTGCGGCTGTAGGCGGGAACCCGGAAGCCGACGAACATGTCTTCGAGCAGTTGGTAGTATCCCTTCACCGTCGGCTGGGAAATGCCAACCTCCCGCGAGATCGAGGCATAGTTGAGCACCTGTCCCGATTCCCGGGCCGCCAATTGAAGGAAGCGAACGAACGCGCCCCAGTCCCGCACCAACGCCTCGCGCCGAATCTCTTCTTCCAGATGGATGACGGCGAAAGCTTTCAGCAACTCCGGCCGATCCCGTGCCTCACTCGTCACAATCCCCGGCAGTGCGCCATAGGCCAGTCTGGGCTCCAATCCCCACGCCGGGAACCGGCTGTCCGAGACATGTCCGGTCGGCCACGGAAAAGGCAGGGGGGATACCGCCTGTCTGGGTGGGTGGGGCGACGGTGGATGCTCGGTGAGCGTGAGTGGATAGAGCCGATGGAGAAAGCTGCGGCCCGGCAAGAGATTGGCGCCTGTCACGCGCAATTTGCGGGCGGAACTGCCGCACAGCACGAAACGCCAGCGCTGCTTGTCCGTATCGTAGAGGTGCTGGACTGCGTCGAATAGGGCCGGCACGGTCTGGGCTTCATCCACCAACACCGGCCGGCTCTTGCGGCCCGTCGGCAAGGCACGGCACGCCTGAACGAACAATTCCGGCTTGGCCGACAGCCGCGAGCGCTCCCCAGGATCGGCCAGATCGAAGACCACTGTGTCGTCAGGCAGAAGGGCTCGAAGCAGCGTGGACTTTCCCGTCTGCCGAGCGCCGAACAGCAGGTGCACGAAGGGTCGGTCCAGTTTATCGGTCAGCGGTTTGGCGTACCAGCGGCTGAACATGCCTTCAGTATACGCCACGTATTGTGAAAGTCACTTTATATTTATCGCTTAAATCTAAACCGGCGAAACATCCTCGAACCGGGATGAATTTCTAGGACAGATTCCTGATCTCTCCCAGTGAGGCATCCACGGTGACCGGCTCACCGGGTTTAAGCAAACGTGTGGCCCCCTTCACGTTGGCCACGGCCGGAAGGCCGTATTCGCGGGCGATGATCGCGCCGTGCGAGAGCGTCCCGCCCATCTCGACGACCAGCCCGGCCGCCAGGCCCAGCACCGGCGCCATGCCTGGGTCAATCACCGAGACCACGAGAATATCTCCCCGCTGAACCTTTTTCAGATCGTCCGGTGAACGGATGATGCGCGCCGGTCCTTCCGCGTATCCGGAACTGAGAGGAATGCCCATGAGCGTCTCAACATGGGCAACGGCTTCCCGAGGCGCTGCTCCTGCTCCTTCGACCACCGTGTCCAGTGCTTCGAGCAGAAGATGCTTGGCCCGTTCCGCCTGGCGGATTGTTACCAAGCCTTTTAAGTCTCTTCGTTGGTTGTTCACCGCAGCGCGAATCTCGTCCGCCGTCAGGAAGAAAATATCTTCCTTCGACTGGAGCAAGCCCAGCGCGACGCACGCGGCACCCAATTGCAATTCGCCTTGGCGCGCAGCGGCGGTGAAATACATCAAGTGGTGGCGATTGGCCTCACGCAGGGCGAGGAAGCGACAGAGACGATCGTAGGTGTAGCGAAACAGGAGCCATTCGTGCCGGCGCCACCCGAAGGCCGAACGAATTTTCCGCAAGGCCTTGGTTCGGGCTGCTTCCTGTTCTCGGCGGACGACTTCGACAGATCTGCCGGGCTTGGTGGGAGATGCTTGCAAGTGGCTTCGGATGACGCCGAGCAAGTAATCCGGAATCTCTGCAAAGCGGGTGGCCATGGGGTCCGATTCGCCGACCGCCCTGTGTCCGTATTCCGCCATATACGCGTCGAAGCCGCGCAGGAAGCCGGTGCCGGCTAGCTTGTTCCGAAATGAAAACGACTCCCAGGACTCGGCCAGTAAAAAATCCCGCGCAATCGGTTCATGCTTTGCTTTGTCCGCCAGCTCGGCCAGCCAGAGGATTTGTCTGGCGCTGATGATGGTACCGATCCCTTGGAGCGCTTCGTTCAACAACGGCCGCCAGTTTGGACCGAGCCGGCGCGGCAGCAGCAAGCCGAGCGCATACAATCCTTGGGAGACTCCGGCCACAATCGCAAACGTCAGGTCTTCTTCACGCAGCCGCTTGTTCAGTCGATCCAGTCGAGCCAGCAAGTCAGCCGGCTTCTGCCCTCCTCTCCCTTCATCCGGCCGTTCCTCCGCCATCTGTTTCATTTCAGCAAACCAGGTCGGCGCCTGTTTGGCCGCACGTCGGATTTTGCTTTCCATCAACAGCCCGGCGCGCAGAATCTTCCACCAGGGCAAGCGCGGAGGGCCTTCGATCGGCGGCCGATCCTCGCCTCCCATTTGCTCGACGACCAGCCCGGGGTCGCCGCCCAATTGCACGGTGAAGGATTGGAAGAGGGACACGTTGATGTAGGGCCGTCCCCGCATGATCCGCACCGTCGGCCAGCCGTCCGGGACGCGGCAACCCAGCTCTCGGTAATGGTTGACGATGTTGGTTTCCATGAAGGCTTCGAGGAACGAGAGGCCGAGGGGGCTGGGCACATCGGGCATCGTCTCTTTGAAATTGGCGCGGGACCAGACGATGGGGGGCGGGGCCGACACTGGTCTTGACGCCGGGATCGGCCTGGCTTGGAGCAACCATGTCCCTTGATCGTCCATCGCCCATTCGATGTCTGCGGGAAAGCCCATCTGTCTCTCGATGTCTTTGACGAGACCGGCCAGGGCCAGGATCTCTCGTTCGCCCAGGACCGGCGCCGCCTGATCCGGTTCGGCAAGCTGCCGTTCGACGACCGTGCTTGAGCCGGTCCCATCCCCGACGTCTACGACATATTGGTCCGGCGACACGGTGCCCGACACGAGCGGTTCAGCCAGGCCGAAGACCGCGTTGATCAGCACCTGTTGCGGTTCGCCTGTGATCGGATGACGGGAATAGGCGACGCCGGCCGCGCGCGGCGCCAACATGGCTTGGATAATGACCGCCATGGCCGGCGCGACGCTTCTTCCGCCAACCCGGAGGCGGTACGCCAAGGCCGCTTCGGTCCAGAGCGAGGCCCAGCACTCGAGTATGGCCGAGGCGAGTGCGTCGCGGGGCACTCCCAGTTTGGTGCGATAGAGACCGGCAAACGTGGCCTTGGCTCCGTCTTCATCGGAGGCGGAGGAACGGACGGCGAACGTCGCCTCGTTCCCGAGCCCCAGGCGATGCAATTCTTCATCGATGAGGTCGAGGAGAGACTGAGACAAAGACAGGGACGTGATGAGACGGCGATCTTCTTCCAGCATTGCCGGCCGCCGCTCCTCCGATGCTTGGCACAAGCGCGCCCAACGGGCGGCGGCATCGAACCCGCCGGCTCGCAGACATTCGCGGTAGACCCCGGTCGTGACGCAGAGGCCCGGAGGGACCTGGAACCCGTTCCGGATCAGGCGGCCAAGGCCGACCGCTTTCCCCCCGGCAAGTTGCGGGTCGGTGCAATCCTTCAGCGGAAGGACGATCTGCCCAGGCATATTTCTGAAGCTATCAGCCATCAGCTATCAGCTTCTCCTCGCGCTAGAGCGCGAGGAGAATATAGAGGTCGTTCACGTTGGTGCCGGTGGGACCGGTTCGCAGATGGCCGCCGACTTTCTTGAAGAAGCCGTAGGAATCGTTGCGGGCGAGCATGGCCATCGGGTCGAGGCCGAGTCTGGTGGCCCGAAGGACCGTGTCGCCGCCGACATGCGCGCCGGCGGCGTCGGTGGGTCCATCCGTGCCGTCGGTCCCGAAGGCGGCAATCCAGACGTTGGGCAACCCGGCGATCTCCATCGCTGCCGCCAACGCGAACTCCTGGGCCCGTCCCCCCAACCCCCGTCCCTTGACCGTGACCGTCAACTCGCCTCCGGCGACGACACAGGCAGGACGGCGGACCGGCTTGCCGGTGGCTGCGATCTCTTTCGCGATCGCCCCGAACCACTTGGCCGCCTCCCTCGCCTCTCCGGTGAGTCTGGTGGTGAGATTCAACGTATGGAACCCCGCCTGCCTGGCTGCCCGCGCCACTGCTTGCACGGCCCCAGCATTGTTTCCGATGATCTGGTTCTGCACGCGGCGAAACAGGGCCGTGCCGGGCTTCGGCGTTTCGTCGCGCTCTCCTCTGCATCCGGCCTGCAAATGATTCCGGACTTCGACAGGAACGGACCGGTAGATCTCGTGCCGCCTCAAGATCTCGCTCGCGTCGGCGTAGGTCGTCGCATCCGGGGCGGTCGGCCCAGAGCCGATGGAACCTAGGTCGTCACCCAACACGTCGGAAAGGATGAGGCTTACAACACGTGCCTTGGTCGCCGCCGCCAGCCTGCCTCCCTGGAGTGCCGAGAGGTGCTTGCGGACCGTATTAATCTCCTGGATCGAGGCCCCGCAGGCAAGGAGCAACCTGGTGGTCTGCCGCAGATCTGAGAGCGTCAGGCCGGCGGCCGGCGCCGGCAACAGGCTGGATGCGCCGCCCGACAGCAACACAAAGACGAGGTCTCGATGGGAGAGATTATTGAGGAGCGCCATCAATCGGGCTGCGCCTCGCTGCCCGGCCCGATTCGGGACCGGATGGCCCGCTTCCAGGACCTCGATGGTCTTGGTCGGCGAAGCGTAGCCGCTTTTGACGACGATCTGGCCTCCTTCGAAGCGGCTGCCCAAACATCGTTCCAATGCCGCCGCCATCTTGGCCGAGGCTTTGCCGGCGCCTACGGCCACGACACGATCATAGGCTCGCAAGTCGTATCGTCTTACCCCAACTTGCACGACAGCGCCGACCCGTTTCACGGCTTGACGTAGGGCGAGCTGCGGGTCCGCCGCGGCCAGGGCGGCTCGGACCAGACGGTCCACTAGGCGGTGCGCCGTCCGCTGAGGATGCGACTGCCTGGTGGCCGGGCGCATGAGCTTACGGAGTTTTGTCTTGCTTGAAGCAGCGGTTGGGGCAGTCTTGCTTGGGAACTTTGAGCTGATGGGTGCCCTTGGGCAGGTATTCTTTGCGGATCTCCGGGTTCAGCATCTTGACTTCCAGGAAGTACGAGCCGAAGTCCTTCGCGATCAGGGCCAGATGCCGCTGCGGCTCCTTGATCGTGACAGTGACCGTTTCCAGGTCCAACGGCGCATAGAGGTCCTTTTTGGTCAGGCCGAGATACTTCTCCGGCTGGCTGTAAATCTCCTTGGCAACGATGATCCGGGGCACGTAACGCATCGTCTCCCGCACGTAGTGGAGTTTCCAATAGTCGTCCACGCGCTGTTCCTTGAGCAGCTTCCTGATCCGGTCCTCGCCCGCGTTGTAGGCGGCCATGGCGAGGAACCAGTCGCCCAGATCCTGTTTGAGGAAGCGCAAGTACTTGATCGCCGCCTCGGTGGACATTTCCAGGTTGCGCCGATCGTCCCGCCACTGGTTGCTGTTGAGTTTGTAGCGTTTGCCGGTGGACCCGATGAACTGCCAGGGACCCGACGCCTTGGCCTTGGAATAGGCTGCGGCGACGCATTTGCTTTCCACCAGCAGCATGAACTTCAGGTCATCGGGGAGGCCGGACTCGGCGAGCTGCTTCTCCACCGGAGGAAAGCAGCGGCCGGTCCGTTTGGCCAGGATGATGCTGTCGCCTTCGTCTTCCAGAAACTGGTAGAATTCGTACTCGAGTCGTTCGCGGACCTGCCAGTTGTCCAGCGGCACGGGCTCGCCGGCAAACACCAGTTTGTCCGGGAGTTTGAACGAGCTTAAGAAGCGACGCTCCCCCTCGCGCTTGATTTCCGGCAGAATCACGAGCCGCTCTTCCGCGTCGGGGGTTGGGTACAGGGTCTCGGCCGGCCCATGGTCCGGTTCGGCGGCCGGCGGTCTGTTCATCGGGTGAGCGGGAGGCGCTGTGTCGTGGGAAGCCGGGTCAGCGGGCGCGCTTCCTTGCTGCGCTCGTGCCGGTTGCCGGTCCAGTGCAAGGGTAACGGTGAGGCAGGCAACGAGCAACGCCATCAGTGGAAGTCCCATCTAACTCTCCTCCTCGGTCAAGATGTCCCCTTGCAGGTGGCTCATGCTAACAGGAAGCCCTAGGAGCGGCAAGCGCGAATCCCTTAGTCTCGTATGCTACACTGCCCGCCCATGCGCGGCCTGACGCTTCTCAACGAACAGATCGTGGCCTGCCGACGCTGCCCGAGGCTGGTGGCGCATCGGGAATCCATGGCTCGCGAGAAACGCCGACAGTTCCGGGACTGGACCTATTGGGGCCGTCCGATCCCTGGATTCGGCGATCCCAAGGCGCGTCTCTTTGTGGTCGGTCTGGCCCCCGCCGCTCACGGGGGGAACCGCACCGGCCGGGTCTTCACCGGCGATCGCAGCGGCGACTGGCTTTATGAGGCCTTGCACCGATTCGGGTTCGCCAATCAGCCTGAATCCACGCACAAGGGGGACGGGTTGGCGCTGGCAGATTGCTATATTGCGGCGGCGGTGCGCTGCGCCCCGCCCGGCAACAAGCCTACTCCAGGCGAGTTCGACACCTGCCGGCCCTATCTGGCGGAAGAGCTGCGCCTGCTGACGCGGTTGCGAGTGGTCGTGGCCTTGGGAAAAATTGCGTTCGACCAGTATTTGAAAGCCTGCCGCGAGACCGGCCGGCCGGTCTCGTCTCCTCTTCCCCGCTTCGGCCACGGGGTCCGCTACCCCCTACCTTGGGGCGTGACCCTCATCGGGTCCTATCATCCGAGCCAGCAGAACACCTTTACCGGCAAGCTGACCAGACTGATGTTCCACTCGGTGTTCAAGCAAGCCCGCGCGTGCCTGATCGGTCGCTGAGGACTCGTTATTTGCCCGCCGGGCTGGCGTTCCAATCCGCCAAAAACTTCTTCAGTCCGCTGTCGGTGAGCGGATGTTTGTAGAGCGCTTGGAACACGCTGTAGGGCATCGTGGCGATATGTCCGCCGGCCAGGGCCGCCTCAACGACGTGCTGCGGATGCCGCACGCTGGCGACGAGCACCTGGGTCTTGAAATCGTAGTTGCGATAGATGGCGAGGATCTGTCGAATGAGCGCCATGCCATCCGAGCTGATGTCGTCCAGCCGGCCGATGAACGGGGAGACGCACCAGGCGCCGGCCTTGGCGGCCAAGAGGGCCTGGGTGGGCGAGAAGCACAGCGTGACATTCACCCGGGTGCCTTCCGAGGCCAGCTTCTTCGTCGCCTTGAGCCCTTCGGGGATGAGGGGGATCTTGACCACGATGTTCTTGTGAATCTTGGCCAGCTCCCGTCCTTCCTTGATCATGGCGTCGGCCTCGACGCTTACGACTTCGGCGCTGATGGGGCCGTCCACGAGGCTGCAAATCTCATGGATCACGTCTTTAAAGCTGCGGCCCTCTTTGGCCACCAACGAGGGGTTCGTCGTGACTCCGTCGATGAGGCCGAAGCTGGCGGCTTCGTGGATTTCCTTGACGCTGGCGGTATCGAGATAGATTTTCATAACGACATCCTTTCGTGCGCGGACCAAGCCGCTCCCATCCACTTCCCTGTATCGGCTATTCTATGAACAACGGAAGCCGAAAGCAACGATGTTGGGCTCGTCTGGCCTTTTGACAGGGTCCTGGCCGGCCGGTACAATCACCTCGGCGTGACTCACGGGGCCATGGAGGAGGGGGTACCATGCGGGGAACGATCGGGTTGGTGCTGGCACTCGCGTTGTTGGTCGGGTGTGGCGGAGGGAATCCGTACCTGGATGCCACTCTGAAGCCGGCCGAGTTCGAAGGCAAGGACAAGGGGTGGTTCGAGAAGAATTGGGGCGACCCCAGCGGGAAGGCGCCGCGGTTTTTCGGGGGAGAGACCTGGACCTATTTCCGCATCGCGGGCGCTCAGAGCGGACTCTTCAACTTTGCCCCCAACCAGTGTCAGATCACCCTGAAGTTCGGAAAAGACGAGAGGCTGAGTTCATACAGCTATTCCGGTTGTTAGCGGAATAGGGTCCGGAGTTACCCGGCCAGTTGCTTCCGGAAGGTCTGCGCGCAATCCTGGCTGCAAAAATAATAGGTCTGGCCCCCGATGTTGGCGGACACAGCGTTGCCGCGCGGCACATAGATTCGGCACACGGGATCCTGGAGCATCTCGTTGTTGCCCGGTAGCGCCGGCTCCTGTCCGTTCTTTCCCTTCAGCTCCCGGATCGCGCTACGCAAAAGGAAGTATAAGACCACCAGCAGCCCTACAACGAGCAACAGTCGGTACATACGGTCTTCTTTGCCTCGATTCTCACGGGCCGGCGAATGGCGCCGACCAAGGGCCTGGACGTCTGCAGCGCGTCCATCCTATGGAACCCCTTGCAGCCTGTCAAGGCAGCCGACACAACAGAGGCTTGCAGTCGGCCCGATTTTAGCCTATGCGCCCAGGGCCGAAGGACCCATGGCCGGATCGGGCCGGAGGCCCTTTGCTCTTACTTGTGGGGGCTTCCGACCGATAGACAGCCTGCTTGACCAATGTTACCTTGTGGCCATGAGAACCTGCGACAAATGCAATGGCACCATGCTGCTGGAACGAGCGGTGGACATGGATGCCGGCCTCGCCATCACGGTTTTTGCCTGCCTGAACTGTGGGCGTCGGAAAGCCGTGGATAACGAACCCCGGCCCTTAACGGCTCGGCACTGACCCAGGCCACACTTGCTCGTTCCCTCCATCGTAGGGCAGAGGTGTCTCTGTCTGCGGGGGATTGCTCTGTCTTCGAGCAGAGCCCCGGAAGTTGTCTGAAACTTAGGCAGGGTTACGATAGAGGCGGTAGGATAAGAACTCGATGAAACCCGTCATTACAAAAGTCGCGACCGTCCCGCGGACCCGGCTTGTCTGCTGTCCCGAGTGTTATCAACTCATCAGCTATGACCCGCTCCGGTCCTTGGTCCAGTGTCATGCCTGCGGGACCATGGTGTCGGGACAGACCCTGCCCCCATCGTTGGACCAGTCCGTCGGTCCAAGCTGATCGCCGCCCGATTCACCCATCAACGCTTGGTGAGCAGCCTCTTCATCTCCTCGCTGAGGGGCCCCGCCTTAGCCGGATCGATCTTGGGCACCACGCCGGACAGCAGCTCCTGCAACTCGAGATCGTAGTTCTCTTCTTTCAGCTTGCCCGTGGACTGCATCCGGACCAATCCGACCGGCCTGGCCTCGTCGCTGACCCAGATATCCAGCTTTTGACCCGCATTCTCCACCCGATAGTGGCTGCACTTCACCGCGCCCGCCGGGGTGGTAATGGTCTCCTGCCCGACATTCTTTAGGTCGCGGGTCGTTCCCGTTCGGAGGTCCGATTCCGAAAGCAGAAAGAGACTGACATCCAGGCTGCCGACGCCGGAAAGGTATTGCTTGGGAAGGGTCATGGGGGCTTTGTTGCCGACTTGGATATACCCGGACTCCAAGGCCGGGCGATCGCCTTTGACATCGAGCGTGAATTGTTGCCACAGCGGATCGGCCAACTGGGCGGCTGCATAGACCTCGATCACCGCGCGTGCCGCCGCGGGGTCCACCTTCACCAGCCCGACGTTCAAGTCGAAGGTGCTCCCCTGCGAGCGCATCGTGAATCGGGACCCGTTGCCTTGTTCCTTAGCCAGCCCGGTCAGCGAGGCTCCCCGGGCGTCCGTCAACGCCGCGAGCCCCGTCACGATCAACAGGAATCCGGCCGCGAGCGCCCGGCGCCCCCCGATCATCGTCCCGCCTCCCCTTTCATCAGCTCCTCCAGCGCCGCATCGCTTTTCGCTCGGTTTTCTTTGATCTGCTGCAGTTGCTGCTGCAGATCTTCGTACATTTTCTTCTGCTCCGGCGTCAGCCCCTCCGGTTCGGCTTGCTGGGACATGGCCTGTCCTTTGAGGTCCCGCCGCTTGAGCCCCTCCTTGGCCGGCACGGGGCTTTTGCCTTGCGCCCCGCCGAGCCGCTTTTGCAGGGCATCCAGATCGTGAGCGGGGTTGGCCTCCTGAGCTCCGGAGGGTTGAGCCATTGCCAAGGAGGCGAGAAGGGCGCAAGGAAGAGCGAGCATCCGTCGTACCCGGGTCATGGAGTCCTCCTTCTCGGTGCACCTGCGAACATGAAATCTGCAGCTAAGATGCGGTTGGAGGTTAGCCTAGGTCAGGCTCGAAAAGGTGTCAAGCAATGGGAGATTTCCGACCCTTATCTTCGGGCTCCTCCTTGCCGACTCGGTCCGGTGTAATCCCAACATGAGAATGTCCGCTTTCGCCAAGATAGAAATGTCCTCTTCATTGCTAGACTGTCGGCTTTCACCAGGAGGGCCGGATGGTCGGAGAGGACAGAGTCACGATGAGTGGGAAGGAA